>CZKY01000024.1_pt1 | contig 45424 bp, 35 predicted proteins | sample 2454881 | NCBI WGS metagenome assembly CZKY01 (sample SAMEA3539301, study PRJEB10725) | soil metagenome | biome: tundra; feature: field; material: soil | place: USA | collected 2010-05 | depth 0.15 m | reverse complement strand
GGCGGCTTCGTCCAACATCCACAACAATCTTCCGTCGGAGGGCTGCACTCTTTGCGAGGGCAGTGGAGGCGTGTTCTTGCCCTCGAGAACCTGATGCAGCATGTCGGCTTTGTCCGCGCCACTGGCCAGGAACATCACTTCGGCGGCGCGATTGAGCACGGGGAAAGTGAAGGTGATGCGGTGGGTGTTGAACTTCGCGACCCAATTGGCGACCACCAGGCGCGCTTGTTCGTCGAGTGCTGGAGAATCGGGGAACAGCGAAGCGGTGTGGCCATCGGGACCCATGCCGAGCAGAATCAGGTCAAAGCGCGGGAATTCGCCGGGCCGATCTTCGGGCCGAAGTTCAAAGAATCGGCGGAGTTGGGCCTCATAGTCTGAGGCAGCGGCGGCGGCATCGGGATTTTCGGCCTTCACGCGAAAGACGTTCTCGGCTGGAATCGCAATCTTCGCCAGCAACGATTCATTCACCATCCGATAATTGCTGTCGGGGTCGTTGGGCGGGACGTGACGCTCGTCGCCGAAGAATAAAAAGATGCGGTTCCAAGCGAAGTCGGCGTAATTGGCGGCGAGTAGGGAATAGAGAGCTTTTGGAGTCGAACCGCCGGAGAGCGCGACCGTGAATCGTCCCTGGCCGCCGATGGCGGCGCGGCCGACGCGGACGAATTCTTCGGCGGCGACGTGAAAAAGATCGGCCGCGGTGGAGACGACTTCAATGGATCGAGTCGAGGGCATAGAGATTGGTAATTTGAAATTGGTAATTTGTAATTTCGCAATCCGGTAATTCCGTAACTTGCGTTTAGGTTTAAATTACCAATTACAAATTACATATTACTTTTCGAAATTTCTCCAGCGCCGGCCATCGCGTTCCAACAGTTCGTCGGACTCTTTTGGGCCCCAGGCTCCGGCGGGATAGTTGGGGAAATTGCGCGGAGGCAGCGCCTTCCACACATCGAGTACGGGATCGACGATGCTCCAACCGGCCTCGACCATGTCGGCGCGCTGGAACAGCGTGGCGTCGCCGGTCATGCAGTCATGGAGCAGGCGTTCGTAGCCGGTCGAAGGAGTGAGCCCGAAATAGTCGGCGTAGGCGAAGTCCATATTCACTTCGCCCAGTTGCATGGCGGGCCCGGGAGTTTTGGCGGCGAAGCGCAGCGAGATGCCTTCTTCCGGCTGGATGTGCAGCACCAGTTGGTTGGGCATCAGGTTTTCGACCTGGGTTTCGCGGAACAGCATGAAGGGCGCGCGCCGGAACTGAATCACGACGTGCGTATTGCGGCCGGGCAGGCGCTTGCCGGTACGAAGATAGAAGGGAACTCCCGCCCAGCGCCAGTTGTCGATCAGCAGCCTCATGGCGACGAAGGTTTCGGTGCGCGAGTCCGGCGGCACGCCATCTTCGGAGCGGTAGGCGGGCACGCGCTGGTTGTCCATGGCGCCATCTCCGTATTGCCCGCGGACGGTTTTGCTGAGCACGTCCTCGGAACTGAAGGGCTGGATGGCATGGAGGATTTTGGCCTGCTCGTCGCGCACCGCGTTCGCATCGAACGAAATCGGCGGTTCCATCGCGATCAGGGTGATGAGTTGCATGATGTGGTTGGGCACCATGTCGCGGAGGGCGCCGGCCCCATCGTAGTAGCCACCGCGCTTTTCGACGCCGACGGTTTCGGCGACCGAAATCTGCACGTGGTCAATGTAGCGGCGATTCCAGATCGGCTCGAAAATCCCGTTCGCGAAACGGAGCGCCAAAATATTCTGGACTGTCTCTTTTCCCAGGTAGTGATCGATGCGGTAGATCTGGCATTCCGAGGCAACCTTCAGAAGTTGCTGGTTCAAAGCCTTGGCGGAATCGAGATCGTGGCCGAAAGGTTTTTCGATAATCACTCGCCGCCAATGGTTATTCTCTTCCGTCATCAGGCCGACTTTCGCAAGCCGCTCAACGACGTCGCCGAAGAAGTTGGGCGCGGTGGCAAGGTAAAAAAAATAGTTGCCGTGGGAGTTGTGATCCTGGTCGACTTTGGCAAGCGTTTCTTTGAGCTTGTCATAGGTAGCGGGATCGTCGAAATTTCCACTCACGTAACTTATGCGGCGGACGAACCACTCCCATAAATCGGGATCGACGGCGCTGGTGGCGAACTGTTTGAAGTCGTCGGTGACCTTCTTCCGCGCATCGTCATCGCTCATGGGGCTGCGGCCCACGCCGATCACGGCAAACTCGCGCGACAGCAATTGCTGGCTGGCGAGGTTGTAGAGAGCGGGGATCAGCTTCCGGCGCGTCAAGTCGCCGGTAAAGCCGAAGATCACCATGACACACGGATCTCCGGTTCGCCCGACTCGCGGTTTTGTGGTTGCTGGCAGAACTTCTGTTTGAGCCATCGTTTCCTCGTGTTATTGAGTCATTGAATCATTGAGTCATTGAAGGATTGAAATCAACTTCTTAATGATTCAATACCTCAATGATTCAATGACTCAATGGTTCTTCGGTTCGACGTGACCACCGAACTTCTGTCGCATGGCGGAGAGCACCTTCTCCGCGAAGGTATGATCCTGCCGCGAGCGGAAGCGCGTATACAGGGCCGCCGTCAGCACTTCGGCCGGAACCGCTTCTTCGATCGCCGCCTGAATCGTCCAGCGCCCTTCGCCGGAATCCTGCACGAACCCGCTGTACTCGGCGAGCGTGGGATTCTCGGTCAGCGCCATCGCCGTCAGGTCCAGCAACCACGAACTCACCACGCTGCCGCGCCGCCAGACCTCGGCAATATCCGGCAGGTTGAGATCGTAGCGGATATCTTCGGGAAGTTCTTTGCTGGTCGCGTTCTTGAAAATGTCGAAGCCCTCCGCGTAGGCCTGCATCATTCCGTATTCGATGCCGTTGTGGACCATTTTTACGAAATGTCCGGCACCGGACGGGCCGCAGTGGATGTAGCCGTCTTCGGCGGTACCAGCGGCGGTGCCCGCCATTTTCTCGCGGCCCGGAGTGCGCGGGATGTCGCCGCGTCCGGGCGCCAGCGTTTTGAAGATCGGGTCGAGGCGCCGGACGGTTTCCTTCGGGCCACCGATCATCATGCAGTAGCCGCGCTCCAATCCCCAGACGCCGCCGCTGGTGCCGACGTCCACGTAGTGCACGCCCTTGACGGCACATATTTTGGCGCGGCGAACGTCGTCTTTGAAATACGAATTGCCGCCGTCAATGATGGTGTCGCCCGCCTGCATGCGTCCGAGCAGAGCCTGCACGGTTTTTTCCGTGGGATCGCCCGACGGTACCATGATCCACGCGGCGCGCGGAGCGTTCAGCTTGCTGACCAGATCATCGAGCGAAGCCGAGGCCACCGCACCTTCGCCGGCGATACCCTTGACCGCTTCGGCGCTCACGTCGGACACTACCATCGTGTGACCGCCGCGCATCAGGCGTCGGGTCATGTTGGCGCCCATGCGCCCCAAACCTACCATTCCCAGTTGCATTCCTGCTCCTTGGCCGCGACTTGCGCGGCTGCCTTGCACTCAGATCTTTTCAGAAGCCCACATGAATTTGTCATCCTGAGCGAAGCGAAGGACCTGCTTTTTGCGGCGAACAGCAGGTCCTTCGCTTCGCTCAGGATGACAAATTCATAAAGAGTTTTGTGTGGCGCTGTGGACCGGACTTTCACCACAGGCTACAAAACCTCCTTTACCAGTTCCGCGAGTTTGCCGAGCCCTGCTTTGACATCGCTGCCGAGGTGCACGCGCAGCGCCCGGCGCTTGCGGTCAGCCAGGACCTGGAAGTCGCCGCGAGCCTGCGCCGCTTTCACCACTCCGAAAGTATATTTCTGTCCGGGGACCGGCAAGTCGTTGGCATCGTCGCAGGTGATTTGCAGAAACACGCCGCTGTTGGGGCCGCCTTTGTAAGCTTGTCCCGTGGAGTGCAAAAAGCGCGGCCCGAAGCCGAGACACGTCGCCACACGTTTGCGATCGCGCACGGTCATGCGCAGGCTTTGCAGCAGAGATTCGTGCTCCGCGTTCATCTCGACATAACCAAGCAACGCAAAATAATCGCCAGCGCCAAGCCGCGCCAGATGCGCGCGCAGATAGTTCTTGAGCGGGCCGTCGGAAGAAGGGCCCGCCCCCACGGCTTTCGCGAGCTCGGCGGCGTTCTCATCGTCGGCGAAAAGCTTGAAGCCCGCTTCTTCAACCACCGGTTTCTCGGGAGGAAGCGAGCCCGAGCTTTCGTACGCGGACGTCAGTTGCTTGGTGACGATCTTACTGGCTTCTACGTCGGGCTGATTGAAGGCGTTGATCCCGAGGATCGAGCCCGCGACCGCGGTGGCAATTTCCCAGCGGAAGAATTCCTGTCCGAGGCTGTAGATGTCGGACACGGCGATGCGCACCACCGGCTGCCCGGCTTTCTCAAGCGCGGCGACGCCGGCATCCTGCGCCGCGTCGGATGCGCCTTCCAGACGAAGGTAAGCGAAGATGCGGTCATTGCCATATGCTTCGGGCGCGCCGAGGTCTTCCCGGTCAACCGGAATGATGCCCCTGTCGAGCTTGCCGGTAGATTCCGCGATCAACTGCTCGAGCCACGCGCCCAGGTCGGCAATTCCGGGCGAGTTGATGAGCGTGATTTTGTCGCGGCCAAGTTTCGCCGCGCTCCCCATAATCAGACCGAGCATTACTCCCGGATTATGTTCGATGGGAGTGGATGCCTTACACGCTTCGACCATCTCTTTCGTGCGCTGGAGAAACTTGCCGGTGTCGAGACCCATGGCCGCGGCGGGAACCATGCCGAAGTTGGAGAGCGCGGAGTAGCGTCCGCCGATGGATGGAAGCCCATAGAAAATGTGGCGGAAGCGGTCGCGCTCGGCGACCTGCTGCATCTTCGAGCCGGGATCGGTGATCGCGATAAAGTGGCTGCCCGCCTTGTCGGCGCCCACGGTCTGCTGGACGCGCTCGAAGAAGTACTGCTTGTAGATGTTGGGCTCGAGTGTGCTGCCGGATTTGCTGGACACGATGAAAAGTGTTTTGGCGAGGTCGACCTTTTTTTCGAAGCTCCGGATTTGCGCCGGGTCGGTGGAGTCGAGTATGTGCAGGCGCGGGAAGCCCGGGGCTTGCGCAAAGGTCAGCGCGAGCACTTCCGGACATAGGCTTGATCCGCCCATGCCGAGCAGCAGAATGTCAGAGAATCCGGCGCTCTTGACCTCATCCGCGATCTGGTTCAGCTTGGCGGCGCTGGCGAGTTGTTCGTCCGTGACGCCGAGCCAACCGAGCCATTTGGCCTCGTCTTCGCCGGTCCAGAGCGAGGCATCGCGCTGCCAGAGCCGTTTTACTTTTCCCGATGCCCGCCAGTCATCGAGGTTTTTTTTTAACGCCGCATCGAGATCGGCCGGAAGCCATTCGGTCTGTGGATTGACTTCGGGATGGATCTGCGCCGTGCTCATCGCTTTGTACTCTTTTCGACTGCGGCCAGCAACGTGCCGAAGGCGTCGGCAAACAATTTCACGCCGTCGGCAGTCAGCTTGTCGGTCACGTCTTTCATGACGATGCCAACGCCGGCTAGATCGGCCATCGTTTTCCGCGCAGCGTCCAGGTCTTCGGTCAGACTCTGGCGCGGCTTGCCGTGATCGCGGAAAGCATCGAGCGTTGCCGGAGGAACGGTGTTGACGGTGTCACGCCCGATCAACTCCTCGATGTAAATCACGTCGCGGTAATTCGGATTCTTGGTGCTGGTGCTGGCCCACAGCACGCGCTGCGTCTGCGCACCCTTGGCAGCCAGTGCTTTCCATCGCGGAGCAGAGAAGATGCGCTGGTAGGCTTCGTAGGTCAGTTTGCCGTTCGCAATTGCGACTTTCCCCAGAATCCCCTGCAACTTTGCCTTGCGGGCCGCGTCCGTCTCTTTCTTGAGTTGGTCGCCAACCAGCGAGTCGACTAGCGAATCGATGCGGCTGATGAAGAAGCTGGCCACGCTGGCAAGCTTGCTCACGTTGCCGCCGGTCGCAGCGAACTTTTCCACTCCATCAATGAAAGCCGCGGCGACTTCCTCATATACCGGCTGCGCGAAGAGAAGCGTTACGTTGACGTTGATGCCTTCGCTGATCAGCTGGCGAAACGCGGGTATGCCCTCGGCGGTGCCCGGTACCTTGATCATCAGGTTATCGCGGGCCACGCTTTTCCAGAGGCGGCGCGCCTCGTCGAGCGTGCCGTTGGTGTCGTGCGCGAGGTAGGGTGAGACTTCGAGACTCACGTAGCCGTCGCGCTTCTTGGTGCTCTGGTACACGGGACCGAGCAGGTCGGCCGCGTCCTGAATGTCCCGGATCGCCAGCAGTTCGTAGCGGCCCTTGGCGTCGAGGTCGGTGCGGCCGGCGAGCGAGTCCAGGAAATCCTGGTACTGCCCGCCTGCAATGGCCTTCTCGAAAATCGACGGATTCGAAGTCATCCCGCGCAGGCCGTCTTCCGTGATCAGGCGCTGCAGTTCGCCGCCCTTCAGCAGGTCGCGGCGGATGTAGTCGAGCCAGATGGACTGGCCGAAAGTCTGAAGCTGGGTGAGGAGATTCGCGGCTTTTGCGGTTTCGAGCGTGCCTACTGGATTCATAAATATCTCCTAAACTGAGGGCATTGAATCATTGAGTCAATGAATCAATACCTTAATGCCTAAAGACGTTAACAAAACGTTAATTCGGCGCCGAGAAAAATTCGCACGCCAATGTCGAAAACTCTTGTTTCCCGTAGAGACGCGGCTTGCCGCGTCTCCCTTGCAGCGACTGCCTTGCCGCGTCCAACGAGACGGGGCAAGCCCCGTCTCTACACGAGTAGTTCGCGCGCTGCTTGAATTACGGCATCCGTGGTGAAGCCAAACTTCTTCTGCAAATCCTTGAGCGGCGCGGACGCTCCAAAGGTCTTCATGCCGATAATGCGTCCTTTCGGTCCTGTATATTGCGCCCAGCCGAAGGTCGAAGCCTGCTCGACCGCGACGCGTGCGATCACGTCGGGCGGAAGCACGTCATCGCGGTAACTCTGGTCCTGATGTTCAAACAAATCCCACGAAGGCATGCTGACGACGCGCGCCCGGATGCCTTCCGCTTTTAGTTTCTCGTAGGCGTCGATGCAGAGGTACACCTCGCTGCCGGTGGCCATCAGGATGACTTGCGGTTTGCCACCTCCCGCGTCGGCCAGGATATAGGCGCCGCGAGCCACGCCTGCTGCGGATTCGTATTTGGTGCGATCGAAGGTCGGCACAGCTTGCCGCGTCAGGATCAGCGCCACCGGTTCCTTCTGCAGCTTCATGATGATTTTCCACGCCTCGACGACCTCGTTGGCGTCGGCGGGACGCAGCGTCATCAGCCCGGGAACCGCTCGCAGCGTTATCAGTTGCTCGATGGGCTGGTGAGTCGGTCCGTCTTCGCCGACGCCGATGGAATCGTGGCTGAAGATCCAGATCGAGGGCACTTCCATGACGGCTGAGAGGCGGATCGGCATCTTCATGTAGTCGCTGAAGATCAGGAAAGTCGAGCCGTAGGCGCGGATCTTCGACAGCACCATGCCGTTGACGATGGCGCCCATGGCGTGCTCGCGAATGCCGAAGTGGAAGTTGCGCGCGTTGTACTGGCCCGCTTCGAAATCGCCCGCACCGTCGAACGTGAGCCGCGTCTTCGTCGATGGATACAAATCGGCCGAGCCGCCCATGATCCAGGGATCGTTCTTGGCAATTGCGTTAAGGACTTTAGAGGACGATTCGCGGGTCGCGATTCCCTTGGCATCGGGCGCAAATGTGGGAAGGTCTTTGTCCCATCCGTCGGGAGGTTGCTGACGCTGCATGCGTCCGAATTGAATCGCCAAATCGGGATACTGCTTGCTGTACGCGCTGAACAGCGCGTTCCACTGGCCGCTCAATTGCCGCCCGCGCTTGCCCATGACGTCGCGAAAGTTTTCGCGCACTCCGTCTGGTACCAGGAACTTGGCATCTTCCGGCCAGCCGTAGACCCGCTTTGTCAGTTTGACTTCTTCTTCGCCGAGCGCTTCGCCATGTGCCTCTTTTGTGTCCTGACGGTGGGGCGAGCCGAAGCCAATGTGGCTATCGACGATGATTAGCTTGGGGCGATCCTTCACGCTGAGCGCGTGGGTGTAGGCGTCGGCGAGCGCAACCAGATCGTTGGCATCGCGGACCTGCGAGACATCCCAGCCATAACTGGCGAACCGGGCAGCCACATTTTCGTCGAAGGCGAGATTGGTATTGCCCTCGATCGTGATGTGGTTGTTATCGTAAATCCAGCACAGGTTCGAAAGTTTCAGATGCCCGGCGACCGACGCGGCTTCCGAGGAAATTCCTTCCATCATGTCGCCGTCGCCGCAAATCGCCCAGATGTTGTAGTTGAACAGGTCGAAGCCCGGACGATTGAAATACCCCGCCAGCCAGCGCTCGGCGATCGCCATGCCCACACTGTTGGCGACGCCCTGACCAAGCGGTCCGGTGGTGGTCTCGACACCCGAGGTCAGGCCGTATTCGGGATGCCCCGGCGTCTTGCTTCCCAGTTGCCGGAAATTCCTGATCTCGTCGAGGGAGACGGCAGGGGTCGAAAGAATCTCGCCCTCCGGACTCACTTCTCGCACGCCCGCCAGGTGCAGCAGGGAATACAGCAGCATGGAGGCGTGCCCATTGGAGAGCACGAAGCGGTCGCGGTTCGGCCAGATCGGATCTTCCGGGTCATAGCGCAAAAACTGCTGCCACAGACAGTAGGCGACCGGAGCCAATGCCATCGGCGCCCCCGGATGGCCCGAGTTCGCCTTCTGCACCGCGTCCATCGAAAGCGTGCGAATCGTGTTGATACACAACTGATCGAGCCGTGTACCGGTGGCGACGGACTGGTCACTGACAGCCATCAATGCTCTCCTCGCAAATCGGCTTACATTGCCGAACTTGCGAAATTAGATGAAGTCAGCGCCAAATAGATACAACTGCGCCGACCACTCCAAGTTTACATCGTGATCGAGAAACAAAACGAGCTACGAGAGGACTAAGTTCCCATTTTACACCGAGAAGAATTTGGTGTCGGGTCGTGATCAAATCTTACTTTCCCGTAGAGACGCGGCTTGCCGCGTCTACGGAGACGGGGCAAGCCCCGTCTCTACCGGCGGAAGAATGGGAATTCAGGTTAGAAAAACCTTACCCTGGCTGATCCTGTGTTGCAGGGTGGACGCCAGTTGGTCCACGTCTGTGGCTGAAAGGCTCATCGCGCGCGGGTCAAGGATTGGGATGCGGTTGCTTCCGACCGCGTCCCGCCGCACCTGGATGAGCAAAGCCTGCAGCGCCTGGGGATCGTATTTTTGCGGGGTCATGCGGATCAATTCCTGCAGCGCGGCTCCGACCGACATGCGTTCGCGGTAGGGACGTTCGCTGGTCATGGCATCGAAGGTATCGGCCAGGGCCACGATGCGCACCGCTTGCGGTATCTCGTTCCCATGCAAGCCGTCCGGGTAGCCCGACCCGTCTCCGCGTTCATGATGCCAGCGCACGATTTCCGGAATCTGCGGCCAGGGAAACTGCACCTGGCTGACGATCTGATGCCCGACGATCGTGTGGTCCCGCATGGCGAGGGATTCTTCCGCATCGAGCTGCGAAGGTTTTCCGAACAGCCGCTTATCCACGGCAACCATGCCGATGTCGTGCAGATAGGCCGCCGACCGCAGCGACGCCACATCGCTCGGGTTCATCCCCAGCGCTTCGCCGATCGCCTGCGCGTAGCGGCCCACCCGCAGTGAGTGTCCATGAATGTTGACGTGTTTGACGTCGATGGCGGTGGCGAAAGCTTCGAGCGCGTTGTCGTAGAACCCATGCAGCGAGGCCAGCAGCCGCAGGTTTTCGGAAACCCGCTGTGCCAGTGTCTGGCCGAGAGTGTGATTCTGAATAGCCAGCGCCACGTAGTGGCTCAGCATTTCAAAAGCGTCGAGCGCGTCTTCTTCGTACGCCGCTTCGCCGGGCCGGCGTCCCAAGGCGATCGCTCCGACGAGCTTTCCCCGAACCTTCAGCGGGCAAATGCACTTGAACAGTTCTGGCGCAACATTGCCGTTCGAACTCAGAAAGACATCGTAGGTGGTACTGTTGAGCAGCACCGGGCCGGCGGCCGCAGTCAGGGTGTGCACGTGGCGGGGAAGCATAGGAATCAGCGCCGGTTCCGGCAGCAGCGCGAATCCTTGGGCATCGACCGAGGTCAGCAAGGAAGGCCGTTCGCCGAACGAAAACAAAACGGCCTCGCGCGCGCCCGCCGCTTCCATCACGGCGGTCAGCATGGTGCGAGCGGTTTGGCGGAAGTCGCGGTCCGCCGTAAGTTCGGGACCCAAATCCGCCAGCGCTTCGAACGTTCTTAATAGCTTCTTGAGATTGGTTCCCTGCAATGCCTCTTGCGGAGGTGCATGCGAGAAACCAGAGCGCTAACAGCGTAGCATCGCCCCCCCGGCACAATTGTTGGTTAGTTTGGTGCCACAGAGCATCGGGTGATCGGATCATCAGATCATCGGCCATCGGATCATCTTTCCCGCCCGAACTTCCGATCGCCCGATCGCCCCCCGATCGCCCGATGACAACCGCCGCGTCGGTAGTGGGCTGTTTTGAAAAAATATCTCAAAAGCGTAGCCTTTCCGCGTCGGATTCCTGCGGTTCATTTGGAAGCCTGAAGCGGAGGTGGAGGACATGCACTGTCTTAGCTGGGTCCATATTCCTCACTGGATGTATCTCATGCCGGGAGTTTACACGCTACTCTTGGCGGTATTGGCGGGCGTAGTGCCTACCTTGGAGTTGTACAAGTCTCGGTGGGTGAAGATCACGTATGGGGTCGTGCTAGGAATGCTCTGCCTGCTAGAGGTCGCATCAATCTCGAATGACCGCCGCGCACAAGACACGAAGCATGACGAAGAAATGGACTTGGCGCAGAAACGGTTTGATCGGATTGTTGAATTGTTGCAAGGAATTCAAACGGGCGAAAATTCGCAATTAACTGCAGTGAAATCGTTGGCGACGATAAATCAGCAGCTACAGGCGGGTGTGACACAGACCCAAGCGCAAACAGCGGACAGGCAGCTTAAGGTTCGACTTCTAGACTTAGCGCGAAATGTAGGCGAGTTTACGACAGGAGTTAGGATGTCGGAAATAGTTCTACCTACGCCAATGACACACGGGAGCGCCAGGATGACTGACCCGGCTTGGAAGCAGTGGGAAGAGCAGTTAGAGAACATCGAACACAACGCCATCGCTCAGTATCACTTTCGATTTGGGGCAAGTGTGAAGGACATCGTAGAACAAGCGAAGAAAAGGGGCGTGTGGGTTAGCCCTAGTGATTGCGAGATTTCACTGACGGGGGATTACAAGGTGCCAGCTACTTCGCAATTTCTCTATGTAATTGGCTGTGCGCAAGATTTGCAGCGAGCCGCAGATAATCTTCCCTAAGCGGCGGTGAGTTCTTTGTATTCCAAGAGAGAAACCAACTCATGCAAATTCCAAACGTGATCCGCAATCCCAGCTTCAATAGCTGGCGTCACGCGCAATGTCTGGTGGATACGGCAGAAATTGTAGTATGCGTGATAGATAGCAACCATGTGGCAATGATTCTCGAATTTCTTTGAGAACGCATTCGTGAGCCGAGTAAATCGTCGGACGCCCATCCGTAGGTTCAAGTTTTGCCGCTCAACGTAGCTAGTCGAGATGTGCTGAGGATCGGGCGAACCGCTGACAATGCCTGTGCGGATTCCGATGCACTGAGCGGGGCTATAGCGCGTGTCAGGACTGTCAGTGGGGGCGCCGTACAGCTTTATCAGCATCGCATAATCCACGTCCATTCCGAAGGCACCTTCGACAGCTTCCGCGTAAGCGCGGTGACCGTCCGTTGTGATCTGAATGCGCGTGGTCACACGCGATGCTAAATCCTCCATGAACTGACAGGCCCAAGACGCATCTCGCCCACCGCAAAGGTACGAGAGAATGAGCTTCGTGTCGGCATCAATCGCCATCCAGGTCCACACGTCCCCGGCTCCGCGGCCCTTCTTTTCTTCGGGTACGTTCTTCGCCTTCGCGTAGCAGAAGCTCCAAACTTCATCGCACTGCACGTGCCGTACCGCGACTCCGCGCACGGCTGAATCGTGGAACTCCGCACAGGCCGCTCCCATATCCTCAATAAGCTTCAGGACGGCATCCTTGCAGACGCCAGTCATGCGGCAAGTTGACCGAATGCTGTTTCCCTCTATTAAGGCTCCGATCACCTGTGCGCGACGTTCATTGCTTAATTTATTCATGCCATCATTATGCTTGAGCGGTAATGCAATGTCAAGAATAAAGTGAGGGCGTTAGAAATTTGTTATGCGAAGTTGCGGTCTAAACAGAAGTGTGTTATATAATAGATCAGGCCATCAATTCTGGATCATGACTTGGCCGGTCAATCCAGAGCCGATGGCCTGAAAGGTGGTGTTGGTATGATAAGAAGTTTCGCCCCTAAAAAGGGCTAAGGGCAAGGAAACTCCCTAGGAACCTGCCATTTTGGGGGCGTTCCAGACGTGGTGCGTCCCCCATTTGACCTTATCAGAGTACCACAAATTAGCTGATTTTTCACTGGTTTTTCAATAACGAGGTGTCAGTATGAACAACGACCAGAACCCATTCGATAGCGCAATTGCCGCACTGGAAGCTCGCCGAGAACAGGTCAATGCGGAGATTGATGCGGACATTGCCAAACTGCGCGAAATCGGAGAACGCATGTCTGGTATGGCCCTAACATCGGGGGCAACACTGAGTGTTCCCGGAAAAATCGAGAAGGACACTTTCTATAACCTGACCCTTACCGACGCCGCCAAGAAGTTTCTCGCAATGTGCGGCAAGAAGCCACAGACGACTAACGCGATCATTGATGCACTCGAAAAAGGCGGATTGAAGCGAACCACCTACGCATCCATGTATGCCAGTCTGAGCCGTCGTGAAAACAATGTCGGCGATATTGTGAATGTAAACGGCGACTGGGGATTACCTGAATGGTATGGAGCGAAGCCAAAGCCGAAGAAGCGTTCAGTAGGCGAAAAGAATGGCAGCCAAGAGGGTGCCCTTGAGCTTCAGGAAGAAGAACCACAAGCCGGCGGCAGCGAAACAAAAGCCGATCCCGCTTCCTAGGGAGTGTCGGCTTTTTCTGCTTTCCATCGTGCCCTAGCAGCTTGGCTCGCAATCTCTCGCTTACGTTCCGGGCTCAGCTTTGCAGCCCTATTCTTGCCGCCAACTTTGCCGCCCATCCTTCCAAGGGCCACGGCGTGCGGATTCTTTGCGAGTGGTTCTCCTATAGCTTCTTCCACTACCCTCAGAGCGTTCTGGGCTACGTCACGCTTGCTTGATCGTTTAGGCATGGCCCATCATGCCACACTTGACGAACCGTTTACTATGGGGTCAGATTTCAAAACAGCCCACTACCGCCGCGTCACTTGCCTTGACAGGCACGGGGAGTTGGCTCATACTTCGGCCAAATCGTCCAGCCGCTTGTGTTCTACCGGTTTTTCCGGCAACTTACCGACCGAGAGAGATCTGTGGCTGTGCCTCAATCCAAGCCGTTTCGCTCCGGGAAAATACTTGGCGCATTGGATCGCGATTCTTCACCGGAGACTTCCTCCAACCTGTCCGTCAACTTGGACGAGCGTACAGCCCTGTCGTCCCTGAAGGATCTGATCGCCGCCGGGGACCACCGCCTGGACCCGATGCTCGCGACCATCACAGATGCCGCCCGACAACTGACGGGCGCCTCTGGAGCCGCGCTTGCGATGTGGAAGGACGGCGCGATGGTGTGCCGCGGGCGTAGTGGCGACACGGCTCCCGCCCTCGGTGCGCAGTTGGGTGCGGAGACTGGAATCTCGGGGGAATGTCTGCGCTCCGGTAAAATTCAGCATTGCACAGATGCCGAGAATGATCCGCTCGTCGACGTGGAAGTCTGCCGCGGCCTTGGTTTGCGTTCGATGGCCGTCTTGCCGATTCAGGGCTGGCGCGAGATCAACGGGGTTCTCGAAGTTTTTTCCACCCAGCCTGCCGCCTTCACCGAACAGCATATTGCTCTTCTTCAGCAACTCGCGGCACTCGCGGAACGGGCACGCGCATCGCAACCGCATGGCGCATCGTCCGCCGAGCCAAAGCTTCCGGTTGAGAAGTCACAACCCACCGGCCTGCTACCGGCGTCGGATCGTGTTGGGGACGTGGCTCTCGCTTTTCTGGGCACTCGATCGCGACCCTTCGTTTTGGGCGCCGTTGCCCTCATGGCGATCTCGCTGCTTGCCTTGGTGATCTGGCTGGGGTGGCGCGGTCCGGATGGGACGGATGGCAAGGCGCATACGTCTACGCCAGTTGTCGGCGCCGCAAACGTCAATGCCGCAACTGCCCATCCGCCCGACAATGACCCGGTCTGGAAAGCAAATCCTGGTGGCGAATCGCTGTTTCTATCCGTCGGAAAGACTTCAGCCGGAACTCCCGTGAAGTTCGCCTCCAAAGTGGATGCAGTCGCGGGAATCCAGGTGGAGCGAACGCCCTTGCCCGCCGACGTGGCTGCCGATTTCACCATCACGCACGAGGGTCCCAGTTCGCAGACTGGATCGCACATCGACTCGCGCTCCGATGAGACCGCCGGGGCCGAGCCGCCGTCGATTCCCGCCGGCTCGATGAACCAGTCCGTTCTCAACGGAGTTCTCTCCGCTAAAGTTTCGTTGCCTGGGCTCTCTGCGCCGGTGTCGCAAGGGGTTTCGGGCGGTCAGCTCGTGCACCGCGTTCCGCCGGTTTATCCTGCCCAGGCCCGTCTGCAGCGCCTGGAGGGCACTGTCGTTCTGGCCGCAACGGTCATGGAGGATGGAACGGTGCGCGATGTCAAAGTTGTCGAAGGCCCGCCCGTGCTTGCCCAATCCGCCGTGGACGCAGTGAAGTACTGGCGGTACAAGCCTTATGAACTCGACGGAAAACCTGTGAAGATCGAGACCAGGATCACCCTTAACTTCAAGTTCCCCTCCCGCGCTCCCTCGCCCTGACTACACTCCGACCGGGAATGGCTTGGTGTGGGTTTCTGAACCCACCGAGAGTCCGGCGAACCGCCCCTGCAACAGTGACATCAGCCCCGTGACCCAGTAACCGATCACAAACAACAGCAGGAAGGGAACCGTGAAGTAGTTCTCGTTGTCGATGGCATAAAACACCGCCAGCGCGAAATAAATTCCGATCAGGAGTTCAATCCACGGAACCCATCCCAGACGCTTGCGGTATTTTTTCGCGCCGACCCTGTCCTTCTTCGATTCGACGCGGTACTTGGGAGTGCGGGCGAAGGCGGTCTGCTTGCCGACCAGCGCTTCAAACACGGCAATCGTATTGGTGACCGTCAGCCCGATTCCCAGAGCCATCAACAGTGGCAGGTAGAGCAGCGATCGCAGCCAGCTTTTCGGAAACAGTTCCTTCTGCGAAACCAGATAAAAGCTGGAAATGGAGAACGTCGAAGCCATGAACAGGGGCAGGTCGATGTAGAGCATCTGGAACCATCCCTGATAGAAGCGAATAATCATGGCGGGCATCAGCAAAACGGAAAGCACGATCATCAGCGGATAGCTGAGGTTGGCCGTCAGGTGATAGCAGGCTTCGATTTTCACGTGTCGCGATGCGTCGCTCGCGAACACCTTGGGGAGTATTTTCTTGGAGACCTGGATCAACCCCTTGGCCCAGCGCGCCTGCTGCGTCTTGAATGCGGTCATCTCCACCGGCAACTCGGCCGGACATTCGACGTCCTGCAGATACAAAAACTTCCATCCTTTGAGCTGCGCGCGATAGGAAAGGTCGGTGTCTTCGGTGAGCGTGTCATGCTCCCAGCCGCCGGCTTCGTCAATGGCGCAGCGCCGCCACATGCCGGCCGTGCCGTTGAAGTTAAAGAAAACGCCGCTGCGTGCCCGTCCCGAGTGTTCCAGCACGAAATGGCCGTCGAGCAAAATGGCTTCGACTTCGGTCAGCAACGAGTAGTTGCGGTTGATGTGCGTCCAGCGCGTCTGCACCATGCCGACCTTGGGATCGGTAAAGTGATGGATGCACTTCAGCAGAAAGTCGGGTGGCGGAACAAAATCAGCGTCAAAGATGGCAACAAATTCGCCCTTTGCTGTCTTCAATCCTTCCGCCAAAGCACCAGCCTTGTAGCCCTCACGATTGTCGCGGTGCAAGTAGATGACCGGATGTCCCAACGCGGCATAGCGATCGACCAGAATGCGCGCCACTTCTACGGTTTCGTCGGTCGAGTCGTCCAGCAGCTGGATGTCGAGCTTCTCTTTCGGATAGTCGAGCCGGCACACGGCGTCGAGCAGCCGGTCCACCACGTATTGCTCGTTAAAGATCGGCAACTGCACGGTCACGCGCGGCAGGTCGTCGAAATGAGCGGCGGGTTCCGTCGTCTTGTTCTTTTTGTGCTTGTAATAAAGATAGACCAGCCAGTACCGGTGCCCTCCATATGTCGCCAGGATGATCAGGACAATGAAATAGGGAATCAGCAGCGCCAGATCAAAGGCATTGACCTGGTAAAGGCCCACGAAAGTCTTGTCCAGAAAATGCTGGCGAAGGTAGGGCCCCAAGCCCTTGGGGGCAAGGATCAGGACTAGGGCCAGCGGGGAAGAAGTGAGCGTCACATCCATGAACTCAACAGCACCATGAAGCAAAAGGAAAGACAGCAGACCAAGCATTGTACCTGATCGGTCTTTGGTCGTCGGTCGTTAGTCGTCGGCAAACCCGCGAACGACTAACGACTAACGACCAACGACTAACGACCGTTTACCTCCACTCCTCACCCGTCGGACTGAGCTTCAGCTCGACCTTCTGATGAGAACCTTCCTCCACTTTCACTGCCGTACCATTCGCTTCCTGAGACTTCAGAAAGTCGGCGTCGCGCCAGACTCCCTCTTCCAGATCCTGCCAGGCATAGAGCGTGTAGCTGCCCGGCGCCACGCCGCGAATCGTAAAGCGTCCATGCTGATCGGTCGATCCAATCCCGAAGTGATCGGGAAGCTTGCGGTATTTTTCTTCCGGCACGGCCACCACCGTGGCGTTGGCCACCGGATAGTCGTTGTCCACATCTTTTTCCTTTTCAACGACCGCGCCCTCGACCGTGCCTCCCTTGTAGCTGACCAGCAGATCAAGCGCCGCCGGCCCGCTTGCCGCGAAACCGGTTTCGATGTTTCGTTCGCCGAGCTTCGCCGATTTCAGAAAAAAACCCTGCCCGTCGCCTCCGTACACCTGCACGATGTAGTTGCCGGGGTTCACGTTTTTCCACTCGAAGTTGCCCAGTCGGTCTACCGGCGCGTTGGTCCCGAAGAAGTCCTGAGTCATGAAAAAGCCCGGATCTTCCGGCAATTCGGCCTGACGCAGGTTTGCCGAGTACTGCGTGAGCTCTGCCGGCGTTTTGCCCTCGATGGAGAGATGACCGGAGAGCCGGAAAGAAGGCAGGGGAGTAAGCTTCACACCGTCCACGTCAGCGGCGACGACGCTGACATCCTGGCGCGCCGTAAACGACTGCGATTCGGTGGGGGTCGACGCCTTCACCACATACGATCCTGGAGCAACCCCACGCACTTCGAACTGGCCGTCCGGCCCCACTTCACTCGCCCGAATAGAATCGCCCGCTTTAGAGACCAATTCCACGGCGGGCTTCTGGGCGGCTGCGACGCCAGTAACAATGCCGCGGACGCGATACGTTCTCGCCGGCACCAGCGTGAAGTTGACCGGCATTTCGTCGCCCGCCTTAAGCGTCACCGCCGAGGCCTGCATGGCATCGTAGGTTCCCGGATAGTAGGTGGTGAGGTAGCGGTTATCGGGCTGGGCGTCGCTCTGCGGCGATTTCTCGTGCTGCTGTTCGTAATCGCGGAGGTCCGGAGGCGGCATGGCCACGATCCAATACTGGCCGGGAAACAAACCGGCGAGACGGTATTCGCCAAGATCGTTCGTCGCCTCGCTCCCAGCGGCTTCCCGCGTTGCCTTCCCTGGTTTTTTCTTTTGCACGATCACTCTGACCCCGGACATCGGGTCGCCATCTTCGTCCGTAATGCGGCCGCTGATGATGGCCGTGGGCAACATGCGAAACAGCAGGTCTCCCACCGCCTGCCCGGCCTGAACCGTGAAAACGCTCACGTCAGATTTGAGCCCGCGCCCATTCACCTCAACAAACCCGGTTTTCTCGAGATAGAGCCGGTAACGCCCCGGCAGGATGTTCTCGATGTGGAAATGGCCGTCGGCGTCGGTCGAAGCCGTGTAGTTTCCGCCCTGCTTCTGGTCTTCCGCGACTACCTGCACCAGCACTTTTTTAAGCGACTGGCTGCCCGGTTCCTTCACCACCGTGCCTGCAATAGAGGACGGATTCGCCCCAGGCGCAGACTCCTGCGCGCTCGCCAGCAACAAGGCGCTGAGAACGAAAAAGGCGAGGACGAGTGAGCGCTTCATTAGGGATTGAATCATTGAGTCATTGAGACATTGAATCATTGAATCATTGGAATCAATGCCTCAATGATTCAATGTCTCAATGATTCAATGGGTTTCGCTCAGTTCAGAAAATATTGCCGGTACAACGTGTCCCGCTGCGCCGGACGGAATCCCGCATCGCGTATGATGCGCCGCAATTCTTCTTCGGTTGTGCAGTTGGTCACGCCCGCGGCGCGGACCACGTTTTCCTCGAGCATCACCGAGCCCACGTCGTTGCCGCCGAAGCGCAAGCCCATCTGGCAGACTTTCAGTCCCTGCGTCACCCAACTGGACTGCACGTTCAGAAAATTCGAAAGATACAGCCGCGAAATCGCCAACACTTTCAGGTACTCAACCGCCGTGGCCTCATCCCAGTGGCGTCCGCCAAGCGCGGTGTTGGCGGGCTGGAAACTCCACGGGATGAATGCGGTAAACCCGCCCGTCTCCTGCTGTAAATCGTAAAGGCACTGCAAGTGGTTGATCCGGTGTTCGAGGGACTCGCCGACGCCAAACATCATGGTCGCGGTGGTGCGCATGCCGAGTTGGTGGGCGGTGCGATGCACCTCCAGCCAATCCGCGGTCAGGCATTTCAGCCGCGCGATTTTGTAGCGGACTTCGTCGTCAAGAATCTCAGCCCCGCCGCCCGGGATGGAATCCAGCCCGGCGTCGCGCAGCCGCGCAATCGTATCGCGCACGCTGAGATTGCTGTACTCGGCAATCGCGAGAATCTCCGAAGCGGAGTAGCAGTGCAGATGGACCTGGGGGAAGCGCTGCTTGATGCCGCTGAGCATGCGCTCGTGCCAGTCGACCTTGAGATCGGGATGCAAGCCGCCCTGCATCAGCACGCCGGTGCCGCCCAGTTCCACCGTCTCGCGGATCTTTTCGTAGATGGTTTCGAGGTCGAGGATGTAGCCCTCTTTGACCTTGGCCGCCGGCCCCTTCAGCGGACGATAAAACGCGCAGAATGTGCAATATTCCGTGCAGAAGTTCGTGTAGTTGATGTTGCGGTCGATGATGTAAGTCACGACCCCTTCGGGATGCATCTTGCGGCGGACCGCGTCCGCCTCCATGCCAATCCCGATCAGATCATCGGACCGAAACATCTCCAGAGCTTGCTGCTTGGTCAGGGACATCCTCGTCACCCCACGATAATGGCTATTTTAGCTGGTTGGAGGCGAGTTTGCTGTGGCTCCTAGGCCGTCCGGCGACGAGCTTCCGATCTCGGGCGAGAGGTCTTAGGGCCCTCGGCTTTCTGTCTGCGTTTGTACTCGTACAGCCCGTACAGGCCACCCGCTACTGAGAAAGCGATCAGGGCGATAAGCACGGGCCAGTAGTACAGCGCGAAAAGCCTCACGATGTGCCGCCCGTAGTGGAACCCGAGATAAGCCAGGATGATGAACCGAATGCCGCGCCCCACGGCCAGAGCGGTCAGAAACTTCCTGGTGGGGTACTGCATGGCGCCGGCCGCCAAAAGCATGGGCACGATGGGAAACGGCGGCGGAAGCAGAGCGGGGATCGCGACTGCCGCGAAGCCCCAGCGTTCGAAAATCGCGTATACCTTGCTGGTAGTCCTCTTCGAGAACCTTTTTTCCAGAGTTTCTTTGCCACCTTTGCGAGCCATGCGGTAGGTAAGATAGCCGCCGAGGAGGGCTCCTGCCGTCGCCATGATCGCGTAGTAAACCCACATGGTGGGATGGTGGGCGGCCAGCAGGATGGTGACGATGTCCGTGCTGCCCGGCAGAGGGATGACCGAGTTGTCGACGAGGCCCAGCAAGATCAAGCTGGGGCCGCCGAGATGGATCAGCCATCGCAGGGCGCTCTTTTTCGACGCGAGCAGTAGGATCGCAAGCAAGTGCATCCTTCTTATTGGAGCACGAAACACGGCCGGCCGTTGCAATGTAAAAAGCAGCTTATGCCGTCCGGCTAAATGAGAGCCGGAAGTTCTTCTCGAAGTTGGCATCCGCTCTTGTGAGTTTTCATCATCGAGGCTGCCAGATTTAGAATCCGCTGGGTGGCTTGCTCGGTGCTCACACCACGAGCGTGAATGTTCGAGATGAGGTTCCGATTAGCGTCAGTGTGCGCTGCTTTCGGTCGGTACGCCATGTACGCTGAAAGGCTTTCGGCTGTTGCCAACCCCGGCCGTTCGCCGATCAGGAGGACGGCAACTTTGGGATCTAGCAATTCCCCAATCTCGTTGAGAATGCCGACCCGGCAGTGACGAATCACAAACATCGGACCGACACTCCAGCCGCGAGTCTTTGCTCCTTCACACAGGAGCGGCAATAGTCGAGGAACTTGCATGGTAACGGCGGTTACCGAGAGCCCGTCGCCGATCACGATTTGGAAATCGTGTCCCCTGGTGCAACGCTTGTTCACCTCCGCGCGGGACGCGTCATTGAGGTGGCGGCCCAAGTCGGGACGCAAAAGATACTCATCTTTGCTCGCCGCCCCGGAGCAGACTTCAAACAGATTCCACTTCTGCATGAAATCGTCGCCGGGATTGGTGAAGAGATTCAACTCGGCGCGCACGGCATCGCGGGCGGCGGCATGCGCCTCGCGCAGCTCCAGTTGAGTACTCGTTCGATACGCTGCCCCACTGCGGCCTGCCAGCAGGCGCGCCGGAGTTTGGGCGCGTACCCGCTTCACGATCTCGGGCAAGTCGTACGCCGGCAAATCACACGGCTGGGCGAGTTTGTCTTCTTCCGCTGCCATTCAGACAGCTCTCTCCAGGGACAACTCCAAACCCTGCATCAGTTGCCGCCGTGCGGACGAGTCGAGAGACGCCGGTTCGGTCTCACGATAGATCCCCATACTCTGCAGCCACGCGAGGAACTCCGGTGCCGGACGCAGATGGAAGAGGCGTCGTGCGGCTAACGCATCATGATAGCTGGTGGATTGGTAATTCAGCATCACGTCGTCGGAACAAGGAACGCCCATGAAGTAGTTGCAGCCCGCGGCCGTCAAAAGTAGCAGCAGGTTGTCAGCCGAGTTTTGGTCGGCGGCAGCGTGATTCGTGTAGCAGACATCGCAACCCATCGGTAAACCAAGCAACTTACCCATGAAATGATCTTCCAGCCCGGCGCGGATGATCTGCCTCTCGTCGTACAAATACTCAGGGCCGATAAAGCCGACGACACTGTTGACGAGAAAAGGCTGGAAAGCGCGTGCGACTCCGTAAGCTCGTGCTTCGAGCGTCACTTGATCGACTCCGTGATGCGCCTCGGCGGACAGAGCGCTACCCTGGCCCGTTTCGAAATACATCACGTAATCCCCGGCCCAGCGGATATCCCGTTGGCGATGATGTTCGAGAACCTGTTCATGGCCCTCGCGCAGCATGTTCAAAGTGATTCCGAAACTGCGGTTGGCCGCTTCCGTACCCGCGACGGACTGGAAAAGAAGGTCAACCGGCGCCCCGCGATTTAACGCGGCCAGTTGAGTAGTGATATGCGCCAGGCAACAGATCTGCGTGGGGATTTCGTATGCGTCCACCAGGCGATTCAAAGCCAAGAGAATCGAGCTGACTGTCTCCACCGAGTCCGTTGCCGGATTCACACCGATGACTGCGTCTCCACACCCGTAAAGCAGTCCTTCGAATGCAGCCAGAAGGATTCCCCCGATGTCATCAGCCGGGTGATTGGGTTGCACGCGGATGCCCAAAACCCCACGCTCTCCCATCGTATTGCGGCAGCGCGTGACGTTGCGAATCTTGGCGGCCGCGAGCACCAGATCCTTGTTGCTCATCAGCTTGGTTACCGCGGCGGCGATTTCTGGGATGATGGCCTGCTGAAGCGGCTGGAGTTGAGTGTCCGTGGTCGCGTCGTCCAGGAGAAACTCGCGAAACTCCCCGACTGTCATACTTCCGATGGGGCGGAAAGCTTCCTGGTCGAATGTGTCCAGAATGAGGCGGGTGACATCGTCCTCGGAAGGGTCAATCAGGGGCCGACGGACAATTTCCTCGAGCGGCAAGTCCGCAAGTTTGCGTTTTGCCGCGACTCGCTCTCGTTCCGATCGTGCGGCGATGCCGGCCAACTGGTCGCCCGACTTCTCCTCGTTAGCTTTGGCAAACAATTCGCGAAGATCGGAGAAGTCGAATCGCTCGATCATAGAAGGGTGCCTCTCGGAGACACCATGTTACCGAAAAAGTCGTGAGCGACGGGCTACAGTTTGTCGGAATACTTGGTCGCGTCTTCCATGATGACTTCTAAACAAAACGAAGTTCCGGCGCCCGCGGGAGAGCTCCGACCTCCGCCCCCAGGCGGTAGTAAAGCGCAAGGCCCTCCAGGCACGGAGGGTCGAGATAATAATGGATGTTATGCGTCAGGTAGACGCGAACGAACTCGACCGTAAGGCCGAGGCGCGGCGCCCACTCCTGGGCGATGGCTTCAAGTTTTTTCGGCGACAGACCGTGATCCCGCGACTTCTTGAAGACCTCCGCGATTGTCTCCCCATTTCCTCCAGCAAGCGCCTGCTTGCGAATGGCCCAGAAGGCGAAGACGAATGGCTTTCCCGTGCGCGCCACCCACTCTTCCGCCAAGTCGAGCGTGAAGTAGCGCGTCCGGTCGACCTGCAGCGCCGGGTCTCCGATGAGCAAAGCCGCATCGCATGCGCCGAGCATCGCATCGAGATCGGGAGCCATCGGCTTATAATCGCGCGCTCCGCCCAGCCATTTTGCAAACAGAATCTTGGCCAGCGCAACCGACGTCATCGAAGAAGTATCGAGCGCAACCGTGCGCACCTGCGTCCACCTCGAATCGACAGGCACTTTGCTGACCAGCAGGATCGACCGCACCGCCCGCCGCGCCGCAATCGCCACGTCCGGAATGATGACGAGGTCCGGAACCGTCGCATAAGCCGCCGCCGGAATGATCCCAATATCGGCCGTTCCCGCGCGCAAAGCCTCGGCGCAGGCCGAGGGGATAGTGTAGGAAATATCAAAATCAACGCCCGCGCCCGCCTCCCCGTGCTCAAAATCCCACATGAGTGGCGCCGTGTTCAGGTAGGAAATAGCCGAGATCTTTAACCGGCTCATCACTTTACGAATTCTACCAAAAGTGATGTGCGCGCCATCCTTGACAGCGTTTTCCGCCGCAGGCTAGCGTCACGCAATATGTCTAATAATAGTGACATGCCCGCCGTGGCCGTTGCTGCCCCCAACCCGGCTTCTTACCAGGGCACCTACTGGCTCGCGCTCGCCCTGACTCCGGGATTGGGCCCCACGCGCATCAAGAAACTCATCGAGCTCTACGGCACTGCCGAGCGCGTCTTCCATGCCAGCCTGACCGAACTCGAGGCCACGGGGATGCGCGCGGTTTCCGCGCAATCGCTGGCCACCGGAAAGTCGCTCGAACTCGCGCAACAGGAATGCGCCAGGGCGGCCGAGGCAGGCGCCAAAATTGTTTCACTCAGCGATCCCGAATACCCGTCACGGCTGAAGGAAATTTACGACCCACCGGTAATCCTGTTCGTGAAAGGAAGCGTCGAAGTGCTGGCCCAGCCCGGCATCGCGATGGTGGGAACGCGTCATCCCACGCCCTACGGCAGCGGCATGGCCGAACGCCTCTCCACCGACCTCTCCGCTCGCGGCTTGGTCATCATCAGCGGACTGGCACGCGGCATCGATACCGCGTCGCATCGCGGTGCCGTCGCTACCAAGGGAAAAACTGTCGCCGTCCTCGGCACCGGAATCGACGTCATGTACCCGAAAGAGAACACGCGGCTCACCGAACAGATCGTGGCCCTCGGCGGCGCGCTGATCACCGAGTTCCCGGTTGGAACCTCGCCGACGCCGCAAAACTTTCCCATTCGCAACCGGATCATCAGCGGCATGTCCGCCGGCGTACTGGTCGTCGAAGCCGCGGAATACAGCGGCACGCGCATCACGTCGCGCCTCGCCCTCGAACAAAACCGCGATGTTTACGCCGTCCCGGGCAACGTGACCAACAAAAATTCCTGGGGCCCGAATACACTGATCAAGCAGGGCGCGAAACTCGTCGCCACCTGGGAAGACGTGTGGGAAGAGCTTCCGACCGACGTGCAGGTCGCGCTCAGTGCCATGCAGAATGAATCCCCCGAACCGGAAACCGCATCTCTATTCCCGGACGATGTGGCCTCGCCCCACGAAAAAAAGATCCTCAAGTTGCTGAAGGCCGACGACTCGACGCACATCGATCAACTTGTCGAATTGCTGGAAAATGAAATGTCCTCCTCGGAAATCTTCGCCGCGCTCTTCGAGTTGGAACTGAATGGGAAAGTGCGGCAGTTGCCGGGGAAGAATTTTGTGAAGAGTTTCTAAAGCGCTGCGAGCTACGAGCCGCGAGCTACGAGCAAGCTTGAAACCCAACGGCCTGCAAGCAGAGAGGCTGTAGAAAACGAATGGTAGTTGCTTGCTCGAAGCTCGTAGCTCGCTAGCGAATGGAGGTTTCGTGTGAAGGATTTCAAGGACCTACGTGTATGGTCAAAGGCCCATTCCTTGACGATCGATGTATACAAAGCCTCGCGAGCGTTTCCCAAAGAAGAGTTGTTCGGAATAACTTCCCAAATGCGTCGTGCGGCGTCTTCCATCGGCGCGAACATCGCGGAGGGAACCGGACGCAAGTCTGATGGAGAATTGACGCGTTTTCTGCATATCGCGCGCGGTTCTGCTGCGGAACTTGAGTATCACCTGTTGCTCGCACACGATCTGGATTTGCTGTCGGAAGCCGTGCATAGCTTGCTCGCCAAGCAGACAGATGAGGTTCAGCGCATGCTTACCGCGCTGATTCAACAAGTTCAGCCTGTCCAGCTTGTCAGGAAAACAGCAACCCGGTAGCGGTTTTGTACGCTCGAAGCTCGAGGCTCGAAGCTCGCAGCCTGCTAGTTTCGCGAAATTTGCCAAATCATGTTAGTTTCGAGTGAAATAACACTCATTTGAGGAACCATTGTCCAAAGGTCTAGTCATCGTCGAATCGCCGGCTAAGGCGAAAACTATCCAGAAGTATCTGGGCAAGGGATTCACGGTCGATGCTTCTTACGGCCACGTGAAAGACCTGCCCAAAAGCAGTCTGGGTGTCGACGTCGAAAACAATTTCGATACCGAATACGTCGTCATCCCCGGAAAAGAAAAGGTTCTCGCCAAGCTGAAGAAGTTGGCCCTGTCGGCCGATCACATCTACCTTGCTCCTGACCCGGATCGCGAAGGCGAAGCCATCGCCGCCCACCTCGCCGACGAACTAGGCGAAGAGTCGGGCAAGAAAAAGAAGACGGGAAAGAAGAAGACCAGCACCAAGGCGAAGCCGGACGACATCGGGGATGGCGCGCGCATTCGCCGCGTGACCTTCAACGAAATCACGCAGCGCGCCGTCAAGGCCGCGTTCGAGCATCCCCGCGACATCGATCGCAATCTGGTCGACGCGCAGCAGACCCGCCGTGTGCTCGATCGCCTCGTGGGCTACCAGGTCTCTCCTCTTTTATGGGACAAAGTCCGCCGCGGCCTTTCCGCCGGACGTGTGCAGACCGTCGCGCTCCGCTTGATCGTCGACCGCGAACGCGAGATCAAAGCCTTCGAAAAAAAAGAATACTGGACGATCGACGCCAATCTCGCCGCCGCTAAGCCTCCTGCATTCGACGCCCGTTTCCTGGGCAAGGGCGACGAGAAAATTGAAATCACGAACGGCGACGAAGCCGAAAAAATCCGCCTGGCGCTCGAAAACGCCGATTGGCTGGTCCGCTCGGCGGAAAAGAAAGAGCGCCGGCGCAATGCCACTCCGCCGTTTACTACCAGCAAGCTGCAACAGGATTCCTCGCGCAAGCTGCGCTTCAGCGTAAAGCGCACCATGATGATCGCGCAGCGCCTCTATGAAGGTGTTGAACTCGGCGACGAGGGGTTGGTCGGCCTGATCACCTACATGCGAACCGATTCGACCCGCGTTTCGGCCGAGGCAATCACCGAGGTCCGCGAGTACATCACCAGCGAATACGGCGCCAACTATTTGCCCGGTTCTCCCAATACATATAAGGAGAAGAAGGAAGCGCAAGCGGCTCACGAAGCCATTCGCCCGACTTCGGCGGTGCGCCATCCCGACCAAGTCAAGAAGTATCTGCAGGAAGACGAATTCAAGGTTTACAAACTAATCTGGCAGCGTTTCGTCGCTTCGCAGATGAACCCCGCCGTGTTCGACCAAACCTCGGTCGACATCGATGCCAAGTCGCGGAGCGACGTGTTCTGGTTCCGCGTAACCGGATCGGTCATGAAGTTCGACGGCTTCCTCAAGGTCTATGAAGAGTCCAAGGACAGCAAGGACGAAGAAGACGAGGAACTGAAGCACAAACTCCCGCCGCTCGAAGCCGGGCAGAAGTTGACGCTGAAGTCTCTTCTCCCAGAGCAGCATTTCACCGAGCCGCCTCCGCGCTTCAACGAAGCTTCTCTGGTGAAGGAACTCGAGGAGCGCGGCATTGGCCGGCCTTCCACCTACGCCACTATTCTCAGCACCATCCAGGAGCGGCAGTACGCGCAGAAAACCGGCGGCAAGTTCGTGCCCACCGAAATTGGCTTGGTCGTCACCGATTTGCTGGTCGAGAACTTCAAAGACATTTTCGACTTCCAATACACCGCGCGCCTGGAAGAAGAGCTCGACGAGATTGAAGAAGGCAAGCAGACAGGAAACGGCGCGCTCACTGAGTTTTACGAGAAGTTTTCCAAGGATCTCCGATACGCCGAGAAGCACATGGAAAACATCAAGCGTATGGAGAAACCCACCGACGAAAAGTGTGAACTCTGCGGTGCGCCGCTCGTCATCAAGTGGGGCAAGCACGGTTCGTTCTATGCCTGCAGCACCTACGACAAGGAAAACCCTGATACTTGCAAGTTCACCAAAGAAAATCCCATCAATCTGCCCGACCTCGACACGGCCGAGACGCAGGAGATCGCGCAAGAGGAATACTGCGAAAACTGTGGCCGCGTCATGGTCCTGAAGCGCGGGCGCTTCGGCCAGTTCATGGCCTGCACCGGCTATCCCGATTGCAAGACGACGCGGCGGCTCGATCAGGGCAAAAAAGTGCCCGACATTCCGCTCGATGAAACCTGTCCGCTGTGCAAGCGCAACCTGATCCTGCGGCACGGCCGTTACGGCGAGTTTACTTCCTGCAGCGGATATCCCGACTGCAAATATGTGAAGCAGAACTTCATCGGCGTGAAGTGCCCCGAATGCAAAGAAGGCGAACTCGTCGAAAAACGCGCGCGCAAGGGCAACACGTTTTACGGATGCGGAAACTATCCAAAGTGCAAGTTCACCTCCGCATCGAAGCCTGTCCCCGAGAAGTGTCCGGATTGCGGACATGAGTACTTAGTGGAACGAATCCGCAAAGACGGATTGGTAATTGCGTGTCCGAACAAAGAATGCGATTACGAGCGCGCCCTTGAAGGCGTAACCGCGGACGTTTCAAAAGTCTGACACTGACACGATGGTTAGAACGAAATTTCAGAAACATAACTAAACGAGGCGAAAATATGGCAAATAAAGCGACCGCGCACGATGCACAGGTGGTTCTACAACTCTATGACCTCCGCCGCGAAGCGGAGATGCGCAAGGCAAGAAACTGGTTTACGGCGGAATTCTGGCCGCAGAGCGCCGACGACGTCCTGAAAGTCGCCAACGCGTTCCCCAGCCAGGAAAATGCCTGGATGCGCCAGGTCGGCGGCTACTGGGATATGGCCGCATCGCTCGTATTGCACGGCGCCGTCAACGAAGAGCTCTTCCTGCAGCCCGGCATTTGCGGCGAAATGTTTTTCATTTTCGCCAAGATTCATCCATACCTGAAGGAAATGCGAGTAAAGATGAACAACCCCGAGGCGTTTGCGAATATCGAGAAGGTTGCCACGGGGTCGAAGCTGGCCCGCAAGCGTCTGGAACGCGTTTCGAAGAATGTTGAGAATCGCCGCAAGGCGCTGGCTAAGCCAGCGAAGAAGGGCTGACCGCAGCCGGGCGCTCTTCTTCATGAGTGTGCACATTTTTGTCGCCGATCATCTGCTATCCTAAGTGCGTTGTGCGGATGCTTTGGTGGTTTCTCATCCTGGGAGTCAGTACTGTGGTGGTCGTGTCGGTTGCCCTTACGCTCTATATGCGGGTCCGGCGGCAAATGAAGCGCTCGGCGGCCCACAGAGCGGAACTCGACGGCCTCGACCACACGTCGCCGCCTGAGGCCTGATCTCTACGACGTCCGCCACGAGGAGGAACGCCATGTCTAGACTAGCTACGCAAGTTGTCGGCCCGCAGACCCGTTCCACGGATCGGGGAAAAGAATGGACGAAACAGGCGGCCATAGTGATCACCGCCAGTCTTTTCGTCGCCTTGTGCGCGCGCGTGACCGTGCCGCTACCCTTCACGCCAGTTCCGCTGACGTTGCAAAACTTCGGAGTTCTCGCCGTGGGGTTGCTCCTAGGTTCGCGTCGCGGTTTCGCCGCTCTCTCGCTCTACCTCATCGAAGGTGCGTTCGGAATGCCCGTATTCAGCCCCTCAATTCTAGGCGGCGGAATTGCCCAGATACTCGGCCCGACCGGTGGATTCCTCATGGCCTATCCACTGGTGGCATTTGTCGCTGGTTGGATCTACGAGCACACCGCGCAACGTTTCGGCTGGGCCGCGCTGTCAGCCATGGCTGCGGAAGTGGTGCTCTTCGCTGGCGGAATTAGTTGGCTTGCCGTGCTCACCCACTCCGTTTCGCTGGCGATCAGGTATGGCCTCTACTGGTTCGTTTTTGCGGAAGTCATCAAGGTGCTGATGGCCGCCGCCCTCGCCGCTCGCTGGCACCAGCAGCGTTCGTCACAGCGGTGAACTGGTTTCATTCGGGTAGGTTTGGGTAGGGCACGGCTTCAGCCGTGCCGTTCGGAGCCACAAAGATTGGGGCTTTAGCCCCTGAGGGCCACCTGTCATACCCTGAGAATTACTTAGCGCCTAGTCGTACGTTATAGAACAGGATTACGTAATCATATGAGTACCGTATCTTCTCCAGTTCGTGAAATCACCGTGGCGCACAGCCCGGACTCCGACGACGCATTCATGTTTTACGGCTTGGCCACGAACAAAGTTCGCGTGCCCGGACTGAAGTTCAGCCATACCCTTTGCGACATCGAGACGCTGAACCGCCAGGCGCAAGAAGGCGTCTACGACGTAACCGCGATTTCATTCCACGCCTTTCCCTACATTCAGGAAAACTATGCGCTGATGTCGTGCGGCGGCAGTGTGGGCGACGGTTATGGTCCCATGCTGGTTTCCACCCGGCCCTTCACGCCGGACGAAGTCAAGCGCAAGAAAATCGCGGTGCCGGGCAAACTCACTACCGCCTATCTGGTGCTCGAACTGTTCGCGCCTGGCATCGAAGTGGAAGTCGTCCCTTTCGATCAAATCATCCCGCAGATTCTCGAAGGGAAACATGAAGCCGGCCTCATCATCCACGAAGGCCAGCTTACCTATGACAAGTCCGGACTGCACCGCGTCGTCGATCTCGGCAAGTGGTGGCTGAAGGTCACCGGACTGCCGCTGCCACTCGGCGGAAACGCCATCCGCCGCTCGCTCGGCCCGGAAACGATGGCCAGCGTGACCCAGGCTCTGCGCGAGAGCATCCAGTACGCCATCGATCATCGTGAAGAAGCGCTCGCCTACGCGATGCAGTTTGCCCGCGACCTCGATACCCAACTCGCCGATAAGTTTGTCGGCATGTACGTCAACGAGCGTACCCTCGACTACGGCGACGACGGCAGGGAAGCAGTGCGCCGCCTCCTCGACATGGGGCACAAGGCAGGCATCATTCCTCAGACGCCGCGCGTGGAGTGGGTGTAAGAAGGCATCGAGCCTCGAGCCTCGAGCGTATGGCTCATTTTGTCGCAACCGTTCGAGAACTCTATGACTTGTCATCCCGAGCGAAGCGAGGGATCTGCAGTGGCGCTCGCCAAATGTTGTCAATCCCCCATTTTCATGATTTTCCCCGTAAGTCCCTGTATCGGCAGGCGAAATAAAGTTGGAAAAGTTGGCGGGCTGGGTGGGTCGGAATTGATATAATAGACTTATAGATAAGAAAAGGGTGCGGATCACTACCGCATCCTTTTTTTCGTTGGAGTGCCCGTCCGGCGCGGGAACCAAGCGACCGCCCTAAGTCCTTATTCCGGAATATTTTACATATAAACCGTTTAAACTCAAAGATTTGGAGAGTTTTTTTATGTAATCCTATGATTCTAAAAGATCGAGGTGCGAGTTTTTTTCTGGATACTGCCAACCGGGAACCCCAAGGAGCGCGCCGAGGATCGCCATAAGTCCTTATTCCTTAATACTTTGCATATAAGTCATTATTATTGAATACTTTGCGGCGGTGCTTCGCGCTAACTCTATGATTCCAGGATGGCGACAACAAATGGATGGTCTAGACCATTACTATAAGTCATTATTCTTGAATACTTTACAAATAAGTCCTTATTCCGGAATACGTTGCGGCGATATTATGTCTAACATTATGATTCTAATAGACCAAGAAATGGGGGCCTGGAGGGCTTCGTCGGGACTAAGGTTTGCTGGCTTGGACCAACAGCTAGCAGCCAGCAGCCTCTTACCGCACCCTCTCCGCAAATGAAAACACCGGATCAATGTCCACCGGAATGTCCGACGCCGATTTCAGCGCCACTTTCAATTCCTCCGGCATCGTGCCGTATTTTGTGAACCAGTTTTCCGCACGCGAGCGGTCCCCCGTGGCCTCGATCTCCAGCAGTTCCTTGGCTAGATCAGCCACCGCGCCGGGCATCTTCTGGTAGTCAATCGCGTACTTGCCGCTGGCGTTGCGACTAACCGCGCCGCGCTCCGAGAGATAGTTGAATTCCATCATCTCCGCTTGACCGTGCGCCTCGGCCGTCCCGAAGCGTACCGTGCGAAACAGGTCGCCCACATAAGACGCGTAATACTCTTCCAGCTTTTCTTTGGGAAGCGCCTCGTGATCCACCAGCCATTTCAAAGCGAACATCCCGGTCACATCGGCCTTCGCTTCTTCCAGGCCGCTATAGCCCGGACCGATCGCTTCCCGAATATTGACTTTGCCGGCCGATTTATCTGACGAAGTTCGCGCAAACGCCGGGCCCAGCCCGTGGCAGATCTCGTGCATGATCGTACCCAGCAGATAACCCTCGCCAGAAACTTTAGCGGCCTGCCCCGGTGTCATCAGTTTGCGCGCGACCGGCAAAATGACGTAGTTCACCCGCGCGTCCATGAAATTCTTGAAGAAAAGTTTCTTGCTGCCCTTTTGCTCATGCACCCGCGGATCGTTCGGAAGATTGTCGGCCACCGCCTGGTACCCGTGAGTCAGGTCTCCCGCTCGAAAGGGAGCGTCCATCACTTCCATCGGCGTCTCCAGTCCATGTTTCGACGGCCGATCTTCCGCACCCAGCGGCAGCGCGTCCTGAATTTGCGGCACATATTCTTGGAACAACTCCAGTTTCTTGCTCTCGCGCTCGTTGCGCACCATCACCGCCGCGCCGTACGAACCTTTGACGCCCAGCAGTCCGTCCATATAAGTCTCATAGGGTGCAAAAATGATGTCGAATTTCGGATTCTTCAACTCCAGCCATGCCAGGTCGCTCGGGAAGTAATCATCGCTGAGCAGCGCATCGGCACGCAGTCGAAGAAACTTCGCGAAGGCTGCATCATCACTGAGCTTGGCCCCTGCCCGCAGAGCCTTGGCCGCCGGCTCCAGAAATGCGCGAAACGCGATCCGGTAGGGAACGGCCTCCAGTTTTTCGTGATTCCACCGCATGATCGTGAACTGATCGTAGATCGCCGCCTTCTGATCCGGATGCTGTTTGCCGTATTGCTCCACCTGAGCGCGCGTCAGGCTGGCAGGATAGAACCCTCGCCCCGGCGGCATGGCCTCCGTCCCGACAAACGGTTTATTTTGGTCAATTAGATCGAAGCGCGAAGCGTTAATCCACAAGTAGCGCCGCAGTTGGACATCGCGCCGGTTCCGGCTTGAGGCCAGCGACTGGTACAGCGTCAGCGCTTCGGGATCGCTCTGCCGCCAGTAGATACTTTCCAGGTAGCCGCAAGCCTCCACCAGTTTGTGAACGAGCTGCTGCTCGCGAGCGCTCAGACCGGCCGCCCGGAACGGCATTTGGACGCGCCGGAACCTGGCCAAGCGTTGCTCCAGGTCGGCCGCGACCTTCAAATTCGCCGGGGCGCCGCCCTTCGCAGCCGAACCCGTCATCACCTTTCTCTTCTGTTGTGCCTCGCCGAAAGCTGACACCAGAAGAAGCAGTAACAAAACAGGCCCATAGTGCGTTAAGCAATAGTGCGTTAGACGATGTCTGTTAATACCCCAGTTCCGGATCCTGCCGTTCTTCATGCGGACACAAGTCTATCAAAGCCGTCAATCCGGCCGGGAGCCGTTATCATGAATCCATGCCGGGAGAGAATGACGCCCAGACTCTGCTTATCGATGCCGATGACACGCTCTGGGAAAACAACATCTATTTCGAACGGGCGATCGCAAAGTTCATTTCGTTCCTTGACCATCGCGAACACTCGCCCGAGGCGGTTCGCCTGGTGCTGAACGACGTTGAGCGAGAATCCATCGTCAAGCACGGCTACGGCCTGCACAGCTTCGCGCATTCGCTCGTCGAAACCTTTGAGAAGCTTTCCGTCGACCCAGTCACGCCCGACTTACACGAACGCATTCGCAGCTTTGCCCACCAGATCGCCGATCATCCCATCGAAGTTCTCCCCGACGTGCCCGAGACCCTCCACTATCTCGGCGAGCGCCACCACCTCATCATGATGACCAAAGGAAACCCTGCGGAGCAATCCGGAAAAGTCGAGCGCTCAGGATTGAAGGAGTATTTTTCCGCCGTGGAGATCGTAGCCGAGAAAGACGAATCCACCTACCGCTCCGCTATCGCCAAGTACGCCCTCCCGGCGGACACCACCTGGATGGTCGGCAACAGCCCCAAGTCTGATATCAACCCCGCCCTCGCCGCAGGTCTGCACGCCGTCTTCATACCCCACGACAACACTTGGATTCTCGAGCACGAAGAAGTCGCGACGGCCCCAGCATCACAGCGACTGCTGGTGGTAGATCGTTTCGGCGACCTCAGAAAACACTTCTAGCCAGCTTTGGCGCGCCCACAGCTAGCCTAAAACAACAACTGCCCGTGTATCTCCCAGTCGCAGGAGACACAAGGGCAGTTAAATCAATTCAGTCGTACTCATTACTGAACGGTAACACCAACGGCCGCAGAAGGAATGCCGTTCGCCACAACTTCCAACGTACTCGCGCCCGTTTCCATCGTTGCCGGCACGTCGAAGTTTGTCGAAACCGTCGCCGTGCCAGTAGCCACGCCCATGGTGCTATGGTCGTGGGTTCTGGCGTAGAAAACGTGATGCGTGCTGCTATTGGTAATTCGCACCAGGGGATAATTCGTTGCCGTCTCCAACTCGTCTCCAAACGAAGCCGCTTGCGACAACCCATTGAACTGCGTGCCATAGATTGGGTAAGTCGATCCACGAGTCACCGTAGACGGATAAGTCGAAATCGCCGGCGCCCACGAGGTCTGATAGGTCCCCGAAGATGTGTAAGTGTCCGTTATACCACCCCCGACCAATACTTCGCCGGTGGGCAGTACCATAAGACATCCAAAAGTCTTCGGTCCAGGAGTAAGACGCGTCCCATCGAACTCATAAGAAGTCCCAGAGTCGCCTTCTACCAGCACGTTGCCATTCGGCAGCAGGGCAGCAAACGAATCGCCGGCATTATCACCATTCGGGAAAACCGGACCGACCGTCCATTTGTCCGTCAGGCTGTCGTAAATGGCCGTATTCCCAGGGCCGTTGTTCTTCGTATAAGACCCGGTCACGAACACCGTGCCATCGGGGCGCAGAATCTGCGGTCCAATTTCCCCAGGCGGGAAGTAGCAAAGCTTCCCGCCGGGACCATAATTGATGCAGCCGTAGGGCGATGGTGAATGCAAATCGACAATCGTGCTGCCGGCACTCACCCACTTTCTTGCCACAGGATCATAGATCTCGGAGTTGGGAGCATGTTTCACATCAGCCGTCAGAATCGAGCCGTTCGGCAACAGGGTCCAGCCTTCCTCCGCGTTGAAATCGCTCTTACCCGTGGAGCTGAGGGAAGTCCACTTCAGAGTCTTTGGATCGAGTTCTCTCATCTGTTTTGTAAGTTTGTTTCCTACCACAAACTTGCCATTGGGCAGCACGACCGACGGCGAATCCCCAATATAGTTCCAGTTGTTCGGCGGCGCCAGTGCGGTCCAGGTATTGGTCTTGGGATCGTAGATCGCGCCTAGGTTGGTGAGGGTAAAATTGCCGTTGTTGTATTCCCCACCCGTAATCACCAGCCGCCCGTCGGCCAATACCGCGGAAGCGAAGTCGTCGGGCACATATCCGGCGGGAAGACTGGCGAGTTGCGTCCAGGTTCCATTGACGTAGCTCCCGGTGTTGTCGGGCGTGAGCTTCCACCAATCGGAAGCTCTATTTCCTTGCGCCATCACCGTGCCGTCAGTCAACTGGAAAGTGACCTGGATTCCGTCCGGTGGTTGGTGCACGAGCGTCTTCAGCGTCTGTGCTAGCGAGGCGCCGGATACGACAAGAAGAACCATCGCCGATGTGAGAGCAAATTTCTTGGACAAGACCCACGACCTTTCTTGAAAGCTGCCACGGGCAGCAGGCGCAGAACTTTTCCAACGAGTTGAGACACTGATCATTTGCAACCCTCCTGGGGGCTTGACGGCAAGCGTGGGGAATCCATAGTAGCAAAACCCAGGCGAGACTGGGAAGAAAATGAAAAAGCCCGTCAGGGGCGGCGTTTTGGCTTTCTCAGGACCCCGTTACCGAGCGCGTGTTACCACCAATAGACACAGGCCGGGAGCCCGGAATTTCTTCCGGTCCCGGCCTGCGCTTCTATCAACTTGGAGCCGACTCAGTTAGTCGGAGTGGGGCTGGCGTTAGCCGTGGTTGCCGTCGTCGTTGGCGCTGCCGCGGTGGTAGCCGCCGGCGCGCTCGCAGTGCTGTACCGCGAGAGGCGCGGGAAGAACGGCGTCACCTCGAACGGCATCTTGTCGCGCGCCGAAGTGATCGCGACCGGCTGCGCCTTCACGATCTCCACTTTGTCATCCCACGGGCTCAGCTTGACGCGTCCGCCCAAGGGCAGCGCGGCGATCTGGTCCAGCTTGTTCCAATCGAGCGCCGGAGCCGAGGTGGCGAGCTGCGCCATGCGCGTCACCGTCCCGTTCTCCGTGATGTTGTTGCCGAGGTGTGCTTGCAGCAGAGCGCTCAAACTTGGAGCGCGCGCCTGCAGAGCCTTGATGAATAGCCCGGCCGAGTCCAGTTTCTGCGCGTACGGCGAGGCCTTCAGCAACTCGATGGCTTTTTTGTCGGCGGCCGCTTCCTCTTCCGGAATGTGTTTGAACCCGAGGTTCTGGTAAGTCCCCTCGTCAGAGAACAACATGCGGTCATTGAACGCGTACTGGCTGCCCAGGTTATGTCCCAGAACAATGTGCGCCAGTTCGTGCGAGAGCACCATGGCCAAACTGCCCTCATCGGGAAGCACGTCGATCAGCCCGCGGCTCACCACAATCGTGTTACCGACGCTGAACGTCTCCAGCGGAGAAGTCGTCAGCACCCGCGTCCGGACCGGACGCGGCAGTTCGATATTGTTGGTAATCTCCAGGTTGTTCACCACGGTTTGCAGAATCTTGTCCACGTCGCCTTCGGGCGCAAGCAGTCCGGCGCGTTCCAGTCGTTCGACCACGTTGTCTTCCGCTTGCTGCTGCCATTCGCGCTCGGCGGCCAGCGGAGTAGCATCCTGTTCGGTCGGCGTATTGTCCTTGACGCTATCCACCCGGATGTTGGTGAGTTCGTCGTTCGGCGTCCCCGTCTTCAGGTTGTATCCCCACATGCGAGTCTGCGCTTTGAACGCGATCTTGTTCTTGGCTCCCGCCGTGAAGTCGCCTTCCTCGCTGTAGATGTAAGATGGCACCCAATAACCCGGGACCAAATTCAGCCGCCAACTGTCCATGTGGAAGTAATGACTGTTGCGCGAAGACCGCCCATAAGTTCCGTTCAGCCGCACAATGCTGAAGTCCTGATCCTCAACCCAGATACGGCCGAGAAAACGCCCGTGTCCGGCGTCTTTTTTCGGCGTCAGATCGAACACCAGGCAGCGCACGTCTCCGAGGAACTCGCGCCGCGCATAGTGAAAATCGTAGTGCTGCCGGTCAAAGTCGTTGCGGTCGGCGAAGATCATCCACGAAAAGCCCAGCGGCTGGTACTGGAACTTGAACTTCTTCGTGATTCCGCCCAGAAGACGCTTCTCCATGCCTTCGTCTTTGTCTTTGCCTTTGTCCTGAAGGTAGTCGCTCCGGTCGATCGAGTCGCTCAAATCCATGCGTCCCAGAAAGTAATGATCTTCCTGCGGAATCGGCCCCAGCTGCGGGTCCTGCGTCAGGTTCTGCAGATAGGTCTCCACAATTGGAGTGCGCGGGGACAGGAACTTGATCAAGTCCTTCTCGCGCAGGATCACGCGGTCTACAACCTGATCCATTGTGGTTGGTGGCGCCAGATTTGACTGAGCCTGGCCTGCCTGAGATTGGGCTGGCTGCGTCGCCGCAACCGGCTGTGGGTTCTGCGGCGCGGACGCCGACTGCTGGGCTACTGCCGTCATCGTCACCGCGAGCAGAGCCAAAACCATCCAGTTCATAGTGCTCATAACTTTCCGCATAACTCTCATCTCCAAAGTGGTCAATACGCCAGTTGAAATACCACGTGCACAATTGCTGTCGAATCCATTGCCTGCCCGTTGCGCAGGGCCGGCTTGAACCGCATCTTGTTAGCTGCGGTTATGGCGGCTTCATCGAGTCCATGGCCCAGACCCCGGACCACGCGATTGACGTGTAACTGCCCGTTCGCCGCGAACTCCACTTCGAGCAGGACTTCGCCTTCCAGTTTCAGACTTCTTGCTTCGCCGGTATAGGCCGGGTTCGGCTTGTACGTGATCTCGACCGGTGTGGTCGGTGGCCCACTATCCACGCGCTGAATGTGTGGCGTGTTCTGCGCGATCTCCTGCGAGCCAAAGCCTGAGCTCTGCACTCCCGCACTGCCTCGCCCGCTCCTGCGCCCGTCTCCTTGTCCCGGAGTTGCTACACCGCTGCCAAAATCGGCGCTCGCAACCGTTCCTCGAATACCTTTCGCGCCACCCGACCCGTTGCCTTGTCCCGGTCCCAGCGGCATATCGAACGAACCCGCCGTGGATGCGATCAGCTTGCCGTTCGCCTTGCTGTTTTCACTCGGCTTCAACCCATTCGGATCGCCGAAACCGCCCGTCTGCACCTTCGAAATCGGAGCATTCACCGTCGGCGCCACCGAACTTCCCTGGAACTCCCCGGTATGAATCAGCACCGGACGCGCTCCGCTCGTCGGCTTCAACACCGCCGGCGCGAAGTTATTCATCGCCACCTTGGGCGGCTCAATTTCCTGCGGCTGCGGCCTGGGCGCGCGGATCTCGTGCGGCACGATCAGTTTCGGCGTCTGGAACACTGGCTCCGGCGGCAGCAACTTCGCCTGTAGCGGCAGCGCCTTCGGCTTGGTCCGCCGCTCCGGCCTCAGCGCCGGCCGCGGTATCAACTCCGTGACGTGATAATTCGCAGTGATGAGCAGGGTATCGGGCATTATGATCCCGAAAGAAATCAGAAACAGAATCAGGCCCGTAACGATCCCGTAGCTCGCTACAAAGGTCCGCCAGTTCCACTTCTGTTCAGGCAGTAAGCCGAGTTCAAAACCGCGATCGTACGTTGGCATCCAATGACTCCAAAAGGGGGCCCAAGGTCGGGGAGATCGCTTGGGGTTGGAGTCCTCACCTTACGGGAGATTGGGCAGGGGGTAAACGTGTCGCCTGCGCCTGTCCTTTGGTAACCACCCTCTGGTATTCAGCCCGATGGCCTATTACTTTGGTGTCGCCGCCCGCCGCCGCGCAAAAAAGTAGAACACCGGAACGCCCGCCAGAATCGCCAGGCATCCGCCCGCCGAACTTTTCAGATTGTCGGTGAACGTGTAGTAGAGAAGGGCCGCGGAAACCAGCACAAACACCGCCGGAACCACCGGATATCCCCACACGCGATAAGGCCGCTCAGCGTGCGGATCCCGTCGTCGAAAAACGAACACGGTGCTGCCTGCGATCATGTAGAACATCCACTCCGCGAAAATCGCCAGCGAAAAGAATTGCCGGAAACTGCCTCCCAGCAGCAGCAGAACGATCGCCAGCCCGCACTGCACCACAATCGCCACCCACGGCGTGTGGAAGCGCGGATGAACCTCCGCAATCGCCTTGAAAAAATATCCATCGCGCGCCGTCGCAAACGGCACGCGCGCTCCACTCATGATGGTGCCGTTCAAAGTCACCAGCATCGAAATCGCCATGCCCGCCGACACCAGGCTGGCGCCCGCGCGCCCCAGCACCAGCGCCACCGCGTCCGATGCAGGACGCTCCGAGCCTGCCACCGCCGCCGCCGGCAGCACATACTGCACCGCCGCGTTCACCAGAATGTAGAGCGCGCCCACCGTCGCCACGCCCCAAATCAGCGAGAGCGGAATGTTGCGCTGTGGATTCCGTATCTCCCCCGCCACCATGTTCAGATCGTTCCAACCGTCGTAAGCCCACAGCGCAGCCACCAGCGCCGCGAAAAATCCAGCCACGCCGCCTTTCGCCCCGGTGAACTCGGTCGCGAAATTCGCCCACGTTCCTCCGCCATAGGAAAAGCCCACCACCACGATTCCGAGGATGATCGCAACCTTCAGCAGCGTGAACACAAACTGAAATTCTCCCGCCCGGCGCACCCCAATGTAGTTCAGCCACGAAATCAGCAGTGTGGCTCCAATCGCCACCAGTTGTCCGTACGTGACGGTGAATGGATGCGAAATCGAAGTATGCGAGAACAGGGCATGCGAGAAAAAAGAGAAGACCGGAAAAGTTTCGAGGATCCGCACCAGCCCTGTTGTGATGGTGGCAATCGAGGCTGGCTTCGCGATCAGAAACCATGTCCATGAATACAGAAATCCCGCCAGGGGCCCGTAGGCGTCGCGAACGTACACATACTCGCCGCCCGCCTGTGGCTTCATGGCGCCCAGTTCGGCATAAGTAAGCGCGCCGAAAAAAGAAAGCAGCTCCCCGACTACCCAGGCGAGATATACAAGTCGAGCCGACCCCACCGCCTGCATCATCTCGGATGGAACCAGAAAAATTCCGCTCCCGATGATCGTCCCCACCACCACCGCCCCAGCATGCGACAACCCCAAGTCGCGCGCCAGTTCCGGGCGGGAATGATTGTCCTTTGCTCGCATGTGCATATTTCAACCGGCCGCGCGAAAGAAAGATTCTAACCGCAGAGTTTGCGGAGGACGCAGAGAACCTAGGAAGGGAAGTGGTTTGAGCCTGTTTCTCTCCGTGTCCTCAGCGATCTCCGCGGTTCAAGCCTCTGATTGAATCCTCCACAAAGAGCTCGCCGCGTATCCGACAGCAAACGTGACGCAGGTCCCGATCGCGACCCACCAGGTGAAAGCCACTTGCGACCAGCCCCACAAATACAGCTCCATCGCCAATCCGCAAATCATGCCCACCATCGCCCCACGCTGATTCGCGCGCTTAGTCAGCACGCCCAGCAGAAACACTCCGAGCAACGCCCCATAAGCAATCGACGCGATTTGTAACCCGACTTCCACCACCCGCCCCACCCGATGCAGCGCCAGCACTGCCAGCCCGAACAGAACCAGCGCCCACCCAACCGTCGCCAATCGCGCCAGCCGCAGGCGCCCCGCTTCACTCAACTCCGGACGAAAGTCCCGACGAAACCGAAGATAGAAATCCATGATCGAACTCGACGCCAGCGAGTTCAGCGCCGCACTCAAGTTCGACATTGCCGCCGCCAGAACCGCCGCGATCAACAGCCCCGCAATCCCATGCGGCATCCGGCTCACAATGAACGTGGGATAGATCCTGTCCGCCCGCCCGAACGCAGACGACGGAACCTGGTAGTAGGCAAACAGCATCACGCCCACAAAAAGAAACAACCCAAACTGAAAAAGGACCGCCACTCCACTCGAGAGCAACGCCAGCACCGACTGCCGTTGATTCCGCGCCGCCAGCAATCGCTGCACGATGAGCTGGTCGGTACCATGGCTGGCCGTGGTCAAAAACGCGCCACCGATGATCCCCGCCCAAAGCGTGTAAGGTTTAGCAAAGTTCAGAAAAGGCCAGTGCGCCGAAATGGTAGGATCGAACACTTGGAACTTGTGCAACCCGCTCGCAACCGCCCCGACCGATGTCCATCCGCCCGGCACGAGATGCAGAATCGTCACCAGCCCCACCAGCGTCCCGCCGACATAAATAAAGGTCTGCACCACATCCGTCCAGATCACCGCCGCCAGCCCGCCCTCAAACGTATAGATCAACGTCAACAGCGTGATAATGGCGATCGAAGTAACCTCGCCCGTGCCCAGCGCAATCGCGACCACAATCGACACGGCATACACCCGCACTCCCTCCGCCGCCGCTCTCGTCAACAAAAACAGGCCCGCCGTCACCGTGCGCAGTTCCGGACCAAACCGCCGCTCAATCAGCTGATAAGCCGTATACAGCTCGCCGCGAAAATACTGCGGCAGCAGCACAAAACTAATAATTACGCGCCCGACCACATACCCCATCACCACTTGCAGAAAAGTAAGATTCGAATCGTAGGCGAGGCCGGGAATACTGATGACGGTCAGCGTGCTCGTCTCCGCCGCCACAATCGACAGCGAAATCGCCCACCACGGAATGTTGCGGTCAGCGAGAAAGTAGTCCCGCATCGTCCGCTGCCGCTTGCGAAACCGCAGCCCGAACAGCGTGATCCCCGCCAGGTAAGCCGCAATGATCAGCAGGTCGATCCGATTCAATCCCAAGCGATTCCTTTAAGTAGAGACGCGGCTTGCCGCGTCTCCCGTGGCTAGTCGCGTGCACCGCAGCTTCGTAACATAAATCCAAACTGTCATCCTGAGCGAAGCGAAGGACCTGTGTATTTGAAGCCGTCCCAATGCATAGGTCTTTCCCTTTCCGCTCCCCTCAGGGTCAAGATGACAACCTAAACTTATATCGCGAGTTTACGGCGTATGACACCAGTTCCGGTTCGCAGCATTGTACAAGCATGTTCGGGGCCCGAACCTGCCGCCGGTTGGATTGAGCAGAACATGTGTTAGAACTAGCGCGATGGCCTACTATCTCGGAATCGACGGCGGCGGCACGAAAACCCGCTGCCTTCTCGCCGACGAAACGACTGTGCTGGCTAAGGCGATGACCGGCGGCAGCAACATCGTTCGCCTCGGCGAGACGCAGGCAAGGGAAGCCCTGCACACCGCCATCCGCCAGGTCTGCACCGCTACCAAGATTTCACCCGATCAGATCCGCGCCATCTGTATCGGCGCCGCCGGCGCTGCCCGGCCCGAGATTGCTGCGAAGATTCGCACGATCCTCGCCGAACTAATTCCTGAAGTCCCTCTCACAAACATCGAAGTTGTCGGCGACACCGTAATCGCCCTCGAAGCCGCTTTCGGCGCGGGTCCCGGCGTGATCGCGATCGCCGGCACCGGCTCCATCGTCTATGGCCGCGATGCTGCCGGTCACACCGCACGCGCCGGAGGCTGGGGGTTTGCCGTCTCCGACGAAGGCTCCGGCCACTGGATCGGCCGCCGCGCCATCTCCGCCATCCTGAGCGCCCGCGATCAACGCTTCGAAACCGCGCTCACCGCCATGGTCCTGCAAGCCTGGAAACTCAACACCCTCGACGAACTTGTGCAGCAAGCCAATTCAACTCCACCGCCCGATTTCCCGCGTCTGTTTCCCATCGTCCTCCGCGCCGCCGACGAGGCCGACTCCATCGCCCGCGACCTCCTGGCCGACGCCGGAGCCAAGTTGGCTGCCCTCGCGGCCATCGTCGTCCGCCGCCTCGCGCCCCATGCTCCCGTGGCCATGCTCCCCGTGGCGATGACGGGCAGTGTCTTTCGTCAGTCTCCATACGTGCGCCAGGTTTTCTACAATACCCTGCAGACAAGCTTTCCCGGCCTCGACGTGCGCCAAGATTTGGCCGATCCCGTAGAAGGCGCGCTAGCCAGAGCAAAACGAAAGTAGAGACGGGGCTTGCTCCGTCTAACGCAGGCTGACCATCGTGATGTCCGAAGACGAAATTTTCGAGGACGAAACCGCCCCGCCCCCAACTGTAACGGCGACGTCAACCGCGCCCGCCCCCGCGTCCGCCGATCTGCTCCGCGCCGCCGCCGACCCCACCCTCACCGAGGACTTGGCCCTAGCCCTCCTCAAGCGCGCCGACTTGCCCCCTGAAGTCCTCGAGCAACTCGCCAAAAACGCCAGCGCACTCAAGAGCCGCAAGGTGAAGATCGCGCTGGCCAGCCATCCGCACACACCACGACATGTGTCCGTGCCGCTCGCGCGCCAGTTCTACACTTTCGATCTGATGAAAGTTGCGCTCTCGCCCAGCGTCCCCGCCGACGTAAAAGTCGCCGCAGACGATGTCCTCATCTCGCGCCTCAAAACCGTCACCATCGGCGAACGTCTGACGCTGGCCCGCCGCGCCTCGGGCAGAGTAGCCGCCGCGCTCCTGCTGGATATAGAAAAGATGGATGGCAAAATCGTCGACGGCAAAATCATCGACGCCGAAACCATAGCTCGCGAAACCCGAGTCATGCAGACCGCGCTCGAAAACCCCCGCCTGACCGAAGCCCTCGTCATCAGTTCCGTGCTTCGTCCTGCCGCCAGTGCAGCCCTGGTGCATGCGGTCGCTCGGCACGAGAAGTGGTCCTGCCGCAGAGAAATCCGCGCCGCCCTTCTACGAACCGAGCATCTCTCGCTAGCCCGCGCCCTCGAATTCAGCCGCGAAATCCCCGCCCCGCTGCTGCAAGAAGTCCTCACCAGTTCGCATCTTCCCGCCCAAATCAAAGACCAACTCCTCCGCCAGAGCCAGGTTGTGTAGGGACGGACGCCCTCGTCCGTCCCAGCCGAGCGAAGCTCGGCAGCGTGTCATCGTAGCGCCAAATCACGGTACCCAATCCGCGATAAACACATTCGTCTCCCGCGATGCCTTCCCGTTACGATGCGAAATCCACACTAGCTGCTTTCCATCCGGGCTAAACATCGGGAACCCATCAAACCCGTCGCTAAACGTGATCCGCTTCAGCCCCGTCCCGTCCACGTTGATCGCGTACAGTTCGAAGTTTCCCATCCCGCCCGTAGAGCCCACGTTCGTCGCGAAAATAATCCGTTTCCCGTCCGGAAAAAACGATGGCGCAAAACTCGCGGCATTCAAATTCGTGAGCTGCCGCTTCCCGCTCCCATCCGCCTTCATAATCCAGATCTCAAGCGTGGTCGGACGGATCGTATTCTGCTTCAGCAGTTCCTTATATTCCGCAATCTCCTGCTCCGTTTTCGGATGGTAAGCGCGATAAACAATCCACTTCCGGTCCGCGGAAAAAAACGGACCGCCGTCATATCCCAGCTCATGCGTAAGCTGCTTCACATGCTTGCCGTTCGCGTCCATCGAGTAAATATCGAGGTCGCCATTTCGCATCGATGTGAAAACAATCTTCTTCCCATCTTCTGAAATCGTCGCCTCCGCGTCGTAGCCCGGCGTGGTCGTAAGCTGCTTCAAGTCCGACCCATCCAGCTTCGCCGCGAAAATATCAAACCCCGGATACACCGCCCACACATAGCCCTTCGAATAGTCCGGACGCGGCGGGCATGCCGCGTCGGCCAGATGCGTCGAGGAATACAGAATTTTGTCCTGGTGCGGAAAAATGTAGCTGCAAGTAGTTCGCCCCTTGCCGGTCGAGACCATTTTTTGCTCTGTCCCGTCCACATTCATCGTGAAGATCTGGTCGCACTGCAAGTTGACGCGTGTCGATTGAAAAATCAGCCGCTTGCCGTCTGCGGAAAAATAAGCCTCCGCGTTCGACCCGCCAAAAGTAAGCTGCCGTACATCCCGCAGATGCTTTTCTTCGGGCGTAGCCAAAGAAAAAGCCGCAGGACTAGCCGCTGCCTGCGCACAAGCCATGCGCCCCGCCAGCAGCCCGGCAAGCAACCCCACGTTCAAGAGCAGTCTTCGAGTTTTCATTGGAGAAAAAGTGTAGCAGGCAAACCGCACGTGTGGCGCGGGCGCCCCCGCCCGCGTGTCGGCAGCACCTCAAGCGCCGGGAGTAGAGCACCAAGCCGGTTCCGGCCACGCCGCGACGCCCGAACTCCCCGCATGATAACTTTATCGCCGGACGCACCCGTACAACCCACCGCCGCTGCGGCCCGAGAAATTTCGATGAAAAAAATCACCGTAACACTTCTTCTTCTGCTCCTCTTCGCCGCCACTTCCGTCGCCACAAAACAGAAGTCCCCCAAGGGCGCCGACCTCCTGCGCCAACTCGAAGCCGATTTCGCTGCGGATGTCGCAAAGCACGGCCACGATGCCTTCATCACCTACTTCGCCGAAGATGGCGTCGAACTTGTTGACGGCGGCGGCATCAACTCCAAAGACGATATGCGCAAGCAACCGCCCTGGCCCGAAGGCACGACCCTCACCTGGACGCCCGTTCACGCCGAAATGGCCGCTTCCGGCGATCTCGGCTACACCTACGGCAATTACATCTACGCTGCCAAAAATAAGGAGGGCAAGCTCGTCGCCAATTACGGCAAGTACACCTCGATCTGGAGAAAGCAGAAGGACGGCCAGTGGAAAGTGGTTGTCGACATGGGAAACTCCAGCCCCGACCCGAAAGCAGGGAAGTGAGCCCGGCGGGCTGCGGAAAAACTCCGGTTTCGTATCAGGGTATCGCTTTAGCGATACCGTAAGGTCTGGTACAGACCGGGCACATACTTTACAAAACAGACCGGGGAGATAGTTTACAGTTTTGGCCCGCTCGGTGGGGGCGTGTAGAAACGAAG
>CZKY01000212.1_pt2 | contig 50288 bp, 37 predicted proteins | sample 2454881 | NCBI WGS metagenome assembly CZKY01 (sample SAMEA3539301, study PRJEB10725) | soil metagenome | biome: tundra; feature: field; material: soil | place: USA | collected 2010-05 | depth 0.15 m | reverse complement strand
GGGTATTGCCTATAAGAAAGATATTGACGATCTGCGCGAGTCGCCCGCGCTGACCATCATTGAGTTGCTGCAAAAAGAGGGCGCCGTGGTCAGCTATAACGATCCCTACTTCCCTTTCGTCGGGCGCGGCCGCAAGTACGACCTGCAGATGAAGTGTTCCTCGCTCGACAATCTTGGCCAGTACGACTGCGTGCTCATCATCACCGATCACACAGACTACGACTACAAGAAGATCGTCAACGAGGCCAAGTTGGTGGTGGATTCGCGTAACGCCACGCGCGGCATTAAGAGCGACAAGATCGTGCACTGCTAGCAATAACGACGTGGCGCGGACACTCTTGTCCGCGACCACTTATTCGGCAACCGACCGTCCGGGCGGGATGCCAGCCATAACGCGCCGCCTGTGCTAGTATTTCGCGTTGAGCCAGAGCAGCGTCCGCATTGCACGTTGCGTCCATACGGTGTGCCGATGAAAGATACGCTCGGAATCTTGCTCGCCGGTGGCGCAGGGGAACGCCTCTATCCGCTCACCCGCGACCGCGCCAAACCCGCCGTGACCTTCGGCGGCATCTACCGCATCATCGACATCACGCTTTCCAACTGCGTCAACTCCGGTCTGCGCCGCGTCTTTATCCTCACGCAATACAAGGCGCTCTCGCTGAATCGCCAGATCCGCGAAGGCTGGAACATTTTCGGCCGTGAGATCGGGGAGTTCATCGAAATCCTGCCCCCCATGAAGCGGGTCAGCGAAAACTGGTACATGGGGACGGCCGACGCGGTCTATCAGAACATCTATTCGATCGGCTCCGAGCAGCCCAGGTACGTGATCATCCTTTCCGGCGACCACATCTACAAAATGAATTACGAGCGCATGCTCAAGCAGCACCGGGACGCGGGCGCCGACGTCACCGTCGCCACCCTGGTGACCGACCCGGACGAATGCCGCCGTTTCGGCGTCGTTGACATCGACCACGACCAGCGCATCACCGGCTTCCTGGAAAAACCGCACCAGACCGAGCTGCGATCGCCCTACGATCCAACGAAAATTTCAGCATCGATGGGCATCTATATCTTCAACACCGACGTGCTCATTCCCGTGCTGCTCAAAGACGCCGAGGATCCCGATTCCAGTCACGATTTCGGCAAGAATATTCTGCCCAAAATGCTGGATGACTACCGCGTCTTCGCTTTCAATTTTGTCGATGAAAACAAGAAAGAAGCCCTCTACTGGCGCGACGTGGGCACGCTCGAAGCCTACTACGAAGCCAACATGGACCTGGTTTCGGTCTCTCCGGTCTTCAATCTGTACGATGAGGAATGGCCCATCCGCACCCACCAGCGGCAGTATCCCCCCGCAAAATTCGTGTTTGCCGAAACCGAGCGCATGGGCCACGCCCTCGATTCGCTGGTTTCTTCCGGCTGCATCATTTCCGGCGGGTCCGTCCAGAATTGCGTGCTCTCTCCGGATGTGCGCGTCAACTCCTACACCGAAATCGAGAACAGCATTCTGTTCTCGCACGTGAACGTGGGACGCAGTTGCCGCATTCGCAAAGCCATCATTGATCGCGACGTGCACATTCCCGAAGGCACCACCATCGGCTACGATGCCGAAGCCGACCGCGAACGCTACTTCGTCACCGACAGCGGCATCACCATCGTGACGCGCGATTACTCCCTGTTTGAGAACCCTGTGAGCGTCGACTACTTCACCAGCGAGTAAGGCAGGTCTTAGGTTCCAGGTCTCAGGTCTTGCACAGAAACCTGCCCTTGAGATTTTCCTGACACCTGAGACCTAAGACCTTTCTCTAGTTCAGCTTGAGGTAAACAGCTCGGGCGAGTTTCCGCTGCTGAATATCGAAGCTGTAGAGGCAATCCACACCCAATTCGAGCGCCGACGCCACATGCAACAGGTCCGCTGTGCGCGTGCCCAGTTTGGCGGTCGTTTGTCGAGACAACAGGCGCGCGCGCTCAAACACAGGTTCCGGTAATCCCCGGAGTTGCAGAATCCCGTCGCGCAAATCCTTCTCGAAATTAGCCAGTGCAGATTTGGCTGCTGCTGGCGACGCCTCTCTACGGAAGACCCGCAACCCAAAAGCGTTGACAACCTCCAGTTCACCCAAAACCGTTATGAAAAGGTCTCCGTGGGAGGCCTCCATTGTGCGCAGAGCTGCGGCGGAATTCGCATCCGGAATGTAAAGCGATACAAGAAAGCTGGGCTCGGCGTAAATCTTCAATACCGATCCCGATCGGCGGATATCAGATCCGCTCCGCTAATTGCCAGCACTTTGTCGCCGAAGATGGAGCGCATGCGGGCATGGAAATCGGGCATCACTTTTGTGGATTCCGGGCCTTCCGGCACCAAACGCGCGATCACACGCTTGCGCTTGGTAATCTGGATCTCTTCCCCTTGGAGCAAGAGGCGTTCAATTTTCTTGAACTCGTAGCGGAGGTCTCGAACCGAGGCTTTGGTCATGTGATACATGATAGCATCACAAATCACTCCTTGCAATCAGTGCGTTTTCCGCCGCCCCTCTAATGCTTCACCAAATCTTCCGACAGCAAATGCGCCTTCTGCGCCAGCGTGCTCGCTCTCCGCGTATCGCCTTCCTTCAACGCCGAACGCGCACCATCCATATAGTTGCGGATCTGTCCCACCGTCTCCTGCTGTCGCGCGTCCAGCGTGCGTCCGGCCAGCTGTTTCAGTAGGTTGTCGGTAGAGCCCAGCAACTGTTCCGCGTTCCGGCGCTGACGTGTGGCTTCTGCGGGAGTCATGCCGGGCACAATCTGCGCCGCAGGCTCCTTCGCTCCGCCCTCGCGAACCACAATCTTCCGCGGAGTACCATCCGGCGCTGGCGCGGCGCGCTGGCGGCGTTTTCTGGTTCCGCTCGCCGGACCCGCATCCGTCTTTTTCTCCGACACTTTCTCCGACGGGTTCTGCCCCGCAACCGGCGCGGTCTCCGCAGGAACCTGTGCTGCCGGAGCGCTCTCCGTCCGCGACTTCTCTGCTGGCGCGGGCGAAGCCGGCGAGTTCTGCGCCGGCGCGCTCTCGGCCGGAGCTGGCGGAGCCGACGCCTGCCCAGCGGAACTCGTGGAGCCTGCCGGGTCCTGTTGCCGGGAAGCCATTCCCGCAGCCGGGAAACTCAGCCACAGCGCAACCGCGAGTCCGCAGGCAAGTCGCATAACGGTGTCAACAGGATTGTTTCCCACCCTTACCAAGAACGCAAGGGCAGGCGTTTCGGCGATGCAGACTCGAACCCGACCAAGGACAAGCACACCAAGAAAAACCGGGGAAGCGTTCCCGCATCCCCGGTTGGGTTTCGGCTTGAATTCAGTTTTACTCGGTGCTGCCGGCTTCGGCGGCCGCGCTGATGGATTCGTTTTCCGGTTGCAGGACGACGCCATCAAATGGAGTCGCGCCTACGAAGCGCCCGCCAATTACGCTGACCCGGCGCAACGGGAATCCGCTGTCGGGACCGCGTTGCCAGGAACGTCCGCCGTCGCGGCTTTCGAAGATCACGCCCGTCGCGTCGCTGGTGGCCAGCAGGCGCTTGTAGGTGGAATCGAAGCTGACGGAGGTGATGTCCTTGCCGGGGAGGCCCCTGACGACATGCTCCCAAGTCGCGCCGCCGTCTCCGCTGCGGAACGCGCCTTCGCGTGAGGCGATCACAATCTGGCTTTCAGAAGCAATCGCCGCGCTGCGGATGCTGACCACATACGCGGGCAGACCGGCCTGTTTCCAGGTCGCGCCGCGGTCATTCGAGACCAGCACGCTGGAACGCGTAGCCGCGACCACCGTGGAACCTTCGGCTCGCACCGAAACGAAATCCTGCTGTCCTAGCACTTGTCCGCCCTTCCAGGTCTTGCCCTGGTCGGTACTGTCATAGATGCCAGTCGTAGTTGCCGCCAGCCAGCGTCCGGAACCGAGTTCGAGATCGTTGACGCGCGATTCGAGCTCCTTCTTCTCGATGGCTGTTTTGGTGACCGCTTTGCGCGCACCTTTGCGCGCCGTTGTCGAAGTATGCTCGATCACCACCACGTTCATGGAACGCCATTCGCTGGCATTGCGCTCCAGCGAATACACGCCGTGGTTGGTGCCGGCGACCAGCATTCCGCTGGGAGCCTGCTTCAGCGCGAAAACATCTTTTCCGCCGAGGCCGGCCGCTTTCTGCGACCAGTGCTGTCCGGCGTCATGGGAATAGAACAAGCCGCCGTATTCGCGGTCGTTGACGACGCCAACATAGAGCGTGCTGGCATCTTTGTTATCGGTCAGGATCGCAGAAACATACCGATGCGCGTAGCCGTGGTTGGAAGTGGTCCAGTTGGAGGCGCCATCGGTCGAGGCCATCACGCCGCTGCGGTCGGTGGCCAGCAGGACGCGCTTGGAATCCCGCGGATCGATCATCACGTCATTGACGACGACTTCGGGATTGCTCACACGCTTCCACACCTTGCCCAGGTCGGTCGACTTCCAGAGGCCTTCGGTGGTTCCTGCGTAAACGATCTTTTCGTTCGTCGGATCCTGCTTGAGCACGCGGGTGCGGCGCGCCGAAAACGGGATGCCCTGAATCTTGGTAAACAGGTTGCCCGCGGTCTCGCTCTTGTAGATTCCCGAGCAGGCGCTCGCGAAAACGACCGAGGGATTGTCATGGTCGACGATGACCGAGAACACGTCGGAGTCGTCGATCATGCCCTTATTAATATGCTGCCAGTTGGCTCCGCCATCGGAAGTTTTCCAGGCCAGGTGCCAGGTTCCGGCATAGACGGTGTTGGGATCTTTGGGATCGACCGCGATCGATTCAATATTCTTGAGGTCGGCGGAGTTCGCGGGCGACAGACGCTCCCAGGTATCGCCGCCATCCCTGGTGCGGAAGACGCCATCGAGCGCGCCGGCGACCAGCACGTCGGAATTACCCTTGTACAGGGCCAGGGCGCGGATCGATTTGCCGTGCATCGCGGGCAGCGTTTCCCAGTTGCGGCCGCCGTCGCGCGTGCGGAAGATCTCGCCGATCTGCTGGCTCGATACGCTCCAGGCCGACACATAAATACGGTTGGAATCCTGCGGATCGATGGAGATGTGGTCGAGCACGTAGTCGTCGCCACCGAGGCGCGCCAGGCGCGACCAGGTATGTCCGGCATCGTCCGAAGCAAACATCTGGCCGGTGCTGGTGCCAAGCAGGATGTGATCCGGATTATGCGCGTCGTAAGCCAGGCTGCGCGCATCGCCGCCATCCGGACCCAGCACCTGCCAGGGCCCGGAGGCCAGCAGTGCGGTGCTCAAAAGACTGACAGCGAGAACCAACAAACTTGTGCGGAGAACGTTCCGTTTCAGTGTGAAATCCATGCGCGTAGATTGACCCCTGCGAACGATATTCGCCTGCGCTTAACTCTAGACAGGCTAGCACGGATGGGACAAGGTTACCGAAGGACAAAAAAATAGAAAGGCCGGCAGGGTGAACCCCACCGGCCTTTCGTGCTCTTCCTACATCAGTTATTCGGCCTTTTTCGCCGCTTTCTTCTTGGCGACCGGTTTCGGATGATCCGGAACCGCCTTTACCTTCGTCTCATCGACCGGGGTCGTGGTGCTGGCCTCGGGGAAGGTCGCGCCGGCGGGAACGATCCAGTGTTCCGAAGTCGCCGTGCCTGCGTTTCCGGTGCGGGTCTCGATGCGGCTTGGGTCGATGTTCTGTTTTGCCTCGCCTCCCGAGACGTACGCCTTCACGTTGAGCGCGCGCTCGCCCGCCAGGTTCTTACGCTTTTCCTTCGGGTCGGCGTTCCCGACGACGACCAGCTTGGCGTCTGGATCCTGCTGCAACTTGAGTGCAACATCGTCCAGTTCGGCCTTGCAGGTGTTGTCGACGCGCCAGGGTTTCTTGAGGTTCGGGTACTGGCACTCGTTCACCTTGCTGGCTTGCGGTGGCGGCGGTGGCGGATTTTCAACCGTCACCGAGCTCGAAGTCGAAGCCGTCAAGCCGCGCGAGTCGGTACAAGTAGCGCTGATCGCGATGGGACCGGACGAGGCGCCGGTGGTGTTCAGGGTGGCGGAGTTTCCGCTGCCCGAAATACTGCCGCCGCTCGAGGTCCATCCACCCACCGTTACCGGAACATTATCCGGGCTGGTGCAGGTGCAGGTGATGGTTGCCGAAGTACCGGCCTGGACCGTCGACGGGCTCGCCGAGCAGGAAATCTGCGGCGGGTTCTTGGGCGGTTCCTTCACGGTAAAATTGGCGGTGCAACTGGCCGTGCCGTTCTTCTTGGCCTTGGGATCGGTGACGGTGGCGGTGGTGGTGTAGCTGCCGCCGCTGACGCCGTTGGTGTCGATCGTGGCACCGGTGTCTTTGCCTTCGATCTTGCCCCCGTTGCTGGCCCATGTGTAGGTGAGCGGGTGCTTGGGATTGAAGTTGCTGGGGATGACGGTCGCGTGCACCGGTTCGCCGACCATGACTTCGGCGGGCTGCACCGAGCAGGCCGCCGCTACCGGAACTTCGGGAGCTCCGCCAAAGTTGAACACCAGACCAGTCGTCAGGCGGGCACCCTCGTAGCTCGGACGGCGCAAAGAGCCATCTTCAAGCGGCACGGTGCTGGCGAAGTTTTGGCGCGCCCACTGGTAGTCGGCCTCGAACAGGCGGAGCGAGACCGGTTTCCAGAGTTTGAGATCCATGCCACCGCCAAGAAGCGCGGCGAGGCCGTTTTTGGAATCGTTACCTTGTGACGAGAGGCGTTCGAATCCGATCAGCGTGTGCACGAAAAAGTTCACACCATCGCCACGATAGGTGAGCTTCGGTCCGACGCTGAACATGTTGATACTGTCGCCGCTGTTCCAGTCCCCGCCGTAATTGGCTTCGAGAGCCAGATTCTTGGTGAAGTTGTAGGCTACATTGGTGCCGAAGCCCTTTGCCATCGAGGGCAGTTTCAAAGCCAAGGGCCCCACGGGCGGGGGGGTCTGGTCCGGGACGTTGCCGCCCGGGTTTAACCACTGATAGCCAACGAACAGCTCCACCTTAGGCACCGTGTCGTCCGACTGCGCGTTCAGCAAAGACGGTAACGCAATCACAACAAGGGTCAGGACGATCGCGACGCTCGCGCATCTCCGGTAAGCTTCTTGACAAAGTGACATTGAGTTCCTCCTAATTAAATCCTAACAAGCTACCTAAGTAGAACTGGAATCAATGCGGCCTGATGGCACGCACGAATAGAACTAAACCTGGGAAACAGAGAATTCTACAGCAAGCGGGCATGTTTGCAAAAGAGGAAGAATTAGTTAACAGGTATTTTCATAGCCATCGCGGGTTGCGATTCTGTTTTCTGTAGAAATTGCTGAACTGATCTCAAATTGATATTCCCGCATTCCCGGCCGGGTTGCGAGGCGGCGCGCTTCCCTGAATAATGCTGATGGGGCCTATGACACAGGAACGCGTGCTGATTGTTGAAGACGAAGAGAACGAACGTACCGGGCTGGCCGAACTGGTCTCGGGATGGGGCTATCGCACCGACACTGCGGCGGACGGCGTGGAAGCTCTGGAAAAAATTCCCCTGTTTGGTCCGTCCATCGTGATCACGGACGTGAAGATGCCGCGCATGGGCGGCATGGAACTGGTGGAGCGGCTGGCGGACCTCGCGCAGTCGATCGCGGTCGTGATGGTGACGGCCCAGAAGGCGACCGATACCGCATTTCACGCGGGCCGGCTGGGCGTGCAGGACTACATCGAGAAGCCCATTGACTTCCGGCGGCTGCGCTCGATCCTGACCAACATCGGCGAAATCCTGAACACCCGCGCCGAAAACGAATCGCTGCGCCGCCGCTTGCGCGACAAAGGAGCGCTCGGCCTGCTGGTCGGCGCGTCCGCTCAAATGCAGGAAGTTTTCCGCTTGATCGAACAGGTGGCGCCGAGCACGGCCTCGGTGCTGATCACCGGGGCGAGCGGCACCGGCAAGGAATTGGTGGCGCGCACCATCCACGATCTGAGTCCGCGGCGCAACAAACCTTTCGTCCCCATTAATTGTGCGGCCATTCCCGAGACGCTGATGGAGAGCGAAATTTTTGGCCACGAAAAAGGCGCATTCACGGGCGCGCTGGAGCGCCGCACCGGCTGCTTCGAACTGGCCGAAGGCGGAACGCTGCTGCTCGACGAGATTGGCGAGATGCCGGTGGGCACGCAGGCCAAGCTGCTGCGCGTACTCGAAGATCACAAACTGCGGCGGCTCGGCAGTAAGGTCGAAACTTCGGTGGACGTGCGCGTGCTGGCCGCGACCAACAAAGTTCCCGACGATGCCGTGGCCAATGGACAACTGCGCGAGGATCTTTATTACCGGCTCAACGTTTTCAATATTCATATGCCGGCACTGCGCGAACATAAAGAAGATATCCGCGAGTTAGTGAAGAGCCTGCTCGCGGACATGAACCAGAAGCACGATCGCAAGGTGGCGGACGTGAGCGAGGCCGTGCTCAATATTTTCCAGACTTACTCGTGGCCGGGCAATGTGCGCGAGTTACGCAACACGCTGGAACGCGCCGTGATCGTCTGCGAAAGCGGACTGGTGGAAACCAAGCACTTGCCGCCGGGCTTTGGCCAGAGCGTGCGGACGGTGGTGAACGATCCCGATGCGGTGCACCTGGGCGTGGGCACGACGGTCGGGGAGGCGGAGAAGTTGCTCATCCTGAAAACTCTGCAGGCGACGGGTAACAACAAGACGCGAGCCGCGGAGATACTCGACATCAGCTTGAAGACGCTGCATAACAAGCTGAAAGAGTACGGGCGGCCGCAGGATACGATCATGGCTGCGGAGGAGTAACGAGTAGCGCGTGCCCTTTGCAGAGACGGGGCTTGCCCCGTCTTCCGCCGCAGACGCCGCCAGCGGAGACGCGGCAAGCCGCGTCTCTACAGCCTGACTAAGGATGACTCGCAAATTCATCATCGTGTTCGTGATCACCACGCTGTTCACGGCGCTGGTGGTCGGCTTTTCCTGGATTTACCTGTCGCAACTGCTGCGCCAGCGCTTGCTGTGGGCTGATGAAACCGCTTCCCAGCTCACCAATCAACTAGAGTACGCCGCATCGAAAGCGGTGCCGGATCTGACCAGCACGCGGGTTAACACAGAAAATCCCAAGGCGATGCGTACCGCCATCACAAATTATCTGCAGACCGATACCAACCTGAACGACATGCTGGAAGCGGTGGTGGGGAATTCTCGCATCATCTACGATGCCGCCATCATTGATCCGAATGGAGTCGCGATTCTCGATACGAACCCGGCTCTGAATGGCAAGCTGGTTCCGGAGCGAGCCCGGTTGGCGGTGTTGCGCGACGCGGGCTTCCGGCACCAGTTGCACCTGCTCTACGGCCCGGCCACCGTTTATGACGTGAGCATCGGGCTGGAACTGGATCGGCACGAATTTGGCAGCGTTCGGGTGGGCGTCTCGACGGTTTTTCTGCGCAACGAACTGACGCCGAAACTGCAGCAGGCAGCTTTCTTTTCGGTGGTCGCGATTTTCTGTTCGCTGGTACTGGCGGCGGTGGTTTCGAATGTTGCGCTCGGACCCTTGAAGGCCATCGCCCGGAACCTCGACAGCGCGAGCGCCGGAGATCTGTTGCCCGCCGAGGAGTCCGGTTCGGAGGACGAGGTGGGCCTGGTGTCGCTGAAGATCGCGCACCTGGGCCGGCAGATTCGCGATACCAACCAGATTTTTTCCGCGCTGAAAGACAACGTCGAGCAGGTCATGACCAAGCTGCAGGACGGGCTCATGCTGTTCACGCGCGATTCGCGGGTGGTGCTGGTGAGCGCCTCGGCGGAAAAGTTTCTCGGCCGCCCGCGCCGCGAGATTCTGGGGCGCACCGCGGAAGAAATTTTTTCCGATGGAACGGTTCTGGGCGCGGTGGTTCTGCCCGCATTCCAGAAACAGCGGCCGCTGGTGCAGTACGACTTCGACGCCGCCGATGGCCGGCGGGTGCAGGTGTCGCTCGACTTCATTCAGGAAAAAGGAACGTCGATTGGCGCGCTGCTGACCATGCGCGATGCCGAATCGGTGCGCCGCATCGAGAACGAGATTGAAATTTCGCGGCGCCTTTCCGCCAGCGGGCGGATGACCCGGGGAGTGGCGCACGAGGTGAAGAACCCCATCAACGCCATCGTGCTGCACCTCCAGTTGCTGCAAGACAAACTGCAGCAGGACGATCCCGACACGCGCCGCCACATGGACATCATCGGCAACGAAATCCATCGCCTCGACCGCGTCGTGCAAATTCTGGTGGACTTCACTCGTCCCCGCGATTTGCGGCTGGAAGACGTGGACTTGCGGAAGATTCTGGAGAGTGTATCGGTGCTGGCCGCGCCCGATGCCGCGCGTCACGGCGTGCGCGTGGTGCAGGAACTACCCAACGAAGATGAGGCGCTGATGGTGCGAGTGGATTCCGACCTGATGAAGCAGGCGATCTTGAACCTGGTGCTGAACGGTGTCCAATCCATGACGGAGGGAGGAACGCTCACTGTGAAGGCGCGGCGCGACGACGAGATGATTCTCGCCGAAGTAATGGACCAGGGCTGCGGCATTCCGCCCGAAGCCCAGGAGAAAATTTTCGAACTCTATTTCACCACCAAAGGTGACAAAGGCGGAAGCGGAATCGGGCTGGCGCAAACCTACCAGATCATGCAGTGGCATTATGGCTCGGTGGAATTCGATTCCATCGTCGGCGCCGGCACAACGTTCCGCCTGCGGCTCCCAGCAGGGGTGGCGAAACCGGATCGCCGAGAGGACGCGGAGATGACAGCCTGAGCGAGCGCCAAGCGCGGTGGAGGGACGGTCATGCATGAGGGCACCGCAAGAACTTCCGAGTTGCCGGTGACCCAGGCACAACTCGTCAAGGAAGGGCGGACCTCGTCAGGCTGGTCCGCGTTCTTTCGAGGACGGCTGGATAGGTCGTAAAGCTTTCGTATCATCAGCCAAACAGTGTGGGCAGCACCTCTCCCGCGTTGCCCAAGTAGCATTTCGTGAAAGAGGATGCGTTCGCAGGATTCTCCGGCCCCAAGTAGACTGTCCGCGCACGGCCAGCGACGTGAGCAACAAAGCTCGCGGCAGGTTCGACCACGCCTGACGTTCCTATGGCCATAAAGAGAGTGCACCGACCTAGGGCACGATAGATTCGATCCAATTCGAACGGCACTTCGCCAAACCAGCAGATGTGCGGACGAATCCGGCCGCCGCATTCACATCGGGGAACTTCGGCTGGCGGCTCGTAGAGATTCGCGTCGTTAAAAGGAGGGCGGCTGCAAGTGTCGCAACGGCTCTTGAAAAGCTCTCCGTGCAAGTGGACGACGTTTCTCGCACCCGCCTGCTCGTGAAGGCTGTCCACGTTCTGGGTGCAGACGAAAAGGCGACCTTGCAGGGTGTTTTCAAGCTTCGCAAGGGCGAAGTGTGCTGGATTCGGTTTGGCTGCCGAAGCAACACGCCGACGCATGGAATAAAACTCCCACACCAACCGGGGATCGCGGTGCCAAGCGCCTGGCGAGGCGACTTCCTCAATCCGGTAATTTCGCCAGAGGCCACCCACACCGCGGAAAGTTGGAATGCCGCTTTCCGCACTCACCCCTGCTCCGGCAAGAATGAAGACGCGATCAGTGGAGGATACTGTGAGCATGGATGAAAGTTAAGGCGACTTTTCGAACCTCTGAGTCGAGTGGGAGCCCGCCGATCGCCACCAAATCATGAGACAGCAGAACGACCGCGAGGTCTGGACGCTGCTCGTCACGACCTCGCGCGAGCTTTCGCGGCCCTCTTGGGTGCCTTCGCCCGCTTCGAGGATTTCGCCGTCTTCTTGGCCCCCGATCTCGAGGCCCGCCGTGCCCCCGGCACCTTCCCGATTCGAGGATCCCCTGCCAGGACAAGCTCGCAGGCGCGTAGCGCCGCCTCCTCGAAATCCTGCGCATCGGCCGGAAGGACCTGCCAGCCCGTCACCTTCTTCCCCAACACCTGGATGGATCGCATGTTGGGGAACTCCCGCCGCAGACCCTTGTGGTGCTCCTCGGTAGTGGCGAGCCACACCCCGTTGTCTGCCGTCTGGTCGCGCTTGTCGCGGAGGATGAGCACAATCTTGTCCTGCACGTAGATCGCGAGGCAGCCGAACATAGCGCGGGTCGTGGGCGACAGCGCAGCGATCGCGTCGAGCACGAATTCATGCGGAACAGGCTTGCGCTGCTTGACGGCGAAGCGGGTGTCGTCCAGCGGGAGGAAGGCGGTATTACGACGGGCCTTCGACATGAGGATATAGGGTGCCGGGATTCTCATACCTGCGGCGAATCGCGTTCCGTTCCTTCTGCTTCCAACAAATACTGACTGTATATCACTGACCGATCACGTGGCGAGTGGTCGGCAACTGGAACTATCCCAGCCGCGGGCGAGGCATCGACCGGTTGGCCGATGCCCCGCCCGGTTCTCGGTTCAATGCTAGGTCCATGAAGCCTCGTTCAAGAACGATTAGGGCGTTCCCGTTCGAGGACGATCTTACCTCCTGCCTGGTTCCCTGCTCGCTGGCTGCATTCTCTGCTGCAACTGCTGCGTCTGCTGTTGGTGTTTTTGCTGCAATTGCTGCGTCTGTTGCTGGTGCTTCTGCTCCACCTGCTGCTTTTGCGTGTCATTCGCCTTCTGTTTATCCAGCTTCACGTGCTCCTGGTCCTGCTTCTGCTGGAGTTTGTCTCGCTCCTGTTGCTGCTTCGCGAATACTTTTTCCTGCTGCTGCTGGTACTTCTGGTCCTGCTTCGGGTTGCCCGTATTTGGAGTGCTCTTTGCTAAGGGCGGAAGGTCGTGAGGATGGACGGCCGTTGTGGGTTGAGCAGCGTTGCGCCCCTGATTTCCGCCACGATTGGCTGGAGTATAAGGCGCTCCTGCCGCTTTGGCCGGTACAGCGCCACGGTCATTAAAATCTCCGGGCCTAGGTGTGGCTGCGACGCCTGGCTTGCCCATGCTCGCCGACGCGCGTTGCTGCGGGTTGGCTCGGGCCGCCTGCGCATGTTGAGTTTGAGTCGCTACCGGCGGGATATGTCTCTCACGCGCCGCAGCCTCGTCTTCAGACCTCGGACGCGCGTTGATTCCACCGTTGCCACCGTTATAGCTGACGTGGTTCTCGTTGTTGTTCCTCACGGGGGTGTCGTAAACATTGTGAATGTTGGTGATGTTCACGTTGTTCACGGAACGGTTGTAGAAAAAGTGTCCGCCGTCCCAACGCCCGCCTTCGTAACCCTCACCGAAATAGCCGAAGCCGTAATTGATCCCGCCGTAGAAGCCTACGTGCGGACCCCAGTAGCCGTCATAGAAAACAAATCCGTCGCCGCCCCAGCCCCAATAGGCTGGAGTCCACAGGAAACCGACTTCCGGCGCCATCACCCATGTGCCCGGCACCCAGTAGTAATCGTTGACGTCGTAGTCGTAGGCCCAGTAGCCCGGTGTCCAGAGATAACCGTCCCCCGGACAAAGAGGCTGCTCATAGACAGGCAGCGCGGGCGGGCCGATCCTAATGGCCACGCCGATTTGCGCGAACGATGCTGCCGACATCGACAGCACGACGAGCGCGAACAATAGCGTACGAATAAAACGAATTTGCATTGTGATTCCTCTGGCCCCTCATCCCTCGTTTGCCCGGTGTTGCTCTACTCCTGCGGGTTGCGTGGTTGAGAGGCGAGATTGCCGACCTGCAACGTTTGAGGCCAACTTGGAAACGACTGGCCTGCACAGACGCCGGCTCCGAAAGCGGAGCTCACGATGTCCGTCAGGAACGTCCCCTTCAGGGTGATTTTACGCCTAGGCACGACAGCAGATCATCCTGCATGGTTTGGTTTGGTCGCGGCCGGGTCAATGCAACTATAGGGTTACTGCAAGTCAACGGTCTGGGCGAGACGGAAGTTGAGACGGCGATCGATGCCGAACACAATATCTTTATCTTTATCTTTATCTCTCTCTTTCTGACTGGCGCCAGAAGCCGTGCCGGTCGCGGGGTTTCGTTCCTCGCGGGGGCCGCCTTTGGCGAAGATGCTGGAGGTCTCGATCATGACCGGCTTGCCGCCGACGTTCAAACTCACCAGCACGATCCGCAGATAGCCGGGTTCGAGCGAGCTTTCGAGTGAACGTCCGGAGGGCTTGGCTTCGAGCACGCGGCCGGTCGCGGGTGTGCCGCGCGGGACGAGCGTCTGGCCGTCGATCACGACCGGATCATCGATGGTTGCGCTGAAAGTGTCTCCCGCATGCGACGACGCGCTCGAAAGCACGCTCTGCAGGCGAATCGGGATGGGCGTTCCCTCGGGCAGTTTCGTGGCGGATGGAATCAGCGACTGGCTGGGCGAAATGCCAGTCGAGCGTGGCTGGCGATCGAAGGGGAGCTTTTGTGAATCGGAGTTCGAAGCGTTGTCAGCGGGCGGGCGGCCACAGGCGCAGGTCAAGCCGAGCATCAGCAGAACGACGGCTATGCGATGGGCGTGGAATGGCATGTTTGCCCCAATCAGAATATCAATTAGTGAGCTATTGCCCCAGTCCTACGTCACTGCAGCTGCCCGTTCACAGGCGCGGGGCGATTTTCTCGGCCGCCTCTTTCGAGCTGATGACGGGATGCACTTCAAAGTCAACGAGGTCATTCCAATTCGCGATCCACTGATCGAGAAGCGCGCGATCTTCGGTTTCCATCAACTGGTAACAACGATCCATCTTGTCGTTGACCCAACTCGTTACGTACGAGAGTCCCGCAGGCGCTAACCGTCCGTGGTCTCGAAAACGACAATAGACTGGCACGGCGTCTCCGTTCTTGAAGTTCTCGATCACCATATACAAAATCTTGCTCATCGAGCCTCCCATGCAAATCGTATCCACAAATGGCAGCAGCCGCCGCCGCTGGCGGAGCTGTTTCCGTTGTAACTATTTTATGTGATTCTCAAACCAGTTCTAGTGGCGCCAGATTTTCTGAGCGGGGTGGGGACTGTCGGTGGAGGAGCTTTCGGGCTGCGCGGGCGGAACATTCTTGTTGCCGCTGACGGGCGCGGTGGAGGCAATCGGAGCGGCTGGGGCGGGTTCGGGCTTGGAGCCTATCTCGTCTCCACGGAAGTAGCGGTCTTTGTTTTTGGCGGCGCGCATTTCCGGCATGGCGGTGTAGGGCTTCGAGTAGTCGTTATTGGCGTTCCAGAAAAGAAATCCGATGCCACCTTTTTGTTTCGCTACTTCGATCTGAACTTCAACATACTTGGGCGAGTAAGTCTTAGTGCGCCAGGCAAAGGCTTGCAGCCAGGGGCGTATCACCACGCTGCTGTCTTTGGTGATGAGCTTGAAGCGGTCCATGGACTCGCCGATGAAATGCTCGGGCGCGTCGCCGGGGTGCGCGATGCCGTCCATGCCGAAGAAGTGGGAGGGATAGATCATGGGCGAGAGCACGTCACAATGCTTGGCCATGGCTACGATGTCCTGCCCGGTGTGCGAAAGATCGACGGGACGCTGCCACGCCATGACTCCAAAGACATCGAGCGAGAACAGGGCGCCGGAGGGATGGATCTGGTCATAGACGCGGCTGAGGAAATCGGCGATCACTTCCGAACGCTGCTCTTTGGGGTGGTCAGTCTGGAAGTTGAAAGCGGTATCTTTCTGGTCGCCTTCGGCGGGAAAGCGGACGTAGTCGAACTGCACTTCATCGACTCCGGCCTGGGCTACGAACTTGGCCAGGGCGATGTTGTAGTCCTGCACCTTGGGGTTCGAGGGGTCGGTCCAGACGAGCTTGCCGTTCTCGCGCCAGGGCTGGCCGGTGCGTTGCGACTTTACGGCTAGTTCCGGGTGACTAGTCACCAGATGCTCATCGCGGAAGATGGCGATGCGAGCGATGGCGTGCATGTTTTCGGAATGGAGGAAGTGAACGAGCTTGGGCAGGTCGGAAATATAGTGGCGCTGCCCGCTGGCCAGCGGGTGGTCGAAGGCGATGTTGACGATGCCGTCGCTATCCTTGATGTCGAAGACGACCGCGTTGCCGCCGACTTCGCGCCAATGGCGGATGATGCGCAGTCCATGATCGCTGCCCGCCATCACCCCGGTCAGGTAAACGGCGCGGACTTCGAAATCTCTTGCAACTGGGACCGATTTCTCTACAATTACGGATTCGAGAATTCCGGGGATGATGATCTGCTCTCCGGATTTAAGGAAGACCCCCTGACGGCTGTGGTTGGCGGCGCGGATGGCTTCGGCCAGTTCCGATGAAGTGAGGTATTTTGTCCGCCTCAGATATTTGCGGGCGACGGACGGGATGCTGTCGCCGCGCTGGGCAAGGTAAAGATCGGAGCCGGGGGGCGCAATAACGGGCGCCGGGAGCTCTGGCTTTTTGGTGGCATTGGCTTTCACTTGCACCAACTGCACGGCGTGCGGATTTTGTACTCCGGCCGCGGGCGGCGAAAGGAGGCCGAAGCTGACCAGGGCAAGGCGGAGCAGGAAGACAGCAACGGTCGTTATCGAGACGCTCGGTATCGAGAGGCTCGGTATCGAGACGCTCGGTATCGAGACGCTCGGTATCGAGAGTCTGGCTGCTGAAAGTCTAGCCGTCGAAATTTGGGGCAAGGATATTCTCCAGAGAGGCAATCTGTTTCTATTGTGCACCAGCGGTAACCTGGGATGCCAGTTACGTCGGGCCAAGCAGGCTGCGGGTTGCCGGACATGGGCGTAGGGGGTGGTTAGGGCGCTGATATAAAGTTCCCGCAGACTGCAAACAATTGCTCTTGAGGGAACTATGGGTAACGTGACCGGCCTGATACGAAGTGGTCTAGCCCATCTAAAACGATGAGAAGCGGGGGAATACGACGCTTCCGGAGGATGGCTAGCGGCTTGCACTAGGAGAGAGCGGGTGAGGAAATAGAACCTTCCTCCCAATTGACGGCGAGGGACAAAAATGAGCAGTTTCCCAGAGAGAATGCAGTTCCCGGAAGGGAAACAGAGGCCCGCGACAATGAGAACGAACCTTGCAACCGTGCTGGATCCAAGCCGCCGCAGCAACGACGCCCGTGACTTTGAGACCGCCCTGCGCCGTAAGATTGTGGGGCAGGATCCGGCGATCGAAAAGGTCGCGGAAATCTATCAGATGTTTCTGGCCGGGCTGAATGCGCCGGGGCGTCCCGTGGGCAATCTGCTGTTCCTGGGGCCGACCGGCTCGGGCAAGACGCGGGTGGTGGAAGCGGTGGCCGAGTCGCTGTTCGGGGACGCGCGGGCCTGCATCAAGATCGATTGCGCCGAGTTCCAGCACTCGCACGAGATTGCGAAGTTGATCGGCTCGCCTCCGGGATACCTGGGACACCGCGAGACGCATCCGCTGCTGACGCAGGAAGCGCTCAACCAGTGGCACACGGAAAAGCTGAAGCTGTCGATCCTGCTGTTCGACGAAATCGAAAAGGCTTCCGACTCGCTGTGGCAGTTGCTGCTCGGAATCCTGGACAAGGCAACGCTGACGCTGGGCGATAACCGGCGCGTGGATCTTTCGAGTTGCATCATCATCATGACCTCGAACCTGGGCGCCGCGGAGATGAATGGGTTGGTGGATGGCGGCCTGGGCTTCGCGCCGAAACCGGTGCAGGTGGATAATTCGCTTGACGAAAAGATTAACCGCTCGGCAGTGGATGCGGCGCGGCGCAAGTTTGCGCCCGAGTTCATGAACCGCATCGACAAAGTCGTGGTGTTCAAGACGCTGCGTCCCGAGCACCTGCAGGAGATCCTGGAAATCGAATTGGGGATGGTGCAGCAGCGGGTGCTGATGGCGGCGGGCGCGAACCAGTTCGTGTTCAACTGCACGCCGCAGGTGAAGAACTTCCTGCTCGCCGAGGGCACCGATCCGAAGTACGGGGCGCGGCACCTGAAACGGGCGATTGAACGGCATCTGGTGTTTCCGCTGGCGAACCTGGTGGCGACTGGACAGGTGAAGCTGGGAGATTTCGTCCGCGTCGATCTGCTGGGCGAGAGTAAGCTCACCTTTGTGAAAGAAGCGGAAGGCGCGATGGTGCCCGTGCTGCTCGAGCGTTACGGAGCGGCGGCGGCCATGCCGGCGGTAGCGTCAGCCAGAGCGGCGCGTCCAGTGATACAGCGCAAGGAGTTTGGCGCCGGATCACTCAACGAGAATAAGTAAGTCAAGTTGCTGGTAGGTGGGACACCGCGTGGGCGGTGTCCTTTTTTTGTTTGCAGCTTTCTTTATTGCAGTTGGATGCTGGTGCCGGGGGAGTCGAACCCCCAAGGGCCGAAGCCCGGCCCATGCGCGCGAAAACACGACGCAACAAAGCCCCGGCATTCAGCGCCCCAAAGGCTGGTCCTATCGTTGCTTCTGAATCAATGCTTCTGAATCAATGCTTCTGAATCACCTTCGCGATTCGCTCAAAGGCCCAGTCAATCTCCTGACGACTGATGACCAGCGGGGGCGCGATGCGAATCACTCGGTCGTGCGTTTCCTTGCACAGGATTCCTTCTTCCTTGAGCGCTTCGCAGTAGGGACGCGCGAGGCCGTGAAGTTCGATGCCGATCCACAAGCCTTTGCCGCGCACCTCTTTTAGGTCGGGACTGCGCAGGGTTTGCAGCAGGGTCAGGAAATAAGCGCCTAGCTCGGCGGAACGTTCCACCATTTTCTCTTCGATCAGGACGCGCAGCGCGGTGCGGGCGATGGCGCAGCCCATGGGGTTGCCGCCGAAGGTGCTGCCATGGTCGCCGGGTTTGTACACGCCCAGAATTTCGCGAGACGCCAATATGGCCGAGACCGGATAGAACCCGCCAGCGAGTGCCTTGCCCACGATCAACACATCGGGCGTGATTCCCTCGTGCATGTAGGCGAAGAGCTTGCCGGTTCGTCCGAGGCCGGACTGAATTTCGTCCGCCATCAGCAGCACGCGATTCTGGCGGCAGATTTCGGCCGCTTCGCGGAGAAATCCTTCGGGTGGAATGACGATTCCGGCCTCGCCCTGAATGGGCTCGACCAGAAAGGCGCAGGTGTTGGGGGTGATGGCTTCGCGGAGGGCGCGCGTGTCGCCGAAGGGAATGACTTTGAACCCTGGAGTGAACGGGCCGAAGCCATCGCGATACTGTTCGTCGGTCGAGAATCCGACGATGGTGACGGTGCGTCCATGAAAATTATTGGCGCAGACGATGATCTCGGCTTTGTTCTGAGGAATGCCCTTGATCTTGTAGCCCCACTTGCGCGCCGTCTTGATCGCGGTTTCGACGGCCTCGGCGCCGGAATTCATGGGGAGCGCCATGTCGAAGCCGGTCAGATCGTGGAGCTCCTTGTAGAGCAGCGGGAGTTGCTCGTTGCGGAAGGCGCGCGAGGTAAGGGTGACTTTCCGGGCCTGCTCGATAAGCGCTTGCAAAATCTTGGGGTGACAGTGTCCTTGATTCACCGCGGAATACGCAGCCAGGCAATCGAGGTAACGCTTGCCCTCGACGTCATACACCCACACGCCTTCCGCCCGCTCGATCACCACGTCGAGCGGATGATAGTTATGAGCTCCATACTGGTTTTCGAGTTCTACGAAGTAATCGGTGCGCATAGTTTTTTCTATTAGTTCCGTTGTCATAAGATCCTTTCACCAATTAGCCAGTGGCTACTGCGATTTCGCGATTGGGCAGCTCTTCGCATCGCGTAATTCGCAGCCGAGTACATCCGCAAACTTCTCCTTGGCGAGCGATTGGTCGAAGCTTTTGATAATCTGCAGGTCGGGAAGGTGAACTTCATAAACACGAAACATCCCACTACATTGGCAGACGCTCACAGGAACGACCTCAGCGGCAATCAGAGCGCGTTCCGAACCGCTGAGCCAAGTCACGAATCCGGTATTCGGCAGAACCGGGATTTCGCACTTGGTGGGCGTGCCGAAAGCCTTCTCTATCGGTGTGGAGACCGTCACTTTGCGTAGTCCGCTGGGGTCGATGTAGAAGACATAGACGCGATAGCCGAAGCCACCGCCGCCCTCGGTCTGGGTGACCGCAAACGCGGAAGAGTCCAGGGACCACGTGACTTCAGCGTCGAACCCTGCCAACTCTGCAGAATACTGTTTGCTTCCAGCCGCGACACTGAAACGCAATTTTCCTTCGGTGCGGGCTAACGGATCCGGAAGTCTTGAAATTTTAAGAGTCTTTCGACCTTCGGGTGACTTAATGTCTCCCCGCCCGATTACTGATGCATGCTGAGAGTAGAGTGTGTGCGGCCCGCTGGTGTCACACGAGGTCTTCTCCTGTCCCAGCGCACTCGCCGCCACCGCGAAGAGCAAAACCGTCGGGATGATCGCGTTAGTCATAATCGTACAGTTACCACCATGCACTCCCCGCCGCCGGCTCCTTGTCCAACAGCATGGTCAGCAGCGCCATCCGCACATAGAGCCCATTCATGGCCTGGCGGAAATACATGGCTCTCGGATCGGCATCGACTGACTTGTCTAACTCGACCGTGCGGGGCAACGGATGAAGGATGATAGCGTCCGCCTTCATGCGCTGCACGACGGTCGAATCGATGGCATAACGCCTGAGGCCGCTCACGTCCCGGACTCGCTCGGGCCGGATTCGGGTCTGGTACACCACATCCACTTCGCCAATCACCCGGTCAATATCCGACTCCACTTCGTAGCGGACGCCATGCTCATCGAGGTAGGCCAGGATGTCCGGTTTCATCTGGAGCTGCGGCGGACTGACGAAGAACATCTTTACCCGATCAAACTTGGCCAGCAGATAGGCCAGCGATCGCGCCGTACGGCCCTTGTCCAACTCGCCAATGATGGCCACGCTGAGGCCATCCAGCGGACGCTGCCGGTAAATAGTGTACAGGTCGAGCAAAGCTTGCGTCGGATGCTGCCCGCCGTTGCCATCGCCTGCATTGATGACCGGCACCGTCGAGACCTCCGCGGCCCGGCGCGCGCCGTCCTCCGCGGTGTGGCGAATCACGATCACATCCGAATAGCCGCTGATGATGCGGATGGAGTCCTCGACCTGCTCGCCTTCGATCTCGGAAGAAAACGCGCCCGCGTTCTCCGTGGACAAGACTCTGCCGCCCAGACGATGCATGGCGGCCTCGAACGAGAGCCGAGTGCGGGTCGAAGGCGCATAAAAAAGCGTGGTCATGATGCGGTTCTGGTAGTCGAGCGTGCCTCCGCGCGCCACAACGCGCTCCATACCTCGCGACCGCTCGAATAATTCCATGAGCAGCGGAACCGTGAATTGCTGGGACTCGACGACGTGTTTCAGCGTCGCCCCTCTCAGCGCCGATTCCAAAGTAGAAGGCTGGGTTGGGTTGAGAGCGGTGATAGTCGGCTCTGGCATTAGCGTCCCTCCACTGGGAGTTCGAGCGCTTTGTTTTCGAGATCAGTGTTTCGCTCGATTTCCGCACGGTCGCGATCGGGGAACATGTGTGTGCCGGCAGGCCCGACGACCGCCTGACACAGATTCTCGCACGAAGTAATAATAGCTTCCTTGCCGCCCTGGCGCAGAAAGCGCAACACGGATTCGATTTTGGGGCCCATGTTGCCGGGCGGGAAATGGCCAGCCCTGGCGTACTCGTCCAACTCGTCGGCGCCGACTTGCCGAAGCGCGCTTTGGGTTGGTTTCTTGTAGTCCAGATAAACGTAGTCGGTGTCCGTAGCAATAACAAAGAGATCGGCGGCGAGGCGTGAAGCCAGCCATGCCGAGGCGCGATCCTTGTCGATGACCGCTTCGACGCCTTGCAATCTCCCGTCTCTCCAGACGACAGGAATTCCTCCGCCGCCGCAGGCGATGACGAGCACGCCGTGCCCGACCAGATTTCGAATGACCTCCAGCTCAAGAATGCCCACCGGATCCGGCGACGGAACCACGCGGCGATAACCGCGGGCGGCATCCTCCACGATCTCCCATCCGAAAAGGCGTTTGCGTTCCTCGGCGTCGGCGCTGGAATAGAACGGACCGATCGGCTTGCTGGGGTGCTTCATCGAGGGATCGTCTGGCAAGACCAGGCACTGGGTGAGAACCGTCGCCACCGGCACGTGCAGATCCGCCCGCTGCAGCTCAGTTTCCAGCGATTGCTGGAGAAGATATCCGATCTCACCCTGGGTAGAGGCGCCACACACATCCAGCGGCAGTCCGGGCACCTGGCTCGCACCCCGTTCCGAGCGCAGAAGCGCTGCCCCAACTTGCGGGCCATTGCCATGCGTGAGCACGATGCGGTAGCCGGCACGGATGAGGCCGACGATCTGGGCCGCGGTGCGCTGGGCGTTTGCCCGTTGCTCGGCGATGGTACCCGCTTCTCCCGCGCGAATCAGGGAGTTTCCGCCGACGGCAAGGAGCATGGTCTTCATAAGCAGAGGTGAGGCCTCGCTCTTCAACTCTCAATTCATCAGACTTTGTCATCCCGAGCGAAGCGAGGGATCTGCATTTTACGGCGAACTGCAGATCCCTCGCTTCGCTCGGGATGACAATTCATGAAAAGGTCCCTATATGTGCACCAACTCCTGCAGTTCTACGAGCCCCGGCAACTTGACGAACTCGCCTTTCATCAATTCCAGCATGATTGCCTTTTGTGCGTGCAGCCGGTTCTCCGCCTGCTGAAATACCAGCGACCGTGGCGAGTCGATAACATCGTCAGTGACTTCATCGCCGCGGTGTGCGGGCAGGCAATGCAGAAAGATGGCATCTCGCCGGGCCCGGCGGAACAGAGTCGCATCGACCTGGTAAGGGAGAAAGATATGTTTGCGCTTCTCGGCTTCGTCCTCTTTCCCCATGCTGGCCCAGACATCGGTGTAGATCACATCCGCGTCGGAGGCCGCTTCGTCCGGATCATTGGTTACGGTGCAAGTGCCACCCGTCTCGGCGCCACGCTCGCGGGCCCACTGCACAGACTCCGCGTCGAGTTCGTATCCGGGAGGCGTAGCCAGCCAAACGTGCGCGCCGAGCTGGGCTCCGGCAAACATCAGTGAGCGTGCGACGTTGTTGCCATCGCCTACAAATACGATCTTCAGGCCCTCCAGATTGCCTTTCGTCTCCCAAATGGTGAGGTAATCGGCCATCGCCTGGCAGGGATGACTGTAGTCGGTGAGCCCGTTGATGACAGGAATGCAGGCGTACTGGGCCATCTGCTCAACCACTTCATGGGAGAAGGTGCGGATCATGATGCCCTGCACCATGCGTTCCAGGTTCTTAGCCACGTCGTACACCGACTCGCGTTTGCCCAGATTGATCTCGGCAGGCGAGAGGTAGAGCGAGAAGCCGCCCAGTTGCTGGATGCCGACATCAAATGTCACCCGGGTGCGTAAAGAAGGTTTCTCGAAGATCATGGCCAGGGTCTGGCGCCGGAGCGCCCCGCTGTAGGCGGTCGGGTGAGCTTTAACTTGACGGCCTAGAGTGAGCAGGTACTGGATATCCGAGGGCGAGAAATCTCGAATCGAGAGAAAGTCTTTGGCACTGCTATTGCCATTCATTTTCCGACTCCTACTAGTGCTGGCTGGTGCTCGTGCGAGAACTGGGCAAGCCGTTCGGCTAGGCCGGGCTTGGTGAGTTCTTCGACTTCATAGGTCACGCGTAGATTGGGCTTATCGAGTTTGATCACCCGCGCGAGATCAATGGGAGTGGCGATCAAGACGAGATCGCACGGAGTGCGGCGGATGGTTTCCTCCAGTTCGTGTCTTTGGATAGCGCTGTAACCCATGGCGGGCAAAATGTTCGTCAGGTGCCGATAACGATCGTAGGTGCCGCGGATGGATCCCACGGCATAAGGCCGCGGGTCCACCAATTCAGCCGCCCCATATTGCCGCGCCGCGACCACACCGGCGCCGTAGGGCATCTCTCCGTGAGTGAGTGTGGGACCGTCCTCGACCACCAGTACGCGCTGTCCCTTCACCAGATGCGGGTCGGGAATGGAGACTCGGCAGGCCATCTCAAAAACAACGGCCTTGGGGTTGTTGAGCTTTATGTTTTGGCGAACCGTCTCAATGTCACGCTGCTCGGCGGTGTCGACCTTATTGATCACGATCACATCCGCGCGCCGCAGATTGACTTCACCGGGGAAGTAAGCCAGTTCATGCCCCGGACGGTGCGGGTCGACGACAACGATTTCCAGGTCGGAGACATAGAAGGAAGTGTCGTTGTTGCCCCCGTCCCACAAAATGACATCCGCTTCCTTTTCCGCCTGGCGAAGAATCTTTTCGTAGTCCACTCCCGCATACACCACGGTCCCTTGGCTGATGTGCGGTTCATACTCTTCGCGTTCCTCGATGGTGCATTGCTGAAGGTCGAGGTCCTCCATGGTGGCGAACCGTTGGACAGCCTGCGCCGCAAGATCTCCGTAAGGCATGGGGTGTCGAATGACTACTGGCCTTCGACCCCGCCGGCGCAACTCTCCTGCGACCAGACGCGAGACCGGGCTCTTGCCGCATCCCGTTCGCACCGCGCACACGGAGATGACGGGAACCGGCGACCTGAGCTGCGTGTGCTCGGTTCCCAGAAGCCAGAAATCGGCGTCCGCAGCCACCGCACGGGAGGCGAGATGCATGAGGTTCTGGTGGGAAACATCGCTATACGAAAACACTACCGCGTCAATCTTGTGTTCGGCGACCAGGCTTTCCAGATCTTTCTCTTCGAAGATAGGAATGCCTTCCGGATACAAGCGTCCGGCAAGTTCCGGCGGATAACGGCGTCCGGCAATGTCCGGAATCTGCGTGGCAGTAAATGCGACCACCTGGTAGTCGGGATTATTGCGAAATAAGACGTTAAAGTTATGGAAGTCTCTGCCTGCGGCACCAAGAATCAAGACTCTCTTCATGGGTATCCCTCCAGTGAAGATCGTTACTTTTTATCTTCTCGCTTGGTGGCAGTGGCGGCTGTGCCGCTCATCACATCTGGGGGTGACTTGGGTCGCAACCAGAGCCGCTTAAGGCTGGTGCCGGGAGGGGGTTTGTCGGTTCAACCTCTTCGACACAGACACTTACGGTGAACCCTGCTCCTGATTTCACGATTGGCGCCAATCCGACGACGGTGACAATTAGTTCGCCGGGCCAACAAGGGACGACGATGGTCACGATCACTCCGAGCGGTGGATTCAACCAAACCATCACGTTCAGCGGGGCCAGTTGCAGCGGACTACCGACGGGCGCCAGTTGCTCGTTCAGTCCGGCGAGTGTGACGCCGAACGGCAGCGCCGTCAACACCACGATGACAATAGCGACTACGCAGGCTTCTTCGGCGATACCGCACTGGCCGCTCGGGCAAAAACAGAGTTTGTTTTTTGCGCTGGTCGTACCCGGACTGCTCATGCTGGGACCGACGAGACGAGGGAAGCGTTGGTCCGCGAGAGGGGTCGGGGTGATGTTGATGGTGTTGCTATTCGGGTTGTCGATGATCGGCCTGAACGCCTGTGGATCGGGGAGTTCCAGTAGCGGAAGCGGCGGCACGCCAGGGGGCACGTACACGGTAACGGCGACGGCCACAGCGTCAGGCCTGTCACACTCGACAACCCTTACGCTGGTGGTGAAGTGAATGGCAACCTGAACGCGGTGCAGACGAGTAGCCCCTTCACGTCTTTGGGAAAAGCATGAAGTTGTATTGGGTCTCCCATCGCATCAGGACGATAGATGATTACGATGGAGCTTCTGCTCGATTGCTTCCCAGCGGTCGTTGTCCACGAATTCGCCGGTGCGCGGCCTCAGCAGATAGTAGAAAAGTGCTTGACGCAACCCTCGGGCGCGAGCATTATCGATTTGTCCTAAGCTATCAGATATGCCAAGTTTGAGGTTTGATATGCATGTAAACAATAACAATACGAATCGGTCCTTGCTCATCGACCTCATGATCGCAAAGAACCCCAAGTTGGATCGGTCGCAGCTTGAGAAGCTGAGTGACTATGCATTGGTAGAGCAGGCGAAGGCGGCTGTCCCTCATATGTCAAGTTTGTTTAGTGTTGACATGTTACAGGGGAACTTGGAGGTTCGAAGTTCCGCGCCGTATTCCGAAGGTTCCAGTGACCGGGCGATGCTGAGCTCTTCAGCCAACGACCCGTGGAAGCGATGACCTCGCGTCACCTCGGCGCCGGTAGGCCGATAGTCTGTGGTATGAAGAAGTCATTCAGAGTGGGCACATCTGGGAATCTGTTTTCATTGCTCGAATGACACGATCTGCGATGAGGTGACGAACGCGCGGGCATTTGACAAGTAGGGCTGGTGCCCGATGCCAATACTGCTCGGCCTCTTGGTGATCACCGGCATGAAAAGCTGCTGCACCTTGTCCGATGACGGCATCTACCTCCCGCGACTAGAGCGAATTGAGTCGACTAAAGCTGGCGGCACGAGCGTAAGCAAGTGCGGCATCGCGATAACGAGCGGCTCGATGCAAAGATGAAGCCACCAAGAGCAGGCGTCGCGATTCTAAATGCGGGGGAAGAGGAACGGTCGCCTCTCTGGCAAGATGTCTGATGCACTCATCGACTAGTTCCATCCGTTTTGTCAGGACACCACATTGGCCCAGACCCGACCAAGCATCGGCTATATACCTCCAGTCCTGCGAGAACTCTGCTTGACGAAGCGCATCCCTAAACGCAAGTTCAGCCAAATCCGGGCTACTCCCATCTAGCGCGGCCCGCTGGTACGTCATCCAGCCGCGAGCTGTGAGCAACGACATCGTGGCATGAGCGAGCCCGGCCTCGCGCGCTGTTGCCAGCCCTCGCTCTAGGAATGCTTCCGCCTTGTCGTACTGCGCGTCATCTTTGCAGGCATCGGTTAGAATGCGGCACGCTTCGGCTATGTGCGGAGGATCCTGAGCCACTTCTGCAAAGCGTAGAGCCAGTGAAGCGAGCCGGATCGTCCGGTTCGTGCGCAGTTGTCTGACGTAGGTGACAACGGCAAGACCGATCAGATTTGCGGCAATCTCAGATGCTGAGGGCGGTGCAATAGTACGTGCAATCTTCAAAGCTCGACGGTAGGCCCGATGTGCGTCAAACAGTTGGTGCCGAGACAAGGCCAGTGAACCCAACTCATGCAACGCGACTGCTTGCACGAGCGTTGCGTCACTGCCACATTGCTCTCCTGATAGCGCAACCCGTAACCAAGTATCAGCTTCATCGTCTTGGCCCAGACGGTTGTACAACCTGGCCAATTGCGTCGCGAGCGGAGGCACATATCGCGATTCGCATAGCGAACCTCGTATCCACTTGATGAGGAACTCCAGACATAGGCAACCCTCGACGGCCGTGTTCTGTTCTGCCCAGACATGGAAGTAGTTTAGACGTGAATCCAGAAGAAGGGACAGAAGGGTTGTGCCATCCTCTGCCTGAGCGAGGTGGTAGGGGAGGTGCTGTTTGACAAACCCCGAAAAACTCCACGGCGTTTTCCTGTACATGTTCAAGCAGTAGTCTCCCAACATTCGATGCCCTTCCAACGCGCTAACAAAATACGGCCCAGCCTTCTCGTTATCCGTCAACCAGTCGGCAAGTGATTTGTGGTAGGGCTTGATGACTTCGTGACCGGCGTCGACTGTGACCGGGAAGAGCGAGGCAAGATGGCGGGTGAAGTCGCGGAGCTCTTCGTCCCGCCAGTTGAAGAGGCGTTGGAGGATTTCCACGGGCAGCGGTTCGCGGGCGGCGAGGATGGCGCGTAGCGCAGGGCGCACATCCTTGCGGAATTTGTCGAGATCAGGGAACTGCCGCTGGAAGTATTGGCAAAAGATCCCGCCGAGTCCTTGCGGGAATTGCTCCGATCGGTCTAGCGAGAGATGGGCACGCTGGACGTCGTCGCAGAAGCGCTCGACGTAAAGGAACACGCCTTCGCTCTTTTCCAGGATTTGCTCCACGAGGCGGTCGGCATCCGGCCGGTTCTGGAGAGGCGATGCCATTTCACGCCGCAGGTAATCGCGGATGTCGGCGCGGTTGGATTCGGACTTGGTATCGAGCGGGAAAGGATTCAATGCCTGCAACGGAGTCCTGACGTCAAACTCCGGCCGACTGGTCACGACGAGGCCCAGCCAGTCGGGCAGGCGCTGGGCATTCCGCGCGAGCATTTCCACCAGCGGGTTGCGCCCGGCCTCGCCGGCTTCATCCAGGGCATCAATCACTATCAAATACCGTCCCCGGCCGCCGTTGATGACCGAGCGCAGCGGGTTGGCGAGGAGGTAGTCGAAAAGTTCCGCCGCGTCCTTCCGGTCCAGTTCCGCAATCTCCGGCAGGGTCAGCAGGAGCTTGCGATAGTCGGGGAGCCGGGTGGCGAGTTGGAAGGCGAGGCTGCGGACGACTCGCTGCGCGCTGCGGTGGTCGGGCTTGTCCCATTCGCAGAACTGGGCGGCGATGACCGTGTCGCCCCGCGTGTGGGTCAGTTGGGCGGCAAAGGCGCTCTTGCCAACGCCGGGGTCGCCCATGATCCAGAAGAGTCGTGAATCACACTTAGCATCCCGTCGCCATTTCTCCACTCCCTCAAACAGCCATTGGCGTCCGTAAAAGCCTTTCTTCAGCAACTGGTAGATGCGTGCATCGGACTTGATGGGCTTGAGATGGTCGTTGAGCGTTTCGATTTCACCGGCAAAGCGGCGGCTCTCGTTGCTCTCCACCACCCGAACGATCTCGGCCAGTTTGGCCTGGTACCATTGCTCCCACGCCCCCTCGCCTGCGGCGCGCCGCTTTTTCCAGTCATGCATGTCGAGCCACTGGATGTGACCGATGTTCACTGGCGGCTGCACCTCCTGCTCGCGCTCGACAAGGATGGTCTGGATGTTGCCGCCCTTCACGCCGATGGCGATGGCGATCTCATCGCGGCAAACGCCGGGGTCTCGAGTGGAGTGTTTTGAGAGGAAGGACAAGACGCGGTTGCTCTTCAAAATACCGTCCGTGATGGAGTGCCGCCAGTCGTCTCCGAACCGGATCTCACTCTTGTCGAACCAAACGTCGTGCCCGCGCATTTCTAAATCGGCTTTGATACGCCGGACCAGTTCCTCGTTGGCGTCGTGTCCGTAACTGAGGAAGATGCGCATCGGCCCGGATGGTTTTTTGAGGGAGACCGAGCCATGCTGCGGACATATCCAGAATTGGCCGACTTGCGTCAGCGGCTCCGAACAAGTCGGGCATCGTTTGAGTTCTTCAGTCAAGACAGACGGTTCCTCGAGGTTTCTTGTACATTCCAGTTCTTCGAGTGCCGCACGGCCAACGCAATTGGAGCAAAGATCTGCTTTACCAGTCCCTCCCGCTCCTCCTGCATGTCGCGGAAGGTTGAGGAGATGAACACGCGGATCTCGCGCGGCAACGAAGCAACAGGAGCAGCGGGGCTGGCCATGGGATTGGCCCCTTGGAACGGGATTATTGATCCGGCTTGGGTTCGATCGCTGTGATCTCAGTCACCTCGCAGTGGCAGCCTTCGGCCGGGCCGATGGCTCGCGACTCGTGAAGTTAATTCACCTCTACAGTGCCGTGTTTCTCCCCACGTCGGTTCGCTTCTCAGGATCTTTCTGGTAGTTTCCGCCCGGATATGGCAAATGGCTTCCCCACTTCTTGTCTGGCTTGGAACAGATTCCAGCCAGCGATTGCATCCGATTCACCCAGAATGGCGCGTTTGACGTCGGCGAGCTCCTCGTCGCGGCGGTGGTAGCCATAAGAGGATCGCCGTCGAACCCTCAACTGCTGAAGTCCCGCTCTACTATGTCCGTGGCATCCATTTGCGTTGATCGCTCGGTTTTGGTCGCCAGCGCTATGATCGCTGGGGTAAAGAATGTAACTCAAGGGGCTATAGATGGCTGACTTCGAATCAATTCCGTACCGCATCCGCATTGGGGTCACGGGCCACCGGAAGCTGGACAATCCGGCCGCGGTGCAGGCGCTGGTGAAGAAGGCTATTGACGCCGAAGTCGAGAAACTGTTTCCGGAGGAGTCTCGGCGGAACATCGAGCGCGTCCGGCGCGCTGGAACGACTGCGATTTCGTTTTGCGTTCTCAGCCCGCTGGCTGAAGGAGCGGACCGTTTGGTGGCGCGGGCCGTTCTCACCGATCCAGACGCGCGTCTCGATGTCGTCCTTCCCCTGGCGCTCGAAGACTACCTCGAAGACTTTGCGACCGAGGAATCCCGGAAGGAGTTTGAGGAACTGCTCGGCCGTAGCAGAAAGCCGGTTTTTCTGCGGATGCGGCGTATCCAAGATGACCGTCGCGATCCGGGCGGCCAGGCCGAACTACGCCGCGATGCCTACAGCCAAGTGGGTCGCTATGTAGTGGATCATTGTGATGTTCTGATCGCCGTTTGGGACGGCCAACCGTCGCGCGGCCGCGGTGGTACGGCCGAGATCGTCCAGTACGCCCAGGAGCAGAATCGCCCGATCATCCGTGTGTGGGGAGATTCGTTTGAGGTACTGAACCGCGATGACAACAACGGTCTCGATGCCTCCGCGCTCGACGCCATCGACCGATTCAACCGGCAGGCGATCACGCCCGATGAGAGGGCGCGTTACGTGGAGAGCCTCGACCGCGAACACTTCGAGAAACCGAAAACCGCAGGGGATATACCAGCCAGCGTGCGGGAATTCGTGAACGCTTGCCTTTTCCCTTATTACGCACAGGCCTCGATCATGGCCAAGGAGAGTCAGAAGCGGTTTTACCGGGCAGGCAAGTTCATTTATGTTCTTTGCGCGGCGGCAGTCGGATCCGCTGCGGTGGGCGTTCTCTTTCCGGCTCTCACGTGGGCGGGATTCAGCGTGGAACTGGTGCTGTTGATCATTATTTGGCTGACCTTATGGCAGGCGTACCGGAAACACTCTCACCAAGGCTGGATCGAGAACCGGTTTCTCGCCGAACGCATCCGTTGCGGAATCTTCATGGCTATCTGCGGTGTGGAGCCGAGGCCAATCGAAGTGCTTCCGTACATGGGCCATTCACAGACTGTCAACGACTGGACGGTGCGGGTGTTTGACGAGATCTGGGATCGGCTGCCGGCGCTCGCCGGTTGCAGTCAAGGGGAGTGCCGGATCCTGAATGCTTACGTTCGGGAGGTGTGGATCGGCGACCAGGTAAATTTCCACAAAGGCAAGAAGGAGCGTGAAGGGCTGGCCCGGAAGCGTCTCGCCAAGGCTGGCAAGATCGTGCTTCCAACGACGATCGCGGCAGCGGCGCTGCATCTTTTGCTGCTCTTTTGGTGGCCAACGGGCACGGCGGCGGAGTCCGTGCAATGGCTGCACCAGGGGTTGCATCAAGGGTTGGCGTTCATTGCACTGCTGTTTCCGGCAATTGCTGCGTCGCTGGCGGGCATGGAGGCACATCGCGAGCACCTGCGGCTGGAAAAACGCAGCGCCAACATGGTGCCGCAACTGGAGCGGTTGAATAGGCAGATGGCGTCGGCGACCGATCCGCAAAGGTTTGAGAGTTTGCTGCAGCAGGTGGATGAAATCATGCTGCGCGAGACGCAGGACTGGCTGATGCTGATGCGATACGTGGAAATCAAGGCGAGTTGAGCCTGCCTTCGGGTCGCGCGGGTATCGGGGCGAGCGGGAATTATCTGGATAGTTTGCTTCTTGGATGAGAGTCAAAGGCGTCGAGGTGCACAAGTCAGTTCTTCCCAGCTTGCGAGAGCCCTCCCAGCACTTGTGATTCTCGTCACTGCGAATCGGTTGAACAGCGACTAGGCTGGAGCGGTTCGAATGGGTTGAGTGGTAAGTTTAATCATCAGTGACGACTCGCGGGCCTGTGTAAACCACTGCACAATCCACTCCCGCGCTAACTGCGTCACGCTCTGAAACTCAACCTTGGGACCACGAACGCTGGCTGTTGATGGCGAAGACCTGAGGCGAGATCCAAAAAGGTGTCCATTGAGCGACGTTTTCATTAGCCACGTTGAAGAGGACACCGACCTAGCACTGGAGACCGCGCGAGGGCTGGAAGCCGCTGGCTACGAGACCTGGTGCTACGAGCGCGACGGCTACCCAGGTCCCGACTACCTGGATCAGGTCGACCGGGCGATTTCTGAATCGCAGGCGGTCCTGGTCGTGATCTCGCCGGATTCGCTCGGTTCGCAACAGGTTGAAGATGAAGTCAAATGGGCACGGGAGCAGCAAAAGCACTTTGTCCCCGTACTGAAGGGAATATCGTGGGCGGAGTTCCAGAGCCGCAGGCCCAAATGGCGTATGGCTCTGGGCATAGCGACGGCAGTGCGTGTTCCCGCAGAGGGTGTTGGCGCCATCCTTCCTCGCGTCGTCCACGGTCTTCAAGAGTTGGGGGTGAAGCCAAGCGGGACCCAGAGGCCCGCAATCCAGAAGCAATCTGAGACGTCTGTGGCTGTGCCAGAAGCTTCTGCGGCTCGGGTTGGGAAGCTCTGGAAAATTGCGGTTCCCGTCCTGCTGGTCGCCTTGCTCGTAGTGGGCGGGCTTTACTATCGCTCGCGTCAAAGCAAGCGCCTCACCGATAAAGACACCATTGTTCTCGCCGATTTTGCCAACAGCACTGGAGACGCGATATTCGACGACACGCTGAAGACGGCGCTCACTGTCTCCCTGCGGCAATCGCCTTTCTTGAATGTGCTCTCCGACAGCGAAGTCACGAAGACCTTGCAACTGATGACTCGTCCAGCCAGCACGAAACTCACCCCCGAGGTGACCCGCGAGCTTTGCCAGCGGGCGGGCAGCAAGGCCTATATTGCCGGATCAATTGGCAGCCTGGGCAGCGAATTTGTGCTGGGATTGAAGGCGGTAAATTGCCAGAGCGGAGACACGCTGGCGCAGGAACAGGTGACGGCGGCGTCCAAGGAGAAGGTGCTGGACACGCTGGGCGAAGCGGCATCCAAGCTGAGGGGCGAGCTGGGCGAATCGCTGGCGACGGTGCAGAATTTTGATGTTCCGCTCGAACAGGCCACCACGCCCTCGCTAGAAGCCCTGAAGGCGTACAGCCTTGGAATAAAGGCGAGTCACGAAGGCTCCGCCGCAGCCCTGCCTTACAGTCAACGTGCCATCGAACTTGATCCGAATTTTGCCCTGGGCTACCGGGCAGTGGGCATCGACTACTCCAATCTCGGCGAGGTAGGGCGAGCCAGCGAGTACTTCACCAAGGCATTCCAGTTGCGGGAACATGCCAGCGAGCGGGAAAAGCTGGCGATCACTGGAAACTACTATCGGAGTGTAACCGGAGAACTGGATAAAGCGGCTCAGACGTATCAGGAGGAGATTGAGAGCTACCCACGGCAAGCTGTAGCATACGGCAGTTTGGGCACAGTTTTTGCCGCACAGGGTCAGTGTGAGAAGGCCGCGGAGATCACTCGGCAAGCCTTGCGCCTCGCACCGGATGCTGTAATTGAGTACGAGGGTCTCGCCAGCTATGCCCTTGCCTTGCAGCGCTTCGACGAAACGCGGCAGATCATCCACGAGGCGCAGGCGCGAAAAATGGATGATGACGCACTCCACAATGCTCTCTACGCTCTTGCCTTTCTTGGCGTAGACTCCGCCGCGATGACGGAACAGCAACAGTGGTTTGCGGGCAAGCCTGAATATGAGAACGAGGGCCTTGCGCTCGCATCCGACACCGAGGCGTATGGCGGTCATCTGGGCAAAGCACGGGAACTGACCAAGCGGGCGGTGGACTCCGCCGTGCGAGCGGACAACAAGGAAAGCGGGGCGATATGGCAGGCGAATGCTGCTCTGCAACAAGCGGCTTACGGCAACGCTGCGGAAGCCCGGCAGTCAGCGGCAGGGGCTTTGAAACTTGCTCCCGCGACTCAGGGTGCCGAGAGCGAGGCAGCCCTCGCGTTTGCGATGGCGGGCGATACGGCACGAGCCGAATCCTTGGCCCAAGATTTAGGGAGACGCTTCCCACTGGACACGCAGATGCAGGCGCTTTGGCTACCTGCGATTCAGGCGCAATTGGCGCTGGATAGAAAGAACCCGGCTTCCGCGCTGGATGCCTTGCCAGCTGCCTCCCCCATCGAGTTGGGCAACATCCCGTTCATCAACAATGTGTCCTGCCTCTATCACGTATATGTACGCGGAGAGGCATACTTGGCAGCCGGACAGGGGAGTGCTGCCGCCGCCGAGTTTCAGAAGATTCTCGACCACAGCGGGATCGTCTGGAACTGCTGGACGGGAGCTTTGGCGCGTCTGGGAGTGGCTCGTGCCAATGCCCTGCAGTCGAGAACCTCGCAAGGTGCGGATGCCGATGCCGCCCGCGTCCGGGCGCTCGCCGCCTACAAAGATTTCCTCACGCTCTGGAAAGACGCCGACCCCGACATCCCCATCCTGAAGCAAGCCAAGGCAGAGTACGCGAAGCTGCGGTAGTCGGCCTCGATCTGCTCCTTCAGGGCGCGGACTTGGCCCTGCTTGTCATCGCGGCGCGAGTAGGAGATGAAGAGGTCGTAGGGCATGAAGTTTCCTTTATTTGCCGGCGATGCCCAGGAACACCGATCTGCGGCATGCTTACTTCTGCGCGGCAGCCCGGGCCCGCCCGGCCTCACTTCGCGCCTCAACGATTGTGTAACCGGCGACCTTGAGAATCGTCGGAATCTCACGCACCGCTGCCCGATCCTTCTCCTTTTCCTCTTCCGAAAGCTCCTTGTCTCCGAGACGATCGGCGAAGTCCGCGTATGGGGACAACTCCCCAACTTTCCATGGCAACATGCACGGCTGCTCCTTCTTCTCGTTGTCTCTCTGGTCACCGTAACGCCATCCGTCCCTTGCCTTCTGGCGCATCCAGCGTGTGTGCTCCATTGAGGCCAGTTCCTCCAGAACAACTTTGGGAAACTCAAAAGGCGGCTCACCTTCAACGGCCGGGACCATGTAACATCCAGCGGAGGCCAATTTGCCAGGAATGTCACGCGCCTGTCCGCGGTTCTGCTCCTTCACTTCTTCCGGAAGCAGAGAGAAGTCCTTAAGGTACGGGTGTTCTTTTGTTTTGTCGTTTTTCTCGGGTCCGAATTTCCAGCCGTCTTTCTCCAGCGCGGCGCAGAAGACTTCATGCGCGGCTCTTGCCAGCTTCTCCAGAACCTCGCCTTTAAGTTGGAGTTGCTGGACCAGCGCCCGGAAATCCAGTCCGTCCACGTGCAAATCCAGTTGCGCTTTAGTGGGCAGGCTGGAACGCTCGAATCTAGTCTTGCCCTCGAGCTGGCTCATGGCAATGATGGACTCCATCGACCGCGCTCCGTGCTTGTATCTCCAGGTCTGCAAGAAAGCCCGCAGCACGCCGGAATCGATCTGCACCTCGCCGTTGCGCAGCACATGCCCGGCGTCCCGCTTGAGCATCGAGCGCAGAAGGATGGCACGCCGCAGTACATAATAAGGATCGTCCCCGCCCGCCTGTGGGTTGGGGCCAAGTACATTGAGATAGCCCTTGAGGCGGCTGACGAAATCCGGGACTTTGGCGGCGCGCTTCTCTTCTTCGCTTAGGTCCTTGCCGAAGTTATCAAGCGTCCAACTTGTTCCGCCCGCAAACACGAAGATTGCCTTGCCGATGGGATGCGCGAGATCCCCGTGCTGGAATTTGCCATCCTGCATAGGGGCGAGAAAATAGCGCAACCATCCAAACTTGCCCTCGTAGGCGCTGTCGAACTCATCCCAGAACACCAGCGGTATCTTCCCGCCGAGCCCGATGTCGCGCACCTGGTGGAAAGCCGACAGCAGCTCGTCGGTAGACCTGAGTTGAGACAGATTGAATTCTTTGGGCTCGATCTCGCCTGGCCGGAGCGCCAGCGCAAGTTGGGTAATTCCGAACGATTTCCCCGATCCGGGAGGACCAAACACGGCGATCGACAAGGGGCGCTTGGGACGTGGCTGAGCCACATATTCGCTGACCAGGGAGCGAATGCTGCGCAAGCTCTCGATCTCCTGCCGGTCCACGGTCAGCAGGGCTCCGAAACGTCCGAGTGGCACACCTTTGAGTATTTTTTCCGGCCCTTGCAAAACCACCTTGCGCGCAACCTCTTCGAGATTGCTCGGATAGCGGTCCCCGAGGATAGTCCAATACTTATTGCCGGTGCGCATCGGCACGGCCGTTTCCTGGAACGGGCTGTCCTTGGCCGTCAGTGCGGCGACGACGGTGCTGACTGGGAACTCGATCTTGACCTCGGCTGCCGAGGCGCCGCGCTGGCCGTAGCCCTCGCGATGCAAACCGCGGAGCGCCGAAAGTCCTGCGCAGATTCCCTGGCGGATATTGGGCTCCTCAGGAGCAAGCATGACTTCCTTCGCGATACCGGCAGTAAGACAGGAGGTGTAGCCCACCATCCGCCCTGGATGGCCCTGTTCCCACATGCCCTCGACCACTTCGGGATCGAACAGCAGCCGGCACGGCAGGTCGCCTCCGCTTTCTCGGGAATAGAGAAATGCGCCTGCCGCGTTGAACGAAACCACAACATGGGCGCAGCGCACCAGGCTACGCAGATCGCGATTGTAGATGACCTCCCAAACCAGGTCCTGGGCCGTGCGCTCCCAGGAAAGCTCGTGGCTAATCTGCACTTCCGTGAGGCGTAGATCATTCACCGTCATGACGGCGATGAGTTTATCGGCGTGATGCGCGCAGAGGTGGTCCCAGAGCTCTCCTTGCGCAACTGGACGACTCATCTTCACTAATACCCAAGGGCGGCTACCGGGCACAGTCAGGCTGGCGGGCCAGAGCTCGCGTTTTGAGCGGAAGCCCAGGTCGGCGTCATCGAGCACAACTAGCGGCGCACTAGAACTCTCATTTACCACCCGCGCCCAGTGGGCCGATGTCTCGGCAGTCGAGCATCGGTTGATACCCAGAAACTCCGCAACCCGCCACGCCGGCTTCTCCTTCTCGGAGCCTTTGGCGGCAAATGGAAAAGGCGTCCAGGAGGCATAGGAGTGATGGAAGCGCGGGTCCTCGGGGCCGATCCGAGCATCCGCGGCGTTGCCGGTGCGCCGCGGCGTATCGGGCTGGCGGATGCCGAAAACGGTACGGTCGCGGATCTGCGCCGCAACACCTTCGATCAAATCCGCCAGCAGTGCGGCCCCGCCACGCTGCCACCTCAGCCGGGAATACACCTCCGGCTCCCAAACACCGCTTTGCGCCTCCAAGCCTCGGCTGCGCGCCAGGTTCCAATCCAGCGTGAAGTCCCCGCTGACAACAACAGTTTTCGTATCCGTTTCCGCGCCCAGTGTTGGTGTTTCCGCTGTCTGAGGCAAGACGCCCTCCACTGAAACAAGGCAATTCTACATCTTGCGGAAAGGGTGCAGCCCAAGCCTCGGAAGCGTACGGGGTGGACTCCAACTGCGCCTCGCCAATATACATTCGTGGTGCATAAGTGACCTGATTCTCTGAATCACGCCCGGCGCGTGAATACGTACGCAGGCTTGCCGAAAGCTCACGGACCTAGAAACACAGCTTCGCCGCGAGTATATCGAGATCGAGCGCACGCCCACCCAGAGTGCTCTTTTCGTTTCGGCACTAGGCCAGCTATGGGTATTCGGCTTGTACGAACTCCTCCGAACGTGGCGACAGCGAGTGACTGAACTCGAAGCCCAGAAGGCGCAGGGTGCCGATCCCGAAGACCCCGACGAGTACAGGCTGCCAGCATTTTTTGGGTCCCGAAGGAAGCACGCTGGTCGCACCTCAAGGACAACGCGCCGCAACCCACGATAGGCAAGATCGTGGACGATGCAATGTCGGCCATCGAGCGGGACAACGCATCTCTAATTTGTTGAACGTTTGTTGGCGGTTTCGACTTCCACACGCTTCCGCCAGTTTTCAGTCTGACGAGGATTGGGTGTTTGCTTCCCCGGTGAAGCTGGGCAGATTGCCGTGGTCAGCCGATGGCGCAGCGGGTGTCAAGGAACCTCCTTGTGACCCACAATTTATCTGAGCGTGGGGACCACCACTGCCGACCTCACCCACGCGATAGCGTCCGCCGCGCGAGCGGCTTCGTTCTGACGGCTTACTCGGAACTCGATTGCATCCCGCATGAACCGGAGCTAAGATGACGCCATAGGACAGAGCCATGAGCGCGCATCGTCTTGATCACCAGAACACCACGGCTTCCCGCCGCAATTTTCTCAGAACCACCGGCGCCGTGACCGCCGGAGCGCTTGCTGGAAGTCTGCTCCCCGAAACTGTAGTGGCATCGGCGGCTGCTCCAGTCAGTATTAATGCCCCGTTTAATCCCGCCACCGCCGGTGCCATGCCGACTCGCAACCTCGGCCGCACCGGTCACCGGCCTGGCATCTTCAGCCTCGGTGGACAAGCTGCCATCGAGCAGCCCAACAACGAAGCGGTAGCCGTGCCTATCATAGAGCGCGCCCTTGATCTCGGCGTCAACTACGTAGATACCGCCGCGATGTATGGAGGCCACGAGCGCTGGAGCCAGCGCTACTTCGGCCAGGTGATGAAGCAGCGCCGCAGCCAGGTGTACCTTGCCAGCAAGACGCACGACCGCACCCGTGACGGTTCGCTCGCCCTGCTCGAAGAATCGCTCAAATTGCTCAACACCGACCATCTCGACGCCTGGCAGCTTCATCACATTGACAGCAAAGAGGACGTCGAGCAAATCTTCGGCAAAGGCGGCGCAATCGAGGCCCTCATCCAGGCCCGCGAGCAGAAAATGGTCCGCTACCTCGGCGTCACCGGTCACTCCGATCCCGACGTGTTGATGGAGTGCCTCCGTCGCTTCGACTTCGATCAGATCCTGATGGCTCTCAACGCTGCCGACGCGCACCACCGCAGCTTCACAGAGCGCCTGCTGCCCATGGCCGTGGACAAACAGATGGGCATCATCGGCATGAAAATTCCCGCCCGCGGCCGCATCCTCAGTTCCTGGCATCCGGAGAAGAGCCACGACTCGGGCTGGAACCAGCCTGCTCCGAAACCCGGCGTTCTGATGATGAAGGAAGCGCTTTATTTCACCCTCAGCCTGCCGGTGAGCACGGTGATCATCGGATGCGATTCCATTGCCCAACTCGAAGAAAACGTGCAACTCGCCCGCGACTTCACGCCGCTCAGCGAAGCCCAAATGGCCGGCCTGACCGGGCGCACCGAGCCCATTGCTAAGCAGGCGCTTTTCTTTAGGAATTGGGCTTGAGAGCAGCACTCGTCACCGACCCGCAATGAATCGCCGAGTTTCGACTCCGAATCGAGGTTACTGAGAAAGCTTTCCTGCAGCTTAATTACAGGGCCACGGAATTCGAAGGAGAGGAGTGCTGAACAGAGCGTCCGGGCCATTGTCAGGCAACCTTCCACGCTCGGCACGGATCAGACCAAGTTGGATCCGCGCTGAAATCCAGCCGATGTTTGCGTGCGCGACACAGCTGTGTCGGGTTTACAGAGTTATCTGCATTCTCTAGCGTTTGATCTCGATGATCGCACGTTGGGTGTTTTGCCGGATCTGCGAATCAAGTCCGGAGTGGTGGTGGTTGCGAACAGTGCCTACAGCCGTACAATTGATGCTCGCTTGCGGCCCGGAGATGTGATCCACGCTGTCAACACAAAACCGATATTGAATCTTGACGACCTGCGGAGAGAACTTGCGACTTTCCATGCAGGTGACGCGGTCGTGTTGCAGGTCGAACGCAACGATGGGATGGACTACGTCGCTTTCGAGGTCGACTGATTTGGGACCTCTCATTTCTGTCGACTGAAGCAGCGCTCGACCCTGGGCGATGCTTGGAGAGAGAAATCTGGGCCAGAGTCTTCTGGGTCAGATCGGAAACAAGAAGCTGGGAATCGGGACTATCGACGGCAGTGGCGCAGCCAGATGGAATCGCCGTACAGGACAAGAAGCGCTGACCGGGACCTATGGTTGCTTGGGTTTCGATTTGCTAACTTTCCGCGACCGCCTTATGTTCTTCCGAGGAGAGAAACTCATGTCCAGGCGGTCGTCGCGGCCATCGCTGATCCTGCCGTTGCTGCTGACGTTGTTCTATTCCCTTTTCGCCGCTGCTCAAGCCAAACCGGTCGATGCGGAAGGCCACCAGTGGTGGCAGCACGCCGTGTTTTACGAAATCTATCCCCGTAGTTTTGCGGACAGCAACAACGACGGCGTCGGCGACCTCAACGGCATCAGCTCCAAAATGAGTTACCTGCATGAACTGGGCGTCGACGCCATCTGGATCACTCCCTGCTATCCCTCGCCCCAGGTCGATTTCGGCTACGACGTCGCCGACTACCGAAACATCGACCCCATGTACGGAAACCTCACCGACTTCGATCACATGGTTGCCGAGGGCAGGAAAAATCATGTCCGCATCATCCTCGATTTTGTGCCGAACCACACCTCCGACCAGCACCCGTGGTTTCAGGATTCGAAGTCTTCCCGCACCGCACCGCATCGCGACTGGTACATCTGGCGCGACGGCAAAGCGCCCGGCCAGCCTCCCAACAACTGGATCTCAATTTTCGGCGGCTCGGCATGGACGCTCGACCCCACGACTAAACAGTTCTACTATCACTTCTTTTACGCCCAACAGCCGGACCTGAACTGGCGCAATCCCGCGGTCGAAGAAGTGATGCTCGATACCACGCGCTGGTGGTACAAGCGCGGCGTTTCCGGTTTTCGCCTCGACGCCGTTGACACGCTGTTTGAAGATCCCGCCCTGCACGACAATCCCGTTCTCCCTGGAACCAACAAGCAGGGCGATCCCAACATGGAGAACAAGAACAACACCAACTTTTCCGAGGTTCACGAGGAGTTGCAGAAGCTGCGCAAAGTGGCCGACGAGTCTGAAGCCGTGCTCATCGGCGAAACCTGGACGTCCAACGTCGCCGAGCTTGACCGGTATTACGGCCAGGGCGGCAATGAACTCCAGATGCCCATGGACTTCATGTTCACCACCGTCGACAAACTTTCCCCGCCCGAATTCCGGCGCCAGATCGCGGCCGTCGACGGCGCCCACGGCTGGCCGGTGTTCGTCATCGGCAATCACGATATCGTCCGGTCCTACAACCGCTACGGAGACGGCAAGAACAACGACGCCATCGCCAGGCTGATGGGCGCCTTCTACCTGACCCTGCGCGGCACGCCCATCATGTATTACGGCGAAGAAATCGGAATGGAGAACAACGACCCCACTCGCAAGGAAGACGTGAAAGATCCAATCGGCCGCACCGGATGGCCGGAAGAAAAAGGGCGCGACGGAGAACGCACCCCCATGCAGTGGGACATCGCGCCCAACGCCGGATTCAGCAAGAAAGATCCGTGGCTTTCCGTGCCGCCCAGTTACCGGACTCACAACGTGGCGACCGAGTCGAAAGATCCCAACTCGGTTCTGAACCTCTACAAGAAAGTTCTCGCGTTGCGCCACACCAACGAAGCGTTGCTCGAAGGCAGCTACACCGCTCTCAATGAAGACGACCCCAACGTGATGTCCTACCTGCGCAGCTACAAGGGAAAAGCCGTGCTGGTAGCGCTGAACATGTCGGCCACTGCGCAAAAAGCAATCTTCAATCTTTCCCGACAGGGATTCGACCAGACCACTCTGAAAACCCTGATCGCATCGCCCGAGGCATCGGCCACAGGCAATGAAGTTACCCTCGAGCCCTTCGGACTGCTGATCGCGGATGTGAATTAGTGAAGTGAATCTCTGACGTCATTACCCTAACGCCGCTGACCTGCGAAAACTGGAAATGGCATTGCCGTCCGGGCGCATTGAGCAGCGAGTTAAGCGCGCGACTTCGATCCCTGGTCACGCTTTACGATCGGTAGGTAGAATCCTCGGTAGGAAAATCCATGGAGAAACCACCACGAACGTTCTGGCAGATCTGGAACATGAGCTTCGGTTTTCTCGGTATCCAGTTTGGCTGGGGATTACAGATGGCGAACATGAGTGCCATCTACGAATACCTGGGCGCAAGGGCCGATCAGATTCCGATTCTCTGGCTGGCCGCGCCGCTGACAGGCTTGATCGTGCAGCCGATCATCGGCCACGCCAGCGACCGCACCTGGGGCCCGCTGGGCCGGCGCCGTCCCTATTTTCTGGCCGGTGCGATTTTGAGTTCGATGGCGCTCATCCTGATGCCGCGCAGTTCCGCACTCTGGATGGCCGCTGGTCTGCTGTGGGTTCTCGACGCCTGCATCAACATCAGCATGGAACCCTTTCGTGCGTTTGTCGCCGACCTGCTGCCAGAGTTTCAGCGCACGCGCGGCTTTGCCATGCAGAGTCTCTTCATCGGGCTTGGTGCGGTGATTGCCTCGGCATTGCCTTACCTGCTGACCAATGTTTTTCACGTGGCGGGAACCAGGGCTGCGGGGACGATTCCTTTCACCGTGCGTCTTTCTTTCTACATTGGCGCCGCGGCTTTCCTGGGCGCGGTACTTTGGACCGTTTTCACGACGAAGGAGTATCCGCCAGACAATCTGGCAGAATTTAAGAGACAGAAAACCGAGCGTGCGGGTCTCGTCGCAGGGACGCGCGAAATCCTGGCGTCCATCCGCGAGATGCCCCGTACCATGCGGCAACTCGCCTGGGTCCAGATCTGCACCTGGCTGGGGTTGTTCTGTATGTGGCTTTACTTTCCCGTAGCGGTGGCGCGCAATGTCTTCGGCGCCGCTGACACGAATTCTCCGCTGTATTCCGCGGGCGTGGAGTGGGCGGGCGTTTGTTTCGGAATGTACTCGCTGGTGTGTTTCGGATTTTCCTTCCTGCTGCCCGCGCTCGCCCGGCAGTACGGGCGCAAGGCGACCCACAGCCTCTGCCTGATATGCGGCGGCTTGGGACTGCTTTCGGTGGCCGTGATTCACAACAAGTATCTGCTGTTGTTCTCGCTGGTCGGAGTCGGCGTCGCCTGGGCCAGCACGCTTTCCATGCCCTACTCCATTCTCGCCGGATCGCTGCCTCACGGAAAGACCGGCGTCTATATGGGCATCTTCAACTTCTTCATCGTGATTCCGGAGATCATCGCCTCGTTAGGATTTGGCTGGGTTATGAACCATCTGCTGAACAACAACCGGATTTCCGCAGTGGTGGCGGGCGGAATCTTCTTCATGCTGGCGGCGATTCTAACGCATCGCGTGGAGGACTTGTACGACCTGCGGCATCCGAGCGGTTCGCTTTCGGGCAATGCCGTCGCGGCAAAATCGTAAGCCTTAGAGACGGGCACACCCTCTCCCGTCCAGCAGTCGGGCGGCCGGGCGGGGACGCCCGGCTCTCCACCAGCAACACCAACTCACCGTGCGCGCACGGCGACGAGTTCGGTTTCCACGGGTACCCCGCGAGCGATCTTCACCCGGACCAGAGCTTCGAAAGGCTTGATCGGTTCCCCACCAGAGCCCGGAATCTCACGCAGTAATTTTTCCACCGACTCCTGGCGGCAAACAAACTCCACCGCGCCTTGCGTCCCGAACGTGGTCGTTCCCGCCAGAATCATCACGTACTGACCGGAACCGCTTCCCGGCACCAGTCCGACAACCGAATAATCTTCCGTCAGCGGGGCATTGGAAGGACTAGCGAGGTAGGTGCTGGCCTCTCCGGGCTTCGGATGTTTGCTGACGATCGCAAGATCACCTTGACGTGGACCTGACGCCACCCTTTGAAAAACGAATTCCTGCGTGTTAGGAATGTCGAGCAACGAAAGGTTTTCCGATGGAGAACCGACAAAGATCAGGTTGTTATTCTTCACGTCGTCGAGCGTGAACAAGCTTCCGCGTTTCACGCGGACCTTCCGTCCCAGCGCGCCGAACGCATCATCGAGCGCGTGGATGGCTAACACCTCTCCCACTCCCGTGTAGTGGTCGTACACGGCGCTCTTGGAATCCTGACGCGAATCGTAGTAACGCATGCCCGTCTCTGGCCGTCCGACGAAAGCGGCATTGCTGAAGATCACCCAAGGCTCCTCGCCTCCCGTGGTAAACGGTCTCCAAAAGTCAGCAAGAGGACCGGTAGCCCGCGCCACGCTGGGCGTCGCCATCGCGGACTCCGGCAATCTCCGATTCCACAGCAGGCTTCCCAAAACGATCAGCGAGGCGATGAGGATAACCAGTAGTAGGACAGCGGCAGCACGCCAGCGTGCCGGGACGGTTTCGACCGCAACGCTCGGCGGCGCGAGCAGCGGAGGCACGGCCTGAGGCTGAGGCTCAAGCGACCGCGCCTCGATCGGTCTCGCCTCAAAGGTGAGGTGATAGCTGCCTTTCGGAATTTTGACCAGGATCGGATCCGCCGCTCCCTCGCCAGCGTAGTACTCCGCCAGCTTCAGACGAAGACGTCCGGCTTGCACCCGGATGGTTGAGTCTGATTGCGGATCAAAGTCCGCGGGACGCCCGTACACTTCGGTGGCAATCTGATACTCCTTCAACGGCGCATCGGGATGATCGAGGGCCTGTTTTGCCAAGTATTGCAGCAGCTTGCAGAGGGACTCGGAGCCCCGCAGGCTATGACTTTTAATAATGCTATCTATTTGTTGGAAGAATTGTTCGGGCGAGGGGGCGAAAGTGCGTGTCACAGCCATTTAACATTGACGTAACAGGGGATCGTATCCTGCTGCAATAGCAGCATTTTACCCCAGTAACCGTTTAAAGACCTAGTGAAACGTACCCGCCCTGCCTTCTTTGTGGTTGGCTTGCACCTATTCCACAACAGTAGCTCGGTGAATTCAAGACTTTGTATGAATTCTGGTTCGACCGCGGTTTTGCCGGGCCATTTGAGCCCCCACGCTTAAGGAGAGGATATGCTTACGTTTCGAAGCTCCGTATTGCTATTGGCGATGATTTTCCTCGCAAGTTTTTCCTTCGCTCAGTCGAGCACTGGAACAATACAGGGATCTGTGGCTGACGCCACAGGAGCGGTTATCCCGAATGCTTCCGTGACCGTCACTAATCTGGGCACCAACCGTGCGATCACGGTTACGAGCAACGGGGAGGGCCTGTTCAGCCTGCCGGCCTTGGACCCGGGCTCTTACAAGGTAGAAGTCAAGGTGACCAACTTCCAAACCACAACGCGGCAAGTCACGCTGCAAACGGCGCAAGTCGTGAACCTGGAGTTCACGCTGCAACCGGGCTCGACCAGCCAAACGGTGGAGGTGACGGCCGCGACTCCGATTGTCGACACCTCGACTTCTGGCGTGAGCGAGATCGTTGTCAGCCAGCAGATCGCTGATCTCCCGCTGAACGGTCGCAATTTCACGTCGCTGGCGGACATTGTTCCGGGCGTCACTCGCGGACAGCCCGGCAACCAGCAAAGCGGGTCAGGTAACCAGGCCGAAACCTTTAGGTATGCGGCCAGCGGTGGTTCAGCGATTTCAGGAAATGGCGTCCGTGTACAGGCCAACAATTTCCTGTTTGACGGTATCGATAACAACGAGTCTCTGGTCAACGCCATCGTCTTTTTCGTCGACACGGACGCCATTCAGGAATTCCGTGTTGACACCAGCGTGGCCCCTGCGGAATATGGCCGAGCCGGCGGCGCCGTAATCAACGCCACCTACAAGTCTGGCACCAACACCTGGCACGGGACCGTTTTCTGGCAGATCAGGAACAGTGCGGCAGACGCTGATCCCAACTATTTCTCACACGCACCCTCCTTGGAATTCCAGCGTAACCAGTTCGGATTTGCCGGTGGGGGCGCCTTGCTCAAGAACAAATTGTTTATCTTTGGCGATTACCAAGCTTTGCGCCAGAAGCTGCCCCTGAATGACGGTCCCATCACCGTGCCCACCGCGTTGGAACGCACAGGCGATTTCTCCGAATTGTTGACAGCGGTAGCAAATGGCAAACCGAGTCCGATTCAGCTCTACTATCCGGGCGCGACCTCGTTGGCTACGCGCGTCCCAGTGCCGGGCAACGACTTTCTCACCACTACTCTTGGGATCATTCCTGCCGGCCAGAAATATGAGAATGCTTTTCCGCTGCCGACCATCGCAGGCAGTGACCCACGTTGCACGCTAACGGGAACCGACGGGTCATGCCTGGAGAATAACTTCCAGCCGTATCGTATCCAGTTGCAGAAGTATAACGACTTTAACGTACGCTTGGACTATATTCTCGGTTCAAAAGACCAGGTTTTTGGTCGATATAGTTACGGTCAAGATACGGACAATACGACTTCGCAGATGTCGACCCTTCCGGCAGGCTATGGCTCGGGCTACCAGTTCCAGCATCCGCGCAGCGCCGTGCTGGGCGAGACCCACACCTTCCGAACCTCTGTGGTCAATGAATTCCGTCTCGGCTACATTCGCTCATTCCTGGGTTATCAGCCGCCGGACGGCGCTATTCCGCTATCCGCCAATCTCGGCATCCCCAACGCGAACACCAGCCCGCTGCTTGGCGGCGGGGCGCTGATCGGAAACAGCGGCAGTCAGATTTCCTACACCGGCGACTACGGCGATTACGTCGTGCCTGAGGACACCTATCAAATAGTCGACAACGTTTCATGGGTCAAGGGACGCAACACCTTCAAGTTTGGAGCCAACATTATTTGGCGGCAGGTAAACTTCTTCAACCCGATTGCTGGAAAGGGTTACTTCCAGGCGGCCTCGGGCTCGCCGTGGTCGACTGGATTTGAACAGTCGGACTATCTGTTTGGCTGGATGAATGATTATCAGGTCGGTCCAGCCAGCGGAATGTTCCACACTCGGAGTTGGGAGAATGGCTTTTATGGCCAGGACGATTATCGAGTAAATAACCGTCTGACTCTCAACCTCGGCCTGCGCTACGACCTGTACACCTGGCCGACTGAAGTCAACAATCGCATGGCGAATTTTGATTTGGCGACGGGCGCGATCGTGCTCGCAGGTCAAAATGGCCTTTCCGACAGCACGCTGACCAATCGGAAGCGTGATTTTGCTCCGCGCATTGGGTTTGCATACGATCTGTTCGGAGATCAGAAGACCTCACTGCGTGGCGGCTACGGCATCTTCTACTTCATTGACCGCGAGGGAATCGACAAACAGATGTCGCAGAATGCTCCCTTTGGCGGCAGCGCATACTACTCCTACGCGAACGGCTTTTTCGGGAACGGTCTCCTGACTTTGGGCGGCATCGCGCAGCAGGGTGCCAACGGGGCTCCGATCATCAGTACGATCACCGCCACCGGCTTCCCCAGCAAGCTGTCGCTGCCTATTAACCTCACAGCCCCCGCCAACGTCAGCCTGACTGGTTGGCTGCCGAAGGACTCGCCTTCGAACGTGCAGGAGTGGAACTTACAAATCCAGCGGCAACTTGATGCTAAGACCGCTATGACGATCGCATACGTCGGCACCAAGGGGACGCATCTTTCTACGTTCTACGACGTGAATCGTCCCATCTACGACTCCGCCAACGTGAAACCTTACCCGCTGCTGGGCACGGTGCCGGTCAACGACACAAGTGGCAATTCCACCTATCACGGTTTGCACGCGCAGTTAGAACGCCACCTCACCAATGGAATTCAATTTGCCGCCGCCTATGCCTGGTCGCACGCGATCGACAACTCGCCGCCAGGCTTCGACAGCGATTACCGTTACGGCGGCAACGTGGTCGATCCTTTCCAATGGCAAACCAAGGAGCGTGCCAACTCCAATCTCGATGTTCGCCATCGGTTCGTTCTCAGCGCCCTCTACCAGCTACCCTTCGGCCGAGGTCGCACCTTAGGCCATGACTGGGGCGCCGCGACAAATGCACTTTTGGGCGGCTGGCAGCTGAGCCCGATTCTGACTTTCTCCAGCGGCTTTCCTTTTGATGTTATTTGCCAATATTGCTACAGTCCGAGCACGCGACCTAACTTGGTTGGACCTCTGCACCAAATAAATAGTCCGCAGCAGTGGTTTGACACATCTTCCTTCCACCAGGTGACAACCGATTCGTCCGGCACTCCAATTGCTCCGGGTGATTCGCCGAGGAATCCATTCACGGGCCCGGGCACGAAGGTGATGGATTTGAGTTTAAGCAAGACCTTCGCCGCTACGGAGCGCTTCCGGGTGTCGTTCAGTGGCGACTTCTTCAACCTGTTCAACACAACACAGTTCAGCACACCGGACGGAAACTTGAACGATGGAGGAAAATTCGGGACAGTCACCAGTATAGGTTTGGACAGCCAACGAGAAATCCAACTGTCACTCCGAGTAACGTTCTAAAGCCAACCTGAAGAGGGAGAGCAGTTGCAACTGCTCTCCCCAGCTTTCCATCCGCTGCCATGAAATCCATCTTGGTGAATCGCCCCCTCGGAGCAATTGGTGTCTTCTTCCTCGCGCTGTCTGCTCTGGTGGAGGCGCAAGCTCCTGCAGTTCACAAAGTCGATCCGCCCAACTGGTGGGTGAACTACACGCCCGAGCTCACTTTGCTACTCAGCGGCGAACATCTTGCCGGTGCGCACGTGGTGAGCGCGTCGAAAGGCGTGGGAGTCCTTGGGGCGAACGCTTCGTCGAACGGGCACTATCTCTTCGTGCGGTTGACGGTTTCGTCCTCGCGCCCCGAGACGGCGCGGCTTAAGGTGAACACCGCTTCTGGTTCGACCCCCGTGCAATTGCCGCTGTTGGCCCGTGCGGACTCCCGCGGCCGCTTCGAAGGCTTCTCTCGCGACGATGTCATCTACCTGATCATGCCTGACCGTTTCTCTGACGGCGATCCGACGAACGATCAGCCCGCAGGCTCGATCGGAGTGTATGACCGCAGTCAGCCCAAGGCATACCACGGCGGCGATTTGCGCGGGGTTCGCGAGCATCTTGGATATCTGCACGATCTCGGCGTCACCGCGCTGTGGCTCACTCCGGTCTGGAAGAACACCGACTCCGACTACCACGGCTACCACGTCGTCGACTTCTACGCTCTCGACGACCACATGGGATCCATGCAGGAATACCAGGCACTGGTAGCCGACGCTCATAAGCTTGGCATGAAGGTGCTGATTGACTTCGTGGCGAATCATACTGGCCCCAAACACCCGTGGGCCAACGATCCGCCGACACCGACGTGGCTGCACGGCACGCCCGCGCATCATCTCGAACCGGCTTACACCTTCGCGGGGATTGTAGATCCGCACGCATCGCCGCGAGAGTATCGCGCCACCATCGAGGGCTGGTTTGCGGGAGTGCTCCCGGACCTGAATCCCGACGATCCGCAGCTCGCGCAGTATCTGTTACAAAACGCGGAGTGGTGGACGGAGATAGCGCAGCTCGACGGTTTCCGCATTGACACATTTCCTTACTCTTCGCGAAAGTTCTGGAGCGGCTGGCATGAAGGTCTCCGGCGGGTTTACCCCAGGATCAACAGCATCGGAGAAATTTGGGATCTCGACCCGGCCGTAACCTCGTTTTTTGCCGGCGGCCGTAAGGAGTGGGACGGGATCGATTCCGGATTGCCGACCATGTTCGACTTCCCGCTGAGTTTTGCGTTGCGCGATGTTGTGATTCGTGGACAGTCCATGCACAAGATCATCGACATACTGCAAAAGGACGCGCTCTACCCGCAACCGGAAATGCTGGTCACCATGATCGGGAATCACGATTCCTCGCGGTTTTTGGGGGAGGAAAACAGTTCTCTGGCAAAGCTGAAAGCGGCGTTTTCCCTGCAGCTGACAATGCGCGGCATCCCGCAAATCTACTCCGGAGACGAGATCGCGATGCCGGGCGGCGGCGATCCCGACAACCGCCGCGACTTTCCCGGAGGCTTTCCCGGCGATCCCCGCGACGCTTTCACCAGCCGTGGGCGCTCTCCCGAACAGCAGGAGGCATTCACGCACGTGCAATCCCTGCTGGCCCTAAGGAAGGCGCATCCAGCCTTGCGCACAGGAAAGCAATGGCACATCGGATGGGACGAAACTTACTACGCTTTCCTGCGTGAACTGCCGCAAGAAAAACTGCTGGTCGTGTATAACAACGCGGCCACCACGCGCAATCTGCATATCCCTGTTGCCGACACTCCGCTCGATGGCGCACAGGAGCTACAAGGGCTTTTCGGCGGAACAACGGCTCAGATCGCTGCGGGCGAGGTACGAGTGACGATGGCGCCCCGGTCGCTCGCCGTTTTCAGCGTTCGCTAGGGCGAGGTGGTCGCCAGAATCCCTCCGCGAATCCCCATGATGTCGAAGTGTTGAGCACCTGAGGGTTCAGCGAGGCACAGGACGCGAAAGGGCATTGCGTAGTCAGCAAGAGGCAGGAGGCCGAGTGAAGGTGCTTGAAAGCCGGTGTGGTGGCTTGATTGATGGCCAGCTTAATCCTATTCAGACCCCCTCGCCGTTTCACCAGTAATTCTCAGTGAGTGTAGCGGCCTGTTGACAACAGTTACGTCCGAGTAGCTCGTCATTTAGGGATCAGGCCCTGGAAGACGTAGGCTTGCAGGAAGGCGATCAGCCCGATCACCGCCGCGCCCGCCACCGAATGCCACCACACCGTCCGGAAGATCGGCCCCAAGGCATGGGTTCGCTCATACGGATCGTCGTAGCAGGCGGCGCAGGCGACCATGATGGACTGGGGATCGATCATCTTTCCCATGACTCCCCCGGTGGAGTTGGTCGCGACGATC
>CZKY01000008.1_pt1 | contig 50581 bp, 35 predicted proteins | sample 2454881 | NCBI WGS metagenome assembly CZKY01 (sample SAMEA3539301, study PRJEB10725) | soil metagenome | biome: tundra; feature: field; material: soil | place: USA | collected 2010-05 | depth 0.15 m | reverse complement strand
ACCTTCTTCTTATCAGGTTGTGCTGTGGAAACAAGAGAGTTTTGTGGTACTGTGCTCGCTCCGAATCGAGTTTTTCCGCATCCTGCTAGGACTTGTGTTCCCGGGAGATAAGGGCATAGGCAACGGCTTGATGCCCAATACCTACGGCTATTGGGAGCCGCGCTTGGGCGTGGCCTGGCAGCCGCATTCCTTGCCGCGCACTTCGTTCCGCGCCGGCTTCGGTATTTTCACTGCGCCGTTGATGTATTCCATGTACAACCACACGGCCGATATCGCACCGTTCAGCCCAACGTACGCTTTGTATGGAAGCTCTTCTACGCCCCTTTCCTTTAGCAATCCGTGGTCGCAGAACGCGGGCACAGGCGATGTCAGCCCGTTCCCGCCTTTTGCCCCCTTCAAGCCGGCATCGACTGCTCCCTTCGCCCCGCCGTTCACAATTCCGGCCGTTTTTGCCCAAAATTTCCACCTCGGCATCACGCAGAGCTGGAACGCCTCGGTCGAGCATGAAATCGGCCAGAACACGGTTCTCCGGCTGGCCTACGTAGGCAGCGAGTCCTACCACCAGTCGGACATCATCGACCAGAATCCGGGTATATGTGGTCCTGTGATAATTACCAGCAAGGGACCGGCGTGCTCGAACGGGAATCGTACGACCTATCCCAACTTTTATCAGATTCTCACGAATTTCAGTAACGGCACGGCCAGTTATAACTCACTGCAAGCAAGTGTAGAGCGGCATCTGACCAAGGGGCTTCAGTTCCAATCGAATTTCACCTGGTCGAAAACGATGGATACCGCTTCTTCAGGAAATATTTCCTTCGGGAGCAACGAGCTTCCGGACCCCTTTAACTTGGCCTATAACCGGGGCACTTCGGCTTTGAACGTTCCCTTTATCTGGGTGAGCAACGTTGTTTACACCACCCCCACGCTTTCCGGGAAAAACCAGTTGATGCGCCAGACGCTCGGAGGCTGGGAGATGAGCGGAATTGTCACACTGCAGTCCGGCTTCCCCTTCGGGATTAGCGGTGGCGGCGGGAACAATAACTCCGGCGCCGCGCAGTACGAGGATCGTGCCGACGCGGTTGCCGGCCAACCCCTTAGCGTCCGCCAGGGAAGCAAGTCGCAGTGGCTGGAAAAATACTTCAACACAAACGCGTTCGCTGAAAATGCCGAGGGAACCTTCGGCACTAGCGGAAAGAATCTAATCCAGGGGCCACCCATCAAGACCATGGATTTGGCCTTCGCGAAGAATTGGACAATTATCGAAGGCTGCCGCTTGCAGTTCCGCTGGGAGATGTTCAATGCCCTTAATCATCCCAGCTTTTCCAATCCGGATAACACGGTCACCGATGGGAGTTTCGGCCAGATCACTAGTTTAGGCCCGATTCCTGCGCGCGTGATGCAGGCGGCTCTGAAGTTTACGTTCTGATTGCCTGTGTTCTTTCCCGGCCCGGGCTGCAACCACAGCCCGGGCTATATTTTTGATTGCCGCCAAGGAGCCGCGATCTGATCTCCTGGAGGTGGCTCGCGCTATCAAGAGGTACTATCGATGAAGTGACCGACGCGGAATCGACTGGATGACTTGCGGAGATAATCATGGCGGCCGATGAGCAGCGGCGACGAGTGGAGATTGTGCCGGTCGAGAAGCGGGCCATCACCAACCGCAGCGTCCTCAGCGAAGCTTATGAGTACGCCAAGCCGAGTTCGTTCTCTCGGGGTATGCGCATCGACTTGAATGGCCTGGTCATTCTGCTGATTTCGGGCACGGCCAGCATCGATGAACATGGCGCCTCCATTCATATCGGAGACTTCCGCGCGCAGTGCCGCCGCGTTTTCCAGAACATTGCCGCGCTGCTCGCAGCCGAGGGCGCCACGTGGAACGATGTCGTGCGCACCAGCTGCTATCTGCGCGACATCGAACGCGACTACGTGCAGTTCAACGAGGAGCGCACCGCATTTTACAAGGAGCAGGGATTGAACCCGTTGCCCGCCTCCACCGGCATCCAGGCCAAGCTTTGCCGTCCGGAGCTGCTGGTCGAGATTGAAGCCATCGCGATGTTCCGCGAGTTGGCGAAAGAGTAGTGCGATGGCGGAACGTTGGGTGTTCTGGTCGCACAAAGTCAGTCTCGCACGATTCAGTGTTCCTCTCCTGGGAGCGGCTTTCCTACTCGCGCCTCTCGTGGCTCACCAGTGGCCGTCTCATCAGCGCAGCCTAGGTGCCGCCACGGTCCTGGCAGCCGGAACACCCGCCGAACCACTTTTGAATGCAGATTCGCGCCTGCCGGACTCCGCAATCGCATCCATCACCATCGACTATCCCGAAGACGGTTCCATTTTCCCGCCTGAGATCACGCCGCCCACCTTCCTCTGGCGCGACGCGGAAGCTTCCGCCAAGACGTGGCGCATTGATATCACCTTCGCCGATGGGTCGGAGCCAATCCACGTCAACTCCTATGGCGATCCCATGCGCATAGGTGAAATCGACCCGCGATGCGTGTCCGACACCAACCAGCCGCCGTCACTGACTAAAGAACAAGCTGCCGCGCACACTTGGACACCCGACGCGGCCACGTGGGCCACAATCAAGCAGCACTCCGTAGAGCGCCATGCCACCGTAGCGATCGCCGGCCTCAGCGACAGTACTCCAGACAGCCCGGTTTCCCGGGGGCGCGTCACGCTCTCCACCTCGAAAGATCCGGTGGGCGCGCCCATCTTTTATCGCGACGTCCCCCTGATGCCCTCGGAAGGCGAGAAGAATTTCATCCAGCCCCTGGCCCCGGCCTCGCTGTACCTCATCAACTGGCGTCTTCGCGATGTCAGCCAGCCCGAGAGTCGAGTCGTTATGCACGACCTGCATACCTGCGCCAACTGCCACTCGTTCTCCGCCGACGGCAAAACGATGGGCATAGACGTCGATGGCCCCAAGAACGACAAAGGTCTGTATGCGGTCGTCCCTATCCGGAAGCAGATGTCCATCCGAAACGAAGACATGGTCTCCTGGAACACCGACATGCGAGTCGGGCAATCGCGCGTGGGCTTCATGTCGCAGGTTTCGCCGGACGGCCAATATGTACTCTCCACCTTTGCCGGGCAGGACCAGAGCATCCCCAGCTCTTATTACGTTACAAATTTCAAGGATTATCGTTTTCTCCAGGTTTTCTATCCGACACGCGGCATTCTTGCCTGGTACAACCGCGCTACTGGCCGCAGACAGCCCCTGCCCGGTGCCGATGATCCGCGTTACGTGCAAACCGATGGGGTTTGGAGCCCGGATGGGAAGTACGTCGTCTTTGCCCGCGCCGAGGCGAAAGACCCTTACCCGGCGGGGCAGAAGCCCGCGCTGCAGGCTAACGACCCCAACGAAGTGCAGATTCGGTACAACCTCTACCGCGTTCCCTTCAACGACGGGAAGGGCGGTCAAGCGGAGCCCATCGCCGGCGCCTCCGATAACGGCATGAGCAACAACTTTCCCAAGGTTTCTCCGGACGGCCGCTGGATCGTCTTCGTCAAATGCCGCAACGGCCAGTTGATGCGCCCGGACAGTCAGCTCTACATCGTGCCAGCGATCGGCGGAATCGCGCGTCGCATGCGAGCCAACACATCTCTCATGAACTCATGGCATAGCTTCTCGCCGAATGGACACTGGCTGGTCTTCTCGTCCAAGAGCCGTTCTCCTTACACGCAGATGTTCCTCACTCACATCGACGAGCAGGGCCAGGACAGCCCGGCCGTCTATATTGACAACTCCACCGCTGCCAACCGCGCCGTCAACCTCCCCGAATTCGTGAATATACCGCCCGACGAGATGCAGCGGATCGATGTGCCCGCGTCCGATCTCTATCGCATCATCGACGACGCGCTGGAGCTGCAGAAGAAGGGCGACAACGTCGCCGCGCTGGTCCAGTGGAGGAAAGCCCTGGAGATGGATCCCAATGACGCCCGGGCAAACAATGGGATCGGGGTTGCCTTGTCCGTCGCCGGAAATTCCGACTATGCCATCACTTATTTCCGGAAGGCCACTCAGATCAACTCGAATTTTTTTGAGGCGTTCTACAATCTGGGGCTTGAGCTGGTGAAGAAAAACCAGCTAAACGAGGCCATCGATGCGTGGCTGAATGCCGTCCGTATCAGGCCGGAATTTGCAGCCGGCCACGAAAACTTGGGTTACGCCTTCTATCTGCAGGGGAAGTTCGCAGATTCTCTCACCCATTTGCGTCTGGCGCTTGAGGACGAACCCGATCGAGTCTCTGTCCTCAATCTAGCCGCGAGCCTGCTGGCAACCTGCCCCCACGCCTCGATCCGCAGCGGTGCTGAGGCCATCGTTCTGGCAAAACGGGCCCAGCAGCTTACCGCTGGACACGACGCCGCAATCCTCGACACGCTGTCCGCCGCCTACGCCGAAGCGGGCCGCTTTCCTCAGGCCATTGAGACCGAGCAGCGGGCTATGGCACTGGCCACGCAGCAGGGCAAGCTTGCGCTCGCAAATACGCTGAAGGCCCATTTGACGCGTTACAAGTCCAATACGCCGCTGCGAGAACCGCCGGACCCCGTTTCTTTCTGATGTGCTGGTGAGAAGGCGCGAATGAACTTGGGACGTTCCCTACGAGCCGGGCACACTCAAGGCGGTCGGACTCAAGGAAGATAGCAGGAAGGAACGGGCTCCGACTGACTTCCCCGAACCCGGTTTCTCGGGCGCGCTGTCTCCCGCCGTCCACTATTGCGGAGTTGAGCGATCGAGCTTCTGGATGAATCATTCAACATCAGGAGCTTCATGGATTATCTGCTTGGCAATCGGGTCTAGGAGTCGAGTTGTGCTACGGGATTCTCACTGGCCGTGGACTTGATTCGTTGCCGCGGCAGAATTACTCGCCAGCGTAATTGTTTTCGTGTTGCCATCGGGAACTTCTGGGCGGCACACGAATTTCTTTCTCCGGCGCTGCGGCTCTAGCGTGGGAAACTTTGCCGGTGATCGGTTTTTGGGGAGTTTGGCCGTGACCGGTGGAATTGCAGAATTCAGACGGCCATTTGACCGACAGGTTCGTGGGCAGTTACCCTTCCGTACGAAACTGAAACTCCCTTTGCTGATTGCGGCGTCAGAACAACTTTCCTAACGAAGAAGGTGAATCCGGTGAAGCGATGGATCGTGAGTGCACTTCTCATACTCGTAGCATCCAGGTTAGTCTCCGCCCAACAACCATTTCCGAGCCAGAAAACAACTGATCCGTATCAGCCAACGTTGGATCGTCTGGAATCGCTGACCACTCTGCCACTGTCCGAGTGGCGGTTTCACGCTGACGTACCACATCCTGAAGATTCGTCCTTGAATGACTCGGGCTGGGAAGCAGTGAAAGTTGGGGACAAATGGTCGACCGGGTCTCGCGTGCTGCGCCGCTGGATCGAGATTCCGGAGAAGATCAACGGTTATGCAGTGCGGGGCGGCCGCGCCAAGTTGGATCTCAGTTTCGATTTCATGTGGAACAACAAAGGCCCGGTCATGATTTCCGTATTCTCGAACGGATCGCTCGTGTCGCGAGGAGATGACGACATGCAGCAGCCGATTCCACTCACCGAGAACGCGCAGCCGGGGCAGAAGTTTCTGATCGCCGTGCGGATCGATGCTCCGGACGTGGAGACGCAATTTCATCACGCTCAGTTGAGCATTGAACCTGCCACCAGCCGGCCGGATCCGGCCATGCTGCGAATGGAAATCCTGGCGGCGCGTCCGATGATTGTGGCGTATGAGGAGGGTCGGGCGGAATGGCAGCAGCAACTCGACGCGGCGGTCCAAGCCATCGATTTTTCGCCTCTTGACAAGGACGACCAGGCGGGCTTCGACGCTTCACTGCGGCAGGCGCAGAGCAAACTGCAATCGTTGAATCCATGGTTGAAACAGTTCACCGTTCGAGCCGTCGGAAACTCGCACATTGATATGGCATGGCTGTGGCCGTGGACGGAAACGGTTGAAGTGGTGCGCAATACGTTTCAGAGCGTTCTCGATTTGATGCGCGAGTATCCGGATTTCAAGTTCACCATGTCCTCGGCGCGAACTTATGAATGGATGCAGGAGAAATACCCGGATCTGTTCGAGCAGATCAAGCAGCGGGTGAAGGAGGGCCGCTGGGAGGTCATCGGCGGCATGTGGGTCGAGCCCGATCTGAATATGCCGGACGGCGAGTCGCTGGTGCGTCAGATTCTTGTCGGCAAACGATATTTTCAGAAGAACTTTGGTGCTGACATCAAGATCGGCTGGAACCCTGATTCTTTTGGATACAACTGGCAGCTTCCACAAATCTACAAGAAATCGGGCATTGATTATTTCGTGACCAGCAAGCTGCTGTGGGCCACGGACTACACCAAGTTCCCTTACCGGCTGTTCTGGTGGGAAGCACCCGATGGGAGTCGTCTTCTGACGTACTTTCCCCACGAATACGCCAATGAATTCGATCCGCAGCAGATCACGCACGACCTGTCGTTGTATGCCCCACTGATTTACGGGACCAAAGTCGCCGATCCGCCGCAGATGCTTTACTTGTACGGAATCGGCGACCATGGCGGCGGCCCGACTCGGACGATGCTCGATCAGGCGAATCGGCTTCGAGATCCCAACACAGTCTTCCCGAAGATTGACTTCAGCACCGCAAGAGAATTCTTTGCCGACCTGAACCAGGAGCTCCCAAACCTCAAAGTGCCCACCTGGAAGGACGAACTCTATTTCGAATATCACCGTGGCGTCTACACTTCGCAATCGGACACGAAACAGCGAATTCGGCGTGACGAGGAACTGATGCTCGATGCGGAGAAGTATGCATCGTTGGCTTCGCTCTTCGGACGCTCCTATGCGCAGGATCAGTTCGAGCTCGCATGGAAGAATCTACTATTCGATCATTTCCACGATGTCATGCCTGGTTCCGGAATCGCGGTGAACTATCTCGAGGCTAAGCGAAATTTGGAAGACGTCGCCCGCGTCGCGAGGGAGATCACGGATGGGGCACTCGACGAGATCCTGGCTCACGTCAACACCCAAGGTGACGGTGTGCCGGTTGTGGTTTTCAATTCTCTCTCCTGGCCGCGAACGGAGGTGATTGAGGTCGAAGCGCAACTTCCGGGCCAGGCTAGACAGGTTGAAGTAGTCGACGCCGCAGGCCAACGAGTTGAGCACCAACTGCTTGCCATGGACCCAGCAACGAACCGAGCGCGTCTCCTCATCCTTGCGGATACACCGCCCATGGGCTACAGGGCCTATTTTGTGCGTTCCGCGGCGACGGCTGGCATCTCTCCAGACCTGATTGATGGCCAAGTGCGGGTTGTCCAGGCTTCTGGGGAGACATTGAAGAATGCCTACATCCAAATCAAAGTCGATTCGCAAACCGGGTGCGTCACCAGCCTTTTCGATCTGCGAAATCAGACGGAAACGCTGGCTCCCTCGGAAAGCGATGCGGGCGGCCCCAGGACGTTCGCTTGCGGGAACCTCTTGCAGGCTTTCCACGACAAACCCAAACGATGGGACGCCTGGAACATCGATTCGGATTTCGAGAAACAACATTGGGATTTGGACAAAGCGGACGAGGTGAAACTCGTTGAGAGCGGCCCGCTGCGCGCCGTGATCCGCGTCAAGAAACATTTCCAGAATTCCACGTTCGTGCAGGACATCACCATGTATGCCGGGGTGCCGCGGGTCGACGTGAAGATGCAGGCGGACTGGCACGAGAAACACATTTTGCTGAAAGTGGCATTCCCTTTGAGCGCACACAGCGACAAGGCTACTTTTGAAATTCCCTACGGTTCGATAGAACGTCCGACCACTCGGAACACACCGGCCGAACAGGCCAAATTCGAAGTCCCTGGGCTGCGCTGGGCCGATCTCTCCGATACCAAACACGGCTTCAGCCTGCTTAATGACAGCAAGTACGGATACGATGTGAAAGACAATGTGCTGCGTCTCTCGTTGCTGCGTTCGCCAGAATGGCCCGATCCGCATGCCGACGAAGGTCATCACGAATTCACGTACTCCTTGTATCCGCACGGGGGAAACTGGCGGGATGCGCAGACCGTACGCCGCGGCTACGAACTGAATTACATGCTGATCGCCATGCGGGCGCAGAAACACGAGGGAACACTTCCGGGCGAACACTCTTTCACGCGGGTTGATGCGGACAACGTGGTGCTCACTGCGATCAAGAAATCAGAGGATGATGACTCTCTTGTCCTGCGTTTTTATGAGTGGGCAGGGAAAGAAGCTGATGTAAAAATCCATCTTCCGGCAGGTGCGCAGTCGGCGTCAGAAGCCAATCTAATGGAGAGGTCGACTGCCGATCTAGCCGTGCACAATAATGCCGTCACATTGCACACCAAGCCATATGAGATCAAGACGCTGAAAGTCCGATTTGCGCCTCACGCCCTCCCGGAAGGAGTTCCATAGCGGAGCGTGCGGATAGATCCAGCTTTCACACTGCGCGATGTGCTACCCGGTCGCTAAAGGATCGTGGCAATCGAGAATGGCTGGGATCTGGAGTGGGCTAATCCTGCGGCTCTCAAAACGCGTCTCGACCATGCCGAAAATGTAGACGTCCAACCGAACACGACCTACCAGACCGCAGTCAATGTGGAATGAATGCATCTCCTCCGGGGTTTGAGAGTTGTCCGCGGTGTGTCTCCCGCAGCCGGTCTCTAGGGCTTGTTTCATAAACCGTTTTCAGCGGGGATAGGCAGTTCCCTCAGGGGCTTAAAGCCCAGTGTTTATGCGGCTCGTAGTGACCCGGCCGAAGCCGGGCCCTTTCAAAGACCATTTATGAAACACCTTCCAGCATCGAGAGCCCAGCGCGCAGCGCCGCAACGAGACTATCTTTGGCGCGTGTTCAGCTTGTCGAGTGCGTGCTTCAACTCTTCAAGCTTCTGTCCAGCCTCGCCGAGCTTGCCTTCCGCCGTCAGGCGCTGGTAGTCGGCAAGGTCTTTGGTGGCTTCCGCGATGAGCGCGTTGAGATCTGCGGCGGGCTGGGGCGATGCGGCGGATGCCTGCGCGCCTCGCGCCGGCTCGGCGGGGACTGCCGCGGCGGTCGTCGACGGGGCGCTCATGGACGAGGCCGCTCCGCCAAAGAGGGCCGCCATCGCCGATTCGAAGTTGGGTCCGTACGCCAGCTTATCTTGCAGCGCGAGCACAACCAGGCGCAACTCCGGCATCGGACTTCGCTCGGCCTGCAGGTAAATCGGCTCCGCATACAACAGCGCGCGCCCCGTCGGAATCACCAGCAGCGCTCCGCGCCGCACGTGCGAGCCTTGCTGATTCCACAACGTCAATTGTCCGGAAAGCTGCGCGTTCTGATCGATTCGCGCCTCGATTTGCAGCGGCCCATCGACGAGCTTCGTTTTGGGAAAGTTGTAAACCACCGACGTACCGTATTGTGCGCCGTCGCTGCGCCCGGCAATCCAGCCAATCAGGTTATTCCGGTTGGACGGCGTGAAGGGCAGAATCTCCACGAACTCCTCGCCGCTTTCGCCCGGCAGTTTCATCAGCACGAAATTCGGCTGCATCGCCTGTGTTGTTTGCTGGCCCCCCTCGCTCATGCCGACTTCGGTGGCGACCGTCCACAGATCCTCACGGTTGTAGAACGCTTCCGGATCCGTCATGTGATACAGGCCGTAAACTTCCGCCTGCAGTTTGAGCAATAGCTCGGGGTAGCGCACGTGTTTGCGCAGCCCCGGCGGCATCATGGCCGCATCCTTGAACAGACTCGGAAAGATGCGGCGGTAGGCTGCGATGATCGGATCCTCCGTATCGAACACGTAAAACGTTGTCGTGCCATCGTAGGCGTCGATGACCACCTTAACGCTGTTCCGCATGTAGTTAATGAGATTGTTGTCGAGATGGTAATGGCTCGAGTACGGATAGGTGTCTGAAACCGTGAACGCATCCATGATCCACGACAGCCGGCCATCGTCGCCGAGCACGATGTACGGATCCGGATCGTAGGTGAGGAACGGCGCTAATGTCGATACGCGATCGCGCAGGGAGCGCCGCATCAGCAGCCGGCTATCCGGGGTCACGTCATCGCTGAACGGCAGCTTTGCGAGGTCGTCGCGGTCGAGCGCGATAACGATGCGGCGCAGGAACCCGCCGAGCACGATGCCGCCGTTGCCTTCGTACGACGTGAGGCTGTTGCTCGCGCCTTGCGGGTAGTTGAATTCCTTCTGCCGTGTCTTCACGTAGACGTCGGTATTGGTCATCTCGCCGAAATAAATCTCTGGGCGCGTCACGGTTAGACTACGCACCGTGCTCTGGACCGGCATGTTGCTCAGAATCAGCGTGGGCAGTCCTTCCGGCGTGAACCCATTGACCGGGTTCATCGTGATGCCGTAGCCGTGGGTGTAGATCAGCTTGTCGTTAATCCAGTTGCGGCTGCTCTCTGGGAGCTTATCGACGTTCAGTTCGCGCGCGGCGAGCATCACCTCGCGAGTCGTGCCGTCGATTTCATATCGATCGATATCGATGTCAGGGAAGTCGTAGTAAGTGCGGATTTCCTGAATCTGACGCAGCGTGTCCTGAAGGGCGCGCCAGTCCCACAGCCGGATGTTCTGAAGGGTAGCCTGATTGTTCGCCGGGTCGGCCGCGTCGACGGTCGTCTCCGCGGGAAACTCGCGCTGCGAGACCCGGTTCAATCCGTAGCCCTGCCGCGTCAAGTCGGTGTTGTAGACAATGTAGGGCTTCTCGCGAACCAGTTCGTTCGGTTTGACGATAAAGCTGCTGACGTACCAGGCGATTCCTTGAACGGCGACATAACAGACCGCGGCCGGAAGGATCGCCGCGACCAGCCAGCGCCCGCGTGGCACCCGCACGGCGTTGACAGCCGCGATCGCCGCTCCGAGAACGAGCGCCGCACAGACCACGAGCATACCCGTGAGCGTAATGTGCGCGTCCGTGTAGGTCACACCCCCGAAGATCGTATGATCATCGAGCAATAACTCGAACCGGCCGATATACACACGCATCGCAAGGACCAGCAACAGAAACGCAAACGTGATGGAGAACCCGCGCCAAGGTAATGTAACGTAGCGGCTGAGACGCCCGGCGAGCACACGGGTTCCGCCCGTGACGAGGATGAAGAAAACGGCAAGTAAACAGGTAATCACGGCTAGCGTCAGCAGCCAGCCGGCGATGAGTTGCCACGCGGGCAGGGCGAACAGAAAAAAGTTCAGCGGTTTGCCAAAAATCGGGTCCACGACGCCACCCGTGGTGCGGGGTGCGTACCAGAAGAGCGCGAGCGTCGGCCACTCCACCATCATGCCGGCGCCGGTTGCAGCGGCAATGACGAGCGAAACGCCGAGCGCGATGAGGCGCAGGACCGGCTCAACCGGCAGCTTCAACGGCTGTCCGCCGATGAAAATCGTGTGACCGCTCGGCAAATCGGGGAGATGCGCTCGCTTCAGAGCCAGGAACGATCCATACAGAATGAGAAATGTGGCCGCTGTAAAAGCCGCGAAGATTCCCCACTGAAGGCTCAGTGTTTTCCAGAACACGTCCCCGTAGCCGAGCGACCCGAACCAGAGCACGTCCACGTAATAGGACAACGCGGCCCGACCGCCGAAGACGATGCCGGCAAGGACGGCGAGAATGAGAAGGAAGCGGCGGCGACGGCGAGGCCGCGGCGGATGCGGCGGTGGCCAGTCAATGGACTCGGGCATGGCTATACTCCGTTTTCATTAACTCTTTTATTCATTCGCATGATACTCCCTCCGCCTCCGCAAGTTGCCTCATGGCTCGACCCCACCGCACCATTGCACGGCGAAAGCATTGTCGTTGTTAATGGGGCGTTCACGCGTAGAAGGGACCTCCTTCGCAGCCGATTAGCGGCGCTTCTCGCGATTGCGTCTGGATCACGGCCCAGCCGAAGACTATCGACGAAAGCTTCAGCCCCGAAATCGACGCGTCGGACGACTAATGTCATATCGTCCCAGGCGTGTTCAGCCCGGTGCTCGCAAAACCCATCGAAGTTGTTCTCCTGATCGACGGCGTCTCGGTTGGCGTTGACCCGCTTCAACGAGCCATGGGCATGGTTTGTCTCTTTTGGACTGGCGGTTCGCCCCGCACACCGTAACGCTAAGACCGTTGCCCAAAGGCTCGCGGTGGAGCGTGGCGACGCAACCCGCCCTTGCGACACGACCCCGAATAGGGTCGAAATCAGGAAACTCACGCCATGTAGCCCTCTCTCTGCCCCATAGATTAAATGCAACCGGCGCAATAGGATTGTCATCTCATTCTCGAGGGGGAGGAATCTTTATGAGAAGGTTGTGGTTCGCTCTGCTGCTTTCGGGCAGCTTTCTCCTGGCACAAGACACCAATCCCAGCACCACGAGCCAGCACAACTCGAAAGTTCCCAAAGGACAGGTAGCCGTGCAGGGCTGCGTCGGCAGGGCTGCCGGCGATTACATCCTGTTCAAACAAGACCCTGGCATGACTTACGAGCTGCAAGCTACGGGCAAAACAAAACTCCACAAGTACTTGGGACAACAAGTGGAGGTAATCGGGACGGAGTCACCTTCGATGAGCACCAGTTCCGACGTATTAGGAACAAGAACGGGTTCGCCGGCCTCGGTGACGTTAACCATCACCTCGATCAAGACCATCGAGAAGGAGTGCCCGGCGCAACCGATCCCACAGCGGTAGGTCTTCCACGAGGTTCGCTTTGGTTGCGGTCAAGCCCTTAGTCGCAATCCGGCGGCATGGCCATGATCGCGGATTCGGAGTCACAGGGCTGCTTTTTCTTGGCTGGCTCCAAGAGGGCCGGGCGATTATAGCGGAGAATCCACAAACCTTCGTTGTTAGTGAGGTAGATCAAGCCGTGGCTGCCGTCCGGAAGAATACTGGTCACCTTGTTGAAGGTCTCCAGGGTCTTTGGATTGCGCGGGTCGCTCAAGTCGAGCACGCGAACGGTTTCGGTGGGATGGTTGCTGCTGGTCAGAGTTCCCGGCGTTCTTTCCGGAGCTTCCGCGATGGCCACATCGGGGCTAACCATCTCCAGGTTCCCTGCAGTCGACTGATTCGATTCTGCCGTCCGCTTCAAAAGGCTCGGCTTCTCCGGCTTGCTCACGTCCACGATCATGAAGCCTTGCTTGGTAGCCTGTTGAACGTAGAGGTACTGTTTCTCGTCTTCCCTTTGAAGCAACATTTGACTGCCGGTCGCTTGCGGCAAGGACAAGTGGGCAATAACGGTTGCGGGGAGGTCGGTGGGTTTGGGCGCCGGTTGGTTCTTTGCTCCGGCCAGCGGGACTAGAATCGAACAAACCAACACACAACTGAGCAGCGCCGCTCTGCGAAAGGTCTCCATACATCACCCCACCAACGCCGAACTTTGAGTCGGTCTTACGTCTAGGCGTCTAGGGCGAACTATACCATGTTCCCTGACAGAATGATTCGCCCGCTAGCATGCATTGACAACTCGCCGCGCCCGCGTTTCCACGGGCGCGGTCAAGGTCTCTGGCTCATTGTTGTGCAAAGACGCCAACGCAACCGTCGGCACTCTGCGTTGTACAGATCCCGCCAGCCTGCAAGGGCACAAAAGCGTGGTTGGTGATGGGGTCCACCGCGATACTGTGCGAATTGGCATTGGTTGTAACGTTTACCAGCCACTGATTTGTCTTAGCATCAATAACGCCCATCACCGGACCGGTCGGCATGTCTCTGGCCGCCAGATAATAGCGGTTGTCGCCCGAGTTGTACCACACTTCGTCTACGCCTCCGACGGTGTCGATGGTGGCAAGGATGGCGCCCGAGGTTCCGTCAATCACGTACTCGTTGGGCGGGAATGTCTCGCCATCGTGGTCCCCGCAGCCTACGAGGAAATTGTTACCCGGCCCCTGAACGATACTGGTGGGCATACAGTTCGGCATCAGGTAACTATTGATGACGACGGGTCCACACGACGATCCCCCGCAACTAGTGTCTGTCAATCTGGGATCGATCTCATCGACGGTTCCGACCGTCAAATCGCCGGTGGCATTCGAATTCGTGACCAGGAAATGGCCCGTGTTGGGATTGAAGGCCGAGCCTCCTATGCCTGCAAGCGCAAGCGCTCCCACGCAATTGGAAGCGGGAGCGGCTTGGTCCGCGCAGAATGCACCGGCGGTCGTCAGCATCGGTCCGTGGTGACAAGGCACATCTACTCCGACGCCATGCGCGTTGTGGCCGGAGGCTCCGGAGGGCGCAAGTGTGGAAGGATCCGGGCAGATGAAGCCAGCCGGCCCGTTCAGGCCCTGGTCGTCGACTTTGATGCCGGGGACGCCAGTGGTGAGGCCGTTGTTGTTGGCGACCGCACCGTCATAGTAGATCTGGCCCAGAATGCAAGTCGGGAAATTATAGACGGGGTTGCCGGACCCATCGGTCCCAATCTGGATCATGTAGGGCTGATCCACCAGCGTGGGCAGGCAATGGCTGGTCCGCCCGACCACTCCCGACATGTCAATCAACGTTACAAAGGCCAAACCTGGGTCGCCGTTTGACACCAACAGGATGTGATCCTTCTCGTCATAGGCCATCTCGTCGGCACGCAGGTCCCCGCAGCTTGGATCGGAAAAAGCTCTCCCGTTGGCAGAAGCAATGCAGCCGCTGATGCCGGCTGTGTTGAAAGTCCCTGCGGTGACCACTCCCGCAGGAGGAGGACCATTCGGATAATTGTTCGCCGTGTCCAAGCAAGGTTGTGAGTAGCAACCATCGTAGTCAGCCGAGAAGCCGGTCGGGATATTGCCGATGACCAGGGGCGGAGCGGAGGGAGTGTTAGTCGTCAGATCGAAGACGACCACGCTGCTGCTCCCGTTTCCGACAAAAAGGGTCTTGCCGTCCGCGGTCAGCGCCTCGCCATCCGGAGCCGATAGCGGATTCACGCCGTTCGCCCGAGCGGCGCAGCATTGCGCGCCGGGAAAACCGCCGAAAAGTCCGTTGGGGCCAAAACCACCAGGAAGATGGAATCTCACGCCTCCCGGGGTTCCAGACAGGTCTGGCCTGCACCCGTACCTGGTCAGATTGCCCTGGCCGGAAACCGTGGGCGGGATGGTGGGATCGCACGCGCTAGCAAAATCTCCTCCCCCGGAGACGCTGTTTGCGCCGCCGATGATATTCGTCGCGATGTTGGTGTTTGTGTCAAATACCGCCACGACCAAACCGACCCGGTCCGATACAAAAAACTTGTGATTGACCGGATCCACCAGGCCGATGTCGAACGAGTTAAACGGGCCTCCGGGCTCGCCAGTGGGATTGTGCTCTGGTACCGGGATGATGTCGATGACGCCGTAAGCGCCATTGGAGGTGGTGCCGCACGTGGGGCAATTGGACACACCCCCGCAGCCGCTCAGAATCACGAATAGTGCGGTGACAAGAAAACTAAGCAGAATCCTCGGTCTCATTCGAATTCCCTCCTGCGATTTCTTTTCAGGACCGGCTGCGGCCAGCCCCGGCGATACCAAACTTGTTGGCTGTTCCATGCTTATTGACCGCTCCATCCGCAACATGCAACTTCTAGAATCTGAACTGTATGCGCTGCATGACCACGAAGAAGTTCTGCGGCGCCGTTCCGATTAGGCTTGGATCCTTCAACTGATCGACGCTGAAATTGAGCACATACTTGACCCAATAATTGGGATACCAGTTGAGCCCAACCGTGTACTGGTTGGTGTGGTAATCAAACGTGGGGACTTCCCCCGGCGTGAGATTGATGTTCAAGAAGTTCCCGCCGGGTTCCATGGCGTGGATGCCACTGGCACGGAGAGCGATTTCCCAAGCCCCGAGTCCACGCCCCTTGCCCCCTGGAGTATCAGGGCCGAACAGCGGATGATTAACCCGGGGAGTACCGTTTTCCGGCCGCTTCTCTTTTGTCAGCAGGTAAGTCGTGCTGATGTCCCAGGCCTTGCCTCGGATTTGCGGAAGACTCAGGAATCCCAGGCCTCCGTACTGCAAGGAACCGATATTGTCGCGGGACTCCATGATCTGATCGTATTCGCCTCGCAGAGACAAGGGCCCCCTCAGGTAGGTGAATTCACCGTTGTAGCGCCAGATCGGTCCGTTAAGAACGAACTGCGGGAAGAAGGTGTAAGCGCCATCGGCCAGCGCGGCGCTGAAGCTCTGATCTCCGGAAAGACCACGCGAACGGGCACGGTCAATGGATGCGCCAAAGGCAAATTGCTTGAGCCAGTCGTTCTTGTTTTTGCGCCAGGGGTAGAAGCGCAGCCGACCCGTGATTTCCGGTTCGTTGGTGGTGTTGGCCGCTGCATATCCCTTGCCGTTAAACGCCCCCACCCAGTACTGCATGACGCCACCGTTAATGTCTCCGTGAATGGTGACGCCGGGGCTGCGGTAGGTCGAGGCTGCCGACGGGTACAACATCGACTGCAGCCCGCGTTCGATAAAGTCCAGGTTGGTGTCGCCGATTCCGGTTTCCTGGGCGAATGGAGCCTTGAACTGGCCGGCCTGGAATTGGAACTCAGGCTTAATTCTTACGTTGAGGTAGACGTCGCGCACGACCGAGCCCGCAGTCGCGGAGGCGTCGGCGAGCAGCGCAAAGTCAAAGTGAGAACCGTAACTGCCTTGAAATCCGAAACGGGCATTGCGCAGGAGGAATGTGTCCGAGGGCGCTCCGTCGCCTTTGTAATCGCGGTAATCGGTGTTTACGTAGCCGTAGGGGCTGAGGCTGAACTGTCCGTCGGGACTTCGGATGAAAAAATGTTCCCCGTTAAACCCCGCGGCCAGCGGAGTATCTTTCTTGGGCGCGGCGGCTTGAGGCTGATCCACGAGCGCCGCCTCTACCACAGCGTCGGGCTGCACTAGAATCGCATTCATCAGATGAACAGTGCCATCGCCGGGATCAACCGGCTGCGAATTGGTTTCCGCCGGAGCAGCGTCTGCCACGGGCCGGATCTGGGCCGAGCCATTGTCGGCCCGGGCCTGCCCCTCAGCCAGCTTCTCGACTAAAGCTTTCAGCTCCTCGATGGTCTTGCGTTGCGCGGTAACTTCACTACGCAACTGGTCGACTTCCTGCTTGGTTGCGCCCGCGGAGGACGATGCTTCGGTTTTGTCGGCAGGTTCTTGAGCCTGAGCCAGCGAACCCGCGATAAGCACCAGTGTGAGTACGAAAAGCGTAGTTAGAGAGCGCATGCTCTTCCTCCCCGGGTCGATTTGTGAAAAACGCCGTCTTCTCTTACGGCAGACGCAATAATACACTTCCGCCGCCTAGGCCCGACACGCAAATGCCTGGCCCCCATGGCAACAATCGAACTACACGTATGATAAGCGGACCAATTCGACCCGCTGGTGTAACACACGTTTTGTAAGACTGTCAAGCACAATTGTTTGGCAAGTGTTTGGACAGGTACGCCGCCGCGAGCGCGAGAATCTCATCCTCGGCAATGTTGCACTCATTCGAGCACGCGTCAAGTTACAGGATTGCAGATCGATGGCAGCCAGGCTGCGGCATCAGGTTCGATTTACCGAATATTCAACGAATTGTCATCAATTATTAACAAACGCCGGACTAGGCTGACAGTTCACCAACGATGACGATGAGCTGAAAAATGTTTCGCTTCACCGCTTTGTCTGCTATCTAAAACGCTTATTTCTCAGGAGATGAAAACAATGAAACGAATTATGGCTGTGGTGCTGTCGATGGCGCTCGCGGGGGGCGTGATCGCGGCGCAGGCGCAGCAAGATACGGCCACTGCAACGACGACGAAGAGTGCCCGAAAGAAGATGGTTGCCAAGAAGTCTGGGCCGACTATTTCGGAGCAGCTCAGTGAGATGAAGCAGGCAATCGATGCTCAGCAGCAGCAGATCAAGCAGTTGAGCGATCTGGTTCAAACCCGCGATCAAAAAATTCAGCAACTGGAACAGAGGCTTGATCAGAGCCAAACCGTGGCTACGCAGGCCCAGACCAAGGCGGATACCGCGGCGGCTCAAACCGCTGAGCAAGGGCAAGCGTTCACGGCACTTAAGAGTGATGTCACGGACTTGAAGACGACCGCCACGAACTCCGCGCTGACTCTGCAGGAGACTCAGAAAAGAATTGGAGAGATGGAGAACCCGCTCGCCATCCACTACAAGGGAATCACGATCACTCCCGGCGGATTCCTGGCGGGTGAATCGGTGTATCGCAATCACGCGACGGGCGGGGATGCTACTCCCTTCAACAGCATTGCGATGCCCGGAAGCGGTCAGAACGCGATTTCTGAATTCTTCGGCTCCGGCCGCCAGTCGCAAATCACGATGCGCGCTGACGGCAAGATCGCCGACGTCAAGCTCACCGGCTATTACGAAGCTGACTTTCTTTCGGCTGGCGTGACTTCAAACAACAACCAGACCAACAGCTACACCCTACGTCAAAGGCAGGCTTGGGGCCAGGCTGCCTTTGACAATGGCTGGAGCATCAGCGGCGGTCAAATGTGGACCCTGCTGACAGAGAACAGGAAGGGAATCGATAACCTGAACACAGCTAGGCCGATGACTATCGACCCGAATTATAATGTCGGTTTCAGTTTTGCGCGGCAGTGGGGCGTCCGTGTCGTCAAGAGCTTCAACAATCGCTTCTGGCTGGCGGCATCCCTGGAGAATCCTCAGACTACCTTCACGGCGACCAACGCCTTCCCGAACTTCGCCTTAGGCAGTGCCGGCGTTGGCGCGGGACTGTATGCCTCGACCGCCAACTATTCGTTCAACGCCACGCCGGATTTCATCGTCAAGGCAGCCTTTGAACCCGGTTTCGGCCACTATGAGATCTTCGGCATTGTGAGCCGCTTCCGCGACCGCGTTTACCCTTGCGCGGAACCGGTGCCCGGGGGCCCGTGCACCACTAGCGGCGCGCAATTAGCCTACAACGCCTCGAAGAATGGTGGTGGACTCGGAGCGAACGGCCGCATCACCGTGGCCAAGCACGTGGACTTCGGTCTCCACGCCCTTTATGGGAACGGTATAGGCCGGTACAGCGCGTCGGGTCTGCCGGATGCCACGGTGAAACCCGATGGCACGCTGGCACCGCTGCGAAGCTATCAGGGTCTGGCCACGCTTGAATTTCACTTTCCCAGGCTTGATGTGTACCTCAATGGCGGTGAAGACTATGTGGGACGACGCTATCAAGTTGACCCCGTCTCCACCAAGGTGGTGGGGTACGGAGCGCCGACCTTCGTTGACTCGGGATGCTACACCGAAACCGTACCTTCGCCGACGGGCACGAGCGGTTACAATTTTGGTGGGCTCAACTGCAGTGGCAATACCCAAAGGGTTATCGAGGGCACGGTCGGTTTCTGGATAAAACTGCATAGCGGCCCCAAGGGACGACTGCAGTTCGGGCCGCAGTATTCCTACGTGAGCCGAGATGCATGGACGGGCGCCGGCGCTACGGCGGGCACCTTCGTTGCGCCTCACGGAATCGACAACATATTCTTTACCTCTTTCCGCTACTACTTGCCGTAGCAATGTGCGGCCCTCGCCCCTGAATTTCTCCTTTTGCCAGGGGGCGAGGGATTATTTTCAAACTCGGAACGGCCTCTATCCAGTGTGGGAACCACCCGCATTGGAGCGATTCGCCTTTACGCGGAAGGGCTTGGGCCTGATGCGGAATCCGAATTTGCAACCGAAACCGGTCTCCGAGCGTCTAAAGAAGATGAATACCAGTGACTTGGTGATCTGGCTGTCCTGTGGTGCTCGTGTATAATCTGCTGGCATTCAATCCTCCCATGGATCTGAAATGGTGATGCTAGAACATTCTCGCGCTCGGGCAAATTTCGCGTCTCGCTGCCGGATCGCAATTGTTCTTCTAGCCATCTGCTCCCTCACAGTAAGCCTTGCGACTCGTTACACAGCACTGGGTGCGGAAGTCCAGAAGGTAACAACCGTAAAATCCCAGTCCCCGGATGCCAAGAGGCAGCACCTTCTAAGCAATGCGCTCCAGTGGACGGCTCCAGCTTCCAGTTTCACCCTCTTTCAACCGCCGCGGTCTTTCGTTCTTACGGTCTCGGCAGTCGTCCCATCTACGAATCTTACTTCCGAAAGCTGGCTTTATAACCGGCCTCCTCCTTCCTGCTGACTCTCCGTCTTTTGCAGGCAATCACTGCTTTTTAAACTCAACCCCAGTCACTGACTGAGGCAACTTCGCTTGAACGCGACGTTCAAGCGCGGCTTGATCGAGTTCGAGCCCAGTGCGTAAACGAGTCTCCGGATTACCGGCAATGAATTGCTTGCCATTTCCTGAAACGCAGGCTGGGTCCCGCATTCGTTGAGCCATTCTCCAGGAGGAGATATGAAAAAGAGTTTAGTGCTATTTGTGTTCGTGTCCGGCGTGCTGCTGGCGAGTATGCACGCAACTACGAAACCGGGATACCAATCGGCAACGGTGGTCAGTGTCGAAAGCCACGAGACTCCATCCAATTTCAATTATGCCGGTAGTAACCCATCAGATGCCCCGCTACAGTCGGAGGTGTATTCTTATGACATCGGCATACGACTGGGCTGTACTGTCTACCGATCACGTTATGACTCGGCTTTCGACTATCTGCCGTCAGTTTTTGCCCTCAATCACCCAATCGAAGTCAATCTTCGAAAGCGTGTCATAGAGGTGAGCCTTCCCGGTGATCGTACGGCGAGGATGAGTATCGACGGACGCCGCAGCGTTAAAGACGAATCCTGCATGGTCAGGAACTAGTCCTTGCGGGGTGTGGCCCGAAAAAACTATCGCGCGACGCCCCGTTTATCCCATTCTCCACGTTACCAACCGTGCATCGCGGAGGTTATTGTGCGAAGAACTTGTGTCTTAGCGATTTGCTGCTTGGTCGTGTTTGGCGGATCTACCGTTCTGTCAAATGCCTCGACCCGGCAATTTCAGACGGCGGTTGTAGTCAGCGTCGAGAAACATGAACCCGAAGTTGCTCTCCATAGGAAATTCACGGACGCCCCAGCGCCTTTGAGTGAATACGATGCCAACGTCTCAATTCGTTTGAACTGTGTGGTGTATCTCGGCCGCTACAAATCAGCGATTGACTACCTGCCAGGTGTATTCGTGTCGGGCCAGTCCGTTGAAGTCAGCCCCGAGAAACCCTGGCTATACGTCAAAGTTCCGGGCACCGGTGAGGTCAAGCTCCGCATTGTCCGGCGGGATCCTGTTGCGGGGGATTCTTGTAAGGCCAGCCACTAATTTGCCAGCACTGAGGTTCGAAACGGGTGACTTTAGGTATGCGGAAGAAATCATCTCCAGTTCCGGTTGGAACAGTGGCGGCCATCGCTCTAATGGCAGTCTGTATTGGTGCTGCCGCGGGATGCGGAAATTCGGGCGGCTCCTCTCCCTCCGTGTCAGCCGATGCGCCCCCACCTGCCGCCGTCGTCCAAGTTCGGCGGGCGCCGCTTTCCAACACACTCTCAATCGCGGGCGAGTTCCTGCCTTACCAGGAAGTGGAACTCCACGCCAAGGTCGCGGGCTACATCCGGAACATCAATGTTGACATTGGCGATCATGTACACAAGGGCCAGGTGCTCGCCGTTCTCGAAATTCCAGAATTGGTGGCGCAGTTACAGGCTGCTGCCGCGGGCGTGCGCCATAGCCAAGAGGAGATCTCTCGTGCCCAGAATGACGTAAGCCGCGCCGAAGCGGATCACGCAGCGCTGCACGCCGGCGCCGCCCGGTTGCGGCAGGCGTCGGAGGCGCGTCCCGGCCTGATCGCGGAGCAAGAACTCGACGACGCCACTGCCAAAGATCGCTCGACGGAGGCGCAGGTGGAAGCTGCCAAGTCCGCGTTATCAGCCTCCCGGCAGCAGTTGGAGGTCTCGCAGGCTGATCGGCAGCATTATGCTGCGCTGTCTGAATATTCGCGAATTACGGCCCCGTTCGACGGTGTCGTGACGTGGCGGTACGCCGACACCGGATCTCTGATTCAGGCGGGCACTTCCAACGTGAGTTCGATGCCAGTAGTGAAACTTTCGCAGGTGAATGTATTACGTTTGCGGATTCCCGTGCCCGAGTCTCTGGCCGCCAGCGTGCATGATGGTGAGCCCGCCGATATCCGCGTGAAGGCGACGGATAAGCACTTCTCCGGCAAGGTCATGCGCTCGACCGACTCGCTCGACCGATCCACTCGAACCATGCAAGTCGAAGTCGACGTGCCCAATCAGGACTATAAGTTGACGCCTGGTATGTATGCCGACGTTTCTTTGCGAGTGCAAAACGACCCCAACGCGTTGACCCTTCCCCTGCAAGCGATCAATAGAGGTGAAGACAAAACCACCGTGCTTCTGGTCAATTCGCAGAACCATGTGGAAGAGCGCGAGATTCATACGGGAATCGAGGGTTCCGATCGAATTCAGATACTGTCCGGATTGAATGAGGGGGATCGAGTGATTGTCGGTAACCTCGGCGAGTACCGACCCGGACAGCATGTCGATCCTAAGATGAGCGCGATGGCAGACGAAAAGTACAGCGACGAACAGGGAGCACATTAGAGATGTCCGGCTTCGCCATCAGGTATCCATTTTTCATCATCATGCTGTGCCTGATCATCGCTGTCGTCGGCATAACTACCGTGGCGCGTATGCCGGTGGATCTTTTTCCCGACATCAATATTCCCGTGGTGGTGGTGGCAACGTTTTATTCGGGCATGCCGCCGGAGCAGATTGAGGCCAACATTACCAACCCTTTCGAGAGGTTTTTCACGTTAGGGAGTGGCATCGACCACATCGAGTCGCGATCATTGACTGGAGTTAGTCTTATCAAGATTTACTTCCAGCCGGGGACTAACCCCGATGCGGCGGTCAGTGGAATTTCAAATTTGGCGATGGCGCAATTGCGGCGCTTACCTCCCGGCACGCTGCCCCCGGTGGTGCTGAAGTTCGACGCTTCCAGTTTGCCGGTTTGCCTGATCACGTTGAAGGGCGAAGGTCTGAATGAGACGGAGTTACACGACCTCGGCCAATTCACAGTTCGCAACCAAATTGCGAACGTGCCAGGAGCATCTGTACCACAGCCCTTCGGCGGCAAGTACCGCCAGATCCAGGTCTATGTTGATCCCGTGAAGCTGCAGGCGCATCAGTTGAGCCTGATGGACGTGGTACGCACTGTGAATGACGCCAACACGATCCTGCCCGCCGGCGATGTGCGAATTGGTCCGAAAGATTACAACATCTATACCAACAGCCAGCTTCCCACTACTGAAGAAATAAACCGGCTGCCGCTGAAGTCCGAGGGCAACGCCGAATTGATGGTGGCCGATGTCGGTCACGCGGTAGATGCGGCCGCCATTCAGACCAACATCGTTCGTGTGGACGGGCAAAGATCGGTCTATCTTCCGATTCTCAAGCAGGGAGGGAACAGCAACACCATCTCCATCGTGAACGGGATCAAGACGTCTCTGGGCGGACTGCTGGACATTCCTAAGTCGCTGGTGACCAAGGTCGTGTTCGATCAGTCTGTTTTCGTGAAGACGGCAATCTCGAACCTGGGTAGTGAAGGCGGCATCGGGTTGGTGCTGACCGCCCTCATGATCCTGATCTTTCTCGGCAACATGCGCGCGACACTCGCGGTGATGCTTTCAATTCCGCTATCCGCGCTGGCTGCGTTCCTGGCCATTAATGCCAGCGGGGGATCGATCAACACCATGGTTCTGGGAGGCCTCGCTCTCGCTTTCTCGCGACTGATCGACAACTCGGTGGTTGTACTGGAAAACATTTTCCGCCACCTGGAAATGGGAGAAAAGCCTGAGGTTGCAGCCGAGAAGGGAGGGCGCGAGGTGGCAATGCCCGTGCTTGCTGCCACCTTCACCACTTCAATTGTTTTCTTTCCGGTTGTCTTCCTCTATGGTGTCAGCCGATTTCTGTTCACCGCGCTTGCCGCTGCGGTTGTCTTTTCCTTGTTTGCGTCATATGCAGTGGCCATGACGGTGGTGCCGCTGTTTTGCGCTCGTTTCATCGAGTCACCGCACGGCGAGGCGGCGCACGAGCCGGGGAGAACGGTGTTTGAACGTTTTGTGCGAGGGTTCAATCGCCGCTATGACCGAATGCTTATGCGCTATGACATCGCCGTGAGGCGTAGTCTCCTTCGTCCCCTGGCAACGGTCATCGGAATCCTCGGCATTTGCCTGTTTAGTTTCGCGTTATTTCCCCTGATGGGTCTGGGCTTTTTCCCGCGGACCGACCCTGGCCAGTTCGTTATCAATATCAAGGCGCCTACCGGCACACGACTTGAACTGACCAACCAGTACATCAAGCATGTTGAAGCCGACATTCGGCAGGTGGTTTCGCCACGAGATCTGGACATGATTGTTTCGAACATCGGCATCACTCCAGATTTCTCGGCGATCTACACCAGCAATTCCGGACAGCATACGGCGTTCGTCCAGGTCAGCCTCAAGAAAGAACACTCGGTCGGCAGCTATGAATACATGCGCCGGGTGCGAGCAAAACTGGCGGATGATTTGCCGGAACTTTCGACTTACTTTCAATCGGGAGGCCTGGTGGATGCGGTTGTCAATCTCGGATTGCCTGCTCCCATTGACATCCAGGTGAGCGGTAACGATCAGAAACAGGCATACGAGACGGCGGCCGAGATCGCTCAGAAGGTGCGTCGGCTCAGTGGCGCGAGCGACGTGCTCATTCCGCAAGACCTCGATTATCCGGGTATTCAGCTCGATATCAACCGCGAAATGGCTGGACGTATGGGGGTGTCCTCCAAGGAAGCAGTGGACAACGTTATCACTGCCTTGACCTCGGATAGCATGATCGCTCCCAGCTACTGGGTCGATCCGAAGAATGGGAACAACTACATGCTCACGGTGCAGTATCCGGAAACCCAGGTCAACTCCATAACAGACCTCAAGCAGATACCCCTGCATGCTGCGGGCAACTTGAACTCCACCGACCTCGATGCCGTGTCGGATGTGAAGATGATCAATACCCCGACGGAGGTGGACCACTACCAGCTCCGCCGCGTCATCGACGTATATGTTTCGCCGCGCAGTGAAGATCTCGGGAGTCTTGCCAACCAAGTGGATAAGATTGTCGCCAGCACCAAGCTGCCCGAGAACGTGCGTGTCACCATGCGTGGTTCCGTGGAAGGCATGCGCCAGTCATTCAAGAGCTTCGGCATCGGCTTGATCCTGTCCGTCGTTCTTGTTTATTTGATACTGATGGCGCAATTCTCTTCGTTCATTGATCCGCTGATCATCTTGCTGGCTATTCCACCGGGCATCACGGGCGTAATTCTATTTCTGCTGGCAACGCACACGACCGTCAATGTCATGTCGTTGATGGGAGTCATCATGATGACTGGGATCGTGGTCTCGAACAGCATTCTCATCGTCGAGTTCACGCGATCTCTGAGAAGGGAAGGCATGCCGATCCAGGAAGCGGTGGCGACCGCCTGCCGTGTGCGCTTGCGTCCAGTCTTAATGACCTCTTTGGCTACGATTCTCGGCATGATTCCGATGGCCCTTGCACTGGAAGCCGGCAGCGAACAGTACGCTCCGCTGGCACGGGCCATTATCGGGGGGCTCACGATGTCGGTCGTTGTAACCGTCTTCATCGTCCCCGCCGCATATCTATTGATCCATCGGCGGGAAGAAGAGCCGACGCCAGCCGCACAAGGCTGGGGTCATGAATAAAACCATGAAGATGAAATCGCTTTTCATTGTGTGCGCGGCGCTTGTGCCGTGCGCCGGCTACCCGCAAAACTCGCAGGTCGATCGAGCGCAAACGGTGCAGAGTTTGCCTTCGGCCCCGGTGCCGCAGGCAGTTCCCAATCAAACCGCTCCCGGTATGGCTCCGAACGGGCAGCCATCCTCCGATTCCCCGGCCAATCCTGCAATACAAATGTCTCTGTCATTGAAGCAAGCAGAGGCGCTGGCGTTGAAGAACAACCCGCAAATCTCCGTGGCTCGGCTGACAGCTCTGGCATTCCAGCAAGTCACGCGGGAAGTGCGTTCAAGTTTGTGGCCAACGGCAACCGCTGACCTGACGGGCGTAGATTCCCGCGATAACAGCCGCATCACAGCTGGTGGACTCAACAATCCGATCATCTATCAGCGTGCCGCCGCTGGTGTGATGGTGAGTCAGTTGATTACCGACTTCGGACGTACGACGAATTTGATCTCGAGTGCCAACCTCGCGGCCAAAGCTGAGGATCAAAACGCCGCTGCTACGAAAGAGCAGATTCTTCTGGCTGTGGATCAAGCCTTCTACGGCGCGCTGCAAGCTCATGCGGTGCTGACCGTGGCTCAGCAAACCGTAAGTGCCCGGCAGACAGTTACTGATCAAGTAGAAGCATTGTTTAAGAGCAAGCTAAGGTCCGAACTGGATTTCAGTTTTGCGAACGTCAACCTCGCTCAAGCCAAGCTGCTTGTCTTAGACGCGGAGAATAACGAGAACGGGGCGCTCGCTACGCTGTCCATGATACTGGGCTATTCCAAGACGCGGGAGTTTCAGTTAGTCGAGGACACGACGGCGATTAGTTCGCTTCCCAGCAATGTGGATGATCTTATCTCCCAGGCATTCGCGATGCGCCCGGAAATATTGTCGCTGGAATTCCAGGAGCAATCTGCGCAGAAGTTCCACATAGCCGAACGCGATTTACTTCTCCCAAATATCCGTGCGGTGGGGGCCGTAGGGGACACGCCGGTACGCGACCCAGTTCTCTCCAATTGGTACGGTGCGGTGGGTGTGAACGTCGAAATCCCTCTATTTAACGGTTTTCTCTACACGGCGAGGTCGCGGGAGGCGAGTCTGAGAGCGCAAGCGGCCCACGACCGTTTGCTTGATCTTCGCAATCGGATCTCACGCGATGTGCGCACCGGTTGGCTCAATGCGAATACCGCTTACGAGCGGGTTAGCGTTACGCAGCAATTGTCGGATCAGGCAAGCCTGGCGCTCGATCTTGCCCAAACACGTTATCGCTTGGGGCTAAGTTCCATCGTTGAGTTGAGTCAAGCGCAGCTCCAGCAGACGCAAGCCCAGATCAGCAACGCTCAGGCCGGTTATGACTACCGCCTCGCCTTGGCAATCCTGCGCTATCAAACGACTGGAATCTAGCTGGTGCGTCGACCGGAGTGGCTGCGAAGTTCTGCCAGTGCCCGCGGACTGGCCCAATCCCGCGGTGCTGCCAGGCCCGGTTCAGCGGCGCCGATCCCGCGCTGACTGGAACTTTTGACGTGCAACTTGCCGATGGTAAGACCGCCGAAGTCACCACGTCAACTTCCGCCTGAACTACTGGGGCCCCACGGGCAATAACCGCGACACCAGAGTGGAAGTCGAGAAGGCCAAGGTCTAAGGAGAGGCAGCCATGTCAAAACACCGTTTAAATTCAGTTTAATCCCGCGGGGGGGTCCTAGACTGCCCTCCGCTGCTCTCACCGTCCGAAGGACTCGACCGCAACATTGCTGACCCGCCGGCCGGCTCGTGCCAGCTAGAACCGCAGCCGCCGAAGCAGTATTCAAAACCCAGAAACTTCGGACCGGATCCAGAACGGGTAAGAAACTGCGGTTTTCAGCTGCCTGAGACGCGGCAAGCCGCGTCTCTACGGATGTGTTTTCGGAACCGAAAACTTCACCGGAACCTGCTCGACAATCTCGATATCAAATCCTTCCAGTGCGGCCACCCTTCGCGGGTGATTGGTCAAGAGTCGAATTCGCTTCAAATTCAGATCGGAAAGGATCTGAGCTCCCAGTCCGATCTCGCGATGAATCTTACGCTCGCTTTCGGGAAGTGACGGCAAACGCCGTTCCCGATGAAACGTGAGAAACGACTGGTCCCCGATTTTTTCCGCCGAGAAGCCTTTGGACGTCTGGTGCAGGTAAATCAATGCACCTCGCTCCGCCTCGGCAATAATCTTTAGCGAAGCCTCGAGCGTCTGATGGCAGTCGCACCCAGTAGCGCCGAAGACGTCGCCCAGCAGGCAATGCGCGTGCATGCGGACCAGGACCGGTGACGATGAATCGCTGATGTCGCCACGGATCAGGGCCATGTGAGATCCGCCACCATCCACTTCGCTCTCGTAGGCGATCAGGCGGAATTCGCCGTGCTTAGTTTCGACCATCGCCTCGCCCACACGATGCACGTAGCGCTCATGCTGCATCCGGTAGCGGATCAACTCCGCCACCGTCAGCATCTTCATTTCATGGGTGCGGCAGAATTCGATCAGGTCGGGCACGCGCGCCATGGTGCCGTCGTCTTTCATGATTTCGCAGATGATCCCCGCCGGAACCATGCCGGCAAGACGAGCCAGATCCACGGACGCTTCGGTCTGCCCGGCGCGCACCAGCACTCCGCCCTTGCGCGCGCGCAGCGGGAACACGTGCCCCGGCCGCGCCAGGTCCGATGGCCGCGTAGCCGGATCGATTGCCGTCCTAATGGTGCGCGAGCGATCGTAAGCCGAAATTCCCGTGGTCACGCCGTCGCGAGCGTCAATCGCCTCGCAAAAAGCGGTCCCGTATTGCGATGTGTTCTCGCTGGTCATGGGACCGATGCGCAGGTGGTCGAGCCGTTCCTCGGTCATGGCCAGGCAAATCAGGCCGCGTCCGTGCTTGGCCATGAAGTTAATGGCTTCGGGGGTGACTTTTTCGGCGGCTAGGGTTAGGTCGCCTTCATTCTCGCGGTCCTCGTCATCAACCACGACGATCATTCGCCCAGCGCGGATCTCTTCGATCGCGGTGACCACATCGGTAAACGGCAGATTAGGAGTCATAGGCATCACGCTGCGTTTAAATCGCGCCGTTTCGATGGCGCCAGTTCGTTCGCCCCGCCAGAAAACAGGTTCTTCATAGCCCGCGACATAGCCCGAAACACCCATCGCATCACGACCACGATTATGGCCAGGAAGCCGGCAACGATCAGGCCAGCCGCAATCGGGTGCCGGGTAGCCAGCCAGGTCAGGAACACAGCGAGCGTGTCTTCCCCCGCGCTGAGCGCGAAATTCGAGACCGGCTCCGGAGACGGGGTCACGGCTACGCGCGCCGCCGTCTTACCTCCGTGCGCCGCCAAGGCGATCGCCCCGCCCGCCAGCGCCGCCAGCAACTGCTTTTCCGGCGAAAGCTGGGACGTCGCGCCGTAGGCGATCAGGACCGCCACGGGAATTCGAACAAAGGTATGCAGAGCATTCCAGAACAAATCGAAAACAGGAATCTTGTCCGCGAAAAACTCAACGGCAAAAAGCACGCCGGAGGCCGCAATCACCCACCAACTGGAAAGCAGATGCAGCCCGGAAGGCAAATCGAGCAGGCCAGCATGGGTCAGAAGTCCGAGTGTGGCCACCGTGGCATACACGTTGAGCCCGGCCGCGAAGCTAATGGCCACGATCAGACCGACGAGTTCGGAGCCGCCAAACCTCATGCCTGTCAGCATATCCGGACTCGGCCTCCTCGAGACAGTGCAAATATGAAGCGAAAAAAAAGGGTCGCCTGCGGCGACCCTCCCAGTAGCTCTTTCAGCAAATCTGGTTCCCTGCGGTTACAGGGTGGATTCGATCTCAAAACCCCAAGCTTCCAGCAATGGCTCGGGGATGTACTTGGAATTCTTGTTCCGTCGCGCCCATTCCCGCAGTCGTGTAGACCGCAAATACTGGTCGGGGGAGAGCTTATACTCGTGCACAACCTGCTCGAATTCCGTGATTGTCGGAACAACCGGCCCGATAGGCTCGGGCTTGCCCCAGTTCGGGTTTCCGCGTCGCTTAGCCATGAAAAATATACCCTCTTGTGATGTGGGATAAGGACTTCTTGTCTTAAGTCGCTATCTTCTTTGATTCCAAGAAGTGCCCAGGGGATTCACTCGCAAAAAGGGAAACGCAGACCACGGATTTTAGCCCCTCGGCCTCTATGGAAGCTATTGATAATAATAGGTTTTTCTACGTAAGTCAACAGAAAAGTTGACTCCTTTACGCCCTATGGCCTATCCCCTTTGTGCACAGCCATTTGCAGTTGACCCGAGGGGAACGCGTCCCCGACCGTCAGGCTAGGGACGCCCCCTAGCGAACCGCTTTCTCCCAGCCGATAGGGCCACAAGCAGGGGCATCGTCTAGGAGGGGTGCCAGGAGCAAGAGTGACCGGAGTAACCGGGAGACCAGTCCATGGCGTTGACCACGGAGTCTCATACACTTAGAGTACGAACGGGGATTGTATTACGGCCCAATTAGGGGCTGGGGATCTACCCCAACCGAGAGCACGCGAAGGCGTTTTACAACATTCACCATCATCCGCCTCGGCAAAGCGGAGACGGCGCACAAAAACCGATCTGAATCGGATTTAAAGCATGAACTTGAAGTCTCTACTACTGAGTTCGGACGAAAGGACGGTGCGCGTCCTGCGCCGGGTCCTCAGCGACCTGGAAATTGAGGTCGAACATTGCGCCAGCGCGGACGATGCCATCCGCCAGATTACCCGTCAGCGTTTCGAAGCCATTATCGTAGATGGGACGAATGCGGAGGAAGCCAGCAACGTGTTCCGGGGAGCCAAAGCCGCTCCCGTCAACAAGCGAGCCCTCGGGATCGTGCTGGTGGAATCTCCCGTCGGACTCAAGGGCGGGTTCGAAATGGGGGCCCATTTCGTCCTCCACAAACCCCTGGCGGTCGAGCGCGCCAAAGCCAGCTTTCGTGCGGTTCGGGCCCTGATGAAGCGGGAACGGCGGCTGCAGTTGCGGGTCGCTGTGCAAATTCCGGTCGAGTGTTATGGGGCGGGCCGGTACAAAGCCAACACCCTCGACCTCTGCGAAGGCGGCATGGCGATTCAGTTTATCGGCCGCGTCGCGAAAGAAAACTCGCTCCGCTTCTCGCTCGATTTGCCGGGCATGGACGGGAAGCTCGAACTCCATGGAGAACTGGCATGGGAAGGCAACGGCGATCATGCCGGTGTCCGCTTCAAAGACGCCACCGACGAGGACCGCAGCATTCTTCGCCAGTGGCTCAACAGCCAGCTTCCCGAGCCCGAGCCGGACGACCCACCCGTAAATTGCCGTCTCACCGACCTCAGCGGCGGCGGCTGCTATCTCACCACAAACTCACCCTTCCCGAGGGGCACGCGTGTCATCCTTTCGATCAAGGCCTCCGACCTCGAAGTCCGCGCCGGAGGCCTCGTACTGGTCGCGCATCCAGAATTCGGGATGGGAGTGGAGTTCCTTCGGACCACGACCGAGCAACGCGATCAGGCGCACCACATCGTAACGGCTCTGCGCGCCAACGGAGACAAATCTCCCGAGCTTCAGGTGGAACCCGACGGACTGGAAACGTCATTGCCTGGCCATGGCGTGGCTATGTTCCAGTCTTCCGCAACCCAGGTCCCCGGAAATGAAGACGCACTCGTCGATCTGTTCCGGCACAAGTTTCAGGTGCCGGTCGAAACCTTCCTGCAGCAGATGCGCGAACAGCGCCAGGCTGTCGAAACGCACTCGCGCGGCTGAGCAAATCAGGTCTCAGGTCTTAGGTCTCAGGTCTTAGCAGTTAGCCAAATCCCTTGTGGGTTGAGCTAAACGCTAAGTGCTAATGGCTAACGGCTGATCCTCTTTTACGCTTCGGGAATAAGCTCGCTCACCGTCCCGCGCTGCAGCAAGTACGCTCCCGGACCCTGCTGTCCGCGAACCGAGCGGCAGAACTCGGCCACAAAAAATCCCGCTTTCACGGTCTCGCGGAACGCCCACCGCGTCGCGTCGCGCCACTCTCGTGCCAATCCCATGTCGGTGCGCTCGACCTCCAGAATGTCGCCCGGGATTTCAATGCTCACGCGCTGCCGCGCCAGTGATTCCGCCAGATCGGCCCGTCCCGGTTTCCCGCTGGGATCGAAGCGTACCAGCGGAGCCAGCAGCTTCATGGCATCGAGCGTTTCCACTCGCGCATTCTTACCCGCCAGCCGATCCCGCACCCGCCGCGAATTCAGCCGCCACCGCACCCACAGCCGGTCCGTCCCGTTCCGATGCAGCACGCTGGAAGTTTCCGGCCCGTAGAAATCCACCTCATAGGTATCGGAGACCACGCCCAACTTGGAAAAGTTGAAGTGCGCGTTCCGGCTCTGCAGCGGATCGTAGGTCCACGTCATCTCATGAACGCCCATGGCCATGGCCCGCTCGCGCTGCGCCTGCTTCAGCCGCGAGCCGAGATCCAGATGCCGATACGCATCGAGCACGGCCAGCATGTGCGAGTGAATCGTCGTCTGTTCGTGCTCGCGGCCGAGAAATCCGAACGCGAACCCGACTAGCTTCTCCTTATCAAAGGCACCCACGAAAACATTGCCCGCCGCCTTCAAGGCGATGGCCAGCGTCAGGGGCAAGGTGTCCTCGTCCGCCATCCCCCAGACTTCTTTCTCCACCGCTTTCAGTTGGCTGAGGTCGTCGATGCTCCTGAGGTCGCGAATTCCAATCTGCTGCGCGCCAGCGCGGGACATCATGGCTGGACCTTCGCGCGCTTCGAGTTCTGTTCCCCGGGCATGGCAATCTCCGCGCAGAAGTTCAGCACTGAAGAAACACAACCGTGTACAGTACCGGTTGCTTCTTTGTCAACATCAATCAAAGTCAGGCAGTGTCCCAAATTCATCAACCACAAAGGACACGAAGGTTTAAACCCCTAAGGTTTCCTTCGTGGTCCTTCGTGTCCTTGGTGGTTGCCGCTTTGCTGTGCCCGCCATCTCCGCCCGCGCACCCCATTCCACGCATCTTACCCTGCATGCTACCCTCAAACCCGGAGACGAACACGACCGTGAAACCGATTGCCAAGCTTCTGCTTTTGATCGCCCTGATCGTGTTGGGAAACTCCCTGCTGCTGGCCGCCGATCGCGGCACACTGGTGCGCGAGGCCGTCATCTACATCTCTCCCGACGCCAGTTCCAACAAGCTCGGCCAGGTCGAACGCGGACGGGAACTGATTCTTCTCGACAAAAGCCGCAACTGGCTGCACGTCGAAGCTCTGCTCGGCTCGGCGAAAGGCCCCGACCCCGCCTTCGTTTTGGAGGACGAGGACGAGGGCAAGACCATCAGCGGCTGGGTCCTCGATACCGGAATCGTCTGGGCGTCCACTCCCAACGGCGACCGCATCCTGTTCGGCGCCGCCGTCGATTCCGAAGATGAGGCCGGCCGCCGCCATGGACGCCGCGGCGCGGCCCAGGACGCCTTGCGCCTCTATCGCCGCGTCTACGATATCTTCCCGACCGCTCCCGTTGCCGGCGAAGCCCTCTACCGTGCCGCCGACATTAGATGGCAGATCGACAAATCAGACATGCAGTCCCGCCCCTCCGCGCGCGAGAAGGAATCCTACCTTCGCGAAGGCATCGACGAGCAGTCCATGAAGCAGGTGATGAAAAAGTTTCCGGACACAAAGTGGGCCCAACTCGCCGCCTTCCACCTGCTGGACAACAAAATGTGCGGAGACTGGCAAGGCTCTTCCAAGTGCCCCGACAAGGAAGCCGAAATTTACGAAAAGTACGTTAAAGAACACCCCGAATCTCCCGCTGCTCCCGAGGCGCTGTACAACGCCGCTTCTCGCCGAGCCGCCCTGATCGAGATTTATAAGACTGAAGAACAACCAAAGAAGTCCGACCAATCAAAGAACCTGTCCATCGCGCTCGCCCAGCAGTTAATCTCCAAGTATCCGCAAAGCGACTGGTCGTCGCGCGGACAAACCCTGCTCTTCCTGGTGCAGCAAGGAGTACCGACGTACGGAAACGCGATACAGTAGGTTATCGGGGTGGTCACTTTAGATTCTGAAAAGCCGTCTGGTTGTACGAGTGAATCCGGCAGTGACGGCCGCACCAGTTCTGAGGAATCGTAGCCAGCTCGGATCAAATACTCCCGGAGGCCGTTATGAGCAACGTAACTTTCACTTGGACCCTTCTGCTGACCGGTCTGATGATAGCCTCCGTGGGATTGCCTTTGACGCTGAGTGGACAGACGAAAGTTGGAACAGATCAGCAGGCAATCGCGGCTGTGATGGACCGGTTTATGGACGCGTGGAACCGGCATGACGCGAAGGCGTTCGCGGCAGTATTCGCCGAGGATGCCGACTTCACCAATTGGCGCGGCGAAGGCGCGAGCGGGCGATCCAAAATTGAAGAGTTCCACGCGCCGATGTTCGCGACCATTTTCAAGAACAGTCACCAGAGCTACACGGTCATCCAGACAAGGTTGATCCGTCCCGACGTTGCGGCCGTGGATGTGCATTGGGAGATGAGGGGCGTGATGGATGCCCAAGGAAATCCGCGGCCCGATCGCCGGGGTTTGTTGAATTTCGTGATGGCGAAGAATGCCGGGCAGTGGCAAATCGTGGTGATGCACAACCTGGACTTGACGGCATTGCCGCCCTCGAACTCGGCAACTCCGAAATGAAGAACCGACGAGCAACACAAGGACAAGCGGTTCATCAGGATTGAAAGTAGGTCCACCAGCAGGCGGCCGAGATCGTTGGGATCAGCTACCGGCAGATGCGGCGTGGGCGAGAGCGCCAGGAAGGGTCAAGACGAGCGGAAGCTCAGTCTGTGCCATTGGTAGCGCCGATCTTCAGGCTGCATCTTTGCGTCCGCGGGAGTGAGTGTAGCGACAGAATGCCTTTTACTTGGTTTTCTGCTCGCCAGCCGTCTCCTCCTGCTGCTCTTCAGACTTTTGCCAACTGGAATTGGGGTCGTATTCCTTCATCGCTTTGGCGAGAACATCGGTCTTCTTGCCGAGATCCTTCTCATACACGACTCCATCCTCGTTAACGAGGAATGTCATCACGCCGGACGACCTGTATTCCGCAGGATAGGCCACGAAAGCGAAACCCCCGCTCATTTTGCCGTTTACGATGTAACTCTTCGCGCCGCCTGGGCCATTTTTTCCCTGTCGCGTAAGGATGAGGTAATAGTAACCGCGGTAAGGAGTCGGAGCACCCTCTAAGCTCTTGCCATAGCCCTTAGCAACCGCCGATGCCACCAGCGGCCCGATGGGGCTCTGGGGTTCGCCATCAGCGGCTTTCCAATAAAGCCCGTTGTGCTGCCCTTCATCACTGAAGATTTTCTGGGCGTACTCGCTGTGCTGCTTGGAGTATTCCTTTTCCGCCGCCGCGAGTTCCTGACTAACGCGGATGGCCGATAGTTCATTCCGGCCAATTCGTCTGTACAAAATTTCTTTCTTGCCCGCCGCGGTATCGAAATACCACGAATTACCTTTGTTCACCAGCGGTATGGGCGCGGGCCAATTATGCGCGCCGATATACAAGACCGTGGTTCCATCCGGTTCTTTCACCAGACGGTGCATTTCCCGATATCTCTCTACGAAATTAGCGCGGCTGTTGGCGTCCTCGGTTTCGTCTCCCGACGAGACGATTTGCTTTCCATCTGGTCCGAGGATTTCGAGCATCGTTCTTTCGTCGTTGCTCTGCGCTGCCGTGACGAGTGCGTTGCTCGCGTCTTCCGCCGATGAGAACGTTTTCTGGCCCGGTTGCTGCGCCATGGAACGGGTGGGAAAACACACCGTCAAAAGGATAGCGACCACGGCTAATTTCGGAAGATTGGCCCAGTGAAATTTGTCGAAGTTCAGCTTGGTTCGCCGCATATGGCTTCTCTCCATTTTCACAATTTTCAAACTACCAGGAACATAACCGCACCGCGATCAATGACGCCCGCCACTGCCGCGAGATCCCCCGCCGCCATGCGCTGCTCCGCCACTGCCGCCACGCGCTGCTCCGCCACGGACGCTGGCGCTTCCGCGTGACGAATAGCTCTTGGCCTGTCCGCCATGGTCGTAGCCGCTGAAGGCGCCCGAGCGGGTACCGCTCTGGCCGCGGGGTTCAGCATAGCCTCGAGCCGCCTGCTTGTTTCCGTTGAAAGGCCTGGCGGTTGCGCCGGCACGGTTGTTAACTCCGCCGCGTGCGCCCATGTTCCCGGGCCTGTTCCCTGCGTTGGCGCCGGCACGAACTCCGCCGCGGCCGCCGCTAACTCCGCCGCGCGCGCCTCCTGCTCGGTAGGCATTGCTCCGGTTATAAAACGTTCTGCTCCCGGAGTAGTACCTGCCATGGTTGTACATTGCGTATCGGCCACCCCAATTGAATCCCCAATGACCCCAGCCCCATCCATAACCTCCGAAGAAGCCGATTCCGAAGCCGCCTCCGAACTGCACGTACGGGCCGCCAAACCAGATTCCGGGATACGGGTACCATCCCGGCCACGCCATGATGGGACCTCCGTAAACCAACCACGGATCATACGCCGGGACGTAAACCAGGTCGGGATTAGCGGGCTCAATATCAATCGCCGAACCCTGCCCCGTAACAGTTTGTTGCGGCGTGGTCTTAAGATTGCCGGATGCTTGCGCTCGCCGGCGCATCACCTGTACGGCATCCATCACATCCGGTTGCTGGTTGTAGTAGGCGTCGCCCAGAGATGACGTCCAGGACAGGTTTTTGTCCATATTTCCAAGGACGGATGGAAAGGCAGCGAGCGCCTTGACGCTCGGGTCCCAGGGTTGCTGGTCCACAGCTTGGCCCAAAGCGTCACCCTTCAAATCGGGATGCGCTTGCGCCCATCTGTCGGCTTCGACGACTTGCTCGGGAAACGTGGATGCCGCGAGAATCTGCGCCACCAGCGAATCCGGATACAGCGCAATCGGCGCCACCAACTGCTGCAACTGCTCGGGAGTCTGTTGCGTGTAGGGCGGCGCCTCCGCGTCTTGCGCCGGAGCTTGCGCGTCCGGGGCTGGCGCGTCTTGATAGGCCAACAGCTTCTGAGGCCAGGCCGCGAACAACAGAACCAACGACAACAGGGAAACCAAATGCTGCTTGCCCCATCGAGGCCTTGCGAACCCTGCGACACGTCCGAAAATGTTCATGTTCTTGAACCTCCTCTGCAAAATCCTACGGAACCCGGCGCCATGACCAGCAAGAGGCAGAGTCCCTACGCTGCCGCCCCGCTACGCTGGCGCCGTTCGTTAGAACGTGGTGCGAGCCTGTACGCTCGTTCGATGATCCGCACCAGCCGTTCCGGCAGTTCGCTCTTCATCATGTATTCATCCACTAACCACATGATACGCTCTGGCATCTCGGAGTGCGCTGAAAGCAGGATGATCGGCAGGTTGGAAAACCGTTGCTTGATATGGCAGGCTACGGCTTCCGCGTCCATACCTTCCAGTTTGTACTCCAGTAGAACCGCGGCCACCGGCGTTTCCTCCAACATCTTCATCGCGGCGTAGCCGCTCGACGCGATCTTGACGCAATAACCATTAAGATTCCAGAGTCGCTTTGCGAAGCTCCAACACTTGTGGACGGTCGTCGATGCACACCACAGTGGGGGAGTCCATTGCCAGTCTCCTCCAAATAGTTAGATGCTGTAATTGGCTCGCCGTTGCTCGATGCGCATAACTCGCAAGACACTACAAGCCCACCACGACCCATCCGAGTTGAAACAGCGCTCTGCCAGAGCGCAGCCATCATTACAAGACTTAAGCAACTACAGACACCCTGTCTGTTCAAAATTGAACACTTCCCGTTCCAAGCGGGCGTTAGCGCGGAGACGCCCAGCATCTGTCTTGGCGGCACCTTAGCTGAGTCGAATCCTGGAGCGGTGTTCGATGTGGGGCGGCAGGGATATTCGGCATACGTCCCGTCACCTGTTCTTGTGACGCAATGCTGTCTCTGGCTCAGCGATCATTGTGCTCCTCACGCTTGTGCGCGAGGATGGCCTTCCCCAGTATCTAAGCACGGACTCCGATCATCAGCCCACTGGGGCCAGGCAAGCGCTCGCGGCGCACATCGGAGAAGCCCGCATCCCGCAGCCAACTCGCGTATTCCGGCTCACTATAGCTGCTGCCCGCTTGCGTCCCCACCAACATATTCAGCGAGAACAAGGCGGCAGCACGGGGAGCGGTCTTGCTTGGTTCCAGAATAAAATCCTGCACGACCACCTTCCCCTTGGGAGCAAGTGCGTTGTAGGCCCGTTGTAATAGCTCGCGGTTCTCTTCGGGAGAGAACATATGACAGATAGCGGAGGCCAGAATCAGGTCGTAGTTCTGTCCCAGCGGATCGCGCAACATGTTGCCCACCCGCGTGGCGATGCGGTCCGCAAGCCCAGCCTTCCGGATGTTTTCTTGAGCGAGAAGAACGACCTCGCCCAAGTCCAGAATTTCCGACTCCAGCCCAGGTATGGCGCGCGCGAAAGCAATGGAATACGCTCCCGATCCGCCGCCCAGATCCAACATACGTTGGATTCCGTCCGTCCCTATCGCCTTTGCCATCGCCTTTAACACCGCGCCGGCCCGCTCCTTGGCATTGCGGTCCATGGCTGCAATGAAATCTTTCACCCAATTGTCTTCGCGGCTGCGGGTCTCGACCGACGTCCCGGCGCGCACGCACTCCGTCAACGCCGACCAACGATGCCACAGGTGAGCGGTGTGCATAAGGCCACCACGGGCATGGTCGCGCGAGCTCTCCGAGAAGAAGCGGGCACTGGCAAGGGTGTTGAAAAAAGTTTCGTCTCTCTTGTCGAGCAGCTTCAGACTGACCAGCGCATTCAGCAGCATCTCTGTAGCTCGCGAATCGGCATGAATGCTCTGCGCTACCTGCGCGGTGGACGCACCACTGCCAACGGCTGTGAATACATCCAGTTCGAGCGCTGTGAGTACAGCCCGGCTGGGCATGAAAGCTCGAATCATCTCGTTGAGATCGTCCGGAAGAACGCCGGCCTCATCTCTGGCCTTCACCATGGCCCGATAGTGGTCGCGATGCTCTGTCGCTTCCGCTTTCATCGCCTCCGAATCGCTCCAAGCCAGGCGCGATACTACCTTGCCGGACCGTAGGGAACCCACGATCTCCGGAACATCCTCCTCCTTGATCTTGTGATACCAGACACCCTCGGGATAGGTGATCATGATTGGTCCGTCATCACACAAGCCGAGGCAACCGCAGGTCGTCAACTGAACTTCGTTGTCCAGCCCTTGGGAGCCTAGTTCGTGCTCCAGGGCCTGCAAAACCCGCAGCGATCCGTTATTGGGGCACGAGGTAACCCCGTCCGGTTTCTCCTGTGTGCAGACAAATATGTGGTGGCGAAACGGCTCCATTTGCATCCTCCAGCGTTCTGGGCCAACCAGGCTAATTCGCATTCGAAGGAACAGGTTGCACGAACCCAGGCCCAGCACGAGACAACCTGCAATTTTCTTACGACATGGCCTCATCCGCCGTGACTCAGGTCACAGACCTTCAAGTCTGGCGCGAGAGGAGAATAAGCGCGATTGGACGTTCACACCGCGCTATGGTTTTGAACTTGTGGCCGGCATTCACGCGACGGACGTAATCCCGTGATTGATCGTGATTGGTATGGATCGTGATTAATAATAATGATAAACGACGTACCGCCGGCCGCGCACATCACGCACGTCTGTGATTCCTGTCACGGCGTGACTGTTCGAATCTCACCGATGATTTGACGTTCAACTCTGAGGCCCCATGCCAGAAGACGACCGCAAAAACTCCGGCAATCACGACGGCGCCGCTCTCGATCGCCGCCAGTTCGTCAAAGTCGGTGCAACCTCGCTGGGCGTGGCCGGACTGGGAGCGTGCGTGTTCGGATTCCGTTATCTCTCACCGAACGTGCTCTACGAGCCCTCGCCGATCGTCAGCGTAGGCCGGCCCGAGCGTTACACGGTCGGCTCCGTCACGCTCGATCCCCGCTTCGGCATTTTCGTGGTGAGAGCCCAGGAAGGTTTCTATGCGTTGAGTGCGGTGTGCACCCACCTGGGGTGCCTCACGACCTGGAAGGCGGATGCGGGTGTTATCGCCTGTCCCTGCCATGGCAGCACGTTCCGGCGCGACGGAACCACCATTGCCGGTCCCGCTCCCGCTCCTTTACCGTGGCTGAAAATGTGGCTCGGCGACGATGGGTTTCTCATTGTCGACCGATCGACGACCTTGCCCGCACGTTCCGAGTATGTCCAGGCGGAAACGCATGGCTAGACCACTGGGCATCGCAGAGGGCGCCGCCCTCCACAACCCCCTGCACGCGATTGTGCGCTGGCGCGAAGACTTTCAGCGCATGATGTCGGCCCGGGTGCTTGAATCTCAGCTCGGTTTCCGCGTGACCTGGTATCTCGGCGCTCTGACCCTGGGCTGTTTCACCATTCAAGTCACCACCGGCCTGCTGCTGATGCTGTACTACCATCCTTCCATTCCCCAGGGCTATGCCGACATGAAGGACCTGGAGTTTGTGGTCTCCTCCGGGTACATGTTGCGCAGCCTGCACCGCTGGTCGGCGCATGCCATGGTTCTCCTCGTCTTCATGCATATGGCCAAGGTGTTTTATCGCAAGGGCTACAAACCACCGCGCGAATTGAACTGGATCATCGGCGTATTTCTGCTACTGGCCACACTGCTGTTGAGTTATACGGGCTATCTGCTGCCCTGGGATCAGTTGTCTTACTGGGGCACTACGGTGGGAGCGAACATTATTTCTTCGATTCCAATCGTGGGCGCCAACCTGCGCTTCTACCTGCTCGGCGGTCACACCGTAAATGCGAACGCGTTACTGCGGTTCTACGTGTTACACACGATGATGTTTCCGCTCTTAGCCATCGTGCTGATTGCCGTGCATCTCTGGCGGCTGCATGAAGACGGTGGAATGTACGACCTCGACAAGAACGGAAATCCGATCGTGCCCGAGCACAGTGCGCTGGCGATGGCCGACGCGCCGATACGGCTGGAAGAGGAAAAAACTCTTTCCTACCGCGAATTACTGTTTCGCGAACTCATTGGCATCGAAGCGCTGACCGTGGTTCTGTTTGTGATGGGATTGTTGTGGAAGGCGCCGCTGGATGAACTCGCGAACCCTCTGCACACCCCCAATCCTGCGAGAGCGCCCTGGTACTTCACGGGCCTGCAGGAGTTACTGCACTACTTCCCACCTTTTGTGGCGGGAATCATTCTTCCGACGCTCATCGTGAGCGGCCTGTTTTTCATTCCTTTTTCTCCGTTCTTCGATAACGTCACTACCTACGATGCGAATCAATGGTTTCGGCGCAAGCCGATCCGGATGCTGATCGCGACGGCTTTGATCCTCTTACTGAGTGTGCTCCTCGTGCGGGTGCATGCCTGGGATGCACTGCTGCCCGCGTTAGTCGTGGCGATTCTTCTGCTGCTCGCGAACCAGTCTTCGGCCCAGCCGGCCCGAGATTTCCGAGGCTGGCTGAGTTCCCGGCCGCTTTCGTTCTGGATTATGACGCTATTCCTCATGGAAGCTGTCGTCCTGACCAGCGTGGGCACATTATTCCGCGGTCCAAGTTGGGCGTGGGTGTGGCCCTGGAGGGGCTGAGTGAGTCTCAGAAATCAAGTCGGCAGCGTCGCACGGTTTTTCGTCGGCACAGCGCCGCGCCGCTTTGCCTCGGTGAGCGTCCTGTTGGCGCTGGTCTCCGCGATTGCTCCCACCAAAGATCTCTTCAGCCAGTGGCGCCACTATCAACGGCTCTATGTGCAGTCAATCCGCAACCGTCCGAATGCGGCTCGTCTCGAGCACCGCTTCGCAAGCGGCATCCACCAGATATGGATTCCCGAGCAGCACGTGGTCGATCGCTGCTCAACCTGCCACGTCGCCCTGCAGGAAGCCAGCCTGGCGGATGTGCGCAAGCAACCCTTCCGCCCGCATCCTCCGATGCCGCACTCGCTCACGGAATTCGGGTGTGTCGTTTGCCATCACGGACAGGGAGCAGCCACCACCGTGCAAGAGGCGCACTACAGCACGAAGGCGTGGGAGCAGCCGATTCTGCCCTCCCGGTACCTGGAATCGTCCTGCGGCCAGTGCCACATGGATGTGCTGGAAGGAACGCCTCGCCTCAACCAGGGCCGCCACTTGCTGGCGCGCTACGGCTGCGCCCACTGTCATGCCATTACCCAGCCCGATGGAACGCTCATCGTTCCGGTGGATGAACCGCCATCGCTGGAACACGTCGCAGAAAAAACGACGCGCGAGTGGATTTCCGCCTGGATCAAGAATCCGCAAGCGTACGCAGCCTCCGCCACGATGCCGAACTACCGGTTTAGCGACCAGGAAGCCGGCGACATTGCGTCCTTCTTAGTGGCGCAGAGCACGGCTTCGGAAAATTCGCGGAAAGAGATTAAGAATGTTACTCTGCCGCCAAGCGACGAAGCGTTGCTGGCCGGCAAGAGCGTGTATGGCACCTTGTTCTGCTCTTCGTGTCACGCCATCCAAAACGCCGCGGGCAACCTGGTGGGCGGAGATCTCGCGCCGGAACTGACTCGCGTCGGCAATAAAGTGAATCCCGATTGGCTTCGCCGGTGGCTGCAAGCTCCTCAGGGATACGATCCGAAGACGCGGATGCCGCGTTACCGGTACGACGAAAAGCAGGTGGCCTTGTTGTCGAGTTTTCTGCTGAGTAAGAAAGACGATGATTTCCTGGCCAACGTTCATCTGCCCGATTCCGACGCACAGAGCATTGCGCACGGAAAGAAACTGGTCGCCGACTATGGTTGCACCGCTTGTCACCGCATCAACGGAGTGAACCCGCCTGAAAGTTTTGCTCCCGATCTTTCGCGGATCGGGAGCAAGCCGCTCTTCCAGGTGGGCTTCATTCGCGGAATGCCGGAAACGCTGCCCGACTACATCGCGGGCAAGATCCACGATCCACGCGCTTTCGGTCCGGCGCTGAAGATGCCAACCTTCAGCCTTACCGACACGCAGATTGAGAGTCTAACCACTGCGTTGCTGGCGCAGACAGATCGCGCCGTGACCATGCCTCCGGAACTGGTGCGGACGACATCCCATGCCAAGTATCATCCGGGTGGCGATGCGGGGCGGTTGATGGAAGACCTCCGCTGTCAGAGTTGCCACACGATCAATGGCAACGGCGGAGACATGGCTCCCGACCTGAGTTTTGAGGGAAGCGCGGTGCAACGCACATGGCTGTTGGATTTCATGAACAATCCCAACTCGCTGCGCCCAATGCTGATTCGCAGAATGCCCAAGTTCAATTTGAGCGATGCCGAGATCAAGAGCCTTTCGGATTACATGCTATCGGCCTATCAGGCGTCTGGATTCGATTCGCAGGCGCTGGAGGCGAGTGCCTTGAATGCCGATGCCGCGGCTCGAGGCAAGCAACTTTTCTACACCAAGTACGCGTGCCAGGCGTGCCACACTGCCGATTACAAGAAAGACAAGGGTTACGTAGGCCCCACGCTCGTGGGCGTAGGAGACCGGTTGACTCCCGTCTGGATCTACAAGTGGCTGAAGAACCCGAATGCCCTAAGTCCGGGCACGCTGATGCCGAACCCCAACCTGCAGGACGGCGAAGCGCGAGACCTGACGGCTTTCCTGGTTACGTTAAACGCGCATCAGAAGAGAGGCACGAAGTGAAACGCGCGGCAACTTGCGGCGTCGTCCTTATTCTTATTCTGTCGGGCTGCACGAGGCGCCGGGCTGCCAATCCGTTGCCCACTCCCAAAGCATATGGAACCCAGATCGTAGAAGTCAGCGGCGGAAAACAGATCGGCGGGGTGGGCTCCAAATTGCCCGACCCTCTGGTGGTGCAAGTGAACGGCGCTGACGGTAACCCTGTGACTGGGGCGCTGGTGTCACTCCGCTGCGCGGGGCTCACGTTCAACCCATCCGATGCTCTCTCCGATTCGAGCGGACAGGTGAGTGTCGCGGTGCAACTCGGCAGCATTCCCGGCAGCTACCAGGTTCTCGCCGAGACCCCCAAGTCAGGTGGAGGAACGGTGACGGTAACGTCGCGTGAGATTGCGCTTGGCTACCAGGAGAAGCTGGGCAAAGAGGTGAGCGAGAAATACTGCACCGTCTGTCACGATCCCGAATCGACGCCGGAGAGAGTCTCCAACTTTGACAACCTGGCTCCGCCCGCTCCGCACCTATTCACGGATGGAAACACACTCAACCCGATGTCGGATGGCGACCTGATCAAAATCATCGCGGATGGCGGCCCCGCCCTGGGGAAGTCGCCGCAGACGCCGGCATATCGACGCACGCTCACTATGGCCGAGATCAAGGCGGTAGTGGCATATCTGCGGGCCGTCGCTGACCCGCCCTATCCTGGTGCGACGGGTAAATAGCCGTAGTGTTCCGCGCGGGACAAGATGGTTGAATCCTGCTTCCATCGGATGATGTTGGAAATCGCGATTTTTCACCAGTCACGTCTAGCTTTGCGCACTGGCTCTTGGCGATCACCGCACATCAAGATGTGACGCTTCTCACTGACAGGACGCGCTCAATCGTGCTGGTATAATTGGCATTAGTCGCGCCTCCTCGAAGAGTACGTCCTGCCGAGTGCCCACCCCCTGAGGCGAACAAGTCATGAACCGGCTCCTGGGCAACGCCCAAGGCTAGACCGGGGTCAGCGTCTAGGATGCCCACCAGAATTGATGGGAGGCATTATGAGAACGGCTCTCTTTCTTGCTTGTCTTTTCCTGCTGCTACCTGCTCAGCTTCCTGCACAATTCCAGCCGCATGTGGATTACGCGGTCGGCAGTGCTCCCTTTTCAGTGGCCGTGGGCGACTTTAAAGGAGACGGGAAACTCGACTTGGCGGTAACCAACAGCGCCAGCAATACCGTGAGCGTGCTGTTGGGTAATGGCGATGGCACCTTCCAGGCGCATGTGGACTACCCGACCGGCAATCGTCCTACGTCAGTAGTCGTAGCCGACTTCAGGGGGGTCGGGAAGCGTGATCTGGCGATAACGAACGGCAATGACAACACCGTGGGCGTGTTGCTGGGCAACGGCGATGGCACCTTTCAGCCGCATGTGGACTACGCGACCGGAGACATTAATCCGCAATGGCTGGTGGTGGCGGACTTCAACCGCGATGGCAAACTGGACATAGCTACCGCCAACTATGGCCCCAATTACACGAACGCAACGGTCTCGATCTTTTTGGGCAACGGCGACGGCACCTTCCAGCCCGCAAAAGACTACGCCGCTGGAGTCAATCCCTTCGGCGTCATGACGGGAGACTTCAACCACGATGGCATTCCCGATCTGGCGGTGGTTGACAACAATGGGTCCTTCGGCGTTCAGATCCTACTCGGCAACGGGGATGGCTCTTTCCAGGCACCGGTGTACTATGCCACCGGCGACAACCCGCGTGTAGGCGTGGTGGCGGACTTTAACGGCGATGGCAATCTTGATCTGGCTATCGGCAACTGCATCGACAACGATGTGTCGATCCTGATGGGCGACGGACAGGGACACTTCGCAGCGCCGGTGAACTACGCGGCCGGCGACATTGTCCAGACGGTTGCGGGAGGCGACTTCAATGGCGATGGAAAACTTGACCTCGCCGTCGCGAACCAGCAGTCCAACAATGTGTCGGTCCTGCTGGGTAACGGCGATGGTACCTTCCAGGCGCAGGTGCAATACGCGACCGGAAGTGGTCCTCTTTGGGTGGCGGTGGGGGACTTCAACGGGGACGGCGCCCCAGACCTCGTCACCGCGAACATCAACGCCAATTCCGTTTCGGTGCTGCTACAGGCTAACGTCCGCGCCACGACGACCACGCTCGTCTCTTCACGGAATCCGGCGGTTCCTAACCAGCGGGTGACCTACACGGCTACGGTGACGAGCCAGTACGGCAGAGGAAATACGGGCACCGTAACCTTCCGCGACGGTGGCCAGACCATCGCAACCGTAACCCTGGCGAATCATCAGGCAGCGTTTAGCACACGCTACGGTACGACCGGCACTCACGCCATCACGGCGATTTACTCAGGCGACGCCGACAGCAATGGCAGCACCTCCCCGACGCTGATGGAGTACATAACGGACACCTCGAAGACGGTCGCGACGACATCGGGGTCTCCCTCGTTTGTAGGCCAGCCAGTAACATTCACGGCGATTGTGGGCTCGCTCTATGGCGCGATTCCCGACGGCGAACTGGTGACGTTCTACGACGGATCCACGGCGTTGGGCTCGGTTGCGCTGGCGGGAGGAACAGCGGCGTACACAACGTCATCACTCTCGGTGGAAACGCACTTGATCAAAGTAACCTACCCCGGGGATGCGTCGTTCAGGCCAAGTAATGGCTCGGTCGTGCAAGTAGTCAGCAAGTACCCAACCAGGACGACCCTCACCTCGAGGCCGAATCCTTCCAAACACGACCAGGCAGTGACCTTCACGGCGAAGGTCAGGTCGGCCGGACCTGACACGCCAACCGGCAAAGTGTTGTTCATGGACGGAATCTTCGGCATTGGAACGACGACGTTGAGCGGTGGAGTAGCCACCCTGACCAGCGCGAAACTCGCCGTGGGCACGCACCCGATAACGGCTCAGTACCTGGGGGATGGTGTCTCTGCCAAAAGCACATCCTCCGTGTTGAACCAGGTGGTGCAATAGCTTCGACGAAGAGCGCACTACTCTTTGTCGACCCGAGACCACGGATGAGCCGCTCGATGCTTGGGCGGCTTGTCTTTTGCATCTCACCAAAGGTGGGAGCGCGATAACTGCTGTAATTAGGCCATTACACCAATTGAGAATTGCTGGTGCAATCGCGATTTTACGACAGTCATCCGACTTAAGTGTGCTCCGAATGCGGAAATGGACCGACCGTTGTTAGAGTTTGGTGGGAGCAGGCCCGCTCCGCTGGCGGACGTTCCCAACAGACGAGCATTCCACGGCAGGCGTGTGCTCGTCAGGATGTGGCACAGTTAGTACGCGGAGCCACGCCGCTGGCAGCCGCGGCCAGAATGACGCACGTTGGGTCGGCTTGGCATGACGCCACCTGGAGCGCGCCTGTTCAACTACAGACTGTGACGCAACCCCGCTCTGATCTTTGCGGATGGTGCGATCCTGACTATAGTCCTCGCGTCAGTTTTACTTCCCGCAAGAAATCATAGACCGCGGACGGCGGCAGAGTCTTGAGCTCGCTTCTATGTTGTTTCCGGAACGCGGTCACGAGACTGGGGGCATACTCCATTTTGACACGGTCGCAATTTGCCTTGAGCACCTTGCGCAACGTCGCGTCACTTGCCAAATTCGGCCGCCCATACTTGATCCGGATCGGCCATCGCCGCAACACCTCTGGTGGGAGATGCGCCAATGACGATGGGTTTGCAGCCGCCATCACCGTGACATTGTCATAGAATCGTCTCATGCCTTGCGTCCCAATCTTGAAACTCTCATAGTGACGCGGGTCAAAGGTCATATCGTCAATGTAGAGCACGGTTCTCCATGGTCCCTCGGCCATGCGTTGTGCATACTCCCTGATCTGACCGAGATAGTCCGAAGAGATCAGCACGAGCTTCAGACCATCGATCTCACGAACCAGCGCCTGGAGCGAGAGTGTCTTGCCCACACCACCCTCACCTTCGAGGAGAGTGAAGGGCATGTGACTCCCCTTAACGAACGCGGTGAGCAGTGTCCGAAGTCGAGCCACATTCTTCTCCTGATCGATGACTTGTTCGCTCTTCGCTTCCTCAATCTCGACGGGCTCAAGCTCCCCCTGAGGTCCGGCTTCAAAAACCTCGTATTTCGCAAGCGGGTCCTGGTTCAACTGATGCATGAACGCCACCACATAACCGAGTTCAGCGCCCCAGTCCGGCGAGACAGCCAGTCGCCGGTACAGTTTCGTTTCGGCGCTTCCGTCGGCGTCGCGGAGGGTCAGGATCTGTTCTCGCTGTGAGTCTTCGAGATCGGGCATCTCTCGCGTCTTACCGATGAAATCCGACACCACGCCGGCATCGGTGCGGGCAATCCGCCGAGGCGGAACCCCTCCATAGGTAGGCACCCGGATCGGATGCTTGGAGAGGGCGTCGTGCATATCGACAAGCAAGGCGTGATAATTCCTGAAGATCCCTTCGATATCCGTCTGGTACATGCACTGGAGCGACCGCAAAAAGTCTTCCGCATACGCCTTTAACTCCACGCCTGCGCGATCCAGCGACTCTTTCGAGAGAAATGGATGCTTCACAAGCGTATGGCTGGCCAGTTGACGGAGAAAGATATCTTGATAAGACGACCGCACGACCAGCGGCGTCTTCCCTGTGTAGGTGAAGATCAGGACCTGTTGCTGTTCGAGATACAGGCTAATCGCATCCGCCGCCAGCTGGAATTCACGCTTCCCGTCACCCAACACGACTCGGAACGCGGGCTCAACCTTCTCGTACAACCGCTCCAGCGCGGGCACGCCCCGATTGTCCTGAGCGTCCATGATGCTTCTCGACAGAGACTTCAATTCGTCCTCGAGCCGCAACATCGCCCTCGAGAACGGGACCGGGTCAAGCCCTTTGTGGTTCCAGGCCGCCTGGCTATAGGTGATGAGGTTATTAAGCGAAAGAGTGAACTTCCAGGTATCCCGCAAGAGATCATTTGTGCGGGTGCCAAAACCGCTAAGGACGTCTGCCATATCCCTCATTGAGGTCGCCCTCTATGTCCGATTGTACTCGCGGACGTTGACGGGATGACGATATGATGTGGAAAGTCAAGCTACTTCCGCTGAATGGATTCTAAAAACTTGGTGACATTTTCTAGCCGCACATTGCCTAAGTCCTGATCAAACTCGATCTCGTGGAAAATCGGCCCCCAAATCGGCATCTCCTTCGAGCCGTGTGCGGATAGGAGATCGTCTCCGCCAAACATGATGATGGTTCGCACATGAATGGCAGGAAATGCACCGTCATTTCGCTGCGAAAGTCTCGTCAGGTCGGGAACCTCTCGTTTCAGCGCCTTGGACACCGGGCCATTCCCTCGCCCATCGAGTCCGTGGCAAGCAGCACAGTAATTTCGAAAGACGCTGGCCCCCTCCACCGGACGGATTGGTGGTTGTCGGTGGTTCCCAACTTGTGCGCTGGCGGGAACGGCCACTGAAACCAGTAAGACTAGAAGCAGCATCGGCACTCGTCGCTGCATTGTGGCCTCCGGCGAAGAACTGCTTGGGCAGAATGCGACTGATTAATACTATGCCGCTGAAGCGCCCCGGTCGGTGACTGGAGTAACAGACCTGTGTGATGTCCTCGGGGCAGGTGATTCTTCAGCCCGAGGCCGGCAGACTGCATACCGAGCGCTGCGACAGCCTGGCGGCGCCCGCGGTACTCTTTTTCTTGGCTCCAGGTGCTGCGCCGATGTGCTCTATCCCGTTTCGCTGGTCAGGATGAAAAGTGGCTTCATTTCGAAGCTTTTGTAGTGGGGCCGGAGGCGGTCGATGTTGTAATGCTCTTTTACGTTCACAACTTTTTTCGAGGCAGTGACGGTGTCGATGGGGATGTTGTCGTAACAGCCGTTCCTGAGGACGACAAGCCGTCCGTAGATTTTGCCCAGGAGCAAGTCCAGTGCCAGGTTGCCATAGGCCATGGGGACGATGGAGTCAATGGCATCGGGATCGCCGCAGCGGACCAGGTAGCCGAGTTTCTGGTTAATGATGTCGATCGTTTTACCATTGTTGTACTTGGGGGAAAGCTCCTTCAGTTTCTCGGACACCATGTCCCCGATACCGCCGAGTTTCTTGTGGCCAAAGGCGTCCGTGGCCTCAGCCTCGAAGACCATTTCTCCGCCTTGGAACGTCGCTCCCTCCGAAACCAGGACAATGGAATAGCGGTTGGGGTTCTTCTGGCGGTCGGAGACCAGTAACTCGGTGAGTCGCTCGATGTCGAATTTGTGCTCCGGGATCACGCAGCGGTTCGCGGCTCCGGCCATGGTGGGCAGCATGGCACTAAACCCGGCATAACGGCCGAAGACTTCGAGAACCAAAAAGCGTTCGTGGGAGCCGGCGCTGGTGCGCAGGCTGTTCGTCATGGAAATGGTGCGCGTCACACAGGTACTGAAGCCGATACAGTAGTCGGTGCCGGGAACATCATTGTCCATGGTCTTCGGAATAGCGACTACCTTCACGCCTTCCTGATACAGCCGCACGCCGTAGCTCAGCGTGTCATCCCCCCCAATGGGGATGAGGTAGTCGATACCGAGCCAATCCAGGTTCTTCAGAACTTCTGCGGTCAGGTCGTTCTTCTCGGCGTTATAAGCAGACTGCAGGTGAGCCGGAACGCTGGACTTCTTTACCTTGCTGGGGTTGGTGCGCGAGGTGTGCAGGAACGTACCGCCGGTGCGGCCGGTGCGGTTGACCAGATCCTCCGACAGCGTCTGGAAGTTCTCGCTATTGTCGTAGTCTTTTTCGCGGACCATGTCGACCAGCCCGGCCCACCCCCGACGGATGCCAATCACCTGGCAGCCCTCGCGCAGCGCGCGGATGGTTACGGCGCGGATGGCGGGGTTCAGGCCGGGCACGTCGCCGCCACCGGTGAGGATTCCGATCACACCCTTTTTTGTTTTCACATTTGCCACCTTGTGTTCGCAGATGTCGGGTCGTCGCTATCCCCATCCTATCGCCTTCCCGTCGCTGGCAGCAATGCGGTTGATGCACGATAACCGGCCAGCGGTTGTGCTGGAGAGGTGCTGGCAGGGAGACGATGGGACGATGGCAACCCTTAAGTTCTGTAGCACGAAGTCGATCTCTGATTCGGAGATAGGTCTTCGTCCTGTATGGGTGGCGCGGGAGTCTGCCAGTTCGCCGCTCGTATAGCACCACGCCCTGCCTGTTTGTCTGTAGTTCGGCAGCTAGGTCTCTGACCGCATAATCTGGTTTCTTTTGTAACCGAACTTCAATCGTGCCTCTTTGCGGGTAAAGCGCCAGTCGATGGTGACCC
>CZKY01000194.1_pt1 | contig 51028 bp, 49 predicted proteins | sample 2454881 | NCBI WGS metagenome assembly CZKY01 (sample SAMEA3539301, study PRJEB10725) | soil metagenome | biome: tundra; feature: field; material: soil | place: USA | collected 2010-05 | depth 0.15 m | reverse complement strand
TCTCTGCGTAGAGAATCCAACCTTAACTCCGGGTCAAAACTGTAAAGTATGTGCCCGGTCTAAAGTGTAAAGTATGTCCCCGGCTGGACAACGAAACCGGAGTTTTTCCGCAGCCTGTTCCGGCACTCAGGCTTTTCCCGACGCCAGAACCACGTCGGCGCCGAACCGGATCTCATCCGCCACGCGATACCGCTCGATCGCTGCCTTCGCCTCCGCGCGGATCGCCGGCCACTCTTCCGCCGGAACCCGTTCCAGCATCGGCCGGAACGGAGCTGTCACGGCGCAGGCGTAATCGAAAACTTCTTCCGCGTCTCCCGGCCAAGTCCAGGGAAGATTTTGAGTCAACTCCTCTACCTCGTGAAATCCCGAAGCGCTGAGCATCTCCGAGAGAGAGCCCGCGGCTGAGAATCGAAATGGATCGGATCCTCCGGGTTGAAGCATGGCCCCACCCACATGCCGGTGCACAATCTTCATCGTGGTTTGCCAATACGGTTGTTCCATCGGACCCCAGGCGGCAAAGCAGGCACGAGCTCCGGGCTTCAACACGCGGCGCAGTTCCGCTAGTGCTCGTTGGGCATCGCTGAAAAACATTACCCCAAAGCGGCAGGTGGCGAGATCAAAGCTCTGGTCGGCAAACGGCAGCTGGTGCGCGTCGGCCTGCTGGGTCGTGAAGTTTAAGAGTTTCTTATTCCGGGCTCGCTCGGCAGCAATGTCGAGCAGTTCCGAACTCTGATCCACCGCTGTGACCGAACCGTGGGGACCAACGCGCTGCGCCAGACTGATTCCAGGTTCGCCGGTGCCGCTGGCCAGATCGAGAACGCGCATGTCAGGAAGCGGACGCGAGTATTCAACAATAGCTTCTGTGACTGCGTTGCCGAGGGCCGCCGATTTAGCTTTCCACTTTTCCGCGGCCACCAGACGGAAAGAGGAACTCCACGGCGCTGGATTCGAAGCGGACACTTCAGGCCTTCTTTTTACGCGTGTTCTTGGGCGCCTTGGAAGCGGCTTTGGCGGTTAGGGATTTTGCGGCCGTAGATTTGGCAATCGTGGTCCGCCGCAGTTTGGGTTTCGCCATCAATTCCGCTGGCTCCAGCCGCGTGGCCGACTTCCACAGGCGTTCCAGGTCGTAGAACTGGCGGGCCTTCTCAGAGAAAACATGGACAACGAAGTCCACGTAGTCGAGCAGAACCCACTCCGCCTGTTTGTAGCCCTCGGAGTGCGCCACGCGGAGGCCCAGTGCCTCTAGGCGCTCGTCCACGGCGTCGGCAATCGCCTGGATCTGGCGAGGATTGGTCCCGCTGCACATCACAAAGTAGTCGGTGAACGCTCCCGAATCTTTTTCCAGTTCGAGAACCGTGACATCGTCAGCTTGTTTATCTTGGCAGGCGAGAATGGCTTCACTCACTTGGAGTTTGAGGTCGTCCTTTTTCTTCATACGGGCTCATTGATTGTAACCCGCCTTGCAGCACGGTACAGTCCGTGCTTCCGAATGTAATCTGCCACTCGCGGGTCCAGCCACCGTGTCAGCGGTTTGCCCTGCGCCGCCGCCGACCGAATCGTGGTCGCGGAGATGTTCTGCTGAACGCCTTCCAGCAAGTGCAGCGTGACCCCGGGAAGAACCAGATCGCCTTTTGCCGGCTGCTTATGAAACGGACGAGTCACCGCCGCCGGAGGCCGCAAATCTTCCGGCAACGACTCGGCCACGTCCCGCAACGAATATCCGGGACGGCTGGCCACGATGAAATCGCATTCCGCCAGAAGCGCGCGCGCCTCGCGCCATTTCGCGACGTCGCGGAAGGCGTCCATTCCGATCAGAAAGAAAAGTCGGTCCGATTTTTTGAGAGTCTGTTTCAGGCGTCGAACTGTATCGATTGAATAATTGACGGCTGCGGAGCTTCGCTCTACTGGACGGCCGAGGGCGGCCGTCGCTACGTCTAGTGGCGTAAACTCTGGCGCCTCCAGCAGCGACGGCACGAATCCCCGTTCGTCCTGCGTTCCAAGCGCCACCATGGCATAACGATGGAGGAACGCGGTGAGCGGCTGTTTCTGTTTGTGCGGAGGAACATTCGCCGGCACAAACAGCACCTGCCGCAGAGAGTAGCGGCTGGCGGCCGCCTGGGCCAGTGCCAGGTGTCCGCGATGGATAGGGTCGAAGCTGCCGCCGAAAAAGCCGATATTCATTCCGATATTCCCTGCCCGATTCTCCCTGCGCCGCTCCGTTAGTTTCGTCGTTGGCCGGTCAATGTTGCAAGTCCTGTTGCAAGTCTTTGTTCCCCGCTCGCCTTTTTGTACCAGCGGATTTTGCGAAAAGCGGTATCTGAGATTAGGCTGTGGACAAGGCTTTTCCTTCTCTCTACGTTGCCCCCAGGTTGTGCCTGGCAGGTGTACCTCTGGCCACTGTGCCGCCAGGAAACTGCGGTGGACTGGCGTAACTCGCTCTGCGCGTGGTCTGCGCATAGCATGAGCCCATGCGAATGAAACTCCCCCTCATCCGCAACTTGGTCGTAGCTCCGGCGCGCGCTCCCATCCTGCGCTACGGAGTCGCTCTCCTCAGCACCGTCCTGGCGCTGATCCCAACCTTGTTCTTGGCCGACGTCGCGGAGAGCCGCCTCGTCATGTTCGCCGTGGCCGTCATGGTCAGTGCCTGGTACGGGGGATGGAAGCCCGGACTTGCCGCCACTTCTTTTGCGCTCACCGTCAGCGCCTACTATTCGCTCGCCGCAGGACAAACTCCAAGCGAGTATCGCAAGGCGATCGCGCACCTCGCCTTGTTCTTCGCCGTGGCCCTGCTGATCTGCTGGTTCAACGCCGCCCTCCGCGCTACCCAGGAGAGCCTGCACCGGTCCGAGAGCAACTTTCGCTCGCTGGTGATGAACGCGCCTTACGGCATCTGCCGCTGCGACGCCCTCGGAATGCTCCAGGACGCAAACCCCGCGCTGGTGGCTATGTTTGGTTATGACAGCGCCGCCGAGCTCACGCGCAGACATCTGGGAAGTCTGTACGCCGATGCCCAGCAATGGTTTCAAACCGCCGATTACTTTCACGCGCGAAAGGAATTCAACAACCTGACCACGGAGTGCGTGCGCAAGGATGGCGCGGCCATCGTGGCGCGCATTTCCGGACGCTCGATTCCGAACGGCAAAGCCGGGGGCACCTTCGAGATTTTCATGGAAGACGTTACCGAGACCCGCACGCTGGAGCTGCAACTCCGACAGGCGCAAAAGATGGAAGCGATCGGCCGCCTCGCCGGCGGCATCGCGCACGACTTCAACAACCTGCTGATGGTGATCTCCGGCTACTCCGAGTTTCTGCTCGAGCGTCTCGGACCCGATCCCTCGCTGCGGGGGCCAGCGCAGGAAATCTCCAATGCCACGCAGCGCGCCACTTCGCTGACCCGGCAATTGCTGGCCTTCAGCCGCAAGCAGATGCTTGCCCCCAAGGTGCTCGACCTAAATGAGGTGGTTGCCGAGAACCTGAAAATGCTCACCCGCATGATCGGGGAGGACATCGATCTTGTGATGGTTCCAGGCCCCACGCTCGGCGCCGTCCGCGCCGATCCCGGCCAAATCGATCAGGTCATTATGAACCTCGCCGTGAACGCTCGCGATGCCATGCCGCAGGGCGGCAAGCTGACCATCGAGACCGCCAACGTCACCCTCGACGAAAACTTCACGCGTACACACACGCCGCTCACCGCAGGCGACTACGTCATGCTCGCCATCAGCGACACCGGCGTCGGGATGGACAACGAAACCCAGTCGCGCATCTTCGAGCCTTTCTTCACCACCAAGGGCGCCAAGGGCACCGGCCTCGGCCTCTCTACGGTGTACGGCATCGTGAAACAGAGTGGCGGCTATATTTTCGTCGACAGCCAGCCGCAGCGCGGCACCGCCTTCCGTGCCTATTTCCCGCGAGTCGATGGCCGGGAAGACGCCGCCGCCGCGCAGGACTCTCTCGGCCTTCCCCGCGCCGATCGTGGGCAGGAGACTATCCTCCTCGTCGAAGATGAAACCAATCTCCGCCGTCTCGCCCGCCAGTATCTGGAAACGCAGGGCTACAAAATCCTCGAAGCCGAAGACGGCGCCGCTGCTTTGCAAATCGTAGCTGGCCACCAGGGCACCATCGACCTCCTGCTCACCGATGTCATTATGCCCGGGATGAATGGCCGCGAATTGGCCGCGCACGTCTCCAAGCTGCTCCCCGACCTCCGCGTGCTCTACATGTCGGGTTACACCGAGAACGCCGTTGGGCAAGACGGTACGCTCGATGCCGGCATTAACTTGCTCCAAAAACCATTCAGCCTTCCCGCTCTGAAAGACCGCGTGCGGGAGGTGCTGGATTCCGAGCCCATCCCCCTGGAGGTCGCAATGTCATCCCGCACCGGCGCAAGCGTTCTTGAAAAGAAGGTTCCACCATTCCGAGCTCGCCGTTTCAATCTCCATCTTCCGCTGCACTATCGTCCGCTCGGTGAAAAGAGTTGGCGCCCGGGCACCACCGAGAACATCAGCCGCTCCGGATTGCTGTTTCAGGCGCAGGAATTGCTCCTTCCGAATGCACTACTGGAGATTAGCCTCGTGCTGCCGGCGGAAATTGCCGGCCTCGCGGCCACCGAAGTCATCTGTCGCGGAGAAGTGGTCCGCTCCGTCGAAGCCCAGGGGCAAGGACAGGGTGTAACCCCCGCCCTAGCCGCGAAGATTCTCCAATACCACTTCCAGCACGGCGCGCACGTCGGGGAAGCGTGAGCGTGTGGGGACGGGGCTCCGCCCCGTCCCGGCGGGGCAAAGCCCCGCCGCCACAAGCTCCTGGCGGCGCGACAACATCGCAGGCGATCAATCCGCGCGGTTACTTTCGATACCCGGCTCACCTTGGACAACGCTCCCCGGGGCTGTTACATTGCGGCCAGTACCATTGCATCACTCAGTGAGGCTAGCGATGTCCCTGGTCGTGAAACTCGAAGACGATCTCGGCGAACGCAGCGAGTGGGTTATGCTGCACGGGGTGGTTCCCGCCACTAGCCATGCAGATTTCCTGCTGCTCAGCGGCATTGATCCGTTCGGCAAAACCGTGTTCAATCACCTGCAGATGGAAGCCTTTCTCAAGGAATGGGATCGGGTGAAAGATCGCGTGCGCGATGACTCTCAGTTAGAAGCCTGGGAAAAGGTGAAGCACATGGCGGAAACCTGCCGCCACGACCGCGACCTGTATCTGCGCTTCGTCGGCAACTAAGGAAGTTGGCGCTGTTTTGAAGGGGAGCGGCTTCAGCCATGCCGTTCCCTGGTCCTCAGGGAAGGTTCTGCTGCAAAAAGCGAATTACGTTTTCTCCCATGATCATCCGGATCTCCTGCTCGGAATAGCCCGCTTCCAGCATGGCCTCGGTGATTTTGACCAATCCGGTGGTGTCGAAGGGAGCCGTGATGGCTCCGTCAAAGTCCGAACCGAGCGCCACATGTTCCACGCCCACCCGGTCGGAAACATACCGCATCGCTTTCGCAATCGCCCGCGCATCGGTGCCGCAAGTCGCCGTGTCCCAATACCCGATGCCGATCAAGCCGCCCTTTGCCGCCACCGCCCGAATCTGATCGTCGCTAAGGTTGCGGTTGTTGTCGCATGTCCCTTTTACGCCCGTGTGGGAAACGACCAGCGGACGGCTGGCAATTGCCAGAACATCTTCAATCGTCTTTGCCGACGCATGCGCCAGGTCCACGATCATGTGCCGGGTTTCCATTTGTCGCACCCACTCGCGGCCTTTTTCGGTGAGGCCGGTTTTATGAGCTCCCGCCGCCGATCCTCCAATATCGTTATCGAAAAAATGGCTGGGCGACATCATCCGGTACCCGGCGCGGTACAGAACATCAAGATTCTCCAGCTTGCCGTCGAGCGCGTGCGCCCCTTCGATCGAAAGCAGTCCGGCTGTAAGCTTGCCACTGGTCCGCCGACGTTCCAGGTAGCTGGAGAGATCGGCAGCACTCTCAATCACCACGAAGCCGCCTCGCGAACCACGCGCGAATTGATGCAGACGCCGCGCCTGATACAGAGCCCGCTGCGTGAGGCTGTTCCAGGTTGCCGGCGGCCAGCGATCCACAACCGCCAGCCAGAAAATGTCATCGTTCCTGTCTTCATTGCTCTCAATCACTGCTGTCCGGTTAAGTTGCGAGGTGGTGGCTGCAAGTAGTAGCTGCGCAATGAGTTGAAGTCATTTTTGGCTTGCCGCGATTTGAATGCGAGGAGGGCGGACAATGGCTCATGAATCAGGGGCGCACCGTTTTCTCGCAATTGATCAGCTTTCTTCCCGACCGAGAGTTCCGTCGTTGCGTCGAGCGTTATCAGGGCGACCTGCGACTGCGAGGCCTCACCTGCTGGGATCAGTACCTGGCGATGGCCTTCGCCCAGTTGACCTATCGGGAGAGTCTGCGCGACATCGAAGCCTGTTTACGTGCGTTGCAGGGCAAGCTCTACCACTTGGGATTCCATGGCCAAGTGGCGCGCTCGACGCTGGCGGACGCGAACGAAGCGCGCGACTGGCGCATCTTCGCCGATTTCGCCTACCGGCTGATTGCAACCGCGCGCGGATTGTATGTCCGAGAGCCCATGGGCGTCGATCTGGACGAGAGCCTGTATGCTCTGGATTCGACAACCATCGATCTATGTCTGGCGCTGTTTCCGTGGGCCCGGTTCCGGCGGCGCAAGGCAGCCGTCAAGATGCACACACTGCTGGATCTGCGCGGCAACATTCCAACGTTTATTCGCGTTACCGATGGCAAGGTGCATGACGTCAACATGCTGGACGAGATCATGCCGGAGGCCGGAGCCTTCTATGTTATGGATCGCGGCTACATTGATTTCGAGCGGTTGTTCGTGCTGACGCTCAGCTCGGCCTTCTTCGTGGTGCGCACCAAGTCGAACGTGTTGCTCCAGCGGCGCTACTCCCATCCGGCGGACAAGAGCACGGGCGTGCGCTCGGACCAGACGGTAATTCTGTCGTCCTTCGAGTCGGCCTCGGCGTACCCGGACCCGCTGCGGCGCGTGAGCTACTTCGACGCCGACACCGGCAAGCGACTGAAGTTCCTGACCAACAACTTCACACTCCCGGCGCTGACCATCGCGCAAATCTACAAGCAGCGCTGGCAGGTCGAGCTGTTCTTCAAATGGATCAAGCAGCACCTGCGGATCAAGGCCTTCTACGGCACCAGCGAGAACGCGGTGAAGACTCAGATCTGGATCGCGGTGTCGATGTACGTGCTGGTGGCGATCGTGCGCAAGCAGCTGGGGCTGGAGGCCAGCCTGTACCAGATTCTACAGATTCTCAGCCTCACGCTTTTCGAGAAAACGCCCATTTTATGCGCCCTTCAGGCCATCGACCAGGACGCCAATTTTACCGAAAATCCCAACCAACTGATTCTCTTCGACTTTTAACCGGACAGCAGTGGCTCTCAATGTTCAACCCGCGCGGGCTCTTGGTGGGCAGCGAGAACACCTGCAATGCAACGTTGCCGTCCGCCAGGCGCGGAATGTCCACCTGGCCGTAGGTGCTGCGCTCCAGCAGGTCCCGGCCCCACAAAAGCGAATCGGCGTGAAGATCGGCGATCGTGAGCTCTTTGTGCAGATTCATCGCCCGCTGCGATGCCGCGTAGGGCGGCTTCTTCACCAGCTTATTCTGGTTCTCATCCACCAGCCGCGGGATCGTCACGAAGAACGCGACCACGATACACATGACCAGCAGAGTGATTTGAACCGACCGTCTACGCACGATACCTCCCAGGCATTCGTATCAAGGCAAGTTATTCCCAGTTACACGTAGGGACAGCCGCCCCGGCTGTCCAGCCGAGCGAAGCTCGGCAGCGTTTGGGCATCGAAAATCGACTTTCTCCGCACCCTGTTAAGTAACACAGCACTTAGCGTGGACTTACCCGTCGTGGATAACTCGTCGTTACTTCGACAGCGATCCCAGCGCCTCGCGAAACAGCACGTCAAAACTCTGAGGACTCTTGCCGCCTCGAGCCGCCAGTAGCGCTTTATCCGCCGCCGCGCGCGGATAGCCGAGATTTACCAGCGCGGAAACAACGTCTTCCTCTACCGGACTCGCCAGCGCAGCGCTCATTTCGGACGCTCCGGCCGGCGCCGGCAGCTTATCGCGCAACTCCAGCACCATCCGCTCCGCTGTCTTCTTGCCGATTCCGGGAATGCGAGTGAGCCGTGCCAGGTCGCTGCCGCGAATCGCTCCCACCATCTCGTCCGCCGCCATGCCGCTCAGGATCTTGATCGCCAGCGTCGGACCAATCCCGCTGACCGTCAGCAGCTTCTCAAAAAGCTGTTTCTCTGCAAGACGCAAGAATCCGTACAAGCTGAGCGCATCCTCGCGAACATGCGTGTGGATGTGGAGCGCGACTTCAGCGCCTGCCGCCGGCATTTCCGTGAACGTCGGCACGCTGATGGCAACGTCATAGCCGACCCCGTGCGTTTCCACGATCGCCTGGTTCGGACGTTTCGCCAGCAGCGTTCCTCGAAGATGCGCAATCATCGGAGGTATTGTACGGCAGCCCAGCGGGCGGGTGGGGACGGGCGTCCTCGCCCGTCCAAGCCGAGCGCAGCTCGGCCTCGCCGCTAGTCGTGCCAGGCGAAGCCTGCCCGTTCTCCCGCCGCGTCGCCGCGCGAATAAACATACACTTTTCCTTTCCTTTCCACAGGAAGTTTCTCCGCTCCACAGTTTTTACACAACGGAGCCCCAGTTTGCCGTTGCGTTAATGTTCTCGTTGCCGCAAAGTGCTTGCAGTCAAAAGCGTGAGATGTTCTGAATCTGTTCCGACAAGGGTTCAGCGTTGCCGGTGATTTTCTCGAGAGTGAATCACCGGGGGAAATTCGGCGCATGTCCAGTGTGCCGGTGCCCGGGCTTTGCGGCCTCCTCAGAAATCCTTCTTCCAGGAGGATGGAAGCGCTGAATCGTAACCCTGAAGCGCAAGCCTCAGGTGAGCATCGATGCATGGCACTTTTGCGAGTGTCAGTTGCGCGATGATCTTTCGCCCCGGCGAAAGACGGCAGTCAGAACGTCCGCGATAACAATGCGGCCCGGGTGGCTGGCCCAGGCCGCATTTGTTTTTGCAGCTTCATCATCAAGTACCCCCGTTCGCCTCGTCCCACCCCCCGACTCCCCACCCTTGTCATTCTGAAAGCGGGCGAGGTCGCCCGCGTCCACACGGGCTGGGCGCTATCTTCCCGCTGTGTGGGCCACGCGGCGGCTCCTTTTTCTAGTCACGCAACACGGTGACGAATGTCACCGCTTTCTCCCGCCCCAGGAGATTAAACTGCTTGTGTCGACCCTCCCTTGACCTCCCTTGACTGTTCGCGTCTAGAGTCTCTATGCACTCTGGTGTATAAGAGTGCGCGACATTAACAATTCAACCCTCGTGATCCCGGCGACCCGCCCCCCAAGAAGGGTTGTCCGTAAGGGTTGCTTGAATTCTGTGGAGGAAACAATGAGGCGAATTGCAGTAGTATTGGGTCTATGTGCGCTGCTCTTACCAATGGCGGCTTGGGCAGACGGGATTGATCTAGCTAACAAGTTCGGTACGGTTTCGGTAACCAACGCCGGAGTCGTATCCAAAGGGGCCGAGCTTATGAGTTACAACGGGATTGTGGCGCCTCCCAAGAGATCCCTGGGCTCGGTCAACTTTTCGACCGGCGGTCTCACCAGCGGCGACATCTGGACCGGCGGAACCTTTTCCAGCGCGGGCTCCAGCTTCGTCGTGACCAGTGGTGGCGGCGGTTATGGCCAACCTGCCAAGGGAATTATTTTTAGCGGCGCTTTCGTCGGGCCGATTACCTGGACGTTGGTCAGCCACACTGGTAAGTACAACTATAGCTTTACGCTTTCGGGTACGATCTATGGCGCGTTGTATACTGGCCGCAACGTAACCGGAACCACAACGCAATACATTACTCTGGACAAGAACCAATGGAACCAGGATCAAAGGGGCTGGGTCAGTCTCGGCAAGACCAACCTCGCCGTTCCTGAACCCGGCACACTGGGGTTGTTAGGCACGGGCTTGATCGCCGTTGCCGGAACCATGCGCCGCAAGCTCTTGGGAGCGTAACCTGATCCGGTTCGATTTCGCCGGGCAACCCTGGTTCCCCTTGCTGGGGAACTGGGGCGGATTCCGTGTGGCGCGGACACTCTTGGAGTGCCCGCGCGACCCGGGCTTGGGTTCCGAAGAGGCAACGGCGTTCAAGTCTATCCACTAACCAGTGGCTCATGCAGCTGCGACGCGGCGAATCAGATCTTCCTGCTCTTCTTTGCTTTCGGCGCCAATGGTGAATGCGTCGAGCACTCCGAGCGACAGCGCGTAGCGGATCGCGTCGTCCACGCGCCCGCGAAGATCGCCTTGCCCCAGGATCTTCATGCCGATGATGCCTTTGCCGGCGACCTTCATCTCGCGCAGCACGCTGACCACCTCCTGGGGCGAGGCGTCCATGTGCGAGCCGATCGGGTTGATGCGCGCCAGATCCACTTCGACCCACGGTGACTTCGCGGCTGCGCGCAGCGCCTTGATGGAGTGACATGAGCAGCCGTGCGCGCGGATAATGCCCTTTTCCTTGGCTTCGGACAGCACGTCCATCACGCCTTTGAAACGTTCCGTCCAATCGCCTTCGGTCAGACAGTGCATCAGGCAGATGTCGATGTAGTCGACGCCAAGCTCGCGGCGGAAGCGGTCGAGATCGTCGCGGGCAGACTTGGGATCGCGCGAAAACGTCTTGGTGAGGACCGAGACCTGGTCGCGTGGCACATGCTTCAGCGCTTCGGCGACGTGCGGATGACTCCCATAAGCGTCGGCCGAGTCAAAAAAACGCAGTCCGTGGTCGTAGCCATTAAGCAGGAGCGCCGACAGTCCCTTCATGCCCAGCGCGGTCTGATTGGAATGATGGCCGAATCCGACGGTGCCCGTGCCCATGGCGAGACGGCTGGTGCGGATTCCAGTCTTGCCCAACGTCACCGTGTCGAAGGCGGCGACCTTCTGCGTCAACGGTGGCGGAGCCGCGAACGCGGGGCCGAATGCCCGAAAGTTGAGCATCCGGGAGCTGAGAACTCTTGAGCCGACCCAGGCACTGGCGACTCCGGCAGAGCCTACGAGCAGGAATTTTCTGCGATCCATTCCGCCCTCCGGTCGCGATCACCTTACTTTATATAACTGTTAGACGCGGATGGGAAAGAGTTGGTTATCGCGCTATTTTCGAACTTTCGGGTAGTGGGCTAAATTCTGTGTTGCCGAGTAAATAAGCTACGAGCTGCGGGCTGCGGGCATCCGGTTTGCTCGAAGCGCGTGGCTCGAAGCCCGCGGCTCAGCAAAACGGAATTAGACCACTACCAACTTTCGGGTAGTGGGTCAGCAAGATCACGCGGCGGCTTTGGCGATCTGGTTCATGTACTACAACTTCTGTCGCGTGCATCAAACGTTGCGCGTAACGTCAGCGATGGAAAGCGGAATCAGTAATCACGTTTGGACGATTGAGGAACTGTGTGGCTTGCTTCCTCAACCGATTTCTTCAACGCGAGAAACGGAAAAGAACTTGGTTCTCAAGGCATTAGGATCGTCAAGTATTTAATTGGTTAACTAATCATACGGTGCAACATCTCATAAACTATTGATGCTGCTGTACATTCCATAAGGACCCATCGTTTTATCCACAGTTTTCCACAGGCTTCCACAGGAAGAGTGATATTCTAAAGTTGCTCTGGTAGAGACTTTGGCGACCTGAATCACTACTCGCCGTTATTGTGGAGCGGTGTCCGTGGCCGATTCTAAGTTCAAAAAACTCGTTCACTATGTTTGCTCGTTGTGCTCCGCAGACCCGACGAAACTCGGCGCTGTGCAGCTCAATAAAGCTCTGTGGCTTTCCGATCTGAAGGCGTATTACGAGTTGGGTCTACCTATCACCAATGCTCGCTACATAAAACGACAGTTTGGGCCAGTTCCAAGTCAAATTCTTCCGGTATTGCGAGAACTACAGCAGGAAGGCGTATTGACAATTCAAAACGCCGATCATTTCGGATGGCAGAAAAAAGAGTATATCGTCCACCAAAGTGCTTCGAGTGACTTCCTGACGCCCGAAGAAAGGCAGATCGTAACGGAGACAGTCGTGTTCGTTACTGAGGAGCACACTGGTACTTCCATCAGTGAAAAGTCTCACGATCATATCTGGAAGGCGGCAGCCGATGGTGAGGAGCTTCCTCTTTTTACGGTGTTCGCCAAGCCGGGAAGAATCACCGATGAGGACCGCGAGTGGGCGCATTTAATGCTCGAAGGTGGACGCTAAACGAGCGATGCGGACAGTCATTGAGGAAGAGAATGTTAGCGATATTATTGATCGTGAACAGGCGCTCTATCCACGGTTAACTGACGCATTTGACGCGCTGAAATGGTGGCTAGCTCACCGTCCAGAAAGCGGTGAGCTGATTGACGACATCAACTGGATTTACAAGCAGCTTGGCGACCGAAATCAAACCATCCCCGCACTTGTGGCAATCTATACTTTTGACCACTATTCAGTAACGATTAAATTCATCCTAGTGAGGATTCCAAGCGTCGGCTAGTTCCTCCGCCCCCGTGGAAATCTTGCTGACCCACTACCGACTTTCGAACTGACGGCGTGGGGCGCGGGTGGCGTGCGATACTGAAATTTATGACGCTGCCGGATTTTACGCCTCGGGTGGGGAACGATCCCAAGTCGGTGTTGATTCATTTGACGACGGGCACGGGGATGGAGATTGAATGGAAGGATGGACACCGGTCCGCCTATACGTTTGCGTTCTTGCGGGATGCTTGTCCTTGCGCGCTTTGCGAGGATGAGCGCGGGAAGTCGGGACGAAAGGCGGGCGAGGCGGCGAAGCTGGCGCCGGGGGCTTTGCCGATGTTCAAGCCGGCGGTGAAAGCGCTGTCGGCGGAGGCAGTGGGCAAGTATGCGCTGAAGTTTTCGTGGAACGATAAACACGATTTGGGAATTTATTCGTGGTTCTATCTGCGGGAGGTTTGTCCTTGCGCGGAGTGCGCGGCGGCGCGGAAGTGAGGGATCCTTCGCGCTTGGTTCTTCGTTCCTCGTCAGCCTGCGCCTCCTAACGGAAAAGTTGTAAGCTACTGCCATGATTGTGGCCACCAACCACGGGACGGTCCGGGAGTTGCGGCTGAATCGTCCGCCGGTGAATGCACTTAACCTGGAACTGATAGCGGCCCTGAGGCAGGCCGTCGAAGCGGCTCCTCAAGATGGCGTCCGGGCTTTGGTTCTTTCGGGTGCGCCCGGCAGGTTTTCCGCAGGTCTGGATGTGCCGCTGCTGCTCGGCTCGGATCGCACAGGCATTGTTGCGCTTTGGCGTGAATTTTATGCTTTGCTGAAGGCCCTTGCCAGTTCGCCGATTCCGATTGCTGCCGCCATCACGGGTCATGCCCCGGCGGGCGGAACGGTCCTGTCTTTGTTCTGCGACTGGCGGGCGGCAGCACATGGAGATTTCAAGCTCGGGCTGAGCGAGGTGCAAGTGGGGATCGCTTTGCCTCCGATCGTTCTGTCTGCCTTGCGGCGGCAGGTCGGCCCGCGTCAGGCAGAACGGCTGGCGGTTACGGGGGTGCTGATCTCGTCGCAAGAGGCTTTGGACGTCGGCTTGGTGGACGAAGTGGTTACCGTCGAGCGCGTCGTCAGCCGTGCCTTGGAGTGGTGCCAAGCGGTGCTGGCGCTTCCCGCTGAAGCGATGGCAGTGACGCGCCGGAATGCCCGCGCCGACTTGGTCGGTCTTTTCGACAATGTTGAACCCGAACTCGAGGCAGTCACTGAAGCCTGGTGGAGACCTCAGACACAACATGCACTGCGTGCGTTGGTGGAACGCTTGGGGAAGAAAGCCGGCTAGACGGGGGCCCTAGGTGGTGGTGATGGCGTCCAGGTAACGGTGCAGGAGTTGTTCTCCCTGACCTTCGAATTCCACGAACATGATGCCGTTGCCGAATTCGGGATGGCGGGTGACGACGAGTCCTCGGAAGACGACGGGGTAGCCGTCGAGCCAGAGGGTGGCTTGAACGCGGACGCCGACTGGGAGTTGCGTGCTCAGATGAATGTAACAACCGCCGCGACTGAGGTCGGTGGTTACGAGGCGCATGGGGACGTCGCTGCCTTCTCGTTGGACTTCGATTTGGACCTGGACGGTGTAGCGAGGATGAAGGCGACGATCTTCTTCGGTTACAGCGAGGTTAGAGGGCTGGGCGTTGGGTGAATTCATGGATCGGCTCCGGGAGACTCGGCGGAGGGGGTTGCTTGCAGGGCCCCTAAGCCGATCATCGGCATTAAGGTTGCGCGAGTCTAGGGCGGGCGTCACAGAGAAGCGTTACGGACGGGAGCGTCCGGGGCCGAGCCCGGAATTTTTCCCAAACTTAGGAGTTTTCCGTGAACGGCTTATGGCGTTACTCCTAGTTCGGTGTAAAGTTCGGCGGGTTTATAGAGGACTCCGTCTTTTACTACCAGGGTGGTCTTTCGGATGTCGCTGATGTTGGCGGCGGGATTGCCGTCGACCAGGATGAGGTCGGCTAGCTTACCGGGGGCGATGGAGCCTAGATCTTTATCGAGGCTCATGATGCGGGCGGCGTTCAGGGTGGCGTTTTGCAGAACTTGGCTGGGAGGAATTCCGGCCTGGACATCGAGTTCGAGTTCGCGGTGGAGGGCGAATCCAGCCATGGAGTCGGTGCCGGCTTCGATGGGAATTCCGGAGCGATAGAGAAGGCCGGCGAAATCCATCATCTTAGCGAAAGACTTTCGGTACGTGTCGTCCATGCCGGCGGGCGGAGTCAGCCCCGTCGAGAGCAGGCTGCGGCGAACTTGCGCGGGCAGACGATTGGCGATGGGCTGGAAGCCAACGGGGATGTGTCCGGCGCGGTTAAGGTACTGATCTTCGAAGATGCTGAGCGTGAGGTCGAGCTTGGTGTGGCGATCCTGCAGAAGTTTGATGAAGGACTGGACCTGTGGCGAGGTTAGGTCAAGCTCGGCTCCGCGCTTGGCGGGCTCGACCAGGCGCGCGATAGTGTTGGTGTTCTTGATGTCGGGGAAGAAATTCAGGACGAGGAAATTGACGTGCTGGATTTCGTCGTAGCCGAGTTCGACACATTGCGCGGCGGTCATTTCGGCGGGGATGTGTCCGCTGACGCGGAGGCCGTTTTTGTGGGCTTCGTCAATGATGGCAGGCACGACGGCGGGCGGAACCGAACTGTAGATTTTGATCTGGACGTAGCCGAGGCGCTTGTAGTTGTCTACGGCGGCGCGGGCTTCGGCTTCGGTCGAGACGAGGACCTTCGTGGGGCCTTGATAGGGGCCGCGGCCGTCGATGATTCCTGCTAGGACTATGCGGGTGCCGATTTCCTTTCCGTCGGCGATGCGCTGGCGGCGAGCTAAGAGGGAATCGGTGTCGTTGGCGAGGTCGCGGACGGTAGTGACTCCGGCGGCGAGGTTGAGAAGGCCGTCGTTATCGCCGACGTGGGCGTGCATGTCCCAGAGGCCGGGGAGCAGGGTTTTGCCGGTGGCGTCGATGACCTCTGGATCGGTGAGCCAGTTTGGTACGCTCGGCCCGCCGGGAGCTCCGATCCGACCGATACGATCGCCGACGGCGGAGATGCGATTGCCGAGGACCAGGACGTCTTGGTGGGGAATGATTTTTCCGGTCTCGGCATCGAAGACATTGGCGTGGGTGAACAGGATTCCGTTATTGGTCGGATGATGGGCGAGTTTGGCAGCGAGCTCGGCGGAGCGGGACTCTTTGACTTTATTCTGCGCGGCTAGCAAGGTTGGGCCCGAGGATTCCCAGCCTTCGGGAACGACGGAGCCCCAGTTGTCCACCGATGCGAAGAACTTGCCGGAGTCTTCGAGCCAGAAATAGCTGGGCGAGAAATCGAGTCCGGTGGCGGCGTAAAGGGCTACGCGTTTTTTGTGTCCGGCGGCTTCGAGATCGAGCTCGGTCATGTGCTGGACGCGAGACTCGCCATCGGGAAGAAGGGCGATCTTCCCGCCATTTTGCAGAGCGGCGTGGGCGAGGAGAGCGATCTCATAGGGTGCGCCGTTAAGCGATGAGTAGAAGGCGGGGGCCGAGATTTTCTTTTCTCCTTGTTCGGCGTTGTTCTTCCAGCGCGCGATGCCGGCTTCGAACGAATAGGTTTCGTTGACGGGAGATTTCAGGTAATCGTTGCCGGCGATGGCTTCGGAGAGCGGCAGGCCGTTGGGATCGAGCTTGAGGATGCTGGTGGTTTTGGGACCGCGGCCGCGGTCGTTGAATTGAAAGAAAACGTGGAGAGTGCCGTCGGAGGCGGTCCAGACGGCCTGTTGTCCGGCGAGGTTGCCCATCAGCAAGAAGGAATAGCGGTCGGCGGTGGAGGGAATGTCGGCGGGAAGGGCGGGGACGGCGGAGGGTTGCGGTGCCTGCTGCGACCAGAGTGTGGAGGCGAGAAGGATCGGAAGGATGATGAGGACGTTACGCAGCGAAGAGTTTGAAGTGATCATGGTCGATCCTTTTGTGGAACGGGGTGCGGTACGCATGATGGCCGCATATTGTGGTGTCTCGTAAATGCGCGACATAATACAGTCTGTCATCCTGAGCGAAGCGAAGGACCCATGCATTCTGGCTGACGTAAATACACAGGTCCTTCGCTCCGCTCAGGATGACAGCATGGATTTATGCGAAACTCGCGCGACACTATCACGGCCCCGATTCTCATCGTAAGCAAGCTCATAGGAATGTGCGCTACAGTATAATCTTCGCCTCGAACGAATTGGCATGACGGACACGAACCAGACTCCCGAAGCAGCGGCGACGGAAGCGCCGGCGCCGGCGAAAATCGGGATGGAAATTGGCGACATTCTCAAGATCCTGCCCCATCGCTATCCATTTCTTTTGATCGACCGGGTGATCGAACTGGTGCGGATGAAGAGCATTGTCGCATTGAAAAATGTGACCATCACCGAGCCTTTTTTCCAGGGACACTTTCCGGAGAAGCCGATCATGCCGGGCGTGCTGATAGTGGAGGCGATCGCGCAGGCGGGCGGGCTGCTGCTGCTGACGGAGATTCCGAACCGCGACGAGATGCTGATGGTGTTCACGGGGATCGAGAAGGCACGATTCCGGCGTCCGGTGGTGCCGGGAGATCAGTTGCGGATTGAAGTGGTAGTGCGGGCTTGGCGAATGACGGCAGCTCGTCTGGAAGGTAAGGCGTATGTGGACGGCAAAGTGGCGTGCGAGGCGACCGTCACTTGCCGGCTGGTACCGCGGAACTTGGGCGCGGGAGCGACTGAGGAAGAGAATTTGTAATTTCCAATAATTTCCAATTTGTAATTTGTGATTGCGACCCGCCAACTCAAATTGCAAATTACCAAATTACAAATGTCTATCCATCCCACGGCGATCGTCGATCCGAAAAGCAAGATCCATCCGTCGTGCAAGATCGGGCCTTATTGCGTGATCGGGCCCGAGGTGGAACTTGGCGACGGCTGTCATCTGGTTTCGCACGTCGCGATTGAAGGCCCCACGAAAATTGGCGTGGACAACGGCTTCTTCCCTTTTACTTCGATTGGCTTGGCGCCGCAGGATATCAGCTATGCGGGCGAACCGACACGGCTGGAGATCGGCGACCATAACAAAATCCGCGAGTTTGTCACCATCAACCGCGGCACGGTGAAAGGCGGGGGATGCACGCGAGTCGGCGACTACAACCTGATCATGGCCTATACGCACATTGCGCACGATTGCCAGGTTGGGAGTCACATCATCATGGCGAACGCGGCCACGCTGGGCGGCCACGTGACGGTGGGAGACTGGGCAACGGTTGGGGCGCTGTGCCCGGTGCACCATTTCGTGCGGATTGGGACGCATGCTTTTATCGGCGGGGGCACCACCATCACGCGGGATGTGCTGCCATTTTCGAAGACGTCGGCCGAGCGCGGGACGCACGCCTATGGATTGAATGCCGTGGGGTTGGAGCGGCGGGGATTTACGAAAGAACGGATCAAGAAGATTCATCATGCGTATCGGGTGCTGCTGGCTTCGAAGCTGAATACGTCGCAGGCACTGGAGAAGCTGCGCGCCGAGCCAGATCGCGGAGACGACATCAACCTTCTCATTCGATTTATCGAGGCATCGGAACGGGGAATCATCAAGTAGCCGGGCGCTACTCACAGAAGATTCTTACCTTTTTCCCGTTTCCTTTTTCGATATCGACGTTCATGTTCTCGATGGCCTCCGCCCACTCCTTTTCATTCATCGCGCCGCGAGCCGAGAAGTCCACCCCCAGTTCGGCTAATTTCTCGTTGATCTTCGTCGGAAGCACTGCCAGCAGACCGGTTCCGCTGCGCATCATCGACAACGGCATGCGAATATTGACTTGCTCCTGGCCCGGCTTGTCAATCACAATTCGCATGAAGCGCGGCTTGCCGGGTGCGGACGAGGAACGTCCCTCCGCCTTTGCTTCGGCAGAAGCTGGCTCCCCGATTTTCTCCAGAAGCTTCTCGGCGTCGGCAACGGAAATTGTGCCATTCGCCAGCATTTCCAGCACTTTCTTTCGTTCTTCAGACATGACTTCCTCCTAATCGTTATGGTTCTGGTGGTTTCAGCTCAGCTTCTCCAAGGCTTCCTCGACCGTGAGCTCCCCGCGAGATAGCTGTTCTAGGACATAAAGGTTGGGCGAAGGCGCCGAAAAATTCTGGTCGAGCGCCGCCCCGATTGCGTTCAAACGATTCTTGACGGTCGGATAGCTGATGTTGAACAGGCTCTCCATCTTCTTGAGCGAACCATGGTGGCGGACGAAGGCGATCACAAAGGCCTGATCGTCAACCCCGAGCTTGGCGAGCGGCGAGACCTCAAAGCTGCCCTCGAGCACGAGAGTGCAGGACGGGCACGCCATGCGCGCCACCCTCAATGGGCGATTGCAATCTGAGCACGTTGCCTTAGATATATCCATTTACACTCACTAATATTAATATATATTGCCTATAATAGTTAATAATGTCAATAGTTACATTAACTTTATTGTTTCCCTAGAATTCTGCCCCCGGAAATGTGGCAAGTGACGGAGTCGTTTACACTTATCTTCTGCATGGCTTCCACTCAGAAACTCGGCCTCATCGCGGGCAATGGGAAGTTTCCTTTTCTTGTGCTGGACGCGGCGCGGGCGCAGGGGTACGAGGTCGTTGTTGCCGCGATCAAAGAAGAAGCCTTTCCCGAGATCGAATCGAAGGGCGCGGCTTCCGTTCACTGGTTTTCGCTGGGCGAGTTGTCTAAGCTCATCGACACTTTTAAAGCCGAGGGCGTCACCCGTGCCGTCATGGCGGGGCAGGTCAAGCACAAGCAGATTTTTTCCGCCATCAGGCCGGACTGGCGGCTGGCGAAGCTGCTGCTCTCGCTCGGCACGCGCAATACGGACTCGCTGCTGGGCGCGGTCGCGAAGGTGCTGGCGGATGAGGGCATCATGCTCGAGAACTCGACTGCGCTGCTGGAACCGCTGCTGGCGAAAACGGGCGTGCTCAGCAAGCGGGCTCCGAGCGGACAGGAACGCAAGAACATTGAATACGGACGCGCGGTCGGGCGGCGGCTGGCGGAGTACGACATTGGGCAAACGGTGGTGATCGCGGAAGCGGCGTGCGTGACGGTGGAGGCGATGGAAGGCACGGATGCGACGATCGAGCGGGCGGGGGAACTGATGCGGTCGTTGGACTTGAAATCGGAATCGGAAGCGGGATCGGGATCGAAGGGCGGGGCTTCGACGCTGAGCCGCGCGCTGACGGTGGTGAAGGTCGCGAAGCCGAAGCAGGATATGCGCTTCGATGTTCCGGTGATTGGCGTAAAGACGATCGAGACGATGGCGCGCGCCGGGGCGAGTTGTCTGGCGGTGGACGCGGGGCGATGTCTGCTGCTGGATGGCGAGGCGATGACGCGGGCGGCGGATGAGGCGGGGATCGCGGTGTGCGCGGAGTGATTGGGGGCGCGTTCGACTGGTAAAGGCGATAACCACCAAGGGCACGAAGGGCCACGAAGGAAACCTACTTATGACTGAAGCGGCTCGCATTGCCGACCAGCTTCGCCGGGCGTTTGATGGCGAGGCTTGGCATGGCGATTCTTTGTTTGAAATTTTGTCGGGCGTTACGGCGGCGCGGGCGGCGGCGCGTCCGATTGAGCGTGCCCACACGATCTGGGAGCTGGTGCTGCATGTTGCGGCTTGGGATGGGGCCGTACTTCGACGTCTGGGGGGTGCGGCGGTGGAGCTGTCCGATGCGGAGAATTTTCCTCCGGTTACGGATACGAGCGAGGCTGCTTGGCGCACGGCGTTGGCGCAGGTGCGGCGCGGTCACGAGGAACTGGTCGCGGCCGCGGCTTCTCTTCCGAACTCTCGGCTTGGCGATATGGTTCCGGGCAAAGAGGGCGCGCACTACACCTTTTACTACATGCTCCATGGCGTGGTGCAGCACGAGCTGTATCATGCGGGGCAGATTGCGCTGCTGAAGAAGATGTGAGAAACGTGCCGGGGCTGCGGGAAAAAACTGGATGCCAATACGCAGCCCCTAAAGGGGCATCGGATTTTGAAGAATTTTCGGCATCGCTGAAGCGATGCCCTGATACGAAGCCAGATTTTTTCCGCAGCCTGTGCGGGGCTTTGCCCCGCTGGACGGCCGAGGGCGGCCGTCCCTACGTGAGTGGCCTAGGCGGGTTTTCGCTCAGAAAGTGCGCGGGCGGAATGAGAACTCCCTGCGATAGCGCGGACACGAGTAGGGGTCCTTCGACTCCGCCGATCCAATCGCTTCGCGCTTGGCTCGGCTGCGCTCAGGATGACAAGATGTTGAGGGGTGGTTTCGCGTGAGCAAAGAATTGCCGATCAAGATCAATGTTGCGGTGATTGGGGTGGGCGCTTTTGGGCGCAATCATGCGCGTGTCTATCAGCAACTGCAGCAGGCGGGCAGCGTGCGGCTGGTGGGCGTGGTCGATCCGGATACGGCGCGGGCCGACGCGATTGCCCGCGAGTTTAGCTGCAAGTCGTTCGGCTCGGTCGAGCAGATGCTGATGACGCACAGCGAGGTGCAGGCGGCGTCGGTCGCGGTGCCGACCGTTCTGCATCTGGAGGTGGCGCGCAATCTGATGGAAGCCGGGGTTGACGTGCTGATCGAAAAGCCGTTGGCCGCGACGCTCGGTGAGGCCGACGAACTGCTTCGCCTGGCGTTGGAGCACAAGCGGGTGGCGCAGGTTGGGCATGTGGAGCGCTTCAATCCGGCGGTGCGGGCTACGTTGCCGCTGATCAACCGGCCGATGTTTTTTGAAGTGCACCGGCTGAGCGTGTTCTCTCCGCGGGCGCTGGATGTAGACGTGGTGCTGGACCTGATGATCCACGACCTCGACGTTGTGCTGACATTCGTGAAGTCGGGGGTGAAGGAGATCCGGGCGGTGGGGCTGCCGATTCTTTCGGGCAAGGTGGATATTGCGAATGTGCGCGTCGAGTTTGAATCGGGCTGCGTGGCCAACTTTACGGCCAGCCGAGTTTCGACGGAGCGCGTGCGCAAGCTGCGTTTCTTCCAGGCGGGACAATATATTTCGATCGATTATGGACGGCAGGACGTGCTGGTGTTCTCGGTCGCTGGCGGGATCGGAAGTGCGGGCGGAAGTGCGGTTGGACGCCCGGCGGGAATGGCCGCCGAGCCGAGCGTGAATCCGCAGATCCAGATGGCGAAGCCGCCGATCACGGCGGAAGAGCCGCTGCTGGCGGAGATCAAGGCCTTCCTGCAGTCGGTGCGAGACCGGTCGCGTCCGGTGGTCTCACTGGAGGATGGGCGGAGAGCGCTGGAGCTCGGGCTGGCGATTCTGGCGGAGATTGCGCGGCACGCGGGACGGATCGGGGTGGGGAGGGGTTAGCCGTTGGATTGCAAAAGTAGAAGACCTTTATCGCGAATCCAGAGTTGTTGTAACTGCAGGCAGCCGCCGAGCTGCGCTCGGCTTGGACGGGGCGGAGCCCCGTCCCCACGCGAGATGGTTCCAGATAACTATTGCTGAGGTGGTGGACCCTGCTGGTTGCTGGCGTCGGGCGGGCCGTGGTGACGGTTCTGTCCCCATTGCTCACGCTTGGCCTGCATTTCGTCCCACTTCTTCTGCTGGTTAGAGTCGAGGAGCGCGCGGATCTGCGTGTCGGCGCTCTTGCGAATGTCCATCATTTTGGTGTGGCGATCCTGCTGGGAAACTGAATTGTCCTGGTGCAAGCTCTCCATCTGTGAGTGTTCGGACTGGAGGATGTCCTGCACCTTGGTTTGCTGATCGGAAGTGAGCTTGAGTTTCTTGGTCAGTTCCTGGGTGCGCTGGGCGGGATCGGGTGGGCCGTGATGCCAGCGGCCGTTGTCCTGCGAGGGTTGCTGATTGTTGGGCGGGCTATCGTTGGACGATTGGGCCGCCGCGAAAGGCGCGGCCATCGAGATGAGGCTGGCCGCGAGAAGAATGAGAAGGCACTGCTTGAGCATAGAGATCTCCTTTTCAAAACGAGCTGTCTGTATCTTTGAATGAAATTATGAGCCGGAAGTTGCGCCCGAAACAGGATTCGGACAAATCTTTGCGTAACTTTACAAAGCGCAGCTTCGATTTGGGATCTATTGCGGTGAGGTGCCTTGCGCGGACAGGCGTTGCTGAAGCTGAGTGGCAAATTGCTTCGTCTGCTCATCGGAGAGCTGTATCTGACCGTCGAGGACGAGGCTCAACTGATCGGCGCCGGCACTTTGGAATTGAGCTTTCTGGAGGGTGGCGGAGTTCTGCGCGGCGGGTGGTAGTGCGGCCTTGAGGTCTGTGCCCTTCTGCATGGCGGAGAGGAGCGAAGCTGCGATTTGGTCGCGCAGCGTGACGCCGAGGTCACCGGAGCGGAGCAAGTCGCGGAGGAAGCCCTCGGCATCGACGCGGCCAATTTCGGAGACAAGGCCCAAGCCAGTTTTTTGTTCGAGCGACGGAGTGAGCTTGACCTCGATGGTGCCCTCGCCGGCGGCAACTTCCATGGGGTTTTCCTGACCCGGCGGACAGACCCAGCGCTCGAAGTGCATGTGAACCACCACGAGGCTCGCGGGAACCAGAGGGGTGAGCGTGGCTTCTTGAATCCCAATGCGCTCACCGCAGCGGGGAGAGCGGGCGAGTTCGGAGCGGAGTATGCCGGTGATTTTTTGCTGCAGGTCGGAGAGATCGGCGATGAGCTTGAGACTGAAGAGGGTGTGGCCGTTTTCGGCGGAAGTCCGGGAGACGGCGCCCGAAGCTGGGATGGAGACGGGCTGGCCGCCGACGTTGATCGAGTTCGTCACCTTGGGAAGGTTGAAGGTGAGGTCCTGGCCGTCAGCGGGGAGGAGAATCCCCATTTCTCTGCCGAGCGCGAGTTGCTCGTTTTGGAAACCGGCGAGCGCCTTGTCAAGATTGGCGGCGGAGTTGGAAATCTGTTCGTTTTCTGATTTGGTCGTCTGGACGATTTGATCGAGCGCCTTTATTTGTTTGGCGAGGTCGGAATCCGCTTTCGCCAGTTTCTTGGTGATGTCCTTCAAACCGGATTTTTGCGCGGAAGAAAACGAGCCGAGAAAATTCTTGTTGCCAGTGCGAGCTTCTTCAATGGCCTGATCCAGGCTGGTTGCGCGATCGGACAGCGGTGAAGAAGCGGGGACTTTCCGCAGAAGTTCGCGAAAAGTTTGTAGCTGATCGCTGGCGGCCTGGCCGTCTTGTGCAACACTGGCGAACGCCGCGCGCTGCTGAGCGTTCGCTTGCACGGCCATGGCGCGGTGAAAGTCCTTGAGATCGTCCTTTTCGCTTACCCCGCCGGGACGGCCGGCGCCGCCGCCGGTCGGCGAGCCGTGTCCGCCGCCACCGCCGTGCTGGGCGAGCACTCTGCTGGGGCTGACGAGCAGAACGATTCCGACAATCAGTACAGCCACACCGCGCACCGACATACGAGGTGCAGATACGCCAGGAAGGCGAGTTCCCCTGTGGAACATAGGCCAGATCTCCAAGAACATCTTACGTTGGAACGAGACCGCAGGACTTACGGAGCAACAAAAAGTTCTGATGCCGGCGGATTGAAATTGGTGATCTGATCTCTCGGCCCAGTTGGCCCGCTGCCCGGCCATTACCCCGGTACTCACTCCGCGGACGCAAAAAATGCGACAATGGAATCGGCGGTCCCAACTCCATAGTTTACGTAACTTTACGAAGGAACTTTACCCGTAATCTTACGCAACCCAGGAGGCTGCCCGTGTCTCTAAGCTTTATAGTCTCTGCCTGATGCCGGTCACCCAAATTCCGTCTCGCGATCCGCTGTCTCCTGCCGAGCAGCCGGAGCAGCGCGATTTGTTCGAAGCGCAGCACTGGGAGACGGCTTACCGCGGCTTCAATCCTGACGATGTTCCGCATCTGCTCATCCAGTTGCAGGACGATCTCTCGCGGACGCGCAAGCGCGAAGCGCTGTGGCTGTCGGTCATCCTGCACTTGTTCGTGATTATTCTGTTGTGGAACAGCGAGAAGTTGATGCTGCTGTTGCCGCACCGGACGGTGGATTTGGCGATTCAGGCGAATGCCGACCAGTCGAAGGACGCGATGTTTCTGGAACTGCCGCCTGACGCGCAGAAACTGATGCGGCGTCCCGATGCGAAGGTGATTTCGGATAAGGACCGCATTGCGACCAGCAAAGCGCCGCAGATCAATCGCGAAGAATTGAAGAAGATACTGCAAAGCGCGCGTCCGGGACGGCCGGGCGAGAACGTGCCGCAGCCGCCGGCGCAGGGCCAGCCGCCGCAGAACCAGTCCGCGCAGAATCAGCAGCCGCCAGCGCCGCAGGATTCGGGAATCGCCCAGCCGCAGCCGAGCGATCAGACGGCGCAGTTGCGGATGCCTCCGCAGAACAGGCCGCAGCCGAATTTTAACGCTTCCATGACGGCGGGCTCGGCGATCGAACAAGCGGCCCGGGCCGCAGCCGAGAGCCGCGGGCACTACGGCAGGGGAGACGGGGGCGATTACGGGTTGAGCCAGGGCCGGAGCGGGGCGAGGGCGCTGGATCAGGCGGAAATCCTGACCGACACGATGGGTGTGGATTTTGGGCCTTATTTGACGCGAATCGTGCAAATTGTGCGCCAGAACTGGTATACCCTGATGCCGCCGTCGGTGTATCCGCCGATCTTGAAACAGGGCAAGCTTTCGATTGAATTCGTCATTCTGAAGGATGGCAAAACGACGGGCATGGTGGTGCACACCTCGTCCGGCGACGTGGCGCTCGACCGGGCCGCATGGGGGAGCATTACCGCATCCACCCCGTTCCCACCGCTGCCGAAAGAATTTCCCGGCCAAATCCTCGGCCTGCGTTTCTATTATTTTTACAACCTCGAAGTCAGCAACGACTTGAAGTAAGGTCGCGGAATCGGCCGCGTGGGCGAGAAATCTATAGCGAATCCGAAGTTGCCGCTGGCTTCAGGTGCGCGAATGGGCTGAATTCGCTACCATAGGGATATTCTCAGTTCGATGCGCATCCAAATAAAACTATGAAGATTCAACGACTGTTGCCGCGCCTAGTGTTGTTGTGCCTGGTTCTGCTCGGCCTGCCGGTTTTCGGGCAGGATGCGCCGGAGGCTCTCCGTCCGCCGAAGGGGGCGCAGATGGCGATCGTGGTTTTCGAAGACCTGCAATGTCCGCAATGCGGCCGGGTCGCGCCGCTGCTGGCGCAGGCCTCACGGACTTATAAGATTCCGCTGGTGCAGCACGATTTTCCGTTGCCGGCGCACAACTGGTCGTTCGACGCCGCGGTGCTGGCGCGCTACTTCGACACGCATTCCAAGGAGATCGGAAACGCGTTCCGGGAAACTGTGTTCGCGCACCAACTGGAGATCAACCCCCAGAATTTACGGGGATTTGCGGACAAGTTTGCCGCCGATCACAAGATTGGTTTGCCATTCGTGGTGGATCCGGAGGGCAAGCTGGCGGGACTGGTGAGGGCGGACAAAGATTTGGGCACGAGTCTGCACCTCGAGCACACGCCGACAATCTGGGTGGTCAGCAGCAAACGCGGCGGCAAGCCCTACGTCGAGGTGACGGACCCCAAGCAGCTCTATGCGTTGATCGACGCCATGAAGAAGGAGTGAAGAGGTCAGAGGTCAGATTGCAGAGGTAAACCTCTTGCGGTGCGCACGGAACTGACAAAAATTGAGACGAGTTCGTTCGCCCCGCGCACAAGATCGCACAATTTTTCCGCCGGGAAGATATTTCCCTCCTGAAAGAGTTCTAGCCAGAAAACTGTCTCGTCTGCTTCTTCCAAAACGATCCCCAGTTTGGCTACGAATTCAGCACGGGATCTTCCGCGGCACGCTGCTCGGTAGTTTGCGCCGATCGATGTGCTGGAGCGAAGAAGCTGGGTACCCAAGATTCGCGCTTCTTTAGTTCGAGGGAGGGAGCGATAGAGTCTGAGGACTCGCAATGCGAAGTCCTTGGTACGGAGCTTCAGCGCCTCGGAGTCCCGCTTCATGCCACGCCTCGTGAGGCGATTTTATTCTTTGATCTTCGATGTTGAACGTGATGGTCCTCACATCGAAAATGTGAGGTTTTTTACCTTTGCAATCTGACCTCTGACCTCTGCAATTATTCGGTTCTTATTCCGTCCATTTGCGGAACAGCAGCGCGCCATTGGTGCCGCCGAAGCCGAACGAATTCGACATGGCGTATTCGAATTCCGTTTTGCGGGCGTGGTTGGGAACGAAATCCATGCCGTCGGTCCCAGGGTCCTGACTCTCGAGATTGATGGTGGGCGGCAGAATTTGATCGCGCAGTGCCAGCACCGTCACGCCAGCCTCTAATCCTCCCGCTCCCCCCAGCAGATGGCCGGTCATGGACTTGGTGGAACTGACCGGGACTTTCTTTCCAAATAAATTTCGAATGGCGTGCGCTTCGAGCGTGTCGCCGATGGGCGTCGAGGTGCCGTGGGCGTTGAGGTAGCCGACGACGCTGGGATCGAGCTTCGCGTCGCGCAGGGCGTTGCGCATGACGCGGAAGCCGCCTTCGTGCTCGGGGGCGGGTTGCGTCATGTGATACGCGTCCGCACTCATGCCGTAGCCGACCAGTTCCGCCAGGATGGGAGCGCCGCGGCGGCGGGCATGCTCGAGTTCTTCGAGAACCAGGATGCCGGCGCCTTCGCCCATCACGAAGCCGTCGCGGTCCTTGTCCCAGGGACGGCTGGCGCGGGCGGGGTCGTCATTGCGGGTGGAAAGCGCGCGCATGGCGGCGAATCCGCCGACGCCCATGGGAGTAATGGCGGCTTCGGCGCCTCCGGCAATCATGACGTCGGCGTCGCCGTGCTGGATGATGCGGAAGGAATCGCCGATCGAGTGAGCGCTGGTGGTGCAGGCCGTGGCCGTCGCTTCATTCGGGCCCTTGGCGCCGAACCGCATGGAAACGTGTCCGGCGGCGAGGTTGATGATGGCGGCAGGAATGAAGAAGGGCGAGATCTTGCGCGGACCGCCCTGGAGGAGCGCAGTATGTTCACGCTCGATCACGTCGAATCCGCCGATGCCCGAGCCAATATGCACGCCGACGTTCTCGGCGTTTTCGGGTGTGATCTGAAGCTGCGACATCTTCATCGCCTCATCCGAGGCGGCGATCGCGAAGTGGATGAAGCGGCCCATCTTCTTCACTTCTTTTTTCTCGATGAAATTGAAGGGGTCGAAGTTGCGGACCTCGGCTGCGATCTGGCAGGCAAATGCGGAGGCGTCGAACCCGGTAATGCGGTCGACGCCGCTTTTGCCCGCGAGCAGGGCCTGCCACACCGCGTCGGTGGTATTGCCCACGGAGCAGATCAGGCCGATGCCGGTAATGACGACCCGTCTTTCGAAATTACTTGCCAAATTACTTGCCCGCCTTCGCGTGCTTGCCGATGTAGTCGACGGCATCGGACACGGTGCGAATCTTCTCCGCATCCTCGTCGGGGATTTCGATATCGAAGGCCTCTTCGAAGGCCATCACGAGCTCGACGGTATCGAGCGAATCGGCGCCCAGGTCGTCCACGAACGAAGCGCTGGGCGTGACCTCGCCCTCGTCCACACCCAATTGCTCGACGATAATCTGTTTCACTTTTTCATCAACGGCTGCCATGTTTCTCCTCGTTTCTAAGTCTGGGAATCGCGGGTCCGGGTTCCGGGCCGGCGTTTGCTTATTCACGACTGCATGTTGCTCAATGGATCGAATGAAGTCGAAGCCAGTAGTCTAAAAGGGATCGGAAAAGTATGCAAAGGAAGTACTGACAGAAAACTGGTATGTGTGGAGATCACTACGGAATCCTAACTGGCGGCGGGGAGAGCGGTCAAACTCCGCATCGCTTGGTACTGTCCTAAATTCGTCAACCACCAAGGACACTAAGGAGTGAGCCTCTGAGGTTTCCCTTCGTGTTCCTTCGTGCCCTTCGTGGTTAAGGGGTTGACTCTCGTCACTTGGAATATTCGTCCCGCAGACGGACCTGCCGGTCGGTCATGGGGACTTCGCGTCCGGCGATGAAGACCTGCTTCACATCGGTTTTCACGTCCAGCGGATCGCCGTTCGCGACGACAACGTTGGCGGTCTTGCCGACATCGAGGGAGCCGAGCTGGTCGGCGACGCCCCAGATTTCGGCGGCGTTGATGGTGATCGCCTTGAGCGCCTCGTCATAGGGGAGTCCGAAGGCGGTTGCGAATCCTGCCTGGTCGGGCAGGTTGCGCACGTTGTGCGCCGAGTACGAGGCAAATACGATCTTGACGCCGCGTTTGTAAAGCTGCGCCGGAAGGCTGTAGACCGTGTCGTAGCGCTCGTCTTCTTTCGGAGCTTCGTAGATGGGCCCCACGATCACCGGCACCTTGAGGCTGGCCACGTAGTCGAGGACGGGCTGGGAGTGGCTGATGTGGTTCAGCACGAACTTCAGCTTGAACTCGTTTGCCAGACTGACAGCAGTTTCAAGATCGCTCGGGCTTTCGGCCGCGAGCACGATTGTTTTCTTGCCTTCCAGATAGGGCAGCAGCGCTTCCGACTTGAGATCGCGCTTGGGGGCCAGGGGCTCGGGCTTCTTGTCTTTATTCTGGGCAGCGTCGGCTTTCTTGCGGTCGTAGTCGGTCCACTTCGTTTTGTAGTCTTGGGCATCGAGGAAGGCCTGGCGCAATTGAGCGGCCAGACCCATGCGCGTCGAGGGGAACTTGCGCTTGTCGAAACCGCCTTTGTTGCGGCGCTCGCCACCGGTGAAGTTGAGAGGCATGGCGTTATCGCGGATCAGGAGCATCTCGGTGGCGGAGGCTCCGGCAAGTTGAATGAAAGAATCCTGGCCGGGGAGCGTGTCTGCACCTTCGGGAGCGACGACGGCATTGGTGATACCGTTCATACGGGCTACCGGGATCAGGGCCGACTCCGCGTGGAACGCCTCGGCGGTGTGCATGTGCGGCATGATCTCGTCGCTCAGTTCGACCAGATCATTGGTCATGGCTTCGGCGGAGATTTCGGTGAGCCCCAGGCTGGTCTCCGAATCGATCAGACCCGGATAGACGGTCATGCCGGTCACATCGATGACCTGCGCGGCGCTGGGGACATTGACGGAACTCGCCGCACCGACGGCAGTGATCTTCCCGCCTTGCATGACGATCACGCCGCTCTCAATCACGCCGTGAGTGACGGTCAACAGCTTGCCGCCCTTGAGAACTACGGGCTTGTCCTGGGCTACTGCCGATCCGATCACAATAAGGATTGTCATTCCGAGCGAAGCGAGGAATCTGCATCTAGCTGAGAACTGAGAACCGGGAACTGAGAACTGATTCATCACTCTCCCTCCTTGTAATGCGTCGTTCCCAGGCCCGGCTGCGAGCGGTCGAAGTACACGTCGCCGTCGATCAGAACTTTTTCGGGAACACCGTAACTCGACAGCGGATATCCGTCCCAGATCACGAGATCCGCATCCTTGCCGACTTCGATGGAACCGACGCGATCGTCCACACCGACGATCCACGCGGCATTCAGCGTGATCATCTTCAAGGCTTCTTCTTCGGTGGCGCCGCCGTAGCGGATTGTCTTGGCGGCTTCCTGATTGAGGCGGCGGGTGTAATCCTCGGAGTCGCTCTTGATCGCCACGCGAACGCCTTTGCGCATGGAGAGCGTGGCGTTCCACGGGATCGCATCCCAGGCCTCCTGCTTATAGCCCCACCAGTCGGAGAACGTGGCAATGGCGACGTTGTTGGCGGCGAGCTGGTCGGCAATTTTGTAGGCTTCGAGGGCGTGGTGGAAGGCACGAATCTTGTAGCCGAATTCCTTGGCCATCGCCATTTCCGTCAGCATTTCGTCGGCGCGGTAGCAGTGGATCTGCACCATGAGTTTGCCGCGCAGAACGTCGGCGAGGGCTTCGAGCTTCAGGTCGTGCTTGGGCGGGGTGGCATCTTTATCGGCGCGCTTGACTTTCTCGTTGTAGTTGTCCCACTCGCGCATGTAGTCCTGCGCCTGGACGAGGGCTTCTCTTTGGACAGCGAAATTGCCCATGCGGGTCGAAGGCAGCTGATCGCGTCCGCCATAGACGCGCTTGGGATTCTCGCCGCTCGCAAACTTGATCGACCGTGGCGCATTGGGGAAAAGCATTTCATCGCGCGAGGCGCCGTACTTGTGCTTGATGACGATCGCCTGCCCACCGATCATGTTGGCCGACCCGTGCAGCAACAGCGACGTGGTCACGCCGCCGGCCAGCGCGCGGTAGATCGCCTTGTCCTGGTAGTCGAAGGCATCTTTCATCATCATGTGCGGCGTGATGGGGCTGGTGGCTTCGTTGATGTCGTCATCCAGAGCAATGTGCGAGTGCGAATCGACGATGCCCGGAGTCAGGTACTTTCCTCCCGCATCGATGACGGCGGCGGTGTAGGGCATGGTGATAGTTTCGCCAACTGCCATAATCTTGCCGTCGTGGATCCAGACGGAGCCATTCGTGATATTGCCGTGGGTTACGGTCATCACGGTGGCGTTCTTGATCACCACATCGTGATGGGCAGCGGCGGATTGCGCGAACGCAACCGCTGCCATCGTCATCGTCAGCCAAACGCAGTGGAGTGCGAGTTTTCTTGTCGACATTGGTTGCATGTACGGAACCCCAGAAGAACAAAGTTCGCTTGCAGGGAAACTGGGATTGTAGGAGCCGCCGCGGGTTGGGTCAAACCCGAAAACCGATTGTGTGGAAGCGGGGCTTCGCCCCGCTTGGACGGGGCAAAGCCCCGTCCCCACACAAGAAGGCTGATGGGCTGTTATGTTTCCTTCTTGCACCCTTGCTCATATCGCCGAACTCATGTCACGATTTGGACGTGAAAATCCTGACCATGCTTGTTGTTTTGCTGGCGCTTGCTTTGTCGGTGTTTGGCGCCGATTGCCCCAAGGATCAGCCGAAGACCGAGGCCACGCTCATCGAACTTGAACAGAACTGGGCTGCGGCCCTCAGCCGCAAGGACGCCGACGCCGTCGCCTGCATGGTGGCCGGCGAATTCGAAGACGCCGATGTCGATGGCTCGCTGCACACTCGCAGCCAGATGCTGGAGTACATCCCGCAGCGGAAGCCGGGCACGAACCACCTCTCGGAAATGCGCGCGCACGTCGAGGGCAACTCCGGATTTACGCGCGGACTCGCCACGCTGGTGGACGCTTCCGGCAAGGTTGTGGCGCAAGTCCGCTTCACCGACGTCTTCACCTACCGCGACGGCCGCTGGCAGGCGCTCGCCGGACACGAGACCCTTCTCGGCGAGGCCAGTCGTTAAATGCGCGCCGTGGTGCAACGCGTGAGCCGGGCTAAGGTCACGATCAACGGCGAGATTACCGGCGAGATCGGCCTCGGGCTGCTGGTGCTCGTCGGGGTGGGCGCGGGAGATACGCGCGCCGAGGCTGACTACCTTGCCGAGAAGACGATTGGCCTGCGGATTTTTGAAGATGCCGGCGGCAAAATGAATTTGTCCGTTGCGGAGGTTGCTGGCGCGTTGCTGGTGGTCTCGCAGTTTACCCTCTACGGAGACGTGCGGCGGGGCAAGCGGCCATCGTTCGACACAGCCGCTCCGCCCGGGCAGGCGCGCGAACTCTACGAATATTTTGTGGAGAAAGTCCGCGCCGCCGGCCTGCGTTGCGAGACCGGACGCTTCCAGGAAACGATGCAGGTCGAACTGGTCAACGAAGGGCCGGTGACGATCCTGCTGGATTCGGCAAAAGCGTTTTGAAAAAAGGAGCACTCAAGGGTCCGAGCGGTTTCGTCACGGCCGTGCTGAATTTCCATTCTGATTTGCAACAGAGATTCAGCAGAACAAAGCGGTCCCCAAATTGGTTCGAACCCCGATCTTCGAATCGTTTATTGGGAGCTACAATGACTTGTGCGAAAAATCTTTGTTCTCGTTATTGCTGTCGCAGTCTTGTTGGCGATTGCGCTTCTTTTGACACGATCGGCTGCGCCTGTTGTGGACCTGCCATCGCCAGTCACCACCCTCGGCCAAGCCACTCCCATTACCGTCCACGTACGCGATCCGCGTGGCGTTCGTAGCCTCGCGGCGTTTGTCGAGCAGAACGGCGCTCGGTACCGCGTCTGGGAGGCAGCGCAACCTTCGCGCGTGACGGACGGCACATGGAGCTTTACGGCCGGCGTCAATACCACGCCACAGCTCAAAGATGGCAAGGCAAAATTGATCCTCGAAGCCACCTCGAACGGTTTGCTTCGGAAGACAGCACACTGGGAGCGCGAGGTGACGGTGGTGACGCGGCCGCCAGTCGTCAGTGTCGATTCCGACCAACACTACCTATATCTGGGCATGGCTGATCTCGCGACCTTCAATGTTTCCGGTAGTTGGACGGAAGCGGGCGTGCGCGCTGGCGATCAGACCTTTCGGGCCTGGCCCATGCCCGGCGGCAAACCCGGCTTCTTTTCGCTCTTTGCCTTTGCTTGGAATATGCCGTCCGGCACAGCCCCGCTCGTCTACGCCTCCAATGGCGCGGGGAACGACGTGACCAGCCCGATCGTATTCCAGTTTCCCAAGAAGGAGCAGCCGAAGTACACCGTCCACGACTTGCAGGTGAGCGACCAGTTCATGCAGAAGGTAGTCGGCGAGCTTGACCCGAATGGCTCGGGCGATCCCGTGACGCGTTTTGTAAAGATCAATAGCGAAATGCGGCGTGCCAACAACAAGGTACTTTCCGATCTGCGCTTCAAGACCGCAGACAGGTTCTTATGGTCGCAGCCTTTCATACGGCAGTCTCATTCCCAGGCGGAATCGACCTTTGCGGACACGCGGAACTATATATACAAAGGGAACAAGATCGACCAGCAAGTGCACCTTGGATATGATCTCGCGGTTACGCAGCATGTTGGCGTGGAGGCGTCCAATGATGGCCGGGTTGTACATGCGGCTCCGCTCGGCATCTACGGCAATTGCATCGTGGTCGACCATGGTTACGGGCTACAGACGATCTACGGCCACCTTAGCCAGATGAATGTGCACGAAGGCGACATGGTGAAACGAGGCCAAGTCATGGGCACGAGCGGCCAGACCGGACTGGCCGGAGGCGACCATATTCACTTCGGCATGCAGCTCGATGGCGTCCAGATTGACCCGAAGGAATGGTGGGACAGCCACTGGATTAAGGATCACATTGCGAAACGCGTAGATCTGCCCGGGTTCAACAACTGAGGCAGGAGTCCCCTGCTGGTTCGACTCACGAGAGAAGGGGGGGCTGCTCACGGCCGTTGTGGACCAAGTCACGGACTTGTACAACCGACCATCTCAAGATCAGACATTGAATATTGAATAGAGCCGAGAATGTCAGCACTGTCCGTATCGTCGGCTGCACGGAAACTGACCCACTACCGGACTGCGTGCGTCTTCCGTTTGACCGATTTCCACAGCGCACGATAGACTAGTTGAGTTTGCCTGTACTTGCGGACCCGTTCTGGGGCCGCGCCGCGTTTCCGGTCAGAAGCCGCAGCGGGAAAACAGCAAGCACAAGATTGTATCTGCCGAGCTGCGCTCGGCTTGGACGGGGCAAAGCCCCGTCCCTACACGAGCACAAGGAGAGTTTATGTACGCGGTGATCCGCGCAGGTGGAAAGCAGTATCGGGTAGCCCCGGGCGACGTGATCCGGGTGGAAACACAAGAAGACAAGGACGGCAAGGTCGAGTTCGGCGACGTGCTCGCGGTTTCGGCCGAGGCGGGCAGCGTTTTGCCTGCGGGGTCGGGGGCGCTCGTGACCGGCGAGGTGGTCGAGCAGGGACGCGGCGAGAAGATCCTGGTCTTCCACTACAAGCGCAAGAAGCAATACAAGAAGCTGCGCGGACACCGGCAGGACTATACTGCGGTTCGCATCACCGAGATTGCTTTTGATGGGCAGTCGTTCAAAGCGCCCGATCTTCCGAAAAAAGAGAAGAAGGTGAAGCCGGCGCACGAGGGCGGCGAAGAAGTGAAGACTTCGAAGAGGCCGGGGAAAAAGGCGACGAAGCACGTAGCGCACGCGCACGGGAAGAAATCGGCGCCGAAGAAAGCAGCGGCGAAGAAGAAAAAGAAGTAGCAGATCCTTCCCCTTCGGCTCCGCTCAGGGTCAGGATGACAATTTAGTTTTGGATGACTTAGTTTCGGGATGACGAGAAATGGGAATTACTGGCAACTGGCCACTGGAAACCGGGGACTGATTTATGGCGCATAAAAAAGGACAAGGCACTTCACGAAACGGGCGCGACTCGAACGCGCAGCGGCTCGGGTTTAAGGCTTTCGGCGGACAACTGGTGCCCGGCGGCACGATCATCGTCCGCCAGCGCGGCACGCGGGTGAAGCCCGGACTGAACGTTGGACGCGGCAAGGACGACACTCTCTTCGCCAAGATCACGGGACGCATCAAGTTCATGGACAAGGGATCGATGGGGAAGTTTGTGATGGTCGAGCCCGAGGCTATAGAAGCGAAGTAGGATTTTATAGACAAGGGCCGCTCCGGGGCGGAGCCCCGGAGCCACACGAGCAGGCCACAGGAGCAGCCTCGGCTTTGGGTCGAGGCTATTTCATTGCGGGGTTAATACCGCGAACTGCGGAGCTTCGCTCCGCTGGACGGCCGAGGGCGGCCGTCCCTACGTGAGTTTTTCCGGGGCTGACTTTTCGCGGACAAGAGTGTCCGCGCCACAAAATTTTGTTCCACACGTCATGTTTATTGATGAAGCCAAAATTCGAGTGAAGGCCGGCGATGGCGGCAACGGCTGCATGGCGTTCCGGCGGGAGAAATATATTCCGCGGGGCGGGCCTTCGGGCGGCGATGGCGGCAAGGGCGGCGACATCTGGATGGAATCGAGCGAGCGGCACAATACGCTCGTGCATTTCCGTTTCAATCCTGAATACAAGGCCGAGCGCGGACGGCACGGCGAGGGCGCGAAGAAAACCGGCCGCGACGGTGAAGGGATTGTCCTGAAGGTGCCGGTGGGCACGATCGTTTTCGACGAGGACACGGGCGAGAAAGTTCACGATTTTTCGCGCGCCGATGAACGTGTTGTGATCGCGCGCGGCGGACGTGGCGGACGCGGCAATGCGCAGTTTGCCACTTCCACGCACCAGGCGCCGCGCGAGCATGAAGACGGACGTCCGGGTGAAGAACGCAACTTCCGCCTGGAGTTGAAGCTGCTCGCCGATGTGGGCCTCGTGGGATATCCGAATGTGGGCAAGTCGACGCTCATCTCGCGCATCTCGGCGGCGCGGCCGAAGGTTGCGGATTATCCGTTTACCACGCTCGAACCGAACCTCGGTGTGGTGCTGGCGGGTGACAAGGGAAAAGAAGAGAGTTTCGTGGTCGCCGACATTCCGGGATTGATTGAAGGCGCGCACACGGGATCGGGCCTCGGCACACAATTTTTGCGGCACATTGAGCGCACGCGTTTGCTGGTGCATATGGTGGATGTCTCCGACAGCAGCGGGCGAGCCGACGTGGTGAAAGACGTTGAGGTGATCCGGGGCGAGCTGGCGAGTTTCGGAGCGGGCTTAGAGAAGAAGCCGACACTGATGGTCGCGTCCAAAATCGACGTGGCGAACCCGGAGAAGCTGAAGAAACTGAAGCAGTGGGCGACGCGCAAGAAGCTCAAGCTCTATCCGATTTCCGCGGTTACCGGCGAGGGGATTGAGAAGCTGAAGTTTGCGATGGCGGAGGAAGTGGAGAAGGTGCGAAAAGCCCTGGCAGCCTCTGAGGAGACTCGACTTTCGAAGTCCAGCGCCTGACCTCGACAGGCGGGGATGAGCATCGCTACACCGTGCTAGAATTTCCACAGCTTCTGCTGGCAATTTGCTGGACACCACAACTGGAGCACGGAGGGGCTTTGCCCCTCTGGACAGCCGAGGGCGGCTGTCCCTACGTGGGCGTCTGATTTTCCGCAAGCTGCCGAGCAAGACCCTACACTCTGGAGGCCTGTCTTGATCGAACTTGCACCCTCGATACTCGCGGCGGATTTCGCCCACTTGGCGGACGAGGTGGAGCGGGCGACGGCGGGCGGCGGCAGTGTCGTCCACGTCGACGTCATGGACGGTCATTTTGTGCCCAATCTAACGATCGGGCCTCCGGTGGTGAAGTCTCTGCGCCAGGCAACTCGACTTCCGCTGGACTGCCATCTGATGATAGAGAACCCCGACCAGTTCATTGCGGATTTTGCGGAAGCGGGAGCGGACTGGATTTCAGTGCAGCAGGAAACGTGCCGGCATTTGGACCGCACACTGAACCTGATCAAGCAGCATAAATGCCGGGCGGGAGTGGTGATTAATCCGGCGACGCCGGTGGAGACGCTCAGCGAAGTGCTCGATATTGTGGATTATGTGCTGGTGATGAGTGTGAATCCGGGGTTTGGGGGGCAGAAGTTTATCCCAGCAACGCTGCATAAAATGAGGAAGCTGGCGGAAATTCGCACGGCGCGGGGATACCAGTACCGCATCGAAGTAGATGGCGGTGTCGGCATGGACACGGTGGCGGAAGTGGTGCGCGCCGGGGCGGAGATTCTGGTGGCGGGGAATGCGGTGTTCGGCAAGGGCGATGCCAAGGTGAATGCGCAGGCGCTGCTGGAAGCGGCGCGCAGCGCGAGTTTGCAGCGGGTGTAGGGGAATTTGTAATTGGTAATTTGTAATTGGTAATTTAAGAGCCAATCCGGGCCACCGAGGATTAGGATTGGTCTGCCAAATTACAAATTACCAATTACAAATTGACTTTGAGGTCTTCTATGCGTCGGAATTCTATTGTCGTACTTCTCGCGTTGCTGCTGGCGTTGACGGTGGCATGCACGAACAAGAAATCGGCGAATCCGCTGGCGAACGTCGGGTCGAAACAGCCCGACAAGGTGCTATTTGACCGGGCCATGGATGCCATGAAGCACAACCGCTTCGACGTGGCGCGGATGACGCTGCAGACGCTGATCAACACCTATCCGGATTCGGAGTTTATCGCGCGGGCGAAGCTGGCGGTGGCGGATTCGTGGTACGCCGAGGGCGGCACTACGGCGATGCAGCAGGCCGAGATCGAATACAAGGATTTCCGCACGTTCTTTCCGAATATGCCGGAGGCGGCCGAGGCGCAGTTGAAGGTGGCGAACATCCACTATCAGGAGATGGAAAAGGTGGACCGCGATTACACGCACGCGATGCGGGCGGAGGAAGAATACCGGTCCCTGCTTCTGGAGTATCCGGACAGCAAACTGGTGCCGGAGGCGAAACAGCGGTTGCGGGAAGTTCAGGAAGTACTGGCGCAACGGGAGTACAACATCGGTCGGTTCTACTATCTGCGGCTGGCGTATCCGGCGGCGATTGCGCGTTTGAAAACGCTGGTGGACCGGTATCCGTTATATAGTGGCGCGGACGAGGCGCTGTATCTGCTGGGGCAATCGTACGAAGGCGAGATCGATGTGATCCGGAAGAACGGGCGCTTGAACGAAGTGAGCAAGGGCAAGATGATCGAGCAACTCACGAAGGAGGCGTCGGAGGCGTACGGGAGGATCATCAAGCGGTATCCGGCGATGGACCGGGCGCTGGATGCCAAGGCGCGCCTTGAGGGGCTGCATCAGACGGTGCCGCGGCCGACGCGGGCGATGCTCGAACAGAACAAGAAGGAAGTGGCGAGCCGGCATGAAGCAGGCATCATGTCGAGCATGCTGGGAAACTTCGAGAAACATCCCGACGTGGCCAAGGCCTCGCATGTGGGCGATCCGACGATCGTGGATCCGGTGCCGACCAATCCGAACGATGTGGTGCGGAAGGTGGCAACCGCGGCGGGAATGGCGGCCGGTGACAATAAGGTCAGTGTGGAAACGGTCAATGGGACGGTAGCGCCGAATCAGGCGGCGCCGCGTTCGGATGCTCCAGTAGCAGTGGCAGACTCGGCGGCAGCAACGGCTCCGGAACAGCCTGCAGCGGCGGCCGAGTTGAAGCCGAATGTGGCGGATCCGAATGAACTGAAGCCGAATGTTGAGGCCGATCCGAACGCGCTTCCCCCGCTGCAGCAAAGCAATCAACTGGACACCAGCGCTGGGGCGCCGAGCGGTGTCTCTTCGAGTGCGGCGCCGAAAACCGAGGAGATGGCGGATATTTCTTCGAGCAAGAAGAAAAAGAAAAAGGGTTTGGGGAAGCTGAAGCCGTTCTAGGGATTGCAGAGGTCAGATCGCCAGAAGTGGTTTAGGCTGCGGGTGCTGCCAGGCGCCCGCAGGTCAATCGCCAGGAGCCCGCCAGCGTGAGGTTACCAATGGCAGGACGAACGGGACACTCCCCAACAGACTAGGAACGGTCGTAACCTGTTACCTCTGCTGGAATCGTTGACTTAGGTCGAGGGACAAGGTAGTTTCGCGTTATCTCTCCTTTCTTGCTTAAGGATGACGCTTGGCGCGGAAAATACTGCTCGCCGATGACAGTGTGACAGCCCAGAACATGGGGCGAAAGATCCTGGCCGATGCCGGGTATGACGTCGTCACGGTCAACAACGGCTCTGCCGCCCTGAAGCGGATCGCCGAAATGAAACCGGATCTGATCGTGCTGGATGTGTACATGCCCGGCTACAGCGGGCTGGAAGTCTGCCAGCGGCTGAAGGATGCGGCCGAGACGGCGCACATTCCCGTGCTGCTGACGGTGGGCAAGCTCGAACCTTTCAAGGCGGACGAAGCGCGCCGGGTCAGGGCTGACGCTCATATCGTGAAGCCATTTGAAGCCAGCGAGTTGCTGACTGCGATCACGCGACTCGAAGACCGCATGGTGCCGCAGCAATACGAGGGCGCGCGCTTCAGCGGCGAGGGAAGCGGCAGGAAAGCGGAAGGTGACGCGGAGGCCGATACGGGATGGAAGAGCCGGCTGCGTTTTCCGTCGAAGAAAAAGAAGGAAGAACCGGAACCAGAGGATGTCGCGGCAGGAGCGACCTTCCGCGATTTCCGGAAGGGGAAGGGCAAGACTGGCGCGAGCGCAGCGTTCACGGTGAAGGCGCCGCCGGGGCAGGTTCCGGATATTCCGCGCGACATCACGCCGGAAGAGTTGGACGCACTCAGTGCATTGGCCGCGAAACTCGATGGCCCGATTCCGGCGGCTGAGAATATTGCAACGCCGGCCGAAGAGACAGAGACAAAGATAGGCTCGGTTGAGGCTCCGGCGGCAGAGTTTGCGGTGGCAAGAACTGAAGTCGAAGTTCCTGCGGCTGCGGCGGAAGCGAACAAGGAAGTTGAAACTCCGGCGCCGGTCGTTGAGCCCGCTGCGGCAGCCGTCGAAGCCACGGCATTAGCTGTCGAGGCCCCGGCGTTAACGGTCGAAGGCAAGAACGAAGTCGAGATTCCAGTCGAGCACATGGAACTGGCGGCCGAAGGTGCTACGGAAGTTGCCGATCCGGCGGCGGTCGAAATCCATCAGTACGAAACCCAGCATCCAGAAGCGCCGGTTGCGGTGGTCGCAGTCGCGGTGAATACTGCCCTCCTTGCGCAGGAGCCCGCGCCCGTGGACAGGAACGACGAGCCGATGTTTGCTTCGGCTGCGAGCGCGGTTGAGCAGGCGGCGGAAGACAAGGCCGAAGAAAAGATTGAAGGGAAGCCAGCCGAAGCCGTCGCCCAGATCGAGAAGAGCGAGACGATCGAGGCGAGCGTGCAAGAGGAAGCAGTCGCTGCGCAGGGCCTGGAATCCAAGTCCGAAGAATCGAAGGCCCAAGAGTTGAACGTCGAAGAGTTGAAGGCGGAGAAGACTGCGCAACCGATTGCGGCGAGCACGCAAGAGGCGGCGGAGGCGGAAGAGCTGGCGCCGAGCGACGCGGAACTGGCCGAAGCGTTGCGGTTGCTGACACCCTCCACCGGGCACGCGGATGTCGCGACGGTTCCGTCGCACGGAACCCTGGTGGCGGCCGGCCAGTTGCTGGCGGAAGCAGCGGCACGCGATGCGGCAGGCGCTCCGCGGTGGGTAGCGGAGCCGGTGACGTTGAGTCCGGAGGAAGCGGCGATTTCGCTGGAAGCGGAAATGTTCCGCACTTTCGCGGCAATGCCCGCGGCGATCTCCGCGGCAATGTCCGGCGGCGAAATTGAATCAGTACGGATCACCGGAGTTTCAGCGATTGCGGCCGCGGTTGAGAACAGACTGGCAGCAGCAGAGATGGCGGCCAGTGCGAAAGCTTTGGCAGAGGAAGGGGCCGAGCGTTGTTCAGTGGAGCATTGTTCAGGGACCACAGCCGCAGAAACATCGGCCGTGGAAGCGCCTGCGGAAGTGATGGCGGCGGTCTCCAAGGCAGCGAGTCCGTTGCTGGACGGGATCGAAGCAGAGATCGCAACAGAGAAGATTGCACTAGAGAAGTCCGAACCAGAGAAGCGCGAAGCAGAGCAGAAAGATTCCGCGGCAGAAGTCGCGGAGGAAGCACCTGCGGAAGAGGTCGCGGCAGCTACCTTCGCGGATGCAGTGGGTCAGGACGAGATTGAGGCAACAGCGGAACAGAATGGGGAGCCCGTCCGCGGGACGACGGCTGCGGTGGCAGAAGAGAATCAGGATTCGAGTTCAGATTCTGGGAGTCGGGAATCCATGGGCAGGGACGTGAAAGGGAAATCGGGGAAATCGAACTGGCATCAGATCCACACCGCGTCGGCCAGCTCTACTGCGAGTAGTGACGTGGAAACGGCGAAACAGGCCGAACACGTGGCCCAGGAGGCTCCGAAGGCCATGGCAGCGGCGGCGGCGGCCGAGGGGGGTAAAGCGTCTGCGTCTGCAACAGACGCCCGCACGATTGCCAGCATCGTGGACAGCGTGCTGGCCGATCTTCGCCCGAAGATCGTAGAAGAAATTACGAGGAAGCTGGCGGGGAAGTAGAGCAGCTTTCAGCAACCAGCATTCAGCCGTCAGCCATCAGCTCATGCCGCCTCGCCCCGCAGCAGTGCAGGCACGTTGAGCTGCGTCGAGCGATTCGGGTAGTCGTCCGGCATCAAGTTAGTTTTCGCACGCAGTTCTCGCACGTTTGACCCTTCTTTTCCTGCGCCTGTAAGATCAAAAGTCTAGCTATCAGCACTCAGCCGTTCGCACTCGGCTCTGAGTATCTCGCTCAGGTCTGTGGAGACGCATCTTCGTTATTAGCTGAATGCTGACTGCTGACTGCTGAGTACCATCAAAACATGCCGCACGAATTGCCGAAAGCTTACGAACCGGGCGCGATTGAAGCGCGCTGGGCCGAGTATTGGGTCCGGGAAAAACTCTTTCACGTGGAGACGCCGGCGCCTGGAGATTCGCGTCCGGTGTTCACGCTGCTGTTGCCGCCTCCGAATGTGACGGGGCGGCTGCATATGGGCCACATGCTGAACCAGACGCAGATGGACATTCTCGTGCGCTGGCATCGCATGCGCGGGTTTATCACCTTGTGGCTGCCAGGCATGGACCATGCGGGCATCGCCACGCAGATGATGGTGGAGCGTCAGCTGGCGAAAGAAGGCAAGAAGCGGCGCGAGATGGGACGCGAGGAATTTGTGGGGCGCGTCTGGGAATGGAAGCGCGAGTATGGCGGCGCGATTCTTGACCAGATGAAGCGGCTGGGTGCGTCGGTCGATTGGGGACGCGAATACTTCACCATGGACGAGAACCTTTCCCGCGCGGTTCGCGAGGTGTTCGTCCGGCTGTACGAAGAGGGATTGATTTATCGCGGGAAGTACATCGTGAACTGGTGTCCGCGATGCGAGACGGCGATTTCGGATCTCGAGGTGAAGCACGAAGAGGTGGCGGGGAAGCTTTGGGAGATCCGGTATCCGGTCATTGGAAGTGGAACGAATGAATTTATCACTGTAGCGACGACGCGTCCGGAGACGATGCTGGGCGATACGGCGGTCGCGGTGAACGCCGCCGATGAGCGCTACGCGCACCTGCACGGGAAGAAAGTGCTGCTGCCGCTGATGAAGCGGGAGATTCCCGTCATTCTTGATGAGATAGCGAAGCCGGAGTTTGGCACGGGCGCGGTGAAGATCACACCGGCCCATGATCCGAACGATTTCGAGGCGGGAAAGCGGCACAACCTGCCGCAGATCGACGTGATGGATCTGCACGCGCGCATGAATGAGAACGCGGGGCCGTATAAGGGCCTGGATCGTTACGCGGCGCGCGAGGCGGTGCTGGCGGATCTGAAGGAACAGGGCTTCCTGGTCGCCGAGAAGGATTACACGGTGCCGCTCGGCAAGTGCGACCGGTGCGGCACGGTGGTGGAACCGCGGCTGTCGGAGCAGTGGTTCGTGAAGATTGAGCCGCTGGCGAAGAAGGCGATCGCAGCGGTGGAGTCGGGCGAGATCACGATCACACCGGAAAACTACAAGCAGATCTATTTGAACTGGATGTACAACATCCACGACTGGTGCGTGTCGCGCCAGTTGTGGTGGGGACATCGCATTCCGGCCTGGACCTGCGGCAGTTGTGGAGAGATGACTGTTGCGCGGGAAGCGCCGGCCCAATGTCCGAAATGCGGCGGTGCAAAGTTAGAACAGGTCACGGACGTGCTCGACACATGGTTCTCATCGGGCCTGCTTCCGTTTACGACTCTGGGCTGGCCGGAGAAGACGCGCGATGCGCAAGTTTTCTATCCAACGACGCTGCTGATCACGGCGTACGAGATCCTGTTCTTCTGGGTGGCGCGCATGATCATGTTCGGCTGCCACTTTATGGAGGGGCACGAGCAGGATGCGGCGAGCAAAAAGGCGAGCGGCTGGTCGGAGAAGAAGAACGACAGCGTTCCGTTCCGCAATGTCTATATTCACGCGCTCGTACGCGATGCGGACCGGCAGAAGATGTCGAAGACGAAGGGGAACGTGCTCGATCCGATCGAGGTGATCGGTCAGTACGGGACGGACGCGACGCGCTTCACCCTGGCGGCGATGGCGGCGCCGGGGACGGATATCGCGTTCAGCGAAAGTCGCACCGCGGGCTATCGGAATTTTGCCAACAAGATATGGAACGCGGCGCGGTTCATGTTCATGAACGTGGACCGGGTGGAACCGGGCCTTCGGCCCGCTCGTGTGGGCGCGGGCGACTCGCCCGCGCAATCCAGCGGCATTCCGGGCTTCCGCGCCGACACCCTCGAAGACCGCTGGATTCTTTCGCGGTTCAATCGTGCCGCCAAGGACGTAAACGAGTCTCTGCAGACGTATCGTTTCGATGAGGCGGCAAATCGCATCTACGATTTCTTCTGGGGAGAATTCTGCGACTGGTACATCGAGCTGATCAAGCCGCGACTGAATTTCGAGGAAGGTGCGGACACGGGACCGGCGCGAGTCGCATGTGCAAATCTAATAAATCTGTTCGAGGCCTCGTTGCGGCTGCTGCATCCCGTAATGCCGTTCATCACCGAAGAAATCTGGCACGCGATGCACGATGGCAAGCCTCCGCTGAAATCAATTGCGCTGGCGGCATATCCGGCGGCGGATGACGGGCAGATTGATCTGGGCGCGGAGACGAACATGGCGGTGCTGCAGGATCTGATCGTCGCCGTGCGCAATCTGCGGGCGGAGTTGAAAGTCGAGCCTAAAGTCAAAGTGCCGATCGAGGTGTTTGCGCATGAGCCGGCGATACGCCGCCTGCTCGAACAGAATCTGGCAGCGATTGAGCGGCTGGCGAGTGTGGATACGATGACGTTCGTCGCGGCGTCGCTTGAGAAAGTGGCGGGCGCCCGCAGCACGTCGCGGTTCGATGTGCATGTTGCGTATGAAAGGAAGATTGATGTGGGGGCGGAATGCGAGCGGCTGAAAAAGGAGTTGGAGAAGATCGAGAAGGAGATCGCCAACGGGCAGCGGCAGCTTTCGAATGAACAATTTTTGGCTAAGGCTCCGGCGAAAGTGGTTGAAGGGCTGAAGACGCGAGCGGAAGAGTTGAAGGTGCTGCGGGAGAAAATCCTTGCCAAGATGAAGGAGTTGGGGTGCCCGTAGCACGGGTAAGCAGCGGGCCTTCGGCCCGCATGGACGGGCGAGGCGCCCGTCCCTACACAAGCCATGGACTGGAATTCACGACGCATTACCGCGATTCTTGAGAACGCGCTGAACGAAGATCGGGCGACACGCGATGCGACCAGCTACGCCTGTATCGATCCCAACCAGCGCGCTTCGGCGACTATTATTGCCAAGCAGGAGTGCATTCTGGCCGGCCTCGGATGTGTTCCGCGGATTCTCGACGTCTATGCGGCGCTGGACGGGGCGGTCACTTCGCATTACCAGGTGACGAGCCATCCTTCGATTTTTGATGGCATCCGCGTGCACCCGGGGCAGCAGATCGCGGTGATCCGGCATAACGCGCGGGTGATTCTGTCGTGTGAGCGGGTGATCCTGAATTTTCTGCAGCGGATGGCAGGAATCGCGACCACCACCCGCAAGTTTGTGGATGCGGTGGAGGGCACGCGCGTGCGGATTCTCGATACCCGCAAGACGGCGCCGGGCCTGCGCGTGATTGACAAGTACGCCGTGCGCCGCGGTGGGGGGCAGAATCACCGGCTGGACCTCTCCGACGGCGTGTTGATCAAGGGCAATCACATTGCGTTGGCCGGGGGCGTGATTCCGGCGCTGGAGCGCGCGATCCGCAACCGGCGCGGCCAGCAGCCGATCGAGATTGAGGTGCGGTCGCTGGAAGAACTGCAGCAGGCGCTGGAACACGGGGCGGAGGCGATCCTGCTCGACAATGTGAGCGTTGAGACTGTGCGCAAAGCGGTCGAGATTTGTTCGCGGCAGCCGCGGCGAATTCCGCTGGAGTGCGCCGGCGGAATCAATCTGGAGAACGTGCGGTCGTACGCGGAGACGGGCGTGGATTTCATCTCAGTGGGGGCGCTGACGCATTCATCGACAGCGGTGGATATGAGTTTGCGGGTCACTCCGGCGTAAAAGCCAGTCGTCGGTCGTTAGTCGCTAGTCGTTCGCGGGCCGGCACGCCGTCGTTGCTTCTTCGTCTTCCCCGGATTCGATTTGCCAACGACCGACGACTAACGACCATCGACTGGTTATAATTCCCTCCATCACAACTTCCACAAAAACTCGCAGCTTACCGTCGGTGCACAAAGCGACAGATGTTCGCCTGGGCCGCATCGTCCGCCTGCTCATGAGCCACGCTACCGTTGTCGTCAGCGGCACCAAGATTGCGGAAGAGATCGGGACAAGCCGGTCGGAAGTTTGGCGGCTGATTCAGCAACTGCGCGCGTTGGGCGTGGATGTCGCTGGACATCCGGCGACGGGCTATCAGCTGCGCGCGGTTCCAGACTTGCTGCTGCCGGAGATGTTGGCGCCGTCGTTGAAGGGCACGATCTTCGGCGGTGCTAAGCAGATCAATCACTATTACAAAATCGGCTCGACCAATTCGGAGGCAATGCGATCCGCAGCGGAGGGCGCGCCGGAAGGCAGCGTATTTCTCGCCGAAGAACAACTGGCCGGGCGGGGACGTGGCGCGCACACTTGGCATTCGGCGCGGTCGACGGGGATCTACTGCTCGGTGATCCTGCGTCCGGCGATGCCGCCTTCGGATGCGTTGATGCTTTCGCTGGCTGCGGGGCTGGCGGTGCGCGCGGCGGTGGCGGAGATTACGCCCCAGCTTCCAGTGGATCTGAAATGGCCGAACGACCTAATGCTTGGCGCCAAAAAGTTCTGCGGCATTCTCACGGAGATGAATTCCGAGGCCACGCGGGTGCGCCATCTGGTGGTGGGGGTGGGGATCAACGTGAACCAGGTGAAGTTTCCGGCTGAGCTGCGTGACATTGCTACTTCGTTGCGGATCGAAACCGGCACCGAGTGGTCGCGCGTGGAGCTCCTCGCCGCTTTGCTAAAATCGCTCGACCGGGAGTATCGGAGCCTGGGCGAGGATGCGGAAGCGCGAGATGCGATCCTGCGCCGGTTCGAGGAGAGTTCTTCTTCGGTGCGCGGCAGGAAAGTGAGCATCGAGGAGAACGACGGCCTAGCGGGCGTTACCGAGGGATTGGACGAGCGCGGATTCTTGCGGATAAGAACGGCGGAGGGGTTGCGAACGGTGGTGAGTGGAACGGTGAGAATCATTTCAAATTTGTGATTTGTAATTTGTAATTCGAGAGCTCCAGATTTCAAACGATTGCGATAGGACGGGCGATCCGCCCTTCGCCGATTTTGGGAAACTAGGAAGGTGATCCATGTTCGGCTTATTGCAGAGTTCACGAATTAGGAAGCTGATCGAGCAGTTGCATCATGGAGATAGTCGCGTTAAGGCAAAAGAGGAGCTTGCAAAAGTCGGCCCAGCGGCAATCAGGCCGCTTCTAGATGAATTTGCTGACTGCCACGACTATGCAATTAGGGAGCATATCCTGATTGTGTTGGGTGAGATCGGAGACGCCAGCGCGGCACGTCCGTTAGCCGAAATTCTGCGGTATGGCGTTCAGCTGGAACTGGCGGAAAGAGGTCGGCCGATTCTCTTCTTCTCCCTGTTGGATTTTCGGTTTCCATCCGCATTCCGCTCCATAGTGCAAATCGGGTCTGGTGCCGTCGATTCATTGGTTCCGCTACTGACCGACGACATACATGCAATGCGATGGTTGGCTGCAGACGCCCTCGGGAGGATCGGCGACCCACGCGCTATAGAACCCCTCAGAGCGGCTCTCTCGAAGAATTCGGATGACATATTAGGTACGATGGAAAAGGCGCTAATTGCGCTGCAGAAACATGCTGGCAGCGGCCCCAGCTTCGATTTTGATGGCTCCAATGAAAGGATCAATATGGGCACGGCCCGGAAGCTGCCCGGAAAGGAGCAAGAGGAGACCATCCTATCGAAACTGGCGAACCCAGGGAGGTACGTGCATATCGTGATTGTCAGCTCCAACTCACTGCAACAGATTGGCGGTCAAGCAGGGCTGCTGATCGAGAGCATTCAAGGGCAACTCGACATGGACGTCAGTCGCGATCTCGGCGAGCCTTGCGATGTCCAGTGGGTGCAAATCAACCCTCCGGTAGTAACGGACAAGGAGCTAACCAAGATAGCGAAGGAAAGGTGGGGAGGTAAGATCCTCAACACCCGAGAGTATCGAATATCAATCAAGAGTTTTGTGAGCCCACTAATAGGGAGCGGACGGGCACTGCTGATCCGGGAAGCGCTGGGCGGAAACTGAAGAGGGGGCTGGCCCGACCTAACTTTGCCCACTATCTTTCGGCACTGGCTCTTCCAATTGCAAATTAGAAATTACCAATTACCAATATGCTTCTCGTGATTGATGTCGGCAACACGAACACGGTGCTGGGCGTTTTTGCACGGGTGGCGCACCGTCCGGGCGAGGATGTGACCACGGAAGCGGCGCGTTACGAGCGGCTGGTTGCGAACTGGCGCGTCGGTTCGCATCTCACCCGTACGGTCGACGAGTACGGAGTGATCTTCCGCAACCTGTTCTCGATGGACAACCTGGAAGTTTCGGGCGTGCGTGGAATCGTGATTTCATCGGTGGTGCCGCCGCTCGATTCGGTGTTGCGGCAGGTGTGCGAACGCTATTTCAACAGCAAGCCGCTGTTCATCGAGCCGGGCGTGAAGACGGGCATGCAGGTGCTGTACGACAATCCCGTGGAAGTAGGCGCGGACCGGATCGTGAACGCGGTGGCGGCGTTTGAGAAATATGGCGGGCCCTGCGTGATTGTGGATTTTGGCACGGCGACGACCTTCGACTGCATTTCGAAGAAGGGCGAGTACATAGGCGGCGTGATTTGCCCGGGGATTGGGATTTCGGCGGACGCGCTGTTTCAGCGTACGTCGCGGCTGCCGCGGGTGGAGATTCGCAAGCCGGCGAGAGTGATTGGATCGAATACGGTGGGGAGTTTGCAGTCGGGGCTTTACTACGGCTATCTCGGCTTGGTCGACGGCATCCTGGAGCGGCTGGTGGATGAGCTGGGCGCGGAGACACACGTGATTGCGACGGGCGGACTGGGATCGCTGATTGGCACCGCTTCCCACTTCATTAAAGATGTGGACGAGTTTCTGACCCTCGAGGGGCTGCGCATCGTATGGGATCGGAACCAGTCCTTCCGCCGCGAAGCCGCGCCGAAAGCTGCAAAGACGCCGACGCCAGCCAAGCCTTCAGATGCCGATGCGAAACCGTGGCCCTCGCCGAAGTCTCCTAAATCGCGCTGAGCCGTCGTGGAAAATTACTTCAATTACTTCACGGAAATCGAAGAGCATTATCTGCGGCGACGGGGTACTCACCTGCTGCTTTCGACGCTCGATTGGGCGCTGATTGAGACCTGGAAAAGTGCGGGCGTGCCGCTGGAGGCCGTGCTCCGCGGCGTGGATGCAGCCTTTGACAAGTATGATCAGCGTCCCTCGAAATCGAAAAAAGTGAATAGCCTGGCATACTGCTCGCAGGCCGTGCTGGCTGCGGCGGAAGATATGAAAGAAGCGGCAGTCGGTGCGACCAGCGAAGAAAAAGCTAAGCGAGAGCCCGGATTTGAAGCGGCGCAGATTGCAGCCTTCTTGCGGGGAAATGCCGAGAAGCTCGAAAAAGCGAAGCTGCCGGAGCGCGCGGGATTCGCGACTGGAGCGCTGGCGCGGGAGGAAGCAGGTTCGTTACGTGAGATGGCGGAGGCAATCGAGAGCAGCGGGAAGCTTCCGCGGCTGGAAGATCTAGAGCGGCGGCTGACGGTGCTGGAGGAAAAGCTGTTCGCGTTGCTGATGGCGGCGATTCCGGATGAAGATCTGGTGAAGGTTCGCGCGGAAGCGGATCGGGATATTGCTCCCTACCGCCGGAAGATGACGGCGTCGCAGATCGAACAGCTGCACAAGCAGTATGTGCATAAGCGGCTGCTGGAGCGGTGCGGCGTGCCGCGGCTGAGTTTGTTCTATATGCACTAGAGTAGTGTCCCGCAAGTTCGGGGCAGAAATCGACGCTGTCATCCTGAGCGAAGCGAAGGACCTGTGTATTCGCATGCGCCATGCATAGGTCTTTCGCTTCGCTCAAGGTGACAATGCAAACTTATGTCGCGAGTTTACGGGAGTGTCCGAGCGACGCGTCAACCCCATGCTTCTTTCCATCGAAAAACTGATTTACGGCGGTGACGGGCTAGCGCGCACCGCCGCCGGCGCGGACGGCCGCAGCATGGCGGTGTTTGTGCCGTTTGTGCTCCCGGGAGAGCGGGTTGAGGCTGAGATCCGGCAAGAGAAGCCCGGGTTCGCGCGAGGCTCGGTGGCGCAGTTGATCGAAGCATCGCCCGATCGCGTCGAAGCCCGCTGTCCGTATTTTCGGCAATGCGGCGGATGCCATTACCAGCATATTCCCTATGAGCGGCAACTGGGATTCAAGGCTGGAATTCTGCGCGAGACGCTGCAGCGGATTGCAAAGATAGGCTTGAAATCCGAGATTCGCTTGCATGCTTCTCCTCCGTGGAACTACCGCAACCGGACGCGGCTGCAGGTGCAGACTGCGCCGGAGTTTCCACCCCAGACCGGCAAAACCGGCCGTTCTGGGGACCCCGGATTCGCGCTGGGGTACTTCCGGTTTGGCTCGCACGAATTTCTTCCGGTGTGCGAATGTCCGATCAGCTCGCCGCTGCTCAATCGGGTGATGGCGCGTCTGCTTGAGCTGCGCGGATTGAACTGCCCGACGGCAGTGGAAGAGATTGAACTGTTCGCGGATGCGGCGGATGAGCGTTTGCTGGCCTGGGCATTCTGTGGGCGCGAGGCCGACAAGGGAAATCTATTGCGCTGGGCGGAAGCGCTCGAGCGCGAGTTGCCGGAAATCAGCGGCGTGACGTTCTTCTCTTCGCGGAGACGATTAGAAGAGGAGTCGCCCATGGACCTGAAATCGCTGGCGCAATCGGGCGCGAAGGCAATTCGCTATCGAACGAAGAGCCACGAGTATCAGGTCAGCGCGGGAGCCTTCTTCCAGGCGAACCGTTATCTGCTGGACGAACTGGTTTCGATCGTGACCGGCAACGCCAGCGGGGACGTCGCACTCGATCTGTATGCCGGAGTGGGGCTGTTTTCGGTGGCTTTGGCGCGGCGTTTTCATCACATTCTTGGTGTAGAGGCGTCACTGACATCGCATGGTGACTTTGTGCAGAATGTCCCTGCGAACGTGAAAGCGGCCGGGGCGCGAACCGAGGACTACCTGAGAAGCCGGCCGGTGCGAAATAGGCCTGACATAATCGTCTTGGACCCTCCCCGCACCGGCGCCGGCAAGGTGGTGATCCGCTCTCTGGTGGAACTCGGAGCGCCCCGCGTCCGATATGTTTCGTGTGATCCGGCGACGCTGGCTAGGGATATCGCTCCCCTACTGGCGGACGGATACCACATCGAGGAAGCACACTTATTCGATCTCTTTCCTGGGACGTTTCACATCGAATCGGTGATGCTGCTGGCGCGCTGACCGCTTTCACGTCGCACCAATTCCTCCTGGAAGACGGGTGGGTGGCCGAGGGCCCTGGCGCAGGCAACACACGCACCAGGACCCCGCTCGTCCTTCGGCCGAAGCGAAGAGGCTGCGGGAGGTCAAACGGGCGGGAAGTCAAACGGTCGTGCCCTTCCCTTTTCAGAGGGAGACTTCGAAACTCTTCTGCGCCGGGGTAGAAGCGACCACCTTACATCGAGCTAG
>CZKY01000095.1_pt2 | contig 51656 bp, 54 predicted proteins | sample 2454881 | NCBI WGS metagenome assembly CZKY01 (sample SAMEA3539301, study PRJEB10725) | soil metagenome | biome: tundra; feature: field; material: soil | place: USA | collected 2010-05 | depth 0.15 m | reverse complement strand
TACACGTCGGCTTCGGCGGCAATCTTTCCAATCTCCGCGACGGGTTGCACGACGCCGGTCTCGTTGTTCGCGAACATGATGGTGATCAGCTTGGTATTCGGGCGGATCGCGCGCTTCACATCCGCCGGATCCAACAGGCCGCGGCCATCCACCGGAATGTAGGTGACTTCGCATCCCGTCATTTTCATTGCGAGATGCTTACAGGCGTTGAGTACGGCGTGATGTTCGATGGTGGAGGTGATGACATGGTCGCCCGACCGCGTCAGCCCAAGAGCCGCTAGATTGTCGGCTTCCGTACCGCCGCTCGTGAACACGACCTCGGAGGCGCGGCAGCCCAGCAGTGCGGCCACGGATTCGCGCGCGCGCTCGACGGCGGCCCGCGTCTCCTGTCCATGATGGTGGATGGAGGACGCGTTGCCAAAGTGCTCGCCAAAGTAAGGCCGCATGGCCTCCAGAACCTCAGGGAGCGCCGGAGTAGTCGCGTTATTGTCGAGATAGACCCTGCGCATCATGCTGTTTCTATTGTACCGATGTGCGGCGTTGAGGTTGACGGCGGATTGGCAGGAAAAGGCGTCGGTGCTTAGAATGCACGCCCTGAAGCGGCTACTCAGTCGAAAATCACCTCCACTACACTTGCATCTGTAGCCGCAGGCACGCTCATTTAAAGTCGCGCCTCGACGGGTAATCGACAATGATCGCCCGGCCATCGGTGAGAGCCTTGACCGAATGGCGGACATTAGCTGGGACGATGGCGACTAAACCGGAGCGGGCGATCTGGGCCACTCCGTCAATGGTCACTTCGAGTTCGCCCTCGATCACTTCATAGACTTCTTCCTCCGGATGGAAGTGCTCGTGGATGGACGCGCCGCGCCTGAAGTCGTAGTGCGCGAACGTCATGCTCGGCGAGTGGAAATAGCGTCCGAACCAGCCCGGCAAGCGCTCAATAACATCGAGGTCGCTGGTGTCAATAAAGGGCATAGATCAGCGCCTCTCCACCGCCGCATATTTTTGCGGGTAGATCGGGCCGATGTAATCCGCGCGCGGGCGGATCAGCCGGTTATCGTCGAGCTGTTCGATGACGTGCGCGGTCCAGCCGCCCACGCGCGAGACCGCGAAGATGGGCGTGAACAGGTCCACATCGATGCCGAGCGTGTGGTAGGTGGAAGCCGAATAGAAGTCCACATTGGCGTTGAGCTTCTTGTCAGCCTTTACGAAGTCTTCGATCTTTTGCGAGTATTCGAACCACTTGGGATCGCCGCTGGAATGGCCCAGGTCGCGCGACATCTGCCGCAGGTGCGTAGCGCGCGGATCTTCCGTGTGGTACACGCGATGTCCGAAGCCAGGGATTTTCTTTTTCTGGGCCAGCAACCCTTTGACGTACTCGACGGGGTCGGCGCCGTCGGCGTCGATTTCCTTCAGAAGCTTGAAGACGGCCTCGTTGGCGCCCCCGTGCAGCGGCCCCTTGAGCGCGCCGATAGTGGAGGTCACCGCAGAGTGCATATCGGAAAGCGTTGCGGCTGTGACCCGGGCCGCGAAGGTGGAAGCGTTCAGTTCATGGTCAGCGTGCAAAATGAGTGCGATGTCAAGGGCACGTTCGGCGATCTTCGAGGGCGCGGCGCCGTTCAGCATGAGCAGGAAATTCGCCGCGTGCGAAAGCGATCGATCCAGCTCCGCCACCGGCTTCCCTTTGCGAATGCGGTCGTAGTTGGCCACGATCATGGCGATCTGGGAGGTCAGGCGAATCGCTTTGTTGACGTTAGCGTCGTGATCGTTGCGGTCGTATTCGGGATCGTAAAAAGAAAGCGCTGAAACCACCGTACGCAGCACATCCATCGGCAGAGCGTGCTTAGGCGCCAACTGCAGGCGGTAGATAATGGATGCATCCAGCTTTCGTTCTTCCGCCATGCGCTGCTTCAGGGCCTTGAGTTCGTCGGCATTGGGCAAACGTCCGAACCAGAGCAAGTGGCAAACTTCTTCAAAGGTGGAGTGGTCGGCCAGATCGTGGATGTCGTACCCGCGATAGGCGAGCACTCCCCGCTCACCGTCGATGTAGCAGATGCTGGATTCGGTAGCGACAACCCCTTCCAGTCCTCTGGGGGCGTGCAGGCTCGTAACGCTGGACATGGCTCCTCGCTGGCAGTGCGGATGGACCTACGTTGCTCTTCTGCGGCAAAAAAAGAGCGACAGGGCAACCCTCTTTTATACGCCAAAGCGGCGGTGCTTTCCAAGCGTTGTGGGCTACTTTGAATTTGGGCAATAGCACATGTCCGGTGCTTACGCTATCGCGGCGCCAGTAAGGGTAGGTGACAGCAGAATCACTCGGGGTTCTCCCTTCTGGCAAGGACGAGTTCGGCTCGGCGCCCGAGAAAAGTCAGCTCCCAGCTTGTGATGGTCACGGGAAAAACTGTTCCGTCCTTGGCTGCGTGCCGCCACTTCTCTGCTGTGCTTTGCCCCAGCGGTCGCGGATGTTCTGTTTGTCGGAGCAGCTCCGGTACGTCTTCCATAGGATGGAGGTCGCGGAGCGTCATGGTCAGGAACTCTTGCCGGGAAAAGCCATACGCTTTTACTGCGGCATCGTTCACGTCAAGGAAGGTAAGCGTTTCCCGGTCGAAAATCCACATTGGATGTGAATTCTTGCCGAATGGTATCCCGAGTACTTCGGGCTCTGGCGCGGTCCCCATTCTCACCTTTCAGGCATTCCAACGCGGGTTGGTTGCGTTGTTTTGGGCAGAGGGAACATGGAATGGATGATAGAGAAATCTGTCTAGCAACCGTCTGCCTTCTGCATATCCTGAGTATGCCACACAGGACTCCGTCTCGAAACAAAACAACCGTAGTCCACTAATCCCTTCCAAGCGCGCTTGGCCTGGAAGTGCGCGCGGCGTAAAATCATTGGTCTGCCCTTTGTCGCTGGAGGAAGTGTGGCCCCCGGCAGAATTCCCAAAAACTACGCGGAGAAATTCATGAAGACAAGACTGCTCATTTTCAGCCTCATCCTTGCCCTCGCAACGCCCCTGGCGCTCGCCGACGAGGGTATGTGGTTATACAACGCGTTCCCGAAAGATCGCGTCCAGAAGCAATACGGTTTTCTGCCGACGCAGGAATGGCTGGACCATCTCCGGCTGTCGTCAGTGCGCTTTAACAATGGAGGCTCAGGTTCGTTCGTGTCGGCCGACGGTCTGGCATTTACCAATCATCACGTTGGCGCCGACTGCATCGAGAAACTCGCCACCTCCGGCGCTGACTATATGAAGACCGGTTTTTATGCCAAAACCCGGGCGGACGAAGCCAAGTGTCCCGATCTTGAACTGAACGTGCTGGTCGGCATCGACGACATCACCGCGAAGGTGAAAGCCGCTGCCCCGGCAGCAATGTCGGCGGCCGACGCTGGCCAGGCACAGCGCTCCGCTATGAGCGCCATCGAAAAAGACTGCACCACTTCGACCGGCCTGCGCTGCGACGTGGTCACGCTCTACTCGGGCGAAGTTTACCACCTCTACAAATACAAGAAGTACACCGATGTGCGCCTGGTATTTGCGCCGGAATTTGACGCGGCATTTTTCGGGGGCGATCCCGACAACTTTACATTCCCGCGCTATGACCTGGACGTCACTTTCTTCCGTATTTATGAGAACGACAAGCCGGTTCATCTCGACAACTACCTGCAATGGTCGAAAATAGGAGTCAAAGATGGCGACCTGGTTTTCGTTTCCGGCCACCCGGGAAACACGGATCGCTTGAAAACGGTAGCGCAACTGCAGCTTCTGAAGAACGTGGATTATCCGTCGCGCCTCACCATCTACAAGCGGCGGATCGCCATGCTCCAGAAGTTCAGCGCGGAGACGGCGGAGAACGCGCGCATCGCTCAGGAAGAACTTTTCGGATACCAGAATTCGCAGAAAGCGATTAACGGCGAGTATGAAGGACTGAAGGATCTGTCCGTGATGTCGCAGATCAACACGGCGGAGCGCGAGCGCGAGAAGGCTTACATGGATAAGAACCCGAGCGGGCCAAACCCCTGGGAAGAGATTTCCAACGCCGTGAAAGTGAACCGAGAAATTTACGACCCGCTCACCTACGTCGAACGCATGCGAGGTTTCAGCTCGGACCTGGCGCGATACGCGCGGACTCTGGTTCGCGTCGCAAAGGAAAAGTCTAAACCGAACGGCGACCGTCTGCGTGAGTATCGTGATTCTGCGTTGCCCTCGCTGGAGCAGGAACTGTTCAGCGCTGCTCCCATCTACAAGAGTCTTGAGACCGCGACTATGGCCGTCGGCCTAGCCCAGATGCAGGAAGCGCTGGGACCCGACGATGCGGCTGTGAAGGTTTCGCTCGGCGGCAAATCGCCCGAAGAGGCTGCCAAGGCGCTGATCGGCGGTACAAAGCTGGATGATGTGGCCGTCCGCAAGCAACTTTATGAAGGCGGGAAGGCAGCGGTGGACGCGAGTACAGATCCACTGGTCGTCCTGATGCGCAACGTGGATCCCGAGGCACGGGCGGTACGCAAGCGCTTCGACGACGAGGTGGATGCGGTGGTGCGGCGCGACGGCGCAACCATCGCTCGGGCGCGGTTTGCCCAAGCGGGCTTCACCCAGCCTCCGGACGCGACCTTCACGCTGCGCCTCAGTTATGGCACGGTGAAGGGGTATGAGGAGAATGGAAAAAAGATTCCTTACTTCACCACCTTCGGCGGCGCCTTCCAGCATGCAGAAGTGCACGGCAGCAAGCCTCCGTACAATCTGGCCGGCAGTTGGCTGAAGATGAAGTCGAAACTCAAACTCGAAACGCCACTGAATTATGTTTCCACCGCGGACATCATCGGCGGCAACTCGGGCAGCCCGACCGTGAACCAGGCGGGCGAAGTGGTCGGAATTATTTTCGACGGCAATATCCAGTCGCTGGTTTTAGACTTCTACTACGAAGACCGCCAGTCGCGGGCCGTGCATGTCGATTCGCGCGGCATCATCGAAGCGCTGCGCAAGATTTACGGCGCCGACGCCCTGGCCAACGAACTGACCGGCACGAAAGCGGCAGCCAAGGCAGCAGGTAAATAGTAAGTTCCGATTCGCGACAGAGAGCACAGAGAAATTGAGTAATTTTTCAATTTGGTAGTTTGGTAATTTGAACCCCGCGTGCGCTTGCTTGCGAGGAGATTTTCAAATTGCTAAATTACCCGATTACAAAATTACACAATTCTTATTCCGGCCAGAGCGAGGCCGCCGTCTTGCTCAATATCTGTTCTCGCATCTCGTCGCTCATCGGCAGAGATTTGAATTCCTCGAGATTCTTTTTGACGTCCGGAACACCCGGGCCCGGCCAGTCGGTGCCAAACAGCGTCTTGTGGGCGATCTCGTCGAGCCGCGGAAAATACTTCAGGAGCGTTTTCGGCGGAATGCCGCTGATGTCGAGATAGACGTTCGGGTGCCGACGGATGAGAAAAAACGCGGTGTGCATCCAGAGCGGCCGGCCGCCGTGTGCCAGCAGGATTTTGAGCTTTGGGAAATCGACCGCGACATCGTCAAGGTAGATTGGGTCGCCGTATTTATTGCGCGCACCGGGGAAAATCGACGTCCCAGTGTGGAACATGACGGGGATCCCATTGGCCTCGGCAGCACGGTAGATGATTTCGAGTTCCTTTACTCCGTGCAGATAATCATTTGGAAACAGCAACTGATGCGGCGGGTGGATCTTGATCATGCGAATGCCGAGGCGCAGGATGTGCTCGACATCCGCCATGATGTTGGTGGTGTGCCGCGGATGCAGGCTGCCACAGGAGATCAGGCGCTTGGGATCGTGCTTGGTGTAGTCGGCGACGAACTGGTTGACTTCGGACGTAAAGCCGATCACTTCCGGCGCAACGTAGTTGATCAGGGCAGCGCGGTCAACACCGCAACGGTCCAAATATTTCAGGAAGGCCTTGGGCGAGCGGCAATATTCGGCGATCTCATCGAAATTGGCGCGCTTGCGCTTCATCAGTGCAAGCGCATGCGGCTTGAATAGTTCGATCGGGTCGATGTGGATGTGGCAGTCGGTGATCATAGTCAGTTGCCAGTTGCCAGTAACCAGTTGCCAGTTCCGCTGGAACTGGTCTCACAACTCGAACTGATCTTCATAAAGAGTTTTTGGAAGGGCACGGCTTTAGCCGTGCCGATTAGCGTCCCAAAAAATGCGGGCTTTGAGCCCCTGAGGGCCAGACATCGTGCCTCTTCTAATACAACGGTACTTTCGGATCCACCGTCCGCGCCCAGCCGTCGATTCCGCCGCGCATGGATTGAACTTTCTCGTATCCCTGCTGGCGGAGCCAGTTGGTGACCGTCAACGAGCGCACACCGTGATGGCACAGGACCACGATGTAATCGTCGAGGTCAAGTTCCTGGTGGGCGCGCGTCGGAATGTCGCCCATCGGAATATGCTTTGCCCCTTCGATGCGGGAGGCTTCATATTCCCAAGGCTCCCGAACATCGAGCAGCGTAAATGTTTCCCCGCGCCGCTGCAGTGACTTGACCTGCCCGGGAGAGATTTCGAAGTCCATAAGTTGATCCATGCTGGAGTCTGTAGTCAGATGTAGCGTCGTTGTCCCGCTAATTCACGACATAAGTTTGGGCTGTCAGCTTGAGCGAAGCGAAAGACCTATGCATTGGGGGCGGATCCAAATACAGAGGTCCTTCGCTTCGCTCAGGATGACACTGTTAACTATTCCTCCGTAGCTCCGGCGCACGTCCCAGCGTGGTCAGACTCACCAGCGCGGCCAGCGCCCACAGCACCCCGGTCCCAATTCGAGCGTTACGCACATCGGCGGACGGAATGTTGCTCCACAGCGTCAACCCGCAACCGATTACAAAATTGATGACGAGCAGGCCAAAAAACACGCGCTCGCGCAGACAGCGCGTATCGAGCGCCAAGCCGGCCAGCAGAAGAATCCACACGATGTAGGTTGCGGCCGTCCAGAAGTCGTGCGGCCAGTCATACTCGTTGCGAGTGACGTGGCTAAACGAAAGCCATGCGAAGTAGGCACAACCGAGGAAGCCCGCCACACCCCACAATGGCGTGCGGCACACGAGATGACCGGAACCGCGGGGCTGCTTCGCCCCAATGTTGACCTTCGGGTTTTCTATTTGCCTGTCCATTTCGGTGGTCGTTTGTCGAGGAAGGCAATGATACCCTCGCACGCGTCTTCGGTCGAGACGAGTTCATCAAGATAAATCTCCTCCGCCCGAGCCAGCCCTTTGTCAAAATGAATCGCATCCCACGCGTAAATAGCCTTCTTGGCGTGCGCCAGAGCGACCGGGCTCAGTGCGCGGAGTTCAGCAAGCGTCCGCTCGACAACCAAGTCTAGTTCCTCAGTCGCCACCGATCGGGTCGCCAAGCCCATCGCCGCGGCTTCGTCGCCCGAGAACTGGCGCCCGGTAAGGACGAGTTCTGCGGCGCGCTTCTGACCGATGAGCGTGGCCAGCGCTACGGCCGCGACCGGCGGATAGCATCCCAGCTTGATTTCAGGAAATCCCCATGTGGCATCTCGTGCGGTGTAAACCATGTCGCAGACGGCGGCGAGTTCCGCGCCTCCGCCGAGGCAATCTCCGCGAACGGCGGCAATCGTGACTTTCCGCGAGGCCACGAGGGCACGGATCACCGTGTGAAAACTCCTGAGCATCTCATGAACCTGCTCGGGAAGGTGGGCCTTGATGTCCACCCCGGCGGAGAAAGCGCTGGAGTCGCCTTCGAAGAGGATGACAGAAATGTCGGAGCGGGCTTCCAGTTCCGTGAGCGCCTGGTAAAGTTCGCGCGTCATTCGCAGGTCGATGACATTAAGCGGCGGGTTCACTAGCGTGACCCGGGCAATGGGCACCGTGACATTTACTTCGAATCGAGTTGTGGCGGCAGTGGTCATCTTCGACAGTAATTCTTTACCACAGGGGGCACAGAGGAACACAGGGGAGTGCGGGGAAATCCATTCCTGCTTTTCTCCGTGACTCCGTGCCTCCGTGGTAGGTTTGGCAGAACGGGCGAGGACACCCGGCCTCCACTTCCTAAATGTTAATCGCCGACTTGCGCGGCTCGCTAATGGTGGACAGCGGATCGCGCGCTCCCTCTTTCTCTTTGATCCACTTCTTTTCGTTGCGGATGATGTCCAGCAGCAGCTCTTTATCTTTAGCGCTGGGCAGATTCTCTGCACAGTGCTGCTCGTAGCTGCGGTCGTCCAGCGGTTCACCCGTCTCGCAGTGGTACTTCTTCCCTGCCCATTTTCCGATGTTGCGGTTAAAGCGGATGTCGGGCGTGTAGAACTTTTTCTCGCCGGGCTTCAGGAACGTGTTCAGGCGCTCGACCAAGCCCGCAACCTCCTGGCGATAGAGGTGGCGGCTGTAGTCGTTCAGGTCGTCGAGGTCGGGGGCCTTATCATTCTGCAGTTCGTCGTACCGGCCTTTGATTCCCCAGACGTAGGCCCAGTGCGCCGACGAAGAATGATCCGTACCGAAAAGGTCGAATGAGCTCGATATCCACTTGTTCAGGTATTTCTGCAGGAGCCAACGCGGGACCACCCCCGCTTCGACCACGCGGCGGAGCCCATCGTGGCCGGTTCCCATGTGGAAGGCTTCCTCGCGCAGCATGTAAGACGTCGAGCGTCCGAGCGGCGCAAACGAGGAATACTTCAGCATCTGAAGCTGGAATTTGCCGTCGCGGTCCACGAAATCCGTGTAGGTGAAAAAGTCCAGCCAGTTATCGACATCGACGTTGAAGGTGCCCAGCAGACGCTTATTTTCGAAGGCGCGACGCTCCAGCATTTTCTGGGCTTCGACTTTGCCGGAGGAGCCGAAAAAGTCGATGAGCAGCGCGCACATCTGCCAGCCGTGGCGCATCTCTTCGATCATGACGCGGGTGAGCGCGCGGCGATCCCATTCCGTCGGCGCGGTTTCAAACAGGTTGCGCTGCTGCTCCACGCTGGCAAATTCGGTGTCGCCCTGGTAGATGATCATGTTCATGAGCGCGTCCCGCATCTGTTGCGTGGGAATCTGGCGCAGGTTCTCCCACTTGTTGCGGCCTTTGTAGGCACCGAACTGGATCTCCCCGGTCTCGATCGCTCCGTAGAGGGTATCGAAGTGGAACGCCTCGACGTCGTCTTTGTTGACGCCAACTTCCTTGCGCCACTCGTTGAACAGCCCGACCCAGTCACTGAAGTTTCCGATTCTCGCTACTTTGCCTGGCATGGATTTTGTTCCTATTTCCGCAGTTGTGCCGCTGCAGCACTTAGCAGTTAGCAATTAGCATTTAGCCACCTCAGATTAGATCTCAAGCTAAGTGCTAAAGGCTAAATGCTAACGGCTGGCTCTTACTTCGCCGTAAACACGGCGGGACGCTTCTCGACGTAGGCGGCCAGACCTTCTTTGGCGTCATCGCTCTGGAACAGGATCTGCTGGTTCTCTCGCTCGACGGCCAGAGCGGATTCCATTGGAATTTCCCAACCGGTCTGGACGGCGCGCTTGATACGTCCCACAGCCTTCGCGGCTTTATTTGGCGGCGTGAACTGGCGCGCATACTCCATGATGTTCTCCATGAAGCCCTCGCGCTCGAAAATGTCATTCACAATGCCGAACTCCTGCGCTTCTTCGAATGAGAACGTATTGCCGGTGATCATCAGTTCGATGGCTTTGCTCTTCCCTACCAGGCGCGACAGCCGCTGCGTTCCACCGGTGCCGGGAAGCACGCCGAGGTTGACTTCGGGCAAGCCGATCTTCCCCGCGTCTTTGCGCGCAATTCGGAGGTCGGCAGCCATGGCAATCTCCAGCCCTCCGCCGACGCAATGGCCATTGATCGCGGCGATGACGAGTTTCGGCGTGTGCTCCAGCCGCAGCAACGTTTCATTCGCGTGCAGGCAGAAGTAATACTTGAACGTGGGATCGACCGAGGCCAGCATCTTGATGTTCGCGCCGGCGGAGAAGAACTTGTCGCCCACGCCCGTGAGCACGATCACGTGCACATCGTTATCCATGCGCGCCCTGAGGATGGCCTCGTCGAGCTGGCGGTTCATTTCGTAGGTGTAGGTGTTCGCCGGAGGATCGTTCAGCTCGATCACGGCCACGCCGGCGTCGGTGCGATAGTTGATGAGCTGCTTGGTGGTTTCGCCGGTGGCCGGCTGCGTCGTGGTCGCCATAAATTGCTCCTTATTGATTTCGCGTTACCTTGTTCGCCCTGCAGAAATCCCTTAGCTCTTGATTAATGCCATCAACTTCTCGATCTCCGCCTTCTGCTCGCCGGTGAGCGGCAAGAATGGCAGGCGCGACGGGCCTCCATAATAGCCGTTGAGGTCCATCGCGTATTTCACACCGGGGACTCCGAAGTCGCCGACCACCCGCTGGGCAGCTAGTTTCACGCGCTCTTGTTTTTCGCGGGCAAGCGCGTCGTCTCCGTCTTTGAGCGCGGCGTAGATTTCGTAACACGCGGTGGGTGCTGGACACGCAAGCGCGAGGATGGCGCCGACCGCTCCCAGTCCCAGCGACGGTTCGAGTTGATGAGCGGCGCCGACCATGACCTGGAAGCCGACTTCTTTCTGCCGCGTCTTCAATTTTCCTACGACGGTCACTGCAGAGGATGAAGGTTTTGTGGCGCTGTCTGCGTGGACGGGCGAGGGCGCCCGTCTCTCCATCGATTCTGCGGAACCCGTGAGTGCGGCGATGCTGACCAGTTCCCTGCTCTGCTTCTCGCTTTCGGTCGCTGCGGCCTTGAGCATGCGCGGAGTCACGGCATCGAACGTTTCCGTCACGGTGGCCTGCCTCTTTACATTGATGTTGCACGTGCCCTCGACCATCGTTTTCACCTTGTCGAGGTTGCCGCTCGATTCCTTGATGGCGGCGATGTTGGGATGGCCCGCGAGTTCGATCACGACTTCGGCGGGGATGTCGTATCCGGTGGCCTGCGGAAAGTTGTAGATGATGATCGGCAGCGCGGACCGGTCGGCGACCGTGCGATAGAAAGCGAGCAGGTTCGCAGGGTGCATCTGCTTCTTGTAGTAGTGCGGAGTGCGCACCATAGCGGCGTCGTAGCCGAGCTCGGCGGCGTACTCGGTGAGCCGCAGAGTTTCATGTGCCGACTCAATGCCGGTGCCTGCGATCATGACTTTGTTTGGCGCAGCGGCGGCGAGCGCCGTCTTCAGCACGTCGCGGCGTTCCTGGTCGGAGAGCAGTATCGCCTCGCCCGTTGAACCGAGCACCACGATGCCAGCGACCGGAGTGCGTGAGTAGCGCTCGACGTTCGCTTCGATCTTCTTGTAATAGACCTCGCCATCAGGGTTGAAGGGCGTCGTGATGGGTGGAAAGATTCCGGACAAAAGCATAGTGGACCCCAGTCGTCGGTCGTTCGTCGTTGGTCGTTTGCGACCGAGATTCAATTATGGAGTCTGGCTTGAGGGTTTGTCATCCTGAGGTCGGGTCGGGAAAACCTACTCGCAGGCGGGCCACTCTTTTCCCGTGGGGTCGACGGCGTGGCGATACTGGTCTTCAGTACCGACGAAGAGGCGGGCAAACGGCGTGGACGTGCGTTCGTCGACCATGGTCTCAATTTGCCAGACCATGCCGCCTTTGCAAACGCCGGCATTCGAGAGCGGCGTGCGGCGGTCGCCTGAGTAGTAGTAGAAATCGTCTTTCCCGTGACCAGACTGGGGATCGGAGGAGGTTTGCAGCGTTCCTTGCGCGTTGAGCTTGAGCAGAAGGCGACCGTCTTCCATCGGCAATGGCGGCGCGCCTTTCTGGCGGAAATCGACGCGCAGCCAGCCGCTGTATCCGGCGGGAATCAGGAAGCGCTCCGGCGGCCGGCGATGGAAAACAAGATCGAAGGCGGCCGGGCCGAACAGGGCAGCAGCGATGAAGATGGGAAGGCCGAGGACTGCGACGAGGACGAAATGGGCTCTGCTCATGCGATGTTACTTCGCAGCCATCCGCTCCGCGTGCAGCGCCTGCAGAGCTTGCACGCGCACCTCTCCGCGCTGCAGCGCGGCGATACCTTCCGCGGCGGCTCGGGCAGCGGAGAGCGTGGTGATGGTCGTGATGCGCGCGGTAACCGCGGCGCGGCGGATCGCTTTCTCGTCGAAGTAGGGATCGGGACCGTGCGGCGTGTTGACGATCAACTGGATGCGATCGGCTTTGATCAGGTCCACCGCATTGGGGCGGCCTTCTTTTACCTTGTAGACGCGATCAACCGCCAAGCCAGCTTCTTCCAGAATGTCGGCCGTGCCGTGGGTGGCCACTAGCTTGAATCCCATATCGACGAAGCGATGCGCGACCTCGACCATCTGCGGCTTGTCATGGTCGGTGACGCTGATGAAAACCGTGCCCTCCGTTGGCAGTTTCTGGCCGGCGGCAATCTGGGCTTTGGCGAAGGCTTCGCCGAAATTGTCAGCGATGCCCATGACTTCTCCGGTGGAGCGCATCTCGGGACCAAGAACCGTATCGACGCCGGGAAATTTCGACCAGGGAAAGACCGGCGACTTCACGTAGAAGCAGCGGCCCGTGTCCAGATCTGTGCCGCGCTCGACATATTCCGGAAGGAACTCGCGCAGCTTGCGGCCGGTCATGAGGCGCGCGGCAATCTTGGCCATGGGCACGCCGGTAGCTTTTGAAACGAACGGCACGGTGCGCGAGGCGCGCGGGTTCACTTCGAGCACGTAGACCTTGCCATTTCCATCCGCGGTTTGGCTGCGGAGCTCCGCTCCGCCTGGACGGGCGAGAGCCTGCCCTGAGCCTGCCGAAGGGGCGCCCGTCCCTACGTGTGAACCGCGTGGGATTGCGAACTGCACGTTCATCAGGCCGATCACTTTGAGAGCGCGCGCCAGTCGGAAAGTGTAGTCGCGCATACGCCGGAGCAGCGGCTCGGGGATGTCGACCGCGGGCAGCACGCAGGAAGAGTCGCCGGAGTGGATGCCGGCTTCCTCGATGTGCTGCATGATGCCGCCGATCACGACGTCCTCGCCGTCGGAGAGCGCGTCCACGTCGACTTCAATCGCGTCTTCCAGAAACTTATCGATGAGGACGGGGCGGTCTTGTGAATACTCGACTGCCTGCTTCATGTACTGCGTGATCGTGTCTTCGTCGTAGGCGATGACCATGGCTCGCCCTCCGAGTACATACGAAGGACGCACCAGCACGGGGAATCCGATCTTCTTCGCCGCTTCGACCGCCTCCTCGACCGAGGCGACCATGGCGCCGGGAGCTTGCGGTATGTCGAGTTCTTCCAGCAGCTTCCCGAAGCGCTTGCGGTCTTCGGCCAGATCAATCGATTCGGGCGTGGTGCCAATGATGTTGACGCCGGCAGCCTTGAGCGGCAGAGAGAGATTCAGCGGCGTCTGACCGCCGAACTGCACGATCACGCCGACCGGCGCGCCGCCGGAGGCTTCGTGCTCGCAGACGGCGAACACGTCTTCGAGCGTGAGCGGCTCGAAGTAGAGGCGATCGCTGGTGTCGTAATCGGTGGAGACCGTCTCCGGGTTGCAGTTGATCATGATGGTTTCGTAGCCGTCCTCACGTAGCGCGTAGGAGGCATGGCAGCAGCAATAATCAAATTCAATTCCCTGCCCGATGCGGTTGGGACCTGAACCGAGAATGACGACCTTTTTCTTCGCGGTGGGCGCCGCCTCGTCTTCTTCTTCGTAGGTGGAGTAGAGATACGGCGTGTAACTCTCGAATTCCGCAGCGCAGGTATCGACCCGCTTGTAGACCGGCTTCAGGCCGTGCTTCTTGCGGAAGTGGCGAACCTTCTCCTGGCCGCCTTTGCCGTCCAGACGCCAGGTTCCGGCGAGACGTCCGTCGGAGAATCCCATGCGCTTGGCTTCGCGCAGCACCTCGGTCGGGATCGATTCCATCGGGTGCTTTTCCAGCTCAAGCTGCATGTCGTTAATTTCCTTGAGTTGGTAGAGGAACCAGGGATCGATCGATGTCATCTTCGCGATCTGCTTGATCGTGTGCCCCTGACGGATTGCGTACTGAACGTAGGTCAGCCGCTCGGGATGCGGCGTGACCAGTCGCTGAGTGAGAATCTTGGGCTCGATTTTCTGGGACCCCACTCGCTTGCCGGTATCGAGCGAGCGGATTCCCTTCTGCAAGGCTTCCTTAAACGTGCGGCCGATGGCCATCACTTCGCCGACGGATTTCATCTGCGGTCCAAGCGATTCGTCGGCGCCGGGAAATTTTTCGAACTGCCACTTCGGAATCTTGACGACCACGTAGTCGAGCGTGGGCTCGAAGCAGGCTGGAGTCTTGCGCGTGATGTCGTTCGGAATCTCGTCGAGCGTGTAGCCAATGGCAAGTTTGGCGGCAATTTTGGCAATCGGGAAACCGGTTGCTTTCGATGCCAGCGCGGAAGAGCGCGAGACGCGTGGGTTCATTTCGATGACCACCATGCGCCCGGTCGACGGATTGACGCCGAATTGGATATTCGATCCACCGGTCTCGACGCCGATCTCGCGGATCACAGCAATCGCCGCATCGCGCATCACTTGGTACTCACGGTCGGTGAGCGTCTGCGCCGGAGCGACGGTGATGGAGTCCCCGGTATGCACGCCCATGGGGTCGAAGTTTTCGATCGAGCAGATGATGATGACGTTATCTTTGGTGTCGCGCATCACCTCCAGTTCGTACTCTTTCCAGCCGAGAACGGATTCTTCGATCAGGCACTCATGCACCGGCGAAAGGTCAAGGCCGCGGGCGAGCACTTCCATCAGTTCTTCGCGGTTGTAGGCGATACCGCCGCCCGTGCCGCCCAGCGTGAACGAGGGGCGAATGATGACCGGAAAGCCGATTTTGCCGGCGAACTCGATGCCGTCTTTCAGGTTATTCACGAGCGCCGATTTCGGCACGTCGAGCCCGATGCGCTGCATGGCGTCTTTGAAAAACAGACGGTCTTCGGCCTTCTTGATGGCGCTGATCTGGGCGCCAATCAGTTGTACGTTGTATTTTTCGAGCACGCCGCCGTCAGCAAGTTCGATGGCGAGGTTGAGCGCGGTCTGCCCGCCAACCGTGGGCAGAATGGCAAAGCCCGCGCCCGGCGACATTTCACGCTCGACGCGAATGATCTCTTCGAGATATTCGCGGGTAAGCGGCTCGATGTAAGTGCGGTCCGCCGACTCGGGATCGGTCATGATGGTGGCCGGGTTCGAGTTGGCCAGCACAACTTCAAAGCCCTCGGCCTTGAGCGCCTTGCAAGCCTGCGTGCCGGAGTAGTCGAACTCGGCCGACTGGCCAATGACTATCGGGCCGGAGCCGAGGATGAGGATTTTCGAGATGTCAGTTCGTTTTGGCATTATGCAGTTTTGACCTTGCTTTGAAGGGGCGCGGATTCAGCCACGCCGGTACTGCCCGCTTCTTCTTGAAAGTTGTCTTTCTTATTTTCAGTATTGTCATCCCGAGCGAAGCGAGGGATCTGCAGTTTTGTCAGTTCACCCCAGCCTTCGGCCAGATCTTGCCACGCCGGGTTCATAGTCTTGATCAACGCAAGTCGCTTCGCCCGCGTCCATGCCTTAATTTGTTTTTCGCGTGCAATCGCATTGTTCACGTACTTGAAAGTCTCGTAATAAACCAGCCGGTTAATGTGGTACTTCTTTGTGACCCCTTCGATTTCACCCGCCTTGTGCTGCGGAGCGCGATTGTACATGTCTCCAGTCACGCCGGTATAGCGAGTGAGCGAGCGACTTGCCATGATGTATACGTAATAGCGCTTCTCTTCTCGCATCGCTTTCAATCCTTCACCGCGCGGCTTATTCGGACGCGAACGTCGTGGCGGCGCTGGCCAACTGCAGATCCCTCGCTTCGCTCGGGATGACAATTCCTAGAGAGTTTCGGTGACCAAGATAAAACTCTCAATAATGCGGCGGCCGTCTCTTAGACACTCCGCCTTGACACCCGCCTATTCCCAGAGTCACCGTGAGCGGTCGCTTGCAAATTGCTGCTTTGGAACTCATAATTTCAATCTCCAAACGCGGATATTGAAACTAGCTGACGTCGTTGTCAGACGGTACTTACCTTTCGCAAGCGGCAGGAACAAAAAATCCGCCTTCGAGTCAGTACGAACATCTGCCGCTATAGCGCCCGTCTCATCAAGCACACGAAGCCTCGCATCGGTAGCTGAACTACCATCGGGATAAATTACCCGTCCACAGACTGCTCCAGAGACCTTCACTGGCTTCGGCGCAATGCATGTGTTAGCTCTAAGCGCTATCGGCCAGAACGTGACCACCGTCAAAACCATACATAGACTTACATTCACCGCTTGCACTCCTCCATCATCTTCACAAAATCCTTAAACAGATAGTGCGAATCGTGTGGCCCCGGCGCGGCTTCGGGGTGGTACTGCACTGTGAAAAGCGGCAGATTCCGGTGGCGCATGCCTTCGAGCGTCTGATCGTTTAGATCGATGTGCGTCAATTCGACTTCGCTTTGCGGCAGCGAATCGGGATCGACGGCGAAGTTATGGTTATGCGCGGTGATCTCGATCTTGCCGCTCGCCAACTGCTTCACCGGATGATTTCCGCCGTGGTGGCCGAATTTCAGCTTGAAGGTCTTCCCTCCGAGCGCAATGCCGACGAGCTGATGTCCCAGGCAAATTCCGAAAATTGGCTGCCTTCCCATCAAGCGCCGAATGTTGTCGACCGCGTAGGTACAGGGCTCGGGATCGCCCGGTCCGTTCGACAGGAACACGCCGTCGGGCTTCAAGGCCAGCACGTCCTCGGCCGTGGTCTGCGCCGGGACTACCGTTACTTTGCAGCCTTCTCCCCGCAGTTTGCGCAGGATGTTTTGCTTGATGCCGAAGTCATAGGCGACCACGTGGAAGCGCGCCGGCTCGTCTTTTACGCCGACAATTTCGTCGGGCAAGTGCGAGCGCTCGCCCGTTTCCCACACATAGGTGTGGTTGGTGGAGACGACTTTGGCGAGATCCTGGCCATCCATTTTCGGGATCGCGCGCGCCTTGGCGACGAGTTTGTCGGTATCGTCTTCGAGCGTCGAGATCACGCCGCGCATCACGCCGTAGGTGCGCAGATGGCGCACCAGGGCCCGCGTGTCGATTTCGGCGAGCACCGGGATCTTGAACTGCTCCATGAACTCGTCCGTCACCTGCTGCGAGCGCCAGTTGGAGCTGACTTTCGAGAACTCGCGCACGATCAGCCCCTCGATGTACGGACGCACAGCTTCGTTGTCTTCGGGGTTGGTGCCGTAGTTTCCGATTTCGGGGTTGGTCAGGACGACCATCTGCCCGGCGTAGGAGGGGTCGGTGAAAATTTCCTGGTAGCCGGTGATGGAAGTATTAAAAACGACTTCGCCGGAGCACTCGCCTTTAGCGCCGTAGCCTTTGCCTCGGAAGACTCTGCCGTCTTCGAGCGCAAGGATCGCTTGCATTGGAACTCCTGGGAGTGGATTTCAGGAATTTTAACAGGAGACGGACAGATGGTGTCAGCTATTTCGCGCCAGCCGTCAGGAAAACTCCTTCCTTATTATTTGGAGAAGTCGGGCTCGTTCTCTGGCGGTTCAAGAAAGTGCTTGACTCTAGAACCGATTCCAGGGTTCATACTCACATGTAATGAGTGCTACTGGCACATCCCTCCGCTCGGGAGAGCTTGCTCGCTTGACCGGCGTGAGCGCCGACACCATCCGCCACTACGAGCGGATGGGAATTCTTCCGGAATCACCGCGCACGGCATCGGGCCATCGGATGTATGGCCGGGATGCGGTTGACCGAGTTCGACTCGTACAACAAGCACTGCAGATCGGATTCACGCTGGCTGAACTCTCGGAAATCCTCCAAGTGCGCGACCGCGGCGGTGTCCCATGCCATCGGGTTCTCAAGATGACGGAGGAAAAGCTTCGCTCCCTTGAGCAGCAGATACAGGATCTCCGCCGAACTCAACGCTACATGCGGCAACTCGTTCGCCAATGGCGCGTGAAACTCGCCCACACTGCCCCCGACAGTAAAGCGATGCTACTGCACTCTCTGGCCGACAAACCCGGGCCACGGGCCAAGTCGGTAGACAACTTTCGAAGGAGAAAAGGATTATGAAGAACCTCTCTGTTGCTTCTCTAATTATTGTTCTGCTGCTTTGTCTGGGCGCATCAGCCAACGCGCAAGACGCAAAGAAGGACGATGCCATGCAAAGCTGCCCTATGCATAAGCAGCACACCACTGAAAACGCTCACCACGCGGTCGTTGAGAAGCATGGCGACCAAGCCATGGGCTTTTCACACGACACGACCACCCACCACTTCCGCATGGCCCCCGATGGCGGTGCGATCGAAGTCACAGCAAACGATCCTCAAGACAAAACCAACACAGAAGCGATCCGCTCCCACCTTTCGAATATTGCAGTCATGTTCGGAAATGGAGACTTCTCCACGCCCATGTTCGTGCACGATAGCGTTCCCCCCGGCGTGACGACGATGAAAATAGTGAAGGGGACAATCCGCTATAAGTACGAAGACATCTCTTCCGGCGGACGCGTGCGCATCGAGTCAAGTGACCCCATTGCCCTGGCCGCCATTCACGATTTCCTTCGTTTCCAAATCTCCGACCATCAGACCGGCGACAGCCTGGTGGTGGAAAACGCTCATTGACGGTGCAAAGTCACGTTAGGTTACCTGACGGCTGAGGGCGGGAGGCTTACCGCAGCCTTCCCAGCTTCTCCATCGGCCAATATCCGAAGACGGCTTTGCCGTAGATGTAGCGCTCGTTCACGGTACCGAAGTCCCGGCTGTCGTTCGACATGGTGCGATGGTCGCCGAGAACAAAGAAGCTATTGGACGGAACCACGACCTCGCCATAGGAGTGTGCATCCGCGTAATCGCTAGGAACGTAGTCTTCGTCGAGCGCCTCGCCGTTCACGTAGACCTGGCCGTTCTCGATGCGGATTCGGTCGCCGGCGACGCCGATGACGCGCTTGATGTAGCTCTTCGAAGTGTCGCGCGGATAGCGGAAGACAACGATGTCGCCACGCTGGATGGGCTCCCAGCGATAGACAAACTTGTTGACGAAGATTCGCTCCTGGTCTTCGAGGCCGGGCATCATGCTGGTGCCTTCAACCTTCACCGGCTGGTAGAGAAAGATAATGATGAAGGCAGAGATGGCGAGCGAGACCAGCAGATCGCGCGCCCAGACCGCCGCCACCGGCAGCGGACGCGCACCAGATTCTTTCGTAGCCGCAGGGGTCGGCGGCTGAGGGCTCCCCACATCAGGCATCGTGTTCACATTCTATACGGAAGAGTATTGGGGAAGCGAGGGAGGGGGAAGAATTGGTAATTTGCAATTTCAAACTCGGATCAGGGCCGACTGCCCAAAGTGTTTCGGTTTCAAATTACAAATTACCCAATTACAAATTGTTGCCAAATGACCCGTCTTCCCCGTACAAACTAAAGTAGCACTATGACCGACTACTCAATTTTCCCGAAGATCAATGCAACGTTGAACGGATGCAGCGCGGTGCTGCTGGTCACAGGACGTGTGCTGATCGCGCGCGGCAAGAGGGCGGCGCACCGCTTGGTGATGCTGACCGCGTTCGTAACCTCTTCCCTCTTCCTGGTGTCGTATCTGTATTATCACTGGCCCCATCACGGAGGCATCGTGTATTTCCGCGGCACCGGATGGACGCGAGCACTCTACTTGGCGATCTTGTACTCGCACATCATCCTGGCGATCGTCATCGTACCCATGGTGCTGATTACCGTGACCCGTGGACTGCGCGAGCAATTTGACCGGCATCGGGCCATCGCGCGCTGGACGTTTCCGCTCTGGCTCTATGTCTCGGTGACGGGCGTGGTCGTCTACCTGATGCTGTATCAAATTTTTGTATAGACAGTCTTCCGCCTGTAGAGACGCGGCAAGCCGCGTCTCTACGGAACCTCTGCCCGATTCATCACATATTTTTGGTACGAGCGACACTGCCTCTGGGCCGCCCAATTCTGCTATAGTGAGCGTCTCGAAGGTCAGCGTTCTCGAAGGAGCCCGCACTCATGAAAAGCGTAAACAAAGTCATCCTGATCGGAAACCTTGGCAAAGATCCCGAAATGAAGTTCACGCAAGGCGGCATGCCGGTCGCCAAGTTCTCCATCGCCACCAACGAGCGCTTCAAAGACAAAGACGGCAACTGGCAGGACCGCACCGAGTGGCACAACATCGTGGCCTTCCAGCGCTTGGCCGAGATTATCGGCCAATATCTGAAGAAGGGCGGGAAGTGTTATATCGAGGGCAGCCTGCGTACTGGTTCGTGGGACGACAAAGAAACTGGGAAGAAGATGTACAAGACGGAGATTATCGCCAACGAGCTCGTGTTGCTCAGCGGACGCGGCGAAGGCGGGGGTGGCGAGCACGCCGGCAGCACGCGCGGGGTCTCGGCATCTTCAGGCGGCAACAACTTCGACCAGACCGCGCCCGAACCGGAGCACGCGCCAGCCGGAAGTTCTCCGATCACGGACGAAGACATTCCGTTCTAGAACTCCCATCTGGAGCAAGGCTATGCTTGCAGACCGAAATTGCGTCCCCTGCCGCGGCGGAGTGCCTTCGCTGAAGGGAAACAAACTCACGGAAATTCATCAGCAGTTGGCGGAACCGGGCCAATGGAATGTCGTCAACGAACATCACCTCGTGCGCGCTTACAAGTTTCCGGACTTTAAGTCCGCTCTGGCTTTCGTGAACCGAGTTGGCGAACTGGCCGAGGACCAGGGCCATCATCCCGACATCTTGCTGGGATGGGGCAAGGTTGAGATCACGACCTGGACGCACGCGGTGGATGGGCTGACCGAGTCGGATTTCATCCTGGCAGCGAAGATTGACCGATTGGGAATCGGGTGATCTTATCATCGGGCCATCGGGTCATCTGAAACCAAGAGATTTCAATCACCCGATGGCCCGATCACCCGATCCTGATCGAAAGCCCCCATAGCCCCGCCGGAATCAGCATCAACATGCCCGCGACGCTGGCGACGTGACGCGCGGCGAAGCCCCAATCCACGAAGCGTCCGGCAAGATACGCCCCCGCGGCAATCGTGAACATGCAGAGGCCGAGGTCGGCGGCGAACACGCGCCCGCGAAACTTGTCGTCGCTTTGCATCTGCAACAACGTCGTCGAGAACACCCACACGATCGAACTTCCAAAGTGCGCCAGCGCCACGCACAAACATGCCTGCCACAGATGGCCCGACACACCCAGCAGCGCATAGCCGGCGGCCGATCCCAGGTATCCCCAGAAGATCGCGACTTCCAATCGATGCTTCCAGTGCCCCGCCCACGAAGCGGTCAAAAGCGGCCCGAGCAGGGCGCCCAGTCCGCGGGCGCCGAGCAGCAGACTCATCCCGAGAAACGCGCCGCGTTCAGGCGCCATGCCGTGCCAGCGGACGGCGAATTCGTTTTGTCCCATTACCGTGAACAGCACCCAGCCCGGTCCGATGATCAGGTTTCCGGCCTTCACAAAAATCGTCGCTCGCAAACGAGCATGCGCCCGCACGTAGCGAATCCCCGCGAGGATCGGCGAAAAATCCACCAACTCTCGCACCTCGAACGGACGGCCGCCTTCGGCATGGGGCTCGGCGAAGCGCATTCCCCAAATCAACGCGGCTGAAACCGCAAACGACAACGCGTTCAACAGGAAGACGGCATCGCGGCCCAGCAGCGCCGCGACCAAGCCTCCCAGGGTCGCACCCACCATCAGATTCACGCTCCACGTGGACGAAGAGAGCGTGTTCGCCACCACCACCTCTTCCCGCTCCACAATGTTTGGGATCACGGCATTGCGCGCCGGTTCAAAAAAAGCGACGAGCAAGGTTTCCGCCATCAGCAGCGGATAGACCAGCCACACCATTTCTTTCGACCGAACCAGCAGCATGCTTAGCACGATCAACACGCGTCCAATATCTGCCGCGATCATCACTTGTTTGCGCCGCAGGCGATCGTTGACTACACCCGCCGTCGGCCCGGTAAAAGTCATCGGCAGAACTTGCAGCACCAGCGCCAACGCTACCGATCCCGCGCGTCCGGTGAGCTGCAGCAGCAGGTTGTAGATCGCCAGGGTGTAGAACCAGTCGCCGATTTCGCTGACGACTTGCGCGCTCCACAAGCGGCGGAAATTCCGGTTCCCGCCCAACAGGCGCGCGTACGACGCGAACGATACCCGGTTAACTTCCAGCTCAGGAGCAGGTTCCATGCAGGCGTGGAATCAGAATTTTCCAGCATACCGGATCGGGCCCAACCTCGCACCCTGAGGCCCAAACCAGCCGTCCATTGGCAAAACTGTGCAAAGCGGTGCACACGACGAAGCCAAGGCTCTGGAAAACCGTGAAACTTTCAAACGTCCGGGGCACAATTTGCCCCTGAAAACGGCTCTTTGAATTGATTGTGAAAGTCGACCGGTTGGAGGACGGCTTGCCACTACTTAAGGCGAAAGGAGTCTTCATCCCGTGCGAAACTTCGGTCCTGTTGTTCTGCTGGTCCTGATCCTGGCTACGAATTGTTTTGCAGCACCAGCTGTCGTCGAATCCTCTGTCATTCCGGAACCCGGTCTACTCACGCTACTCGGAGGCGGCCTGGTTGGTTTAGCCACCTTGATTCGGCGTCACCTGAGCGACTAATTCCTTTGCCGAGAGCCCCCTCGGCATCCCTTCCCCATCTTCAAGCTTCTGACGGCGCGTCAGTCACTCTCCCGAATGCTTTCCGTTCGCAACCAATTCCATAAAGTATTGGTGAATGCGCGGGTCGTCGCTCAATTCAGGATGGAACGTCGCCGCCAGCGTCTTGCCCTTGCGCACCAGCACTGGATCTTTGCCTTCCGTCGCGATCACTTCCACCCCGTCGCCTACGCGTTCGATCTTCGGGGCGCGGATGAAGACCATTTCGATGGGCTCGTTAAGAAATCGGCCTTCGCGGATAGAGCTGTCGATCTGGCGTCCGTAAGCATTACGGCGCACGGTGATGTCGAGCGCGCCCAGGCCGGCCTGCTTCGGATTCTCTACTTCGGTGGCCAGCAGGATGCATCCCGCGCACGTGCCGAAGGCGGGCTTGGCGCGCACGAAATCTTTCAGCTTCCGGAATCCGTCTTCGCCGAGCAGTTTGAGAAACGTGCCTGACTCGCCGCCGGGAATCACCAAGCCGTCGATTTCATTCAGTTGCTCCGGCTTTTTCACCAGGACAACTTCCGCGCCGAGTTCTTCTAGACGGCGGCGATGCGCATCGAAATCGCCTTGGAGGGCTAGAACACCGATTTTCATTGAAGCGACAGTTGGAGGACGAACGGGACGCGTTCAGTTTCCATTCAAGGAGGGTACCCCCCTCCCCCCTATTTTGCTAAAGTCCTGATAATAAATACTTTAACTGACGGATACTTCCGCAAAGTATTCATTTAAAACCGTTTAAAGGCAAAGCCTTGATAATAAAAACTTTATCCGGTGATAGCAGGCAAAGTATTCATTCCAAGTACTTTAAAGGTAAAGTCTTGAATGCATGAGACTTAGATCACATCCGTACTTTCCCAATGTTAGGTCTGTGCTGATTCAAGCATCGATCACGTGACTGCGTATGTCAATCGAAATGCAGCGAGCTGTCGCTGAGAGTTGCGGAACGACCGCCTTTCGCTTCGTGGGTTATAACAGATGTTCCAAGTCTCGTGCGCCGTGTACCACGCGGAGGACGAATACCTCTCCAGAGTCAAAGCTGTAGAAGAGCAGATGCTTGGGGAATCCCCGAATCGCCGTTCGTCTCACATTGCGGAGTTCCTGAGATTGAAATGTGCACGGCGCTCCTGTTGCCGGGCGACTCACCACGCGTAGTATGGCCGAGGTGACGGCCCTCTCCCAGCGCCCGGCGAGAGCGTTTCCGGACTGCGCCGAATACCACTCAGCCTGTTCGACGATGTCAGCGACAGCCGCATCGCTGAGGACAAGACGGTTCTTTTTCACCGCTTACGGGCGCGCTCGCGGAGAGCGGGAATCAAGCCCTTGCGGCGGATTTCGGCTACGGGAATTTCAATCTTCCGCCCCTTCGCGGCAGCTACGAGTTCCTGTTCGAGATTGCTCAGGCGTCGCTCCTTGTCTTGCCGAATCAGTTCGCGGACATACTCGCTCGGCGTTCCCCAATCGCCCGAAGCGACCTGCCTTTCGACGTATTGTTTGAGTGGTTCGGGGAGGGAGATGTTCAGTGAGGTCATGGGCATGGCTTCATAATATGACAGTTTATGAAGGGATTCAACAGTCGCACGGTAGAGATTGCCCGCCCAAGCGGAGCTTGGACGGGGCACCCTCGGGAGTGGGAGTTTTGTGTGGGCCACCCGCCCGCCACGTAATCCTTCTTTGACGGACTAAATAGAATCTGCGCTTCTGCTCTTTCTCTTCGGTGTTGGGCGCGTGAGCTGTCCGGCGCCTGCTGAAAGAATCCCAACGATGATGATAAGAGCGCCAAACCCCATGAAGAATATTCCAGGCCACGACCCGGTGATCCCGATATTCGCCATCCCGTGCGCTATTTTTGCCGTCATTGTTCCGGTGCCGGCTGGAATGGGTTGTTCAAATAGTTTGTATCCAAAAAATATGGATACGACACCGCCAAGAATCCCCAGCGCGGCAATTCCATTGAAAGTGAAACTTAGCTTGCCACTCTCGAACTCGAAACCAGACATGACCGATCCTCCTTTCGACGGAGAATTTGCACAGGTTCACAAGGCGCGCTCAAACGGCACGAGTCCTCACATTGTACCTCAGGGTAACCGGGATTTTGAGGCGCGGGTGCCCCGCCCTTGTCGCGTTTTGTGCGACAGGGCGGGGACTTTGACTTGACAGTCGCGGATGACCCGTGAGGAAGTCAAAATCCCCGCCCTGTGTCTGCAAAGAACGCAGACACAAGAGCGGGGCACCCTCGGGAGTTGAGATGAGTGAAGGGATGGGCCCTTAACCCGCGTCTGGACCGGCAATCGTTTTGCCCAAATATCGATCAAAGAGGGCATTGATCTGGCATCCGACCGTCTGAGCGCTTCTGAGCGCCCGCCATCTTGCAGGTTCTGGGAGCACCGAAGCTGCGGCGGCAAATTGCTCCGGAAGTCCGAAATCGGCGAGGGCATCCTTGAACGACTTACCTAGACGATTGAAGTTGGCTTCCGTGTAATACCACCTGTCATCCAGTTGATCACGGAAGGCGACGAAGGCATCGTACACCAATGTTAGGAGGTTAACGAAGTGAGCCTTGCAGGTGGTAAGGACATCCGTGGTCGGTACGCTCGGTACTCCTGGAATCGGCATAAAGAAATACTGCCTCCGTAGTCTGCCGTCCTTGTCCTTGAAGTTCGCTCCTCCGCTGACGACCGTCTCCCCGATGTGTACGGAAGCGACTCGATATGCGTTGAAGAAATTCGAGAGCCGATCCTTCTTTAGCAGTTCTATTCTTTCGGCATACCACGCTGAGAATCCATCAACATCGGCGATGACGGCTTGCATGGAAAACGTGATGGTGCGACACGCAGAGGTAAAGGCATCTGTGAAGCACCGAACCGCAAAGAAGTTGTGCTCCGACGTTTCAATTTGTTCGAGGAAGAAATGCGCCTGCTCGACCTTGTATTCGACAATGCTGATCGAACGTGCCATGCATCGCCAACCGTCACCCTACCACCCCCGCGTCTGCAGCAGATGCGCTTCATCCAGCGTGGACACGGCCAGCCCCTTCATGGCGCCCGCCAGATCTTCGCTGACTTCAAGTAACACTTTAGGATCCTTGAAGTGCGTTGCGGCCTGCACAATCGCTTTCGCGCGCTTCTCGGCTTCCGCCGGGTCGGCGAATTCGGTCGAGTTCTTCATGAAGATGCCCGAGCCGACGAATACCGCTTCCGCTCCCAGTTGCATCACGAGCGATGCGTCCGCCGGAGTCGCGATTCCGCCCGCGGAGAAATTGGGCACCGGCAGCTTGCCGTCTCGCGCCACCATCTTCACCAGTTCGTAGGGCGCGCCGTGCTCCTTGGCTTTCGCATAGAGTTCTTCTTCGCCGAGCACGGTCAGAATCTTCATCTCCAGCACAATCTGGCGGATGTGGCGGACGGCGTGGACCACGTCTCCGGTGCCCGCCTCGCCCTTGGTACGAATCATGGCTGCGCCTTCGGCAATGCGCCGCAAAGCTTCGCCCAGGTTGCGAGCGCCGCACACGAAGGGAACCGTGAACGCCTGCTTATCCACGTGATGCGCTTCGTCGGCCGGGGTAAGAACTTCGGACTCGTCGATGTAGTCGACGCCCAGCTCCTGCAAGATCTGCGCCTCCGCGAAATGACCGATGCGGCACTTCGCCATGACGGGAATATCGACCACCGCCATGATTTCGCGAATCACTTTAGGCGAGGCCATGCGCGCCACCCCGCCTTCGGCGCGGATCTGCGCCGGAACGCGCTCCAGAGCCATCACCGCTACCGCCCCGGCTCTCTGCGCGATCTCCGCCTGTTTCGCGGTGGTTACGTCCATGATCACGCCGCCCTTGAGCATTTCGGCGAGGCCGGTCTTCAGGCGAAGGTTGGTGCTGTGTCCGTTGTTTTGCGACATGGGTCTACTCTCTTCCTACACTTCATTTTACAGCCGTTTGCGATTCGCAGTATGCGGATCGTTGTCTTGCTGCGTGGGGACGGGCGAGGGCGCCCGTCGCTCCACCCGCTAGCGCTCTACAAACTTCGCGAACATGCGGTGCGGATCGATCGCGATGAACAAGCCCTGACTGCGCGCCAGCACTTCCCCTTTTCCATTCAGGATCTCGGCCATATTGATGTGCTTCCGGCCCGTCACTTTGACCTCGCGCGATTCCACGCGCAGTGGCTGTTTCAGCGGCACCGGCTTCAGGTAGTTCACGGTCATCTCGGAAGTCACCGCCACCACGTGGCGCAGTTTGTTCACCTTGCCCATCGCTTCGTCGAGGATGGTCGCGATGATGCCGCCGTGGCAGTGTCCGGGTGGTCCGGTGTAGCGCTTGCCCAGCCGGAAGCGACACACGAAACAGTCGCGCTCCTCGTCGTAGGTGAAGTGCAGCCGCATGCTATCAGGGTTGTCCTTGCCGCAGACGAAGCAGTAGTTCTTCTGCAGCTGTATGTAGCGAGTGTCGTGTCCAGCTTCGTGCTTCTTACCAGCCATCGAAAGATTCTATCGCGAGCTGGCATCGGGTATCTCCAGAGCACCATGCTTGCTATGATCTATCCATGAAGAAGATGTTGAAAAAGATTGGATCTACGCCCAAGTCGCAGGTCATCAGCAAGAGCCGAAAGCCAGTCGCCAAGCCTGTTCCGGCGAGGAATGCGAAGCCGGATTTCATCGGCCGGCTGAAAGGCGCGTTCCGGATTGTGGGCGATATCGAATCGCCAGTTGTGCCAGCGGAGGAGTGGGAGTGCTGTCGTGAGGATGACCTGGAGCGAATAAATCAAGTCGCCGAGGGGATCAATGCAGAGTCGGCCGATGTGCTGGACTGAAAACATTCGCCGCACCCGATTCCATTCCGCCCCAAAGAACGCGGGCAGGAGTGCCCGCGCTACACGAGCTAATCGTAGTACTCCAGCCCCAAATGCGTAATCAACTCTTCGCCCTTCAGATGCCGCAGAGTGTTCTTCAGCTTCATGAGTTGGATGAACAGATCGTGCTCCGGATACAGACCCGGCGCAGTCATCGGCGACTTGAAGTAGAAGCTCAGCCATTCCTGAATTCCCAGGCGGCGCAGTTCCGGCGTGCGCTGCGCTAGATCGAGGAAGAGCACCAGATCGAGCACGATGGGCGCCGCAAGAATCGAGTCGCGGCACAGGAAGTCTACCTTGATCTGCATCGGATAGCCGAGCCACCCGAAGATATCGATGTTGTCCCAACCTTCTTTGTTGTCGCCGCGCGGCGGGTAATAGTTGATGCGAACTTTGTGGAAGATATTGCCGTAGAGTTCCGGATACAACGCCGGCTGCAGAATGTGCTCCAGCGCGCCCAGCTTCGATTCTTCCTTGGTCTTGAAGGACCCGGGATCGTCCAGCACCTCGCCGTCGCGGTTGCCCAGGATGTTGGTCGAATACCATCCGCTCAGCCCGAGCAGGCGCGCCTTGAATGCGGGAGCCAGCACGGTCTTCAGCAAAGTCTGGCCAGTCTTGAAATCCTTGCCGCAGATGGGAACTTCGCGCTCACGCGAGAGTTCGAGCATCGCAGGTATGTCCACCGTCAGGTTCGGCGCACCGTTGGCGAAGGGCACGCCCTCCATGAGCGAAGCGTAGGCATAGATCATCGAGGGCGCGATGTTTTTGTCGTTCTCTTGCATCGCCTTTTCGAGCGACTTCACACTCTGATGAATGGCCTTGGGCTTAATGAAGCTCTCGGTCGATGCGCACCAGATGGTGATCAGCCGATTGGCGCCGCTCGACTTCTTAAAGTCGCGGATGTCCTGGCGAAGTTGCTCGGCCAGATCCAGCTTGTTCTTCCCCTTTTTCACGTTCGGGCCGTCGATCTTCTTCACGTAGTTGTGATCGAACACAGCCTTCAGGGGCTGGATGGCGCTGAGCCGCCCCTTCACTTTGTCGAGCAGGTCGCGCTCCAGCACACCGGCGTTGCGGGCGGCCGCGTACATGTTGTCTTCGAAAATGTCCCAGCCCGTGAAGACCAGATCATTGAGCCCGGCGAGAGGAAGGAATTCCTTGATCTTCGGCGAACGGCCATCGGTGCGCTTCCCCAGTCGGATGGTTCCCATCTGCGTGAGCGAGCCGATGGGATGCGCGATTCCCTTGCGCACCGCTTCGACGCCCGCGACAAAAGTCGTCGCGACCGCGCCCATGCCGGGGATCATCACGCCCAGCTTGCCCTTGGCCGGCTCGATCGCGTGGCCGTGCCCGGCGCCGCTGGGTGCTTGGCTTGAGGACTTCACCTCGACGCTCGTCACCTTCTTCACTTCTGTCGTGGGGGACCTTTTCACCTTCGCCATATTTTGGCTGCTTCCTTGTGGGAACTGTGGGATGTATGCAAACCAAGTATGTTCTCGTATCCGGTGAGCTTTTTGCAAACGCGCGCGCCTGAATCCGCCGGAAAACTACTTCAATGGCGTCTACAAAGCATTGGTTGGTGTCCGCGCTGACCTGTTCGCGCCGGTCGAACCGATTACCGCATTCAGGACTCTGCAGAAATTCGACGGATCGATTTACTTCCCGTCCAGTTCCACGTTCTTGATCGGCAAGTCCCAGTGTCCGTCGAGGATTTCAAACCGCCGCTGCTCTTCCTTCGCATACGTGGCCTGGTCGGGCCAAAGCTGCTTCTTCAGCGCGTCTTCGTCGAACGGCTCATTCGCGGCCGCTGAGTTCTTGAACACGATGGTCACGCGATAGTCCCAGCGCCCGTCTTCGGTCGTGTGATAGCGCGGCTGGTCCATCCAGACCTTGAGCATGCGGCCCATTTCCACCTGCTTCTTGAGCAGCGGGTAGTGGTTCTTCTTGAACAACTGCAGAAACTCGTCTGCATGTCCCCACTTGGCCTTGTAATAGTATTCGACGACGAAAGGCTTGCCGGTTTCCGGTGCCGACTGGGCGGGCAGAGAGATCGGAAACAAGATCAGCATCAGAAGAAGGAATCGAAGTTTCATGGTTACAATTTATCTCATAAATCGGCCGTTGGCGCGGTCAATCACGGTCAAGTCGGTAGTGGGCTCCTTTCTTTTTACAAACCCTTGACTCCCGCCGAATCCGATTCACCGCACGCTGCGAATGATTCCAGCAATGGCCGTCGGGGTCACAGATCGCCTTTGGAATGTCGCAGACCTTGTGGCACTATGGGAACGCGAAGAGCTAAGCAGAGAAAGGGCGGTGAGCCTATGAATGAACTCGAGCGATGGGCGAATTTCTATCTCCTCACGTCGGCGGCAGCCGCGACCCTAATCGGTCTGTTGTTTGTCATCATCACGCTCGCCGCTGAGCGAAGGGTGGAAGGAGGTGCCGCCAAGATACGCTTGTACCTTACGCCCACCATTGTCTATTTCGGTTCCGTACTAGGTGTTGCCGCGCTTCTGACCTTCCCGAACCATACTCGACTCACGGCCACTCTTTGCATTTGCCTCGCGGGTGTCGTGGGCTTAGTTTACTCGGGGACCAGTTTAATTGGAGGAGGCGATAAGAAGAGTTTCGAGGAACGGCAGGACCTGATCTCTTATGCGATTGTTCCATTTGTGGCATACGGGCTCCTTGTAGTGGGCGCGGTCCTGCTACTCCACCACCCCCAACGCGGCCTCACCTTTGTGGCGGTCGGTATGCTGACGTTGCTTACGCTGGGTATCCGCAACTCGTGGGCCATCGCCATTGACGTCTCCACCCGCCCTGGGCGGCAAAATTCAAAGTAGCCCACTACCGCCAAGTCAGCAGTCCGGCCACCAGCTTCCATCCAATGCTAAAATTGATTGTGCCCGCCGATTCCCTTCGCCTCATTGCCATCGATATTGACGGCACCCTGCTCAACCCGGAATTTCAGATTTCCGAAACCGATCTCGCAACCCTCCGGCGCGCGCATGCCCAAGGCATCGAGATCATTCTGGTCACCGGACGCCGCCACACCTTTGCCCTGCCCATCGCTCAACAACTGGGATTCGATCTCTGGTTGATCAGTTCGAATGGCGCCATCACCCGCTCCCTCGCCGGAGAGACTTTCCACCGCGACCTGCTTCCTGAGGAGACCTGCCGCGAGCTCGTCCGCGTGATGCAAGAATTTCGGGGCCAGACCGTTCTAACTTTTGACAGCAATGATCTTCACGGCGATGCGTCGGGTACTATCGTGATCGAGCGTCTGGACAAGCTGGAAGGCAGCATCCAGCGCTGGCTGGAGAAAAACATGCAGTACATCCAGTTCGTGGTTCCCATCGAGAATGCGCTCACCACCGATCCCGTGCAGGCCATGTTTTGCGGTCCGGTCGCGCACATGCAGCGGGTGTTGCAAGTCCTCGCAAGCTGCGGCCTGCCCATCACAGTTTTGCGCACCGAGTACCCCGGCCGCGACCTCTCGATTGTCGATGTGCTCAACGCCGGCTGTTCCAAGGGACACGCGCTCGAACGCTGGGTCAATTATCGGCGCATTACCCGCGAGCAGGTCATGGCCATTGGTGACAACTATAATGACATTGAAATGCTTGCCTTTGCCGGCCACCCCTTTATCATGGGGAATGCATCGGAAGAGTTGCGCAGCCGCGGCTGGAAGCTTACCCGCTCGAACGCCGAAAGCGGAGTAGCCGCCGCCATCGAGCATGTGCTATATGGAAAAGAGCTCGAACCGGTCGTCGTTGACCAGATTCGCGGACCAGCGACTGTCGGACCAACGATCGTGAGCAGCTTGTAATGATTCGAAGAAGACCATTAGCGACGGATCGGGCTACAAGAATTGCGGCGAAAGCCACCGTGTTTTTCTGTGCCGTAGCCGTAGCTCTACTCGCTCGTCCCGCGACTGCAGCCGAGTTGGCAATCCTCCGCAACGGCTTTAGCATCCGCCACGAGCATCGCCTGGTGATGGGAACAACGACTCGCCTCTTTCTGGATGGCGACGATTCCAGCTTCACCGACGTGCCCACCGCCGAAATCACCGGCTACGAAAAAGATCTCTCCCTGCCGGCTCCCGTGCTTCCGCCCGCAACCGCCGCCCCCACCCTGACGGGGCCTGCAAAATCCGGAGAGTTTATAAAGTCCGCGGCTGCCAAGCCTGCCCCGGCGCTTCCTCTGAATGAAGTGGTAAACACCGCCAGTGCCGCCTATCATCTCGATCCCGACCTGGTCAACAGCGTCATTCACGCCGAGAGTGGATTCAACGCGCACGCTGTTTCGCCCAAAGGCGCCCGCGGACTTATGCAGTTGATGCCCGGCACCGCCAATCAGCTGGGCGTGAACGATAGCTTCGATCCGCAAGCGAATGTCACGGGCGGTAGCCGCTATCTGCGCGAACTATTGGAGCGCTACAATTTCGATCTGGTCAAGGCGCTGGCGGCTTACAACGCGGGGCCGGAGCGCGTCGAGCAGTACCATGGAGTGCCGCCATTTCGTGAAACCCGCGCCTATGTGAATCGCATCGTACGCGACTACAACCACAAGAAGGACGCCCAGGAAAAAGAAGAGAAACGAAAACAGGCTTCCGCCAAAGCCGCGAGCCACACCCACCGCGCTTCCAAGCCAGCAGCCACCGCCATCGCCGCCGAATCTCCGCGTTGACCCTTCTTGGTTCCTCATTTACCTTCAAGTGGGGCCGCGCTCACCACGGGTGTGCCTCTCTGCGACTTCGCAGCGCATGAACAACAAAAAATACCTAGCGTTCACGGTCGTTTTCGTCGTGCTGGCGGTTTTGGTGTACCTCCAATTCCGAACCTGGCGGAACTTCGACTGGGCTCGGCTCTTTCAGTACCGACTTAATTGGCACCACATTCTCCACGGGGTGGTGTACATCTACCTCGCCTATTTCTTGCGGGCGGTTCGATGGAAACTTTTTCTTCGACCCGTGCGAAAGCAAGCGTCCATCATGGGATTGATCCCGCCCACTTTGATCGGATTTACGGGACTCGCCTTGCTCGGTCGTCCTGGCGAAATGATTCGTCCCTATCTGATTGCGCGCCGTGAGAACCTGCCTTTCGCCTCGCAAGTAGCGGTCTGGGCGGTGGAGCGCATTTTCGATGTCGGCGGTTTCACCGTCCTGATGGTGGCGGGCATCTTCCTGCCCTCGAAGCTGCGCACGTTTACGGCCGCCGCCCCGCCGGAAGTCAGGCACTGGATTCATCTCACGGGATACGCTCTGATCGCGCTCGTACTCGGACTCCTCTGCGCAGCCGTGGTGATGTCCTACCGGGGAAATGGAATCGCTCAGTGGGTCGAAGGCCGTTTTTCCCATCTCGCTGAGAATCTGGGCCATCGCATCGCTCAAAAAATTCGCGAGTTTACCGTCGGGCTCAATACCATTCACGGTCCGTTCGCATTCCTCCAATTGTCAGCCGTGTCGGTGTTGATGTGGTGGGTCATCGCATTGGCTTACAAGGAAGTGACGCATGCCTACGGCGCACCCATGAGTTCCATGAGCGCCACCAAGGTTCTCCTTCTTATGGGAGCCAGCATGATCGGCTCCATGGTCCAGTTGCCTGGCGTCGGCGGCGGCTCCCAGCTGGCGACCATCAGCGCGCTCGATCACGTCTTTGATATTGTCCCCAAGGAACTCGCGGTCAGTTGCGGCATCATGCTGTGGCTGGTGACGTTTGTCGCCGTCGTTCCCGTTGGATTGTTGCTCTCCCATCGCGAACGGCTGTCGCTGCGCAAGCTCTCCGCCGAGACAGCGGAGGCGGAAGAAGGCGCAGCGGTTGAAGAAGCATCGTAAAGCGCCGATGGTGGGTTCGTTGTCGATTTGCCGCCCAACTACCCAGCGACAAGCCGATTCTGGCATTGTGAGTGATGGCGATTTTGCAACATTAAGGACTGAAAAACGGATTGCAACCGAGTTTACGGCTGCGCTTCAGCAGGAGTAACTCCCGGTCTCCATACGAGCAGGAGCAGCATTGCGAGTCCAAGAAAAACATTGGCGAGCCAGTCAGGACCACCGGTGTAGAACAGAAGCATTCCCCACAAGCCTACCGCTGTTGCACTAGAGAGGCGCACCACGTGCCCTATCCTCCATCGGCCCAGTGTTGACGATTTTTTCGAGCGATTGATCCTTCGCTGTACCGTGAAGCCTGAAATAGCGGACCAGATCGCAGCCACAATAATGCACCACTGAACGAGAGGGATAGCGTCACGTGTTTCCACGCTTCCTATACGTTTAACAAAAAAACACACCCCAATGAAGACAATCTGGGCGCTCTGCAAGAAACGTAGTCGCCGTTCGGGACTGCTCATCAATGTGCCTCCCGCGAGTAGAATACGCTAACTGTCGCGAACAGGCGTTGGCGCTCACGACTAAGGAGGGGGTGGTCCGCATGCTGGCGGAAACTGACCCATCACGGTCGCCCCATCTCACCGTCGCTTGCCGACGCGCCTGCTACAATCGTCTTTACTCAACCAGCATCGCCAAGCGCATGAAATGCCCCTTTTGCGGGTTTGAAAATGACAAAGTCGTGGATTCGCGCGAAAGCAAGGAAGCGGATTCCATCCGCCGACGGCGCGAATGCCTCAAGTGCGAAAAGCGCTTCACCACCTACGAGCGCATCGATGAAATCCCTTACATGGTGGTAAAAAAAGACGGGCGCCGCGAGCGTTTTGACCGCCAAAAAGTGCTCAACGGCCTGATGCGCGCCTGCGAGAAGCGCCCCGTGCCCATCAGCAAGCTCGAGCAGATCGTCAATGAAGCCGAGACCTTCGTCATCGAGTCGGCTGAGCGCGAGCGCAAAACCAGCGAGATCGGCGAGCTGATCATGAACCGCCTGCGCCGCTACGACAAAGTCGCCTATGTAAGGTTCGCCTCCGTCTATCTCGACTTCAAAGACGTGCAGGAATTCATGACGGAACTAAAAGACCTGTTGAAGGCCAAAGACAAAGAGAAAGAAGCGCCCGAGCCGAAGGGCAAAGGACATTGAATCATTGAGTCATTTAGTCATTGAGCGATTGAATTCAACGATTCAATGTCTCAATTCCACAATGAACTCCCTTGAAAAAGCAACGGAGCTGAAGCGGCGCACTAAGAGTTTCGCGATCCGCATCGTAAATCTCTTTCGTTCTCTGCCTCACTCTCCGGACGCACAAACTCTGGGAAAGCAACTTCTGCGCTCCGGCACGTCGGTTGGGGCGAACTATCGCGCGGTCTGCCGTGCTCGTTCCCAGGTTGAGTTCATCGCAAGAATGGGTATCGTGGTCGAAGAAGCAGACGAAACCGTCTTCTGGCTTGAGCTCCTAGGCGAGACCGGAGTCGTTCGACCGGAGAGAACACAAGATCTACTGAACGAAGCCAACGAGCTAGTAAAGATCTTCGGGGCGTCTTTGCGCACGTCCAAGAGTGGTGTTAAATGACTCAATGTCTCAATGACTCAATGATGACTCAATGATTACCCACAAAGTAACCCTCATCCCCGGCGACGGAATCGGCCCCGAAGTTATCCGGGCCACGGTTCGCATGATCGAAGCCACCGGCGTCAAATTCGAATGGGAAAGCTTCTCCGCCGGCGCCGAAGCCTTTGAGAAGTACCACGAATATATTCCAAAAGAACTCAGCGAATCCATCGAGCGCACGCGCGTCGGACTGAAGGGGCCCGTGACCACGCCCATCGGCGGCGGCTTCTCCAGCATCAACGTCGAACTGCGCAAGCGCTTCGAACTCTTCGCCAACTTCCGGCCCATCCGCAACCTCCCGCACATTCCCACCCGCTACCCGGGCGTGGACCTGATCGTGGTGCGCGAAAACACCGAAGGCCTTTACTCCGGCATCGAACACGAAGTTGTTCCCGGAGTGGTCGAGAGCCTGAAGATCATCACCGAGAAGGCTTGCACCCGCATCTCGCGTTTCGCCTTCGAGCACGCCCGAAAAAACAAGCGCAAGAAAATTCATTGCATTCACAAAGCGAACATCATGAAGATGTCCGATGGATTATTTCTGCGCTGCTCGCGCAACATCTCGAAAGAGTATCCCGAGATCACCTACGGTGAGCACATCGTCGACAACACCTGCATGCAACTGGTGATGAACCCCTACCAGTACGACATGCTGTTGCTGGAGAATCTTTACGGCGACATCATTTCCGATCTATGCGCGGGACTGGTCGGCGGTCTGGGCCTGGTTCCCGGCGCGAATTACGGCCACGAGTGCGCCATCTTTGAAGCCGTACACGGCTCCGCACCCGACATCGCCGGAAAGAATATCGCCAATCCCACCGCCGTATTGCGATCGGCCCTGCTCATGCTGCGCCATCTCGGCGAGCACGACGCCGCCTTGAAAATCCGCAACGCCATCGACGAGGTCTACCGCGACCGCAGCAAACTTACGCGGGACGTTGGCGGCACCGCCGGCACCTCGGAATTCGCCGACGCGATTATTCAGGCGATGGAATCACAGAATGCCGCTGCGGCGGTGGAACAACCGCACCCGTAGAGACCCGGCTCACCGTGTCTAGGGCGGAGTTCCGCGTGTTCAAGTTTGCGTGTGATAAGCCGATGAAGACCAGCATGCCCACACAGAAACTTTTTACGCGCGCAGGTGAAAAAGTAACTGCTCTCGGCAGGAGACTTAGGCGGCTGATTCGCGGCTCCGTCCGAAAACTAATTGGCGGCGACGACGCCGGGCAATGGATCGAGGAATTTAATCGCCTGTCCGGCAGTGGTCACTCGGACGGATGGCGTTTTGATCGGAACGAGATCCATCAGCGCCAGTAAACCACCCCCACAGCGGCCGTTCCTCTGCTAAACTGTTGCGTTTCGGGAAACGTACCGGGCGGCGCTGTGTCGCCGGTTCTCCATGGGGCTATGCTGAAGGGCATCGAAATTCCGTACCACAGTGGACTGCACCGCTTCGCCATCTTCACCGCCTGCGCCACCCTCGTCCTGATCGTCGCCGGAGCGCTGGTCACCAGCAATGACGCCGGCTTATCCGTCCCCGACTGGCCGACCAGCTTCGGCTCCTTCTACAAAATGCCATACATGGTTGGCGGCATCAAATACGAACATAGCCATCGCCTGGTGGCAGAATTCATCGGACTGCTCACCATCATCCTGGCAGTCTGGACCTGGAGCGTCGAAAAGCGCCGCTGGTTGCGCCTTCTGGGCCTGGCGGCGCTCGCGACCGTGATCGCGCAAGGCGTCCTCGGCGGACTGACTGTCTTGTTCTTTCTACCTCCGCTCATCTCCAGCGCGCACGCCGCCGTGGCGCAGACCTTCTTCTGCATCGCCGTCTCGATCGCCGTCTTCACGGGCCGCCACTGGGTCGAAGAGCAACCGCGCGCCGAGTTCGACCAGCGCCGCCCCGCTCTTTTCACTCTGACCCTGCTCTCGATTTTTGTGCTCTATGTGCAACTGCTCCTCGGCGCCATGTTCCGTCACCATGGCTTGAGTTGGTGGCCGCACGTCATCAACGCCGCAGTCGTCGCCATCGTCCTCTCCTGGACTGCGGTTCGCGCCATCTCCGTTTACCCGGAAGTGGACGCCGTCCGCCGTCCGGCAATTGCCATGCTCGGCCTGATGGTGGCGCAACTCTGCCTCGGCTTTCTCGCCTTCATCACCCGCGTCATGTGGGGAAGAGACGCCGCCCAACCCGAACTGCCCATGGTGATCTCGACCGTCGTCCACGTCGCCGTCGGAGCGCTGCTTCTCGCCACCACGGTCGTTCTAGCCATCCAGGTCTGGCGCCACGTCCCCGTAGCTTTCGAAGAGCGCGTCCCCGGCCCGAACCCCGTCGCCGCATAGGGTATCGGGTCATCGGATGATCGGGTCATCGGGCCATCTAACCCCAGCTAAGATTTGTTTTTCGATCACCAGATCACCCGATGACCCGATGACCCGATCAGCTCCGGATGATAATCGCCCCGTTCGCGGCGTAGAATATCTTGTGACCCCGAACTCAACTGCCATCGACGTCGCTCCCCCCGCCCAGCCTGCTGAACATGCGGGCAAGCCCATAATTGCCGTCCGCGGTCTCGTCCATCGCTATCAGGACCGCACCGCGCTCAACGGCGTCTCCTTCGACGTTCGCCCCGCCGAACTCTTCGGCCTCCTCGGCCCGAACGGCAGCGGCAAAACCACTCTTTTCCGCATTCTTTCCACCCTCATGGTCCCCACTTCCGGCAGCGCCACGATCGCCGGCTTCGACGCCGTCCGCCAGCCCGGAGCGCTGCGCCGCCACATCGGCGTCGTCTTCCAGGCCCAGAGCGTCGACCCCAAGCTCACCGCCTACGAAAACCTCTGGCATCAGGGACACCTCTACGGCCTGCGCGGCCCCGAACTCAAAACACGCATCACAGAAATCCTCACCCGCGTCGGATTGCTCGACCGCGCCGCCGATCGCGTCGAAACTTTTTCCGGAGGAATGCGGCGCCGCATCGAGCTCGCCAAAGGCCTGCTCCATCATCCTGAGGTTCTGCTTCTTGACGAGCCCACCACCGGCCTCGATCCCGGCGCCCGGCGCGACCTTTGGCAATACCTCCAGATCCTCCGCGACCAGGAGCGCGTCTCCGTCATCGTCACCACCCACCTCATGGAAGAAGCCGAACGTTGCGACCGCCTCGCCATTCTGAACGAAGGCAACCTGGTAGCGCTAGGCACGCCCGAGGCTCTCACCCGCGAGATCGGCGGCGACGTCATTCTTCTGGAAGCGCGCGACCCGCAGTCCTTGGCCGACCGCATTCGCAGCAAGTTTCAAGTCGATGCCACCGTCATGGACAACCAGGTCCGCCTCGAAATTGAAAATGGACATCGCTTCGTTCCCGACGTAGTCGAAGCCTTTCCCGGAGAGATCCAGTCGCTAAGCGTAAGCAAGCCCACATTGGAAGACGTCTTCATCCATCGCACCGGCCACCGCTTCTGGAGCGAAGACGCCGAACTAGCCCCAGCAACCACCAAGAAGAAAGCGACTAAGAAACCCTCCTAACAGCCCGTGGTGAAAATCCAATCGCCAACCCCAGCGCCTGAAGGCGCTTTCATAACGCAGCACTTACGGCACGCCTGAAGGTGTGCCCTGATACGAAGCGTACTTTCACCGCAGGCTGCTAAGGGGACTCTTTTGGAAACGGGCTTGGCCAGTGATCACGCCAATCCAGCACCAAGACACCCGCCAGGAGTGGGACGAGCCAAATCACGCGGCTCTGGAAGCGGTCCTCGACCATCGACAAGGCGCCCGTCACAAGCGCGTTAGCAATGACCGTGGAAACTATCACCACGCCGAGTCCGACAAGCCGAGGGGGCCGGCGGCGCCACATGCGAGGCAGGAACACGCCGATCACCACGAGTGACGTAATCACCGTCCAGTTTTGAACTGATGTGAAGAATTCAAGAGTAAGAGGCAGAGCGTCTCGTGCCTGGCGGCTTTGCAGATAACGGGGCCGTCCGCCAGGCAGCACGCTTTCGAATACCTCCAATACCCAATCGTTCGGGTCGAAGAGCTCCAAGCCAAAAGCCTTCAGTTGTTGCCAGAAGTTGGCGGCCGACTTGGATAACTGCTCACGGGGATACGCGTGCAGGGTGGCCAGGACGAACGGAATTTCCTCTTGCCGTAGCCGTTTTTCTGTGTCCTCGTCGGCGCTCTGCCAGATTCCGTCCGCTCCCCAGAGAAAATCGTCTGGGTTATCAGAGAGATTAGAGAGATGGTCGCAGAGAGCAAATTTCACCTCCCCGCAATGCCGCTCCAAATACCAGCGTCCGGGGCCGTCGGCAATCACGCGGGCCATGAGAAAGGGCGGCCGCTCGCCGTTCAGCGAGAGCTCGCCATAGAGATAGTTGTGCAGCGCCAGTTGGGCGGCTGCCGCAAGCAAGACGATCATCCCCACTTCGCCTACGGCTCTCAAGCGCGGGTACATGGACTGGCGTCGCCAAAGAACCAGCAGCAAAGCCAAGAGGACACACATCCCGGCAGCCAACATCAGGTGCGTAGCATGGGACGCCACTGCCCACCAGGCGATAAGGATTACGGCCACACGATCAGCACGGGAGAGGGTCTCTCGAGCGAACATGAGCAGATAGATGCAGAGATACAACACTGGACCGAGAATGTCCGGCATGATCAGGCTGACGAACCAACTCAAACTAGTTAGCAGGCTGAGCAGCACGACGAGAACGAGGTAACTGGAAACGATGCGCCGCGACAGGATTGATCGCACGACGAGCCAGATTACATACGCGGTCAGAAGCGCCTGAAGCGCGACGATGGGCCACGGGGTAACGTTCCAGTGCCACGGCAGGATGCCGAGGCTATAGATGAACGACCGCATGCCATAGTAGTCCGAGAATTTATGCAGAAACAATGCCCGTGCTATGGAACGGCCATCTCCAAGGTACGTCATCGAATCCGGGTAAAGCAGCGGATAGCGATTGAAGAGCGCAGGCCAAGTCATGAGGAGCGCTCCCACCAACACCGCGGCGCCGCGCCAGACTGGAAATCGGCTCCTCTCGTTGTGTGCGACATCTCGGGGATGCGGAGCGCCAGTCACGGTACCAACTCTAACAGCGCCTTTGTGCAAGTGGAGAGTCGGATCCGCGCAACGCTGCTAAACTAAGAGTAATGGCGACCCAAACCGCAACGTTTCCAGCATCCGCTCCAGCATCCGCAGGCCTCCTGCTGCCCGCCTTCACGCTCTGGTGGCGCGAAATCGTGCGCTTCTATCGTCAGCGCGCGCGTGTGGTCGGCGTAATCCTTTCTCCACTCTTGTTCTGGGTCGTCCTCGGATCCGGTTTCGGAACGTCTTTTCGTTCCGGACAGGCCGCCGGCCAGCAGAACTATCTGGATTATTTCTATCCTGGCACGCTAGTGATGATCGTGCTCTTCACCGCGATTTTCACCATGATGTCGGTGATTGAAGACCGCAACGAAGGCTTCCTGCTCTCGGTGCTCGTCGCACCCGTGCCGCGCGCGGCTATTGTTCTGGGAAAAGTTTTGGGCGGCACGACGCTCGCCGCCGCCCAGGGATTGATTTTCCTGGTCTTCTCGCCGTTCGTCGGCGTACACATGACGCTGGCTTCGTTCGGGCTGATCGTGCTCACCGTGTTCCTGGTGTCGTTCGCACTGACCGCGCTCGGCTTCGCCATCGCCTGGCCCATGGATTCGACGCAAGCCTTTCACGCCATCATCAATTTATTTCTGATCCCGCTATGGCTGCTTTCAGGAGCGCTGTTCCCTCTGTCCAAGGCGTCAGGATGGATTCGCTGGCTCATGTACGCCAATCCTCTGACCTACGGCGTCGAGGCGCTGCGCACGCTGATGTATCCCGAAGCGCCCAGCGCATTCTCGCTGACCGCATCCATTTTGACGTTGCTGCTGTTTGCGCTATTCATGTTCGGCTTAGCCTTCGCGCTGGCGAATCGGCGCACGACGAAGCCGGCAGCGTAGGAACAGTCGTTAGTCGATGGTCGTTAGTCGTTGGCATTCTAGAACACTGAGGATTCGCACAAAAAGCCGCAATGGGCAACGCTGCGCGAACGACCAACGACTGACGACCGACGACGCATTTATGCCTCTCGACATTCTCGCCCTAGCCGCGCATCGTGACGATGTAGAACAAACTTGCGGCGGAACTCTGCTCAAGATGGCCGAGCGCGGATACCGCACTGGCATCCTCGACCTCACGCAAGGAGAGATGGGAACGCGCGGCAGCGCCGAAGACCGCGCGCGCGAAGCGGCAGAGGCGGCACGCATCCTGAAAGTTTCCTGGCGCCACGCGCTCGATATTCCCGACGGCCGCGTCGAAAATAGCTGGGAGAATCGCCTGAAGGTCGCCCGCGTCATCCGCCAACACCGTCCGCGGGTGCTGATCCTGCCCTACTGGGAGGGGCGCCATCCGGATCACTACACGGCCTCGAGTCTCGGCTACGAAGCGGCGTTTATATCGGGACTCGCCAAGCTAGCTGTCAGCCCTCAGCCGTCAGCCCTCAGTGATCCCGGTGACGATTCGGCTGCGCCTCATCGTCCGTTTAAGATTATTTATGCCAGCCTCTACCGCGACGTGCGGCCTACGTTGGTCGTGGACATCACCGACCAGTTCGAAACGCGCTTCGCCTCGCTGATGGCCTACAAGTCACAGTTCACCGACCAGGAGGCTGGCAGCGGAATCTTTCCCGCGCAAAAGGAAATTCGCGCACGGGTGGAGTCCATGGCTCGCTATTACGGCATGCTCGGCGGTGTCACCTATGCCGAGCCGTTTGTGCAGAAGGAAGTCGGGTTGGTGGATGATGTGATGGCTATCCCGGTGAAGTCGATTTGATCCGAATTGCGGGGCAGATTCCGCGCCTACTTCCCGGGCGAGGCCGGACTGGTAAGAGTGAATGTAGTGGGAAGTTCTTAAAATGAAGATCCGACCTCTGGCCGCGTAAAGCGGAGTGGAACGGTGTCGGCTGTTCGGCAGGCCACCCTTCGGCTGTCGCTCAGGACAAGCTTTCTCGAAAAGCGCGAGAAGTGGCGCTCCCCCAGTTATTTCGGTAATGTTAAAAGACAAACCCGCCTTATACTTCCCGGTTAAAGTGGCCCACCCGCATCATTACTCCTTGCTCTCGCTCGGCGGCGTGCCGAAGCCGCAACATCCGCGCATGCCTTGCCGGAATTTTTCGCGCTCCTCGGGGGTCATGCGTTCCCACCGCTCGGCCATGCGACCGCGGAAGTTGGAGCGGTGGAACCCGCGGCCACCAAAACCGCCGAAGAGGATCCGGCACAGCGCCAGAATCCCAACCGCGTGCCAGAAGGTGATCTGGCGCCAGCCGAAGAGGGGCGGCAGCAGCCAATTCCACAGTCGCAGCACTACTTCGCCGCCGATGGCGATAAATAGGAGGATCCCCAGAATCGCCAGGGGGGCCAGGAAAATCCATCTTTTTCTCATGTTCGGTTCCTCATGCTTTCGTAAACTCGTGGTAAATGCTTTGCAATCGCTCACGCAGATGCAGCACTGCATAGCGTTTGCGCGAGAGCAGCGTGTTCACGCTCACGCCGGTTTCGGCGGCCATCTGCTTGAAGGTGCGCCCCTCAAGCTCGTGCCCGACAAACACCTCGCGCTGCTCATCGGGTAACTCGTCAAGGGCAAACTCGAGTTCGTCGAGGAGCACGCTGCGGGCGTAAAGAGCGTCCGGGCCGGCATCGGGCGAAGGCAGCAAGTCTTCCAACTGCGACAACTCTTCGTCGTCGGCCACGGCGGCATCGCTGAAGCTCTCCGGCTTCTTCTTGCGGAAGAGATCGGTGATGCGGTTGCGCGCAACGCGGAAGAGCCAGCCGGTCACGTGCTCGATCGGCATCAGCAGGCGGTTCGCTTCCACGAGCTCGTAGAAGACCTCCTGCAGAATGTCCTCGGCGTCGCGCGGGTCAGGCACACGGCGACGAATGAAGTTGCGCAGACGGGACTGCTCCCGCTTGACTACTTCGGAGATCCGCCGGTCCTGTTCGAGGCTCATCCGCTCCAGGCTCGCCGCGTCCTTCATCTACGGATGTAGACGAATTGGGGGGTGCGAATATTGTAGGGTCTCGGCGGGTGGACCAGCCTTCGGATGGCAAACCGCACAGTGGGTGCGCGTACCCTTCGCGGCTTTTCGCGAAGCGTGGCAAGAGCTAATGAGTGGGAAGTGCTTAAGAGAAAGATCCGACCTCAGGCCGCGTAAAGCGGAGTCCAACGATGTCGGCGGTTCGGCAAGCCACCCTTCGGCTATCCCCCTCGGCTTCGCTCGGGGCTTCGGCAAAACAGGGCAAGCTTTCTCGAAAAGCGCGAGAAGTGGCGCATCCCCAGTTATTACGGGTAATGTAAAAAGACTAACCCGCGTTATAGTTCCCCGTTAAAGTGGTCCACGAGCCGGGGCAGATGAATGCCGTTGCTTCGCGACTCTTGGTCTGCTGGTTTCTGCGCAGCACACGGGACAGAGACGGAATCACACGGTCTTGGCGTTGACCTTCACCACGCTGACGTCCGAGGGCGGCGCACTGGCTGGCTCAGAGACAGGCGATTTCAAACACAGCGCCACGGCTTCGGCCATGCTTTGGCATTCCTGCTGCTTCAAGGTGAGCCAACTGGCAAAGGTGGCTTTCTCCCGCGCTACACCCTCCATGTTGCGGCTGATGCGTGCCATGTAGTGGGCTTTTATGCTCTCCAGTTCCGCCTGAATGTGGACAATTTCTTCCGCCTTCCTTGCCCACTCTGCCTCAACCTGCTTCCTCTGCTGGGCCTCGTAGGCATCCAGGGCATGCTGACGCGCTTTGGCGTCCTGCTGCACCTGGTCAAGCGGGACGCCGGCTGCATCAAGAGCCAGCAGCAATGCAGCCCGCTTCATCTCATTCGACAACCCGCGGATGTGTTCGCTGTCAAGCATTTCGACCACTTTGTTAATGCTGTAGCCCTTCCGCGGAACCATGATCCCAGCTGTGCGATAAATATCCTCCATGGGCAACAGCTCGACTTGGAAGGTTGGGACCTCTCGCGCGGAACGCACAGGAGCTTTTTCCGCGGGTTGAGTTACGTGGGGCATAAGATTCTCCTTCTCTTTACTGCCGTTGCTGTTTCCGTCGCTGCTGGCTTCGCCGTTTCCCGGGCCGCTTACGCTGAGGCCCTCCTGCTTCTTGCGCCATGGTAGTTCGAGCCATTTGCGTCGCATATGTTTCCTTTCCTTGCCCGCTTGCGTTGGAGGCTGTTTGGTTTGGAGTTCAGTCCGCCGAAGAGCATCGAAGTCTCGGGGCCGCGAACGCGGACTGTCCCGGTTGTCGATTTCGTGACCAACCCCGCGCGCAGGCGTGGTCGAGCTTGCGATGCGTACGATTGGAGCACTCTCCACTTTCTGCTCGACTGTTTTCTGCTCGACCGGGGGAACTTCGTTCGGCTTGCTCTCTTGCCGCTTCGGCGGGCTTTGGGTTTTGACTGTCGAAACCACGGGATCGCTGCTTCTCACGCTTTTCTGCGGTGCGACATCGGTGGGGCCAGGGCGGTTGGGGATCGGACTCTTCGTGGTATCTCGCTGAATACCTACCATATATTCCCTGCCCTCGGTGCGGCAGTACCGGGCAGTGCCGGAGAACTGCTCTAAGCGCCACTGAATTCTCAGCTTTGATCCGACCACGATGGGTGTGTTGACCCGTATGCATGCCCCGCCGGCAGACTTGTTTTCCATGTGTGCGGGGACAGTCTGCAAAGTTCCACCTGGATCCTCCCACGACACTGCCACCAAGGTCATCACGGGCGTCCGGAACTCGGTCATCACCCGCGTCCGGAACTCGGTCACAACAGCGCTCATGCCATATCTATCGGCAGGAAGTTGAATTAGTCCAGAAATCGGGTAGGCGTCCCAATTTGGCGGCGTTTGCTGCATTATCCCGTTCTGGGTTCCGGGCTGGGACCAAAAGCCCGAATAGCCGGAACCGGAAGCCTACGAGATCATACTCAGCTTCCGGAATCCGGTGAAGCGCGGTTTGGTGGCGTCACCGGAACTCTGGCGCTGGAGCAGCTTCCGCGCCTATTTCCTGGGCGAGGCAGGGTCGGGCAAGAGTGAATGAGGGGGAAGTGCTTAAGAGGAAGATCCGACCACCGGGGCGACTTTCGGGTTAAAGTGGCGGATTTACCCTTGTGTGTAACTACAAAAGGAGTTACAGTAGAGACGAAACGGGAATGGGAAACGAATGGGACGAGGGGAAGAATCGGAAGAACATCGCCAAGCATGGCCTCAGCTTCGAGGATGCCGACCAGGTATTTTCTGGACCTTGCGTCACCTTCGAAGACGACCGCTTTGCTTACGGGGAAGAACGGCTCATTACTTTGGGCTTGCTGGCTGGACGTCTGGTTGTCATCGCCCATTCACCGCGCGATGAGGGGACGCGCATTATCTCCATGAGAAAGGGGAACCGACGTGAACAGAAGATCTATCAAGAGCGACTTGACACGGATTGACCGCATGAGGGACGCCGACATTGACTATTCGGACATTCCGCCGCTCGACAGGACCTTTCTCAAAAAGGCAACGACGGCTTGGCCCCCGGCGAAAAAGCAACTGACGATTCGTCTCGATGCGGACGTGCTCGCTTGGCTCAAGGGTCATGGCAAGGGCTACCAGACGCGCATTAACCGCATTCTGCGCGTGGTGATGGAGAGTCAGCCGCCTCGGCCGGTTCATCGGTAGAACCACCTCCGGCCGCGTAAAGCGGGGTCGAACGGTGTCGGCGGATCGGCAGGCCGCCCTTCGGCTATCCCCTCGGCTTCTCCACCCCATCGCGCCAAAAGCGGGCGCGTTGGGGGCCCCGGTTCGCTCGGGGCTTCGGCACGTTGGAGCTCTTTCTGACTCATCGTCACCATCCTGATAGGGTGACAAAGTCTCGTTGCAGTTAGGGGGTGACATTATCTTGGAGCATCTACACACAGCCGATCTTTCCTTGACTTCCCTTCCCACGCAAAACGATAATAGCCAGTTTGCACATTGGACCACGTAAGGAGCAGTCATCGTGGCGTCAACTGCCAATCCCGTCGTTCCCAGGATCAAGCCCGGCGTAGCTCCCTTGCGCGCGGGCGAGGGCACCTCGTTCCTGCTGCGCCGTCTGCATTCCATCAGCGGCGTCGTCCCCATCGGAGCCTTCCTTCTCGAACACTTCATCTCGAACGCCGAAGCCTTCAAAGGCCCACTGGCCTATGGCAAGCAAGTTGAGTTTCTGAACAGCCTGCCCTTCGTTTTTCTGCTCGAGCTGTTCTTCATCTGGATTCCGATCCTCTACCACGGCCTGTACGGCGTGTACATCTGGTATCAAGGCGACAGCAACGTCGCCGATTACGCCTGGACCGGCAACTGGCTTTACAATGCCCAGCGCTGGACCGGCATCATCGCTCTCATTTACATGGTGCAGCACACTTATTATCTGCGCTTCACCGGCGTGCACCTGCCGACGCATCCCATGCAGTCGTTCGCCAAAGTCCAGGCAGAATTTCAGAATCCATGGATGGTCGCCTTCTACGCCGTCGGCATCATCGCCGCTTCCTGGCATTTCAGCTACGGCCTGTGGCTGTTCGCCGCGAAGTGGGGCATCACTACCGGCGAAAGGGCGCGCCGCCGCTTTGGTTACATTTGTCTCGCGCTCGCTCTCGGCCTGGTTTCGATCGGAGCGGCCAGCATGTACGGATTCTTGAGGACGCCGCTGCAGCCTTTGAATTCGAATACAGGTTCGGAAAATATCGTAATGCGGTAGTGGTTGTGCACGGGGTCCGGGACCAGCCCGGCAGATCGGATTCATACAGCATGGCAGCTCCGAAAATCATCGTAGTGGGCGGAGGTCTCGCAGGCCTGGCCGCCGTCATCAAGATCGCCGAGATGGGCGGTGAGGTTGACCTGTTCTCGATCGTCCCGGTAAAGCGCTCGCACTCGGTGTGCGCGCAGGGTGGCATCAACGCCGCCAAGAACCTGAAGGGCGAAGGCGATTCCACCTGGATTCACTTCGACGACACCATCTACGGTGGCGACTTCCTGGCCAACCAGCCGCCGGTCAAGGTCATGTGCGAGGCCGCTCCCGGCATCATCGATCTACTCGACCGCATGGGCGTTCCGTTCAATCGCACTCCCGAAGGTCTGCTCGACTTCCGCCGCTTCGGCGGCACGCTCTATAACCGCACCGCATTCGCCGGCGCGACCACCGGCCAGCAACTTCTCTACGCCCTCGACGAGCAGGTACGCCGCTACGAATCCGAAGGCAAGGTGAAGAAGTACGAGCACTGGGAGTTTCTCTCGGCTGTGCTCGACGGAAACCACGTTTGTCGCGGCATCTGCGCGATGGATTTGCGCACCATGGAGATTCGCACCTTCCCCGCCGACGCCATCATCATCGCGACGGGCGGATGTGGCGCCATCTTCGGCAAGTCCACCAATTCGGTGGTGTGCACGGGATCGGCGCAGTCTGCGCTCTATCAGCAGGGCTGCTATTACGCGAACGGCGAGTTTATTCAGGTGCATCCCACCTGCATTCCCGGCGAAGACAAGCTGCGCCTCATGTCCGAATCGGCGCGCGGCGAAGGTGGACGCGTGTGGGTTCCCAAGACTCCGGGCGACAAACGCGACCCCAAGTCGATCCCGGAGAAAGAGCGCTGGTATTTCCTCGAAGAGTGGTATCCGAAATACGGCAACCTCGTCCCGCGCGACGTGGCCACCCGCGCCATTTTCAAAGTGGTGTTCGAGCTCAACCTCGGCATCGATGGCAAGCCGATGGTTTACCTCGACCTCACCCACATCGACCGCAAAACTCTCGACCGCAAGCTGGAGGGCATCCTCGAAATCTACGAGAAGTTTGTCGGCGACGATCCGCGCGACGTGCCCATGAAGATTTTCCCCGGCATGCACTACACCATGGGCGGCCTGTGGGTGGATTACAAGCAAGCCACCAACATCCCCGGCATCTTCGCCGCTGGCGAGGCCGAATACCAATACCATGGCGCCAACCGGCTGGGGGCGAACTCGCTAGTGTCGTGCATCTTCGGAGGATTCGTCTCCGGGCCGAACGCCGTGCAGTACGCGAACAATCTACAGGCCGCGCCCGGCAACGGCCACTTCGACGCCGAACGCAAGCGCCAGCAGGAGATCAATGCCGGGCTGATGAAAGCCGACGGCAATGAAAATCCCTTCCTGCTGTGGCGTGAACTCGGCGAAACCATGACCGCAAACTGCACGGTCATCCGCTACAACAAGAAGTGTGAGGCCGCGGACACCAAAGTAGTGGAATTGCTGCAACGCTTCCAGAAGATCAACCTCAGCGATCGCTCGCAGTGGGCCAACACAACGATTGCTTTCGCGCGCCAGCTTTACAACATGCTGCAGTTGTCGCGGGTAATCGCGCAGGGAGCGGCCATGCGCGACGAGTCGCGAGGCTCGCACTATAAACCCGATTTCCCCGAGCGCGACGACAAGAACTGGATGAAGACTACGAAGGCAACTTTCGCGCCCGATTTGGACGAGCCGAAGTTTGAGTTCGAACCGATAGATGCGGCGCTGATTCCGCCGCGGCCGAGGAAGTACTGATGTGTCGAAATAACGCGCCGATGGCTTTAACTGCTTGTCATCCTGAGCGAAGCGAAGGACCTATGCATTCTCTTGACGCAGGCAAAATGCATAGGTCCTTCGCTTCGCTCAGGATGACAAGGGTTGAGCTAAGGGCTAAAGGCTAAGAGCTAAATGGCAAATAACAAAACCGTAATCCTAAAGATCAAACGCCAACTCACTCCCGACGCCAAGCCGTCGTGGGAAGAGTTCGAGATTCCTTACAAGCCGAACATGAATGTCACTTCGGCGCTGATGGAGATCGCGGCCAACCCCGTCACCCGCGACGGCAAGAAGACTACGCCCATCACCTATGACTCGAACTGCCTCGAAGAGGTCTGCGGCTCCTGCGCCATGCTGATCAACGGACGCGCCCGTATGGCCTGCTCCGCTCTGATCGATCATCTTGACCAGCCCATCAAACTCGAGCCGTTCTCGAAATTTCCCGTGGTGCGCGACCTGTCGGTTGACCGCAGCGTGCTCTTCGAGAACCTGAAGAAGGTTAAAGCCTGGATTCCAGTCGACGGAACTTACGACCTCGGCTCCGGCCCGCGCATGAGCGCCGAGGACCAGGAAAAGGCCTATCCGCTCTCGCGCTGCATTTCCTGCTGCTGCTGCATGGAAGCCTGCCCGCAGTTCAACGAGGACACCGGATTCGTCGGCGCGGCCACCATCTCGCAGGTGCGCCTGTTCAACACGCATCCCACCGGCCAGGCCCTGAAGCGCGAGCGTCTGTCCGCGCTCATGGGCGACGGCGGCATCCAGGAATGTGGCTACGCCCAAAACTGCGTCGAGATTTGTCCGAAGGACATCCCACTGACCACGTCGATTGCCGAAGTCGGTGGCCAAGTCATGAAACAAGCGCTCGGCGACCTGCTGCGCAAGTAACGGCGGTTTGCGGGCCTAGCGAAGACGCCGGGCCCGGCTAGAGGGCAGATTTGCCATCCCAAAACAGCGCTTTTTCCCAGATTGGCACCTGAAATCAGCAAATCACCCTCTGGTAACACCCGTAACTCCCTTAAGTAAGCGGGCTTAGCCGGAATTCCTTCACACAATTGTTAATCTGTAGTTTACAATCACAGCTCCTCTCGGAAAATGCGGACTTTTTCCACAGCTCCGGAGGTTATTTTCAACTGACGCAATGATGCCATAGCAATGACGCGAAGATTCATAACGGGAAGATTGAAAAGCTCCAAACTGCCGGGTGCGCTGGTGGTTGCGCTGGTCATGCTTGCGACGGTCGCGGCGCCGGGAACCGCCTTTGCCCTGCACCGTGTCGACCATCACCACCACCGGATCCTCCAACACATCCGTGGCCTTCGTGGATTGCTCTGGAACCCAATGTTCCGCCCGTCGCACGATTCCCTGCTCCGGCAAAACGAAGAAATCGACCGCCTCGATCTGCCACGAATTCAAGACGACGACGAACTGGAAGCGTTAAAAGCCTCGGGCGATCTGGTGCCCATCGAGGAGAGCGAGTCTCTAAAGATTGAGCGCAGTCTCGATCCGTCGCGCCGCTATTGCCGCCCCTGGACCCGCGATTTTGTGCAGGACCTTTCCGAAGTTTACTACCGTCAGTTTCACGCTCAAATCCAGGTGAACTCCGCCGTCCGCACCGTCAAGGTGCAGAAAAAACTTCGCCGCCACAACCGCAACGCGGCGCCCGCGGATGGTGACACCGCGTCGTCTCATCTCGCGGGCGTCACAGTCGATCTCCAGCGCCGCGGCCTGACGAAAGATGAGATCCGCTTCGTCGAGCGCTACTTGTTCTATTTGAATGCGCTCGGTCTGGTCGAGCCCGAAGAAGAGCGCCGCCACTGGTGCTTTCACGTAATGGTCTCCGACCGCTACAATGACTGGCGCCAGACCCAGACGATTTTCCCGCATTCACCAGGGGAAGAAGCTGTTGCCGCACCGGCCAATGCAATTGCGATGAGCGCCTCCAACTGAACCTCCAGCTGAACTCCGCCTCCGCTACACTCTCCGCAGAATGATCATTCTCATGGCAGGCCTTCCCGGAACCGGCAAAACCGCGCTCGCCCGCGAATTGGCCCGCCGCACTCAAGGCGCGCTCCTCAGCAAAGACGAGATCCGCGCCGCTCTGTTCCCGCCAGGCGATGTCGAATACTCCGTTAAGCAAGACGACTTCGTGATGGAGATCATGCTCGAAGCCGCCCGTTTCCTGTTGCAAAATGCTCCTACTCGTAAAATCTTTCTCGACGGCCGCCCCTTCTCCCGCCGTTACCAGATCGACCGCGTTCTCAAGTTCGCCCGCGAACTCGCTCAGCCCTGGACGATCATCGAGTGCACCTGTTCCGATGAATCCGCGCGCCAGCGTCTCGACCTCGAACCCGATGCCTCGCACCCCGCGCACAACCGAACGTTCGCGCTCTATCTCGAAGTGAAAGCCCGCTTCGAACCGATCGCCTATCCGAAAACGACGATCGACTGTGACCAACCGATGGAGGAGTGCCTCCAGCAAGCGCTCGCCGCCGTTGCCGCCTGATGGGTCATACGATGGAGCGACGGGCGTCCTCGCCCGTCCTCGGGCAGCTAGGCGGCCGGGCGGGGACGCCCGGCTCTCCACCGGCGAGCGCATCGGTATAGAATTCTCGCTCATCATGAACAAGCAAATCCTTGCCCTCGCACTCTCACTCGCCTTTGCCGTTCCCGTCTACGCGCAGACCGCGGTCAGCGAGAAGGCCCGCGAGATCCACAACTCGGCCATCGTCATCGACACGCACGCCGATACCCCGCAGCGCTTCCTCGACGAAAACTACGACATCGGATCGACCGATCCCAAAGATCAAGGCCATATCAGTCTCGACAAGGCGAAAGCCGGCAATCTCGGCGCCGAGTTCTTTTCCATCTGGGTGGAGCCGGAAACCAACCAGGGCCATTTCGCCCGCCACACGCTCGATCTCATCGATTCTGTCTACGAGCAGGCCGCCCGCCATCCCGACCGCATGATGATGGCCTTCAGTGTCGACGACATCGAGCGCGCCCACCGCGAGCACAAGCTCGCCGCCCTGCTCGGCATTGAAGGCGGCCACTCCATCGAAAACGACGTCCGCCTGCTCCGCGA
>CZKY01000048.1_pt1 | contig 52141 bp, 46 predicted proteins | sample 2454881 | NCBI WGS metagenome assembly CZKY01 (sample SAMEA3539301, study PRJEB10725) | soil metagenome | biome: tundra; feature: field; material: soil | place: USA | collected 2010-05 | depth 0.15 m | reverse complement strand
ATCCGGCGCGGGTGCGCGCACCGGAATATGGCAGCGCGCTGGCGGTGCGGAAAGTTCGGGAATGCGGCGTCTTCACTTGGAAACACGAAAATGTGTTTCTGAGCAAGACGCTGAGCGGAGAGCGCATCGGTCTGCTGCCCATCGACGAGCGCTATTATCGGGTGTACTTCGCGGCCTTTCCGCTGGCGCGTTTTGATAGTTGGAAGTGGCGGATCGAACGACGGGACGCGACCGACCGCGAACCGGAAGCAGACAGCGATCGGGAGTGAGCGATGGAAATCTGGAAATCGCAAAAGCGGCGATTCCCAGATTCCCACCGCTCCGGCGGCTACGATTACGGGTTCTCTGCGTAGAGAATCCAACCTTAACTCCGGGTCAAAACTGTAAAGTATGTGCCCGGTCTAAAGTGTAAAGTATGTCCCCGGCTGGACATCCTTCAAAATCAGACGCCCCTTTAGGGGCTGGGCTCCGATATTCGACTTTTTCCGCAGCCTGCTAAAGGGGGCATCTGTTATTGCAGGGAATTGCGGTAATACGAACCCCAGTCTGGAAGAAGTCAGAAACTGAGAACTGGGAACTGACAGCTGAGAGCTGACGGCTGAGAGCTGACAGCCACCTACCGTCTGATCAGCGCCATCACCCATCCCGCCACGAAAACCCCACCTACGAACATGGCGAAGCAATAGAGACCGTAGCGCACCTGCTCCTTCGTCGAATTGCGTTGCGTGATGCCGAAGACCACCGACGCGAACAGCGCGAACACCACCGCGGCCGAGAAGTGCGACAAGTTGATGCTCACGGTTTCTTCCCCAGCGCAATGTGATGCGCATCCGCCGCCGCGATGAAGTTCAACAGCCCGGCCACGATCAGAAACGTCTTGCCATAATCCGCGGCGGCATTCGCTGCCATCACGTTGCCCCAGTCCATGATGAGCGCCAGAAAATAGAGCGCTCCCGAGCCCACGTCGCCGACGAAGCCCAGTATGTCGAGGATGTCTCCGCCGTTCGGTTTGTAGATTCGCCCCTGCATACCCAAACCAATCAGGAACATCGCGACCACCGACACCAGCAGCAGAATGCCGCGCCCATAGCGCTTCAGCAGGATGTGTCCGCCGCCCGGAATCAGCCAGCCCACAATCGGCGCGACCACCGCCATCGTCGTAAGCGGGTACTCCGGCTCCGTCACCGCCACTGCATTTCTTGATTTATCTGTCGTCTTATCTGTCGTTGGCTTGGCCATTCAGATCGTCACGATCTCTCGTTGAATTTTACCAGTGACCTCGGCGCTTCCCGGCCGCACCAGAACATCCACTTCCAGGCGCACGCCGAACTCGGGCAGGTAGATTCCGGGCTCGATCGAGAAACAGGAATTGGGCAGAATGCGCCGCTCGTCGTGAATCTCCAAATCATCCATATTCGCGCCATTCGAATGCACCTCGGTGCCAATCGAGTGGCCGGTGCGGTGGATAAAGTAATCTCCGTATTTCGCCTGCTTGATGTGGTCGCGCACCGCGTGATCCACTTCCCATCCCGCGATCGGACGAGCGGCAGAGACGGCATCCTGCACCGTCTTCACGCCGATATCGCGCGCCTCGCGCACAATCTTGAAAATCTCGCGTTGCCGGTCCGACGGAGCCTGGCCCACAAATCCCACCCACGTGATGTCGTAGTAAACCGCGCCCGGCGTATTCTTTTTCGCCCACACGTCCAGCAGCACCAAGTCGCCTTCGTGAATCGGCACCGGCCGGCTGGCACTGGGCTCGTAGTGCGGGTTGCCGCTGTTGGCGTTCACGGCCACGATCGGCGGATCGTCGGTCACCATGTTCTCGCGCTGGAACGCTTCCATGAAAAATTGCTGAATTTCATGCTCGTACGTGCCGCCGCCGCGGACGCGCCGTCCAATTTCCTTGAATGCCTCGGCGGTAACCGCGTCAATCACATCGCGCGCCGCGAAGTGCGACTTGATCTGTTCCTCGCTCAGGGTCGCTTCAAACTGCGCGATCAGGTCCGCCGCGCTGACAATATTCTTGCCCAACCCGCGGATCATGTCCGCCGTTCCCGCGTCCACCATCGAAATGGTGAAGACAATGTTGTTGGGCGAATACTGCATCGCCACATCGCGATACGGGCCCAGCATCTGCTTCAAGCCGTCGAACAACTCCTGCCATCCGGCGTACTGTTTCTTCGAGCCCGGCAAGGTATCCAGGTGCCCCGACTCGATCTTGTGGACCAGTTTGACGGGCTCGCCTTTGGCGGGGATCAGGTAGTACCAGCGCCGCGTGACCATGAGTCCATCCGGCAGCCCGAGAACGCGGTACGAGATCGGGTCGCGATGGTGATGATCGTAGAAAAGCCAAGCGTCAATGTTGCGATCGCGCAAGGCGTGCTGGATGGCGGACAGGTCCATATACAAACGGTTATTCTACACGACCGCTGGCGTCGCTGGATTCCACCTCGTGTAGAGACGGGGCTTGCCCCGTCTTGCCTGCTCCGTCACGCGATGCGGCGACTCAGTTCTTAAATGGGTTGAAGGTTCGGACGTCGAGTTGCTTGAAGTCTCGTTCATTTCTGGTCGCAACAATCAGACGGTGGACCCGCGCGGTCGCCGCGATCATCGCGTCCTCTAACAAGTCCGCGGGCTTGTTATGCATAATTCTGCCCCATTCCCGAAAGCAGGGCGCGTCCATGGGGAGCACCTGGTGGGAGACGGGCAACCCATCGACCCAACGCTCAAGTTCGCTTGCTTTCCCAGGATCTTGCCGCCGTGTCCGCTTAATCCCCGCCTGTATCTCACCCAGCGTCACAGCGGAAAGGAACAAGTTCGATTCTTCCATGGCTCCGAACCATGCGGCCACCGCTCCGTGTGGGCGCACTTTTCGCAGTTCCGAGATTACGTTCGTATCGAGCAGATATTGATTCACTCAAACTCCACTACGGGACGGCGCCGCCACTTGCGCCTTTCCGGGATCAGGTCGTCGAAGCGAGGCTCAGGTGCGAGCAACCATTCCTTGAGGCCGGGTCGGGCAGCCTTTTGCAGCCTCTCCCATTCTTCGATCGGCACCAGAACGGCGGCCTTAACTCCGCGGCGGGTGACGACCTGCGGTCCCTTTTTGATGGCCGTGTCCAGGAACTCGCTAAAACGCGCCTTCGCGTCTTGCACTTGCCACGAAGCCAAGCTTCACCTCCTACACTCGGCTCAATTATACTGACTAGTCATCTGTCTAGTCAACTACACCTTCGTTGCGAAGTGCAAGAGCATTTAGAAAAGACGATTGGGGAGAGGGTCAATTTGTGAAACCCTGAATAAAGGCCACGGAGGTACACGAAGGAAACGCCGGAGACCAAAAGCCTTCGTGATACTTCGTGTCCTTGGTGGTTCAGGGTTTTGTGGGTCGCATCGTGAAACTTACCCACTCCGACGATTGCGGCGCACTGCAGCCCGCCTCCCGTTTGTGGTAAAAAATACTGTAATGCCAACGCAAGCCTCTGGCAGTCTTAACCCGCGAAAATCGGACCCGCGAAAATCAGGTGCACCGTGCTGAGGGCAGCGTTCATTGCGCTGTCGGAGAGCCGGTCGCTGCGCGCGCTCGCCGAACGCTCCCGCTTTGGCCAGCGCACTTCCGCCCGCTTCGTCGCCGGCACACAGGTGGCGGACGCGGTTCGCGTCGCCGCCGCGGTGAATCGATTTGGCGCCGGCGTCTCTATCGACAATCTGGGCGAGAACGTCACCAACGCTGAAGAAGCCCGCGCCAGCGCCCAGCTTTACCACCACCTGCTCGACGAAATCGCCGCCGACAAGCTGAACGCGAATATTAGCCTGAAGCTGACCCACATGGGCCTGGACGTGGACGAGACGATGGCCTATGAAATCGTTCGCGGGCTGGTCGCCAAGGCGGCCCACATGTCGCCGAAAAATTTTGTTCGCGTCGATATGGAAGGATCGCCATACACGCAGCGCACGCTCGACTTCGTGCACGAGCTCCACCGGGTTCCGGGGAACGAGGACAGCGTGGGGGCTGTGATCCAGTCGTATATGCGGCGCGCCGAGGCCGACATCGAGAAGCTGCTCTCCGAGCGCATCCGCATCCGGCTCTGCAAAGGCGCTTACAAAGAGCCCGAAGACATCGCCTTCCAGAAGAAGTCCGAGGTTGACGCCAGCTACGTGAAGCTGATGCAGATCCTGATGAAGAGCGGCGTCTATCATGGTCTAGCGACCCATGACGAGGCCATTATTAAAGAAGCCAAGGCCTTTGCCACGCGTGAGAACATTCCGCGTAACGCCTTTGAATTCCAAATGTTACACGGCATCCGGCGCGAGCTGCAGCAGGGCCTGGTAAAAGATGGCTGGGGCGTGCGAGTCTACATCCCGTTCGGCACCGAGTGGTATCCCTACTTTATGCGGCGGCTGGCAGAACGCCCGGCGAATGTGCTGTTCCTCGCGAAGAACCTTCTGCGACGGTAAAACCTGTGGCGTCAATCGGGTAGGCGTGACTCAAGCACGCGGGTCGAGGCTCGCGGTTGGAGAAAATTAGATTTTTTCTTCCCAGTGTGAAGGGGATTGGCGGCCATTCTCGTTTTATCCAGTGGAAGCCAACTTGGATTGGATTCACAGCTTGCCCCCTCGGCGTTGTGCTTGCATCCAACTGGGTCCAAAGGGTCCGTGGCTCGCGACGATTTTGCATCGTGACTCCGGTTTCCAACTCAATCCTCTGCGTCGTCACGGGGAAGGACGACGCGGAGGTTTTTTGTTTTGGGTGCGGGCTTATTTTTTACGCGCAGGATTTCCAAAGACTTTGTCATCCCGAGCGAGCGAGGGATCTGCAGTTCGCCACAAAATACAGATCCCTCACTCCATTCGGGATGACAATTCCTGAGCCAATCGCTGAGCGCCCCCCGCTTCTCTTATCCCTCCCACACGAAAGCGTCGAACACTCTTGTCGGTTCAAATCCGATGCGCTTATAAAGCGCAATGGCGCGGTCGTTGGCCTCGGTCACGGTCAGCGAGATAAACCGGAATCCCCTCCCACGCAGGTTCTTGGTCGATGCGGCCATCATAGCTTCGCCAAGTCCGGCGGAACGGTATTCGGGGAGCACGCAGACCTGGGTGATGTGGCCGACATCGGGGCGCACCTGCGAGCAGAGGATGAGTCCGACCAGCGTGCGAGTGCGGCGCTGGAAGACGACAAAGGATGCCTGGGGATCGAAGGTCCCGCACCCGGGGAAGCGCACGATGTTGTTGAGAAAGCGCAGCGAGCCGGTCAAGGTGCGGTACTGATCGTTGATCTCGGAATCGACGTGGCCGCGGTAGGCGGCGGTGATCAGGGCAGCGGCGGACTGGTATTCCTGCTCCGACCAGGGACGGATTTCGAACTGGGGCGGAAGCGGCGGCAGAGTCTGTAGCGGAGCCTGCGGATGGCGTCCGATCTCGAAATTCATGAAGACCCGGGGATGTCGGCTGAAGCCCTGCTGCAAAAAGGGCCGCGCGACTTCTCCGGTGTGGTGCGCCAGCAACTGCGCCTCCACGCGATGAATGCCGGGCGACTGCTGCAGGGTTTCGATGACGTGGGTGAGCAGGCGTTCTTCGACCTCGTGCCGGTCGTGGCCGCGACCTCCGTCGCGGACAGAGTCGCGGACAAAGAGGTCGCCGATCACGCCCTTATTCTGCTCATATACAAAGAAGGAGTAGCCAAAGATGCTGCCGCGCTCGATGGCGGCGTAGCCGGGAAGGATTTTGGCATCCATGTAGCGGAGGATCATCCCGGCAGAGGTGGTGTAATCCCAGGAGAGCAGGCGGCCCCACATGGCGATCTCATCTTCCAGCAGCGGGCGAAGGTCGGCGGAAGAGAAGTGTCGGAGATCGAGGATTTCCATAAACAAGGTCTCCGGTCTCAGGAAAAACATCTCATGCTGGAAGCTATCTCATGAATCGTTTTGGGTAGGGCACGGCTTCAGCCGTGCCGCCCAGAGCCAATAAAGACGCGGGCTTTAGCCCCTGGGACCGGCGGTCTACTCCTTCGGTTCATTATGAAATAGCTCCTAGATTCCGTTAAGCGTTCAGAGCCTCGTGCCTGAGACCTGAGCCTTTTTCATTTTCCCACCCAGTACAACTCCAACTTCTGCGCGGGGATGCTGGTTAAGTATGACACTCGGCGTCCGGGAACGAGCTGGGCGACTTGGGATTGCGTACCTTGTGCGGCAACCAGGACATGAGCTGCGGCCGGGATATCTCCGCTTTCGTATGGTTGCGCTGGACGATTGAGATAAAACTCCAGGCCGTATTCCTGCACTCGATTGATGTGATAGAGCGCGATGGGGACCGGATCGTGCGAAAAAGCTTGAATGCTTTCGGCAATGGGACGCGCGGATTGCGTGGCGTCGATGACGGGCGCGGCGAAACGAATGCCAGCGCCTACGCTTACGACGACGGCGAACATGGTGGCGGGACGCAGCAGGCGGAGTCCGGCGCGGGAGAGCAGGGCGGCGGCAATGCCAAGCGCAAAGACGGCGGCAATGGCGACGGCAACGTAGGTCCCGGTTGCCCAGAGCAAGTGGTGATGGATGGCAATGGAGGCCGCGGAGAGAGCGGCAAAAATCAGCAGTCCGCAGACAATTCCGTGAGCGGCGGCAAACAGAACCGAAAACTTTCTTTCTTCGCTGCGGTGGGCGGCCAGATATTCCGCGACCAGGAGCGCTCCGGCGGGAACGGCGGGCAGGATGTAGCCGGGAAGCTTGGATTGCGATGCGCTGAAAAACAAGATGGGCACGAGCATCCAGATGAGAAGAAATAGTGGCCAGGAATCTTCCGGGTTGGAGAATGCCTCTTTGCCTTCGGACCAGATCAGGCGGGCGCGTTCGGCGACGGCAAGGATGAGCACGAGCGTCCAGGGCATCATGGCCAGCAAGAACACGGGCAGGTAGAACCAGAAAGGCTGGCGGTGGTGATAAACGTCCTGGGAGAAGCGCGCGAGATTGTGCTCGAGGATGAAGACACGGAAGAATTCCGGATTGCGCAGTTGAACGGCGATGTACCAGGGCAACATCGCGGCGAGGTAGAGCGCGATGCCGGGGATCCAGAATGTGCGCGGGATGGCGCGCCAGTCACGCTTTACGGCGACGAAGAGAACGATGATGACGGCGGACAGGGCGGGCGCGACTGGGCCCTTAGCCAAGGTTCCGAGCGCCAGCGAAATGTAAAAAGCGGCGAGATAGATGTGCTGGCGGCTTTCGTACCAGGAGAACCAGGCGAGCAATGCGATGGCGAAGGTGGCGGCCAGCGGCATGTCGGTCGCGGCGGCGTGGGCAAATCCAATGACGCCGGCGCAACTCGCGGTGATGAGGGCGCCGTCGAGTTCACTGCCTGGTCGAAAGCGGCGGAGGAACAAGTAGATGACTGCGATGAGCAGGGCAGCGTCGAAAGCAGCGGGCAGGCGGGCAGCCCGGTCGGTGATGCCGGCGACACGGAACGACATCATCGCCTGCCAGTAATACAGCACTGGCTTTTCGAGCCACGGTTTGCCTTGCAGCGTCGGGGTGACCCAATCGGAGCGATCGAGCATCTCGCGCGCCACTTGCGCGTAGCGGGGTTCGTCGGCGCCGAGCAGGCCGAAGGCCCCGAGCCCATAGAAGAAAAGGAATCCGCAGAACGCCACCAGCAGCAGCACGTCGGTGCGGGTTTGCGGATTCGTTCTTTGCTTATTCATTGAATATCAGGCAGGGCCGCCGCCTGGCAATCGGGATGAGGCGCGCTCCGACGAAAGAAATGAGTTGGCGGGCCAGGTCCATAGTGATCTCGCGTTAGTTCGCCGGCGTTCGTTCGTTGGCGATCGTTGTCCGGTTCGTTAGCTGGTCGATGAGTTCGCGTTCAAGACTACAGGTTCTGCGTGCAGGCGCTCGACAATTCGGGACACGGCAACGGCCAGAGGCCCGTCGATCGAACAGCCGCTGGCGCATTTGTGACCGCCGCCACCGAAATGCTCGGCCACGCTGGAGACATTCACTTCTCCTTTGCTGCGGAGGCTGATGCGATAGCGGCGATCGGGAAGTTCGCGAAAGAAGATAGCGACCTGCACGTCGGCCATGGAGAGCGCGTAGTTGACGAGGCCCTCGCAATCTTCTTCGCGGGCGCCGAAGCGCTGCACCTGTTCCTGCGTGACCCAGATCCAGGCGAGCGGACCTTCGCGATGCAGGTTGGAGAGCGCGGCGCCGAGCAGCCGCATCTTGGCGGTCGAATGTCCAAAATAAATGTGGCGCGCACAATGGGCAGGGTCCGCTCCGGCGAGCACGAGGTCGCGCGCCACGGTGAAGGTGTGCTCATTGGTCCCTTCGAACATGAAGGATCCCGTATCGGTCATGAGCGCGGTGTAGAGGCAGGTGGCAATATCGCGATCGACGGGGACACAGGCGAGGCGAGCGAGGCGGAAAACCAGTTCGGCGGTAGCCATCACCGTGGAATCGATCCAGTTGATCTGGGCGAAATTGCGCCCACTGGCGTGATGGTCAATGTTGATGAGGAAGCATTCTTCAAGACCCTCGAGCAGCGTGCGCTTGATGCTGTCGCATTCGAGCAGGATGACGGCATCGTTCGAGGGAACGGCATCCGCCTGAATGGCGCGATCGGCGAAGGGAAGGTTCTGGTAGATACGGGGGACCCCGTCGTGCATGACGACGTCGGCCTCTTTGCCCATGACGCGCAGGATCTGGCCACAGGCGAGGGCAGAGCCGATGCCGTCTCCGTCGGGCCGGGCGTGCGAGGTCACTATGAAGCGGCGACGCGCCCGAATTTCTCGTAGAACCCGCTCTAGCATGAAGTCGCTCTTGGCTTTCAGCTCTCAGTTTTCAGCTCTTGGCTTTCAGCTCTCAGTTTTCAGCTCTCAGTTTTCAGTTCTTAGCTCCTAGGTTCGTATCAGGGCATCGCTTCAGCGATGCCGCAAGTCCTCCGAAATCAGCCGCCCCTTTAGGGGCTGGGCTCAGGATTCTTCCGTCGGCGCTTTTTGGCGCGGCCGAGAAGCTCGTCGACTCGACTCTCCAATTCATCGGCACGATCGATCTGGAAATAAAGTTCCGGAGGGCGGCGCAGACGCAGGCGCTCCGCGAGTTCGTGCCGGACGAAATTCTTGGCAGCGGCCAGGCCTTCGAGGGTGCGCTCGGCCTCAGCCTCATCGCCGGCAACGGTGACCATGATGCGCGCGGAACGGGCGTCCTGTGCCATGAGCACGGCGCTGACGCTGGCGAGGCCGATGCGAGGATCGCCGAGTTCACCTTCGAGGATGGTTTCGATTTCTTCGCGGATAGCCTCGCTCAGCCGTCCGCGATGATATTTCTGCCCACGATGCTCCAACGACACACCTCGAATGGAGGAAAACCTGTAAGGATATCAGAAAGGTCATGGTCCCGGACGGTCTGAGGCTACTGAAAAACTCTGATTCACGCAGGTTTTGGGAAGGGCACGACTTCAGTCGTGCCGTAAATGCCGCTGAATAGAAGGCGGCTTCAGCCGCTGAGGGCCCGCCGTCACAGAAACTCTACGAAGGAGTCAGTAACTTCGGCCCCCGCGTTGTTGGCGATGCGCATGGCTTGGCGTTCTACGTTTTTCATCAGGCCGTCGAGGTAATCGCGGGAGTGGGAGACGCTGACCACTCCGATGGTGGCCTGATTCCAGAGAAGGCTAGGATCGAGTTCGGCGACGGCGACGTTGAAGGAAGAGCGAAGGCGGTCCTTGAGGCTGCGCGTAACCTGACGCTTGTCCTTGAGCGAGTGCGCAGCTTCGATGCGGAGTTCGAGGATGAGGAAAGCGATCATGAGCAATCTATATCGTAACCCTTGCCAATTGTGACGGAGCAATAAGTCTCGCGTAGGGACAGCCGAGCGAAGCTCGGCAACTGTCCAGTAATGTCGGCCTGGAGGGGGCGATCCCACCTCGTTGAGCCACAAGGACTTATCGGAGCTGACCCGCCCACCGTCACCTCCCGGCCAAAGTTTCGAGCATTTCTCCCGTTTATTGTGCTACACTGTTCTCGCTAAGTTTGACTCACAAGCAGTTGAAGGTCGGTACCGCCAACCAGCGTCAACCCCCTCTACAGCAGCGAATCTTCTCAGCACATTTCAATCAGAAACAAGAAAAAGGAACATCAATGGCAGAACAAGGAACAGTGAAGTGGTTTAACGACGCCAAGGGCTACGGCTTCATCAGCCGTCAAAATGGCGAAGACGTTTTCGTGCATTTCTCCGCTATTCAAGCTGGCGGCTTCAAGAGCCTGCAAGAAGGCCAAACCGTGCAGTTCGACGTGACCAAAGGCCCCAAAGGCTGGCAAGCGGAGAACGTTACCGCTGTCTAGGGAACGACGCTCTCTAAAGCGACAACAATGTGCCCGAGATTCGCAAGAATCCCGGGCATTTTTGCGTCTGGAATTGCTGGAGCGTGTCTCGTAAATGGTCTTGGGTAGGGCACGGCTCACTGTCGTCCCCGAAATTCGAGACCTAACTATAGTCTGTCATCTTGAGCGAAGCGAAAGACCTATGTATTCGCGTGCGCCAGGCAGAGCGCTCAGTGAAACAGCCTTTTAACAAGTGTGCGGGTGCCCCACTCATTCGCGCTCTTTGCGAATGAGTGGGCTCTCGGCTTCGCCAAGGCTCTCGACCGGACGACGCTTGATTTCCAGCGCCCACTCCTGAAACTTCACCCTTACTGGTCCTGTCTCTCCATAACAATAGGCTCGGAAACTGCTCCACTTCCACTGCTCCGGCCGCTCCACCAGTCCTCGTTTCGCCGGATTCCGGTGCATATAACGCAGCTTCTCGACCTGCTTACGAGCGCTCCACACGTTGAAATCGTAGAAGCGCTTCTGCCAAACCGGCTCCCGCACACGCTGCCACAGCACACCCTGCGCGATCGCAGCTTGTTTTTGCCGCCGGTTCACGCGCCGCGAGAAGCGCTCCTTGATCACCTTCATGACCACTGACGGGTCGCCCACCTCGGGCTCGGTGATGAGCAGATGAAAGTGCTCGGGCATGACCACATATCCGTGGACGACGAAGCGATATTTGCGGCGGGCCTCTTCCAAGATTTTCACAAACAGGTCGCGTCGCCAAGCGGAACCCAACTCTGGCAGGCGATGGTAGCAACCGCTGGTGATGAAGTGCAGATCGTGCGTGCCATAATAACGATGCAGACGCTTGGTCACGCGGCCAGAATAATCCCGAGGGTCGGAACGTGACGGTGATCCCGACACATCTCGATCGTGACGAAACCCACACATCGCAAAGGGCGCGACGTGTTGATTAGATAAGAGCGAAGGCTCGATTCAGATCGGGTAGTCTTTGGTTGAGGACCAAGGCTTCTCGGAAAGGAAGGAGCCTTCGCATGATGATTATAGGATGTGATTTCCATCCCAGCTGGCAACAAGTGTCGTGGTTGGACACGGAGACTGGGGAAACCGGGGAACAGAAACTGGTGCATGCTTCGGGTGACGCCAAGACGTTCTATCAGCAACTGGCGGTGCCGGTGCGGATCGGGATGGAGGCCACGGGCAACAGCCAGTGGTTCATCGAACTGGTGCAGGACTTGGGACACGAGATCTGGATCGGGGACGCGGCCGAAATCCGGGCCAGTTACGTGCGCAAACAGAAGACGGACAAACGGGATGCGGCCCACATTCTGAAGTTGGTGGTGGAAGGCCGCTTTCCGCGCCTGTGGACGCCGGACCGGGAGCAGCGCGATCTGCGGCAGTTGGTGCTGCACCGGCACAAACTGGTGATGATTCGCAGCCGGGTAAAAAACGAACTGCAACACCTTTCTCTGAATAAGGGAATGCAGCGCAAGGCCAAGCTGTGGAGCCAGGCGGGACAGAAGTTACTGCGCGAGTTGCCGCTGAAACCTTGGGCGGCGTGTCGTCGGGAAGACTTACTCGGGCTGCTGGCGATGTTAGACCAGCAGATCGGGAAGTTGGATCAAGCGGTGCAGCAAGCCGCTGACTAACATCCCCAGGCCCAGTTGCTGATGACGCAGCCGGGAGTCGGTCCGAACACGGCGCTGGCTTACGTGCTGACGATCGGCGATGTGAGCCGGTTCCCACGCGGCAAGCATGTAGCGAGTTACCTGGGACTGATTCCACGCGAGGAAAGTTCGGGCGGACGGCAGAAGCTGGGCGCGATCAGCAAACAGGGCAATCGTCTGCTGCGGTCGTTACTGGTGGAAGCGGCGCAGATCGCGGTGCGCTTCGATCCCGGACTTCGCAAACAGTACTTGCATCGTTGTCATCAGAAGCCAAAAGGTGTGGCGAAGGTGGCCACGGCGCGCAAGTTGGCGGTACGACTCTACTGGATGCTGCGCACGCAGAAGCCGTATCCAGAGATCGTTCGCATCGAGAGCAGCCCGCGGGTGCCCCGGGTCGGCGCAAGCTAGACCGCTGTGTTGATTGGGCGCTCTCGCATCCCGGAAGGGGCCCGTGCAAAAGACGGCGCAAAAGACACGCCTTGGAAAACAAAAACACGTTTTCCACTTTCGCACCGGCCCGGCGGCGGGATGTTCGCATAGAAGAATCATGGTCGAGGTTTAGATCGAATCGATGGTTGGTGGAACGATCTTCCACCGGTAGGTGATTCAGCGTGAGATTTCCAGAGCTTTGGTCCTCAACCTCTCTGGCGAAAAAAGCGGTGCTTCGGCACTGCACAGGAGAAGTTTGCCCTTGACATTGCCTTCACTCTTATCGAGGGGCACCCGGCGGGATGCGGTTGTCCGCCAGATGGAAAGCATCTCTGAGCCGTTCTGACTGGGATTTGGCCATTACGGTAGAACTTGTAATTTGCAGTCTGCTCACCACGTGAAACCCGAAGACGAGGTGACTCGTTTAGACACACAACTGCTCTACAATCAGTGCAGTTACCGACGTGTCAAGTGTTTATTTTGATCCCACTGTTTTTCTGATAAACTACTGTGTTGTGAGAGACCTAGGAACCTTTGTGCTTACTAGCTTCCACAGTTTTTGCACAGGTTCTCATGCTATTTTGCTCCTTGATACAGTAGTCCTGTATGGACTGGGATCAAGAACGCATTCAGGACTTTGATTTTGCCGATTCTAGATATTCCAAAGGAAGACCGCCCAGGACTGACCACTCTTCGGGAGATGTCCGAAGGGGCTTTTGCCGCTCTCATTATTGAACTTGAACGCTCGCCCGACTCAACGCCCTCTGTTCCGGGGGTTTCCTCTGAAGATGCCGAGAGTCTAAAAAACTCAATCGACACCATGTACACGGTGCGAGCATACACCGATGTGCCGGTAGAAGAGCTCGTGTCAGATGTCTGCGAGGCGTTGAAAGCAGATGATGACCTGCCACAAGGCGAAGAGCCTAGGTTTCGGGACCGCCTACTGAGAATCCTGAATATTGACGCTTTGAATGTCGCAGCCAAGGCCGTTCTATTACAGAACGAACATGAACGCGACTTCTGTTCCGCTCGCATCCTGACCGACGCACGGCCAGTGTATGGAGAAGACCCCGAAGCCCCGCCAGTGGCAATGATAGTGACCCATACACTGAAACTCGTCTATCACCATGGTGCGGGGGGTCCATTGCATGAGATTTATTTGTCGCTAGGATCACGCGATCTTCGGGAACTGCGTGATGTGCTGAATCGGGCTGAAGCAAAAGCTAAGAGTCTGCGGGATGTATTGGAAACTACCAAGGTGCGCTTTATTGACCCTCAGCAGTAAATGATTGAGACGATTAGAATGCCAGCTCCAATAGTGAATTGCGGACACGGGCAACATACCTCGCCATTGAGATGGCTGCCAAAGGTGTCGAATGAGGTTCGCCCTCCTCGCTATGCGGGGTACAAAGAACTCCGTAGACGTGCACGGCGAGGCTACGCGAAGCATCTGGCGCAACGCAAGAAATTAAGATTGGTGTGGTCATTCGCACGCGAATTAGCAGCGGCGCAGTCTTCTGAAGCACAAGCAGCTTTCGAGAATCGTTTCAAGGAACTCGTCGCACGTTGGCGCGAAGAGACCAAGACTATTTCGTCAACCACCGACCGAGCTTTGCACTCGGCCTATCAGGACATCATTGGAATGGGGAAGCCTGTACTGCCGCTTATTTTTCGTGAAATGGATCGAAATGGCGGTCACTGGTTTTGGGCCCTCAGACATATCACCCGCGAGAATCCTGTCCCCCCGCAGGATGCAGGTAATATCAAGAACATGCGCGAGGCTTGGCTACGATGGGGACGGGAGCAGCACTACCTTTAAGCCCACAAGAAATGCAGACTGTGCGGGCTGAAATTAACAACGAATTTAGCAGTCTACAAGATGCTTTCCAGGTCACCAGTTGGCCGCTGGACACATACAATTGCATTGCATGGGCAGCCGAAGACCACTGCTATTGGTGGTGGCCCGACCCCGATTATGAATCTTTTTGGCCCCGCGGGGTTGATCGCGAAGATACGGTTGTCGCGTTTATAGCGGCATTCCAGACGATGGGATACGAGCTGTGTGATTCCTATGATCTTGAACCTGGGTTTGAGAAAGTCGCGATTTACTCCGCAGGAGAGAGAGTTAAACACATGGCGCGACAACTCCCCTCCGGTGCGTGGACAAGTAAATTAGGCGATTGGTGGGACATCGCACACAATTCCGTTGACGGAGTGCAAGACCCGCCAACTCGGATACACTATGGAGTGAAACGGAAAGCAATGCGCCGCATAATGCCCCACCTTGCTGTCATACCGAGCGCCACATGAACACAAACCAGCAGCCTGGAGAATGGTAATCGGTAATCAGCCCTTTTTCCGTGCCTTTGGTTCCACGGGAGCCACCCGTCTGCTCGCCCTCTTCAGTGCCTCCTCAAAATGCTCCCGAGTGAGGATATTCGTCGGATCACTGCCTGTATGGGTTGGTTCAGCGCAGGAACTGGATTGATTTTTCATCGCTTCCAGCCAGTCATTCGTGCTGGCCGAATTGGCGCCTGGATTATTGGGCGTCATGGGTAACTCCTTGAAGTTGAAAAGCTGCCGTCGCCTTTCAGTTGTTTGACCTGTACGATCTTGAAGGCGGGTGGCCAGGAATTCGCATCCATCCCAACTCTGAAGGGTGGCCCGTCCAAGCTTCGCTTGGGCGGGGCCTTTGACTTTTTCATCACAAACCAACTGTGAGCGCCATCACAGACTTCCAACCCACCATGCGAGATAATAGAAACCGATTGGGGCAGTTCAGGGGTGTGCCGTAAACTAAGACGGCCCTCGAAGCTGCCCCAAAACCATTTTCAGCGGCTGTTTTGGAGCTAAGTCCTTATTGATGAGGCATTTGAAAAATAAGTCCTTTAGGCTGAGGCATTTGGCGGGTGACACCTCCTAACTCTATGATTCTAATAGTACGAAAAAAGGGGGGGAGGGGGGTAGGAGCAAACACGGTTTAACCGAGATCCGAAAACCGAATCCTCACTGAGAACTGAGAACCGGGAACTGAGAGCTGACAGCTGAGAGCTGCTTCTAGATCGGAGTCGATCCCTTAAACAGCCAGATCAAGTCAATGATCAGAATAATCACCACCATCAGCTCCAGCACAAACGCTCGACTCTGGTGAAACTGGTCGACCATGAAGCGGTAGAGTTCTTCGGCGGTGTGGACTTTCTGGTTGACCAGGTTTTTGTAATCACTCACGCCGATCTTGGACGCGGCAACTTTGTAGAGGCGCGCGGAAAACATATCGCTCAGGAACTTGATGGCGTTGTCGGCGCGCTCGGTCAGTTCGTCCACATCGAGCAGGACGGTGTGCAATCGGCTGGCGCGTTTGGCGGTGCGCCAGCGGGCCATGATGCCCATCGAGCCGTGGTCCATGAAATCGTAGACGCTTTGCAGTTCGCGCGTCAGCAGTTCGTCGTAGTGCCGGAATTCGAGGAGCTGCGAATTGGCATATTCGAGCAGTTGAATGACGGTTTCCGCGCCAGCCGCAGAGTCGTAGAGGAACGCTCCGTTCCAGCTGATCACGGCCAGGTCGTGGGGATAGTACGAGATTTTCGACTGCATGATTTCCTGCTGCTCACCGTCGGAGAGCGGAACGTTTTCGCCGCGGACGATCTGGGCAATGCGTCCACCCTCGGCCGAGAGCAATTCGGCTGCGGACGGATTACCGGCGAGCTCGCGCACGTGAAAGACGAAATAATCTTCATGCAGCCAGCTCTCGTAAAGCTTGACCAGCGCGGGGCGAGCACGCTCGATCTTCTGTTTAACGATCTTCTGGGCAAAGCTGGTGAAATCGGTGTCCCAAACCCAGCGGCTGGCAAGGCGGACGAGCGTGTCCCAGTCGCCGGAGAATGGCCGCTCGAAGACGACGCTCAGAACCCCGTAATCGTAGTACTTGATCTGAACGTCAAGCCGTTCGCCGCTCTCCAGAATGAGCGGTTCGACCGGCTCGACAACCGGCGGACGCTGAAAACGGACATATCCCGGAGCAGGATGCTTGAAGCTGGCTTCCTGGCGGCGAGCTCCAAAGATGTCGCGCAGGGAGTCGAGGTTGATCTCCTCGCAAACGTCAAACTGGATCAGCACCAGGACCGAGCCTTGCACGGACTTGTTCTGGGCGATGGCTGCGGACTGGGCTGGCGTTGGAGCTGGGAGGGTCGGGTTTGCGGTTTCCATAGGGAGCCCTACTGTCTATGTCTATTGTCCCAGAAAGAGGACGCGATGGGCAGTGGGTTGATAACTTGTTATTTATCAATACGTTAAACACGTAGGGGCGACCGCCCTCGGCAGTTCGTGTGGGGACGGGCGCCTCGCCCGTCCAAGCCGAGCACAGCTCGGCAGCGATGCCTGCTCCACCCGAACTTAGCGTTTTCTAGCCAGTGCCAGTAGCAGCGCGGCTCCCGCTGCGATCCCAGCCACGGCCAACCCGGTGCGCTTCATGGATTTTTCGATGGCCGCCTTGTGTGGCCGAACCCAGGCATCTTCGGGATAGTGTTGCGGCGCGGGGTCGAACATCGGGAAGCCTTCGGGGGTTTCGGTGGCTTCGCGCAGGGCCATCTGCAGAACTTCGGCGAGGTGCAAGGCGTGGCGGTCGGTTTCCTGGGCGATCTGCTCGCGGCAACTAAAACCGTCGGCGACGATGAGCCAGTCGGTCGGAGCCTGGCGGACGGCGGGCAGGAGTTCGAGTTCGCCGATGGCTTTCGAGATCTCGTATTTTCCTTTTTCGAAGCCGAACGCTCCTGCCATGCCGCAGCATCCGGGGGCGGGCGTGGTGAAGTGGATGCCCATGCGTTCGAGGACCGCTTCTTCGGAGGTCATCTTCATGATGGCCTTATGATGGCAATGCCCGTGGATAAGCGCCTGGCGCGCCAGTTTGGGAAGCGGGAAATTTTTTGCGCGCTGCTCGAGAAATTCGCTGAGCAGGAAGACTTGCTTCGAGAGGGCTTGCGCGCGTTCGTCTTTCGGGAAAAGATTCGTGAGTTCATCGCGGAAGACGGCGGCGCAACTGGGTTCGAGGACGACGATCGGCGTTGCGGCTTCGATTTCCGGGAGAAGCTCGTCCATGATCTCGAGGAGCAGGCCTTTGGCGCGGTCGAGCATACCAACGTCGTAAAGCGGGCGCCCGCAGCAGAGGTGGGCGCGCGGCACGGTGACGTCGAACCCGGCGGCTTCGAGGACTTCGACGGCAGCTTTAGCGGTCGAGGGGAGGAAGTGATTGTTGAAAGTGTCGGCCCAGAGGAGGACGGGGTTACCTTCGCGGAGCTTCGCTCCTCTGGACGGCCGAGGGCGGCCGTCCCCACGTGGGTATTGCTCCTCCCACCATTGTTTGAACGTCTGCGGCGCAAACGCCGGAATGCGCCGCTGGGCGGGGATTCCGGCGGCTAGCTTGGCGAGGTCGCGCAGACCGGGAAGTTGGGTCGTGAGATTCACCAGACCCGGCATGTGCGAGGCGGCTCTCGCCCACAAGTCAATATTCGAGAAGGCCAACGCATTCAGCGGGCGGCGATTGGTTTCGTAGTAGTGCGACAGAAACTCTGATTTGTAGGTCGCTACATCGACGCCGACAGGGCAATCGCTTTTGCAGCCTTTGCAGGCGAGGCAGAGGTCGAGCGATTCTTTGATGGCTTCGTTCTGCCAGCCGTCTTTGATGACTTCTCCTTTCGTCATCTCCCAGAGCAGGTGGGCGCGGCCGCGGGTGGAGTGCTCTTCGTCGCGCGTGACGCGGAAGCTGGGACACATGACACCGCCGGCGTCGCGGCGGCACTTGCCGACTCCAACGCAGCGCAGGGTAGCGGCGGCCAGGCTGCCGTGATCGTCGGGAAATCTGAAATGCGTCTCGGGCTGCCAGGGATCATAGCCGGCGCCAAGCCGGAGATTTTCGTCGAGGCGATAGGGCTCGATCAGTTTGCCCGGGTTCATCTTCCAATCGGGATCCCAGAGCGACTTGAACTCGCGGAAGGCCTGCATGAGTTCGGGGCCAAACATTTTGGGAAGAAGCTCGCCGCGGGCTTGGCCGTCTCCGTGTTCGCCGGAGATCGAGCCGCCGTAGCTTACCACGAGGTCAGCGGCCTCTTCCATAAACTGGCGGAATTTGCGCACGCCTTCGCTGGATTCGAGATCGTAGTCCATGCGCGTATGCACGCAGGCGTGGCCGAAGTGCCCGTAGAACGAGCCGTCGTAGTGGAAGGCTTGCATCAGCCGCCGCAGGTCGCGGAGGTAGACGCCGAGTTTGTCGGGCGCGACGGCGGAGTCTTCGAAGCCTTCCCAACGAATCGGTTCGCCGGGGACGTGCGCAGTCACTCCCAGACTGGATTCGCGGACATCCCAAATGCGCCGCGCCTGGCGCGGGTCGGTGAACAAGCGCAAGTTGGGCGGAGTAGCGGAGCGTTCGAGCGTCTCCATCAGATTGCGCGCCTGCGATTCAGCTTCGGCGACGGTGTTGGCGCCGAATTCGACCATCAGCCAGCCGCAGCCTTCGGGCAACATCGCGAGGCCATCGAGGTTCACGCCTTTGCGGCGGCTCGCGTTGACCATGATGTCGTCAAAACCTTCGAGGCCGATAGGGTGGTGCTCCATGATCTGCGACACGTGGTCGGCGCAGATGTAAACATCGGGCCATCCGATGACGAGCAGCACACGCGCCGGCGGACTCTCGACGAGGCGGCAGGTGGCTTCGAGAACCGTGACGCAAGTTCCCTCGGAGCCGACGAGCGCGCGCGCCACGTGAAAGCCGCTTTCCGGGAGCAGGTGGTTGAGGTTGTATCCGGAAACGCGGCGCGGAATGTTGGGAAACTGGCGGCGGACCTGCTCGCCGTAGCGGTCGGCGAGGGACTTGAGGCCGGCGTAGATTTCGGCGCGGCGTCCACCTTCGCGAATGAAGCGGTCGAAGTCGTCCGCGCTGGTCGCGCCGACGTGCATGCGCTGGCCACCGTAGGTGAGGATCTCAAGCGACTCGATGTTGTCGTCCGTCTTGCCGGCCATGATCGAGTGCACGCCGCAGGAGTTGTTGCCGATCATGCCCCCGAGCGTGCAGCGGTCGTGGGTAGCGGGATCGGGCGCGAAGGTGAGGTGGTGCTTCTCGGCTTCGGCGCGAAGTTGATCGAGGACCACGCCAGGCTCGACGCGCGCGATGCGCTGTGCGGGATCGATTTCGAGGATGGCCGCCATGTACTTCGAAAAGTCGAGCACGACGGCGGCGTTACAACATTGTCCAGCGAGCGAGGTGCCTCCGCCGCGTGCGAGCAGCGGAGCGCGGTGGTCGCGGCACAGGGCAACGGTGGCGAGCACGTCTTCTTTGTCGCGGGGAACTACGACGCCGATCGGGACCTGCCGGTAATTGGAGCCGTCGGTGGCATAGAGAGCGCGGCTCCCCGAGTCGAAGCGGACTTCTCCGCGAAGGTGGCGGCGGAGAGCAGCCTCAAGTGAAGAAGCATCGAGCTGCGTGGAATGCGGCGGGGGTGGAGCGATGGTTTGCGGCATAGGGCACAGACCATCTTCGAGGATGCGGGCGCTGAGCGCAAGGGCTCGTATCTTGTGTGGCGGGGATCTTTCCCCTGTGCCCCTCTGTGACCCCTGTGGTAGAGATTTTTCTTCTAACCACAGAGGACACGGACTTCCACAGGGGAAAGCGCCACCCAAGATGAAATTACCGCCAGGATCGAGTCAGGTAGTCCGCCAGGGACAGCGATAGCAGAATGGCGAGAAAGAAGAAGCCGGAGACCACTACAGCGCCGGTCAGCTTTTCGCTCGCGCCTTTGACGTGCATGAAGAAGAGCACGACGACCGTGGCTTTAATGGTGGCGATGAGGAGCGCGATGATGGGGTTGAAAGGGCCGAGGTTCACAAAGGCAGCGCCGACCGTTGTTGCCGTCCCGACAAGCAGGCCGATGCCAATGGCTATGTAAAATCCTTGCGAGTGACTAGTGTGTTCTTCGTGTTCCGACATATAGAAGTTCTCAGTTCTCAGTTCATTCAAGAAAAAGCTGCGAAAACTCTAGGCCTCGTATCAGGGCATCACTTCAGCGATGCCGCAAGTCCATCGAAATCAAACGCCCCTTTAGGGGCTGCCGTCCACCGCACTGCCGCCGTCAGGAATGCCGGCTGATCAGATACAACAACGGAAACAGATAAATCCAAATGATATCGACCAAGTGCCAGTACAAGCCGGCGTTTTCTATGGGCGTGAAGTAGCCGGGCGTGTAATATCCTTTCCATGCCAAGACAGCCAGAACGCTAAAAAGACCGCAGCCAATGATCATGTGCAGGGCGTGCATGCCGGTCATCGCGAAATACAGCGAGAAAAAGAGCTCGGCTTCCTTCGGGTTGACCGGGATTTGCTTGCCGTTGTCGTCGAAGGTGTTCGTGAACTTGAACGTCGGGCCGGGTACGTGGTGCTTCTCGAATTTTTCGCGGTACTCGAAACCCTTGACCACCAGGAAGGTCATGCCGAGCAGTACGGTAACGACGAGGTAGCTGACAAGCACTTTGCGGCGGCCTGCCTCCGCCGCTTTCACCGCCAATACAACCGTAAGAGAACTGACGATCAGGACGGCGGTGTTAAAGGCTCCCATCCCAATGCTGAGTTGCTGGCTTCCGGCTGCGAAGGCGTTGAAGTGGGCGAGGCGGTAGACAAGATAGGCGCAGAACATGCCGCCGAAAAACATGATTTCGGTCACCAGGAACAGCCACATGCCAAGCGAGGCAGCGTTCTTCTGTTGCTGAGCGTCGGCGAAGTGGTGGAGCAGCGCCGGATTGTGAGCTTCGGGTTCCATGACTGTCGCTTGGCTGGTCGTTGCTTGGCTATCTGGCAACGGGAGCCTCCAGTTCCTTAGCTGGAATCTCGTCGTAGTTATAGGCTTCCCAGGTGACCACTGGCGTCTCGTCAAAATTGAAGGTGGGTGGCGGAGACGTGGTTTTCCACTCCAGGCCAGCGGCGCCCCATGGATTGGCTTCGGCGATTGGGCCGTATTTTAGCGACCAGAGGAAGTAAATCATGGGCAACAGGTAGCCCACGGCGAGCACGCTGGAGCCGGCGGTCGAAAGCACGTTCAGCACCTGAAACTCCGGCGGATACTGCCAATAGCGGCGCGGCATCCCGACGTAGCCGAGAATGAATTGCGGGAAGAACGTCAGGTTGAAGCCGACGAACACCAGCAGCGCCGAAAGTTTAGCCCAGCCTTCCGGATACATGCGTCCGCTGATTTTCGGCCACCAGAAATGCATGCCTCCGAGAAACCCCATGAGCACGCCGCCCACCATAACGTAGTGGAAGTGGGCAACGACAAAATAGGTATCGGTGACGTGAACGTCGATGCCGATGGTGGCCAGCATAAGGCCGGTTAATCCGCCAATGGTGAACAGCCCGATAAACCCAAAGGCATAGAGCATCGGAGTGGCGTAGGAGATGGAACCCTTGTAGAGGGTGGCGGTCCAGTTGAAGACTTTGACGGCGGAGGGCACCCCCACGGAGAAGCTCAGGAACGAAAAGATCATCGCGGCATAGAGCGAGATGCCGGCCACGAACATGTGATGCGCCCACACCAGGAATCCAAAGACGGCGATGGCGACGCTCGACAGAGCGACAAACTTGTAGCCGAATATGCGCTTGCGCGCAAAGCACGCAATGAGCTCGCTGATCACGCCCATCGAAGGCAGGATCATGATGTAGACGGCGGGATGCGAGTAGAACCAGAACAGGTGCTGGAACAGGAGCGGATCTCCGCCGAGCCTGGGATCGAAGATGCCGAGGTGGAAGAGGCGCTCGACAGCCACGAGTACGACGGTGATGGCGATTACCGGCGTGCCGAGAATCATGATGAGGCTGGTGGCGTAGTTGGCCCAGATGAACAGCGGCAGGCGGTCCCAGGTGAGGCCGGGCGCGCGCATGCGGTGAATGGTGACGATGAAATTGAGTCCGGTGAAAATGGACGAGAAGCCTGCGATGAAGACCGCGAGTCCAGCTTCAACGACGTTGGTGTTGCTGCTGGCCGTGCTGTATGGGGTATAGAACGTCCAGCCGGTATCGACGCCTCCGGTCAGCATGCAGTGCAGGAAGAGCATGCCGGCTGTGATGTAGAGATACCAGCTCAGCAGGTTGATGCGCGGGAAGGCGAGATCCTTGGCGCCGATCATGAGGGGCACCAGGAAGTTGCCCAGCACGGCAGGCACGACCGGGATCAGAAAGAAAAATACCATGATCATGCCATGCATGGTGAACACCTTGTTATAGGTGTCGGCCTGCATCAGGTCGCCCTGCGGAGTGAGCAGTTCGAGCCGAATGAGCATGGCAAAGAAACCACCGAGAAAGAAGAAGGCAGTAACCGAGATCAGATAGAGAAGCGCGATCCGCTTGTGGTCGGTGGTCAGCAGCCAGGACTTGAGGCTGTGCCCGTTGTTGAGATAGTTCAGCTTCGGAGTCTGCTTCGCCGAAATTACTGTGCTTGCCATGACTATTGCACCTGCATCTTCTTGGGTTGCTCGGGGGAAGTGGCGGGCTGGTTCTGCAGCCCGGCGGTTCCCGTGGGTGGCTGGCTTAACGATTTTACGTAGGCCACCAGCGCGTTCAACTGCTCGTCGCTGACGATGCCCTGGAAGGTGGGCATCACCGGCTTGAAGCCGCTCACGATCTTTGCGGTGGGATTGAGGATGGACTCACGAACATAGTTCTCGTCGGCAATCACCGTGCGTCCGTCTTCGAGCAGAACCGGTTTGTTGTAGACACCGATCAGATTGGGGCCGCGCCCTTGGACGTCGGAACGATGGCAGGTGGCGCATCCGAGCGTAGTGAATAACTGCTTCCCGGTTTCCTGCAAAGGCGCCGACGGCCCGCCCGCCATCCACTGTGCGTAATCCTGCGGCTCCATGACGACGATGTCGCCACCCATGCCGGAGTGCTGGGTCCCGCAATATTCGGCGCAGAACAAATGATAGCGCCCGGGTTGGGTGGCTTTGAACCAGAGCGTGGTGTAACGGCCGGGGAGCACGTCCTGCTTGATGCGGAATGCGGGGACGAAGAAGCTGTGAATCACGTCCTGCGAGGTCATGATCAGCTTGATGTTCTGGCCGACGGGGACGTGCAGCTCGTTGATCTCGCGCTGCCCCTCCATGTGCTCGATCTTCCACATCCATTGCTTGGCGACGACGTAGACTTCGGTGGAGTCGGCGGGCGGAGTGCGCTCCTGAAAATATATGACTGCGCCCCAGACGAAGAAGGTCATCATCACAAAAAGCGGGATGATCGACCAGGTGATTTCGAGAAGGGTGGAGCCTTCGATCTGCTGGGCATCGCGCCCGGCTACGCGACGATACTTGATCGCGAGCACCGTGACGGCGATAAAGATGAGCGCGGTCATGACGCCAGAAACCAGGAGCAGATAGATGTAGAGCGCATCCACCTGGCCTGCCATGGTCGAGGCCTGATCGGGCCACAAAGGTAGAAATTTCGACATAATTACTTAACTCGCCCCGGTTCGCCGTGGGCCGTGCCTCGGTCGGAACCATGATCGGAACGACGATCGGCACGGAACATGACGAACACAAATGTTCCCAAAATGAGCATGGTCCCGAGCGCTGTCAGCTTCAGGATGTTGCCGATGACGGCGCCGTATTTTCCAGTCCTGGGATCGTAGTGATAGCAGTAGAGCAGTACCTGGTCGCCGATGTTACCAATCCGGTTTTGCGAGGCCTGCACCAGTCCGAGGCGCAGATCCTTGGGAGAGAACTCGACTCCATAAAAGTATCCCGAAACGTGGTGGTCGGGCGTCAGCATAACAATCGCGGCGGCGTGGGCGTACTGCTGCGTTTTCGGATCGAACTGAAACTGGAAGCCGACCGATTTGGTGAGCGCATTGATCTGGTCAGCTTTGCCGGTCAGAAAGTGCCAGCCTTGATCGGAGTTCGCGCGACCATAGCGCTTCATGATGTCCCGCTTTTTTTCGGCGGCCATTTCCGTGGTTTCGCGCGGGTCGAAGCTCACGGTGACGACGTCAAAATCTTTGCCAAGATTAAAGGTCAGTGCCTTCATCGAACCGACCAGGCCTTGCAGAAGTTCGCTGCAAAGCATGGGGCACTGATAGTAGCCCAGGTTCAGGATGACGGGGCGTCCGTGGCCGAAGTAGTCGGCGAGTTTGACCGGGTTGCCGAGTTCGTCGCGGAATTCGAGATCGACGGGAACTTCGGCGTTGAGATGTTGCTCGATGCCGACGAATTCGAGCCCAAGGGGACGCTGGTTGACCGGCGGACTCATGATGCCGCCGCCCGACATAGGACCCCGCGCGCCCTGCGCAAAGACAAAGACCGGAGCGGCCGCGAGCAGCAGCAGGAAAGCTGCGGCGACCATCGAGTTGGCGAAACTGCTTTTACTACGCACTGCTTTTTTCCTTTTCCGGCTGTCCGGCCGGTTTCGTATCAGGGCATAGCGTTAGCAACGCCGGATTCGCATCAAGGCATCGCTTCAGCCATGCCGTGCTTCGTATCAGAGTATCGCTTTAGCGATACCGCAATTCCTTCGAAATCAGACGCCCCTTTAGGGGCTGGGCATCTACTGCTTCGCTGTCGCCGATTTCTGGGCGGGCGCTTTGCTTGCCGTCGTCGTGTTCGCATCCGCGCAGCCTTGCGGACACACGGGCAATCCGCGCTGCACGGTCAACTCCATGGCGCGCTCGATCGGAATGTGCGCCACGCCATCTTTTTCGTCAACCCAGCCGTAGCTGTTGAGCCGGTCCTCCTGGTTAATCAGGTCTTTGCGCAAATCGACGCCCTCATTGATTTCGAGCATGGGAGCGCCATTGTCCTTGAACGCTTTATCCATGTCGTCCTGCGTGACCACACGCGAAGTCGCACCCTTGGAAGTCACCAGCGGACTGGCGGTGGCCATCTGGGACCGCTCGTACCTATCGAGGAACGAGTACATGCCAATGATGATGAAATAAATGACTACGCCAACGATCGCGAGGCCGATCATGAAGGCGAAGACACCGCGCGCGCCCAAGTCTTCGCGTTCGAACTCGGGCTCGTGGCCGGAGTGGCCGTGGTTCATCATTTCGTCACTCATGCGACGGCTCCAGAAGTCTCAGCGTCTGCGGCGCGTTGACGGGCAGCAGCGGACGCGATCTCAGGTTGTGGAAGAAGTAGGCCATCCAAAGACCACCGATACCGGCGATGATCGCAAAATGCACCCAACTTACGTGAAACGTAGGACGCGACGCCGGCTCAATATGCCAAAAAATATCGACGATGCGCATGAATATGAGCCAGGAAGCGAGCCAGACCAGCGTGCGCGCCTTGCGCTTCAACTGGCGCGACAGCAAGAGCGCGAACGGCACGGCGAAGTGGAACACCACGAGAAACAGGCCGACCTCTCCCCATCCGCCATTCATGCGGCGGACGTACCACGGAATCTCTTCGGGCAGGTTGCCGGCCCAGATGATGAGCCACTGCGAGAAATTAAAGTAAGCCCAGACCATGACGAAGGCGAGCATGAACTTGCCATGGTCGTGGACTTCGGTATCGGTGAGGTACTCGGACATCGGCTTGCGCTTGCCGAGGATGCTCTCGATCACCACGACGAAGCAGAAGGCGGAGAGCGCTTCACCCGCAACGAACAGCAGGCCGTAGATGGTTGAGATCCAGCGCGCCTGCAGCGACATCACCCAATCTATCACAGCAAAAGAAATCGTGAGCGAGTAGATGACGAGTCCAATGGAACTGATAGCGCGGAAACGCAGCGTGCTCTGGCCCTCGATCGAGTCCTGCTCGGTGGACCAGCGATTCAAAAAGTAGGCTATCCCGAACCAGATAACGAAGTAGAGGATGTAGCGCAGCAGGATGCCGTTGAAGTTGAGATAGCTGCGCGCGATTTCCGCGATCTTGGGGTCGGTCATCCCCGGCCGGGCCCAGAAATACAGTTTGGGCAGATTCAGCAAAATCGGAATGAAGAGGACGAACATGAGGGGCAGCGTCATCATGCCCGATTCCAGGATGCGGCGAATCACGGTGCCCCAGGCGCCGCCAACCAGATGGTAAAGCATCAGGATGGCCATGCAGCCCAGCGAAAGGCCAAGCCAGAACATGAAGCCGGTAAGGTAGGCGGAATAAAAACTGTTGGGAGCAAGGAAAGCGCCGGCGACGGAAGCAATGGCACCGATTGCGCCAATGACGAGCGACCGCTGCTGCATGATCTGGGCCACGGGCGGGGCCATCAGGTCCGACTTATTCATGGTGGCCGTGGTCATTTGGGCTCCCCTTCGGTTTCGGTGGTGGGCGGCGCGACCTGCGGTAGCGTGGCTCCGTTGCCGATGTCGCGGAACTGAGGCGGGGGTGATGGAACTTTTTGTCCTGCAGGCACGTCGCTCGAAGTTGCGTTCTGGCTCAGTTGCAGTGCGCGGATGTAGGCGGCGATGCACCAGCGATCGCGTGGCGCAACCTGCGTGCCATATTCCGGCATCACGCCGAAGCCGTTGGTCATGACGTCGAAGAAGTAGCCGATCGGCACTTTGCGCAAACGCTCGATGTGATACGACGGCGGCCGCCGGAATCCGCGCGTGGGGATGAAGCCACCACCATCGCCGACGCGTCCGTGACAGGGCGTGCAGTTAATGTTGAAACGCTCGCGTCCGCGCGCAAGAACTTCGGCGGTCACCGGGAACGGCAGAAAGTCGCCGGGAGCGTTGCCGATTTTCCCGGTGTAAAAGTAGGTGTCTTCGCGGAGATCGCCGCGTGCGACCGTGCCCTCGACCGGCAAGCGGGCAGAGCGGTCGTCGGCGAAGAAATCGCTCTTCGCCATCGGCCGGTAATAGGGCTGCATGTGCATGTCGATGCGGCATCCCGCGCTGACGGCGACCAGCGCCAGCAGCGCGGGCAAAACTTTTCGGAGGTTGCGAGTGGCACCCATGATTAGCTTGGCACCTCCGCGATCATGCGTGGAGCGAGGCCTGTGAGAAACGAGCGCGTGCGGGCGGCGTCATATTTCGGGTCACTCGATTCCACCACCAGGAAGAATTTATTCTCCGAGGCCTTGGCGAACTCCGCCACGTTGAACACCGGGTGATAGGGCATGGGAAGGCCGTTCAGGACAATCATGCCGATAGCGGACGAAAGTCCGGCGAAGAGAATCGTCAGCTCGAAGGTCACGATGATGAACGAGGGCCAGGAGTGAAGCGGGCGTCCGCCGATGTTGACCGGATAGGTGATCACCGCGACCCAGTATTGCAGCGCGTACGCCGAGATCCCTCCGATGAGTCCGCCGATGAGGACGACGAGGGGCACGCCGTTCTTGTGAAAGCCGATGGCTTCGGCAAGGCCCTCGATGGGGAACGGGCTGTAGGCGTCGATCTTCTGGTAGCCCGCTTCGTGCGTCTTGTGAGCGGCGGCCACCAGTTCTTTTGCCGAGTCGAATTCGGCCATCAATCCATAGATCGGACCATAGTTCGGACCATAGTTCGGACCATAGTTCGGACCATGGACGGGAGAATCGCTCACTGTTTCACCTCCGCCGCCTCGTGCACCTGCGATTCCGGCAGCAAGGTGCGCAATTCGAAGATGGAGATCATGGGGAGGATGCGCACGAACAGCCACATGGCGGTCAGGAACATGCCGATGGTGCCGGCGAAAGTCATCCAGTCCCACTTGGTTGGGTAGTACATGCCCCACGAAGATGTCAGGAAATCGCGGCTCAAACTGACTATGACGATAATGAAGCGCTCCAGCCACATGCCGACGAGCACAATGAACGAGATGAGCCAGAGCCAGCCGGTGGAGACGCGGAACTTCTTCAGCCAGAGAACCTGCGGGATAAGAATGTTGCAGGCGAGCAACGCCATGTACGACAACCGATACGGGCCATGGAACCTGTTCCAGAGCAGGAACGAATCGAACTGGCTGCCGCTGTACCAGCCCATGAACGCCTCCATGCCATAGCCGTAGGCGACGATGAGGCCAGTGGCCAGCATGACCTTGGCCGCGTTCTCCAGATGTCGCTCGGTGATGAAGTCCTTCAGTCCATAGATCCTGCGGATCGGAATCGCGAGGCAAAGCACCATGGCGAAACCGGAATAGATGGCGCCCGCGACAAAGTACGGGGGGAAGATCGTGGTGTGCCAGCCGGGGACGATGCCGACGGCGAAATCAAAGCTGACGACCGTGTGAACGGAAAGCACCAGCGGTGTCGCGAGCCCGGCGAGAAGTAAGTAGGCCGTTTCGTAGCGGTGCCAGTGTCGGGCGGAACCGCGCCATCCCATGGCAAGCAGTCCGTAAATGCGCTGGACCCAGACATTCTCGGTGCGATCGCGCAAGGTGGCGAGATCGGGAATCAATCCCACAAACCAGAACACCAGCGAAATGGTGAAGTAAGTCGAAACCGCGAACACGTCCCACACCAGCGGGCTGCGGAAGTTCGGCCAGTAGTTCATGGTGTTCGGATACGGAAACATCCAGTACCCGAGCCACGGGCGTCCCATGTGAGCGAGCGGGAAGATACCGGCGCAGGCCACCGCAAACAGCGTCATGGCTTCGGCGAAGCGGTTGATGGAGTTGCGCCAGGTCTGGCGGAGCAGGCACAGAATCGCTGAAATCAACGTGCCCGCGTGGCCAATACCGATCCACCACACGAAGTTGACGATGGCGAATCCCCAACCGATGGGGATGTTGATGCCCCAGATCCCCGTACCTTTAATGAACAGATACCCAAGGGCCATCATGAGCACGTTCATCATCGAGAACACGATCAGGAAGCCGACGATCCATCCCAGTGAGATGGGGCGGCTCAGCACGATGTTGCTGATCTTCTCGGTGATGGTGGAGAAGGTGTGACCCGGTGCGATCACCGGCACTCGCCTGTCTGCCACGGGTATTTGTGTGTTGGTAGCCATGCCTTACCTGCGCTCCACTCTTGCTCTTAACTCTGCTCTCGACTCTTCTAACTCGGGGTTCGGATTGCGGACTTCCGCCAGATACGTTGTGCGCGGCCGCGTATTCAATTCACCCAGCAGGGAGTAGTTCCTCGCCTGCGCTTTCCACTTATTGACCAGGCTGCCTGGATCGTTGAGGTTGCCGAAGACGATCGCGTTCGCCGGACAGGACTGCTGGCAAGCCGTCTGCAAATCGCCTTCTTTAATGGTGGAATCGGCGCGTTCGGCGTCAATGCGGCGCTCGTTGATGCGCTGCACGCAGTAAGTGCATTTTTCCATGACGCCGCGGCTGCGCACGGTCACGTCCGGATTGCGCATGAGCTTGAACTGCGGCGTCTCCCAGTCCTCGAAAAGCAAAAAATTAAACCGCCGCACTTTGTAGGGGCAGTTATTGGAACAGTAACGCGTGCCGACGCAGCGGTTGTAGACCATGTCGTTCAGGCCTTCACTGCTGTGAACGGTCGCCTGCACCGGACATACCAGTTCGCAGGGCGCATTCTCGCACTGCATGCAGGGTACGGGTTGGAAGAAGCCCTTCGGATTTTCGCGCGGGCCGTTGTAGTAAGCGTCCACGCGGAGCCAGTGCATGTGGCGGCCTTTAAGTGTCTGCTCTTTGCCGACCACGGGGACGTTGTTTTCCGACTGGCAGGCGACGATGCAGTTATTGCATCCGACGCAGGAGTTCAGGTCGATCGCCATGCCCCAGGAGTAAGTTTCCTTCGAATAATCGAAGGGCTTGTAGAGCGTGAGGTCGGCTGGCGGCTCGCCTTCCTTCGCGAAATTCGGCTCTTTTTTGTACTCCTCAAGGCTGCGCTCCTGCACCAACGGACGCTCGCCGACGGGAGTTTCCATCGTCTGATAGCCCTGCGTGCTGGCGAGCTGGTAAGTGTCGCCGGTAGCGCGAAGTTGCGCTCCGTCCGCAAACCATGGCGCCTGACTGGTGCGCAGCGGGTAGACGTCGAAGCCAGTGCCGGTGCCGACGCGGCCAGCGCGCGTGCGGCCATAGCCGAGGAAGACGGTGATGGAATTGTCGGGATGGCCAGCCTGAATCCAGACTGCGCCTTTCACTTTCTTTCCCTGGAATTCCAGCTCGGCGACGTCTTTGAAATTCAGCTTCAGCCGCTCGGCCATCGCGGGACCGATCATGATCGGGTTATCCCACGTCAGCTTGGTGAGTGGCTTCGGCAGTTCCTGCAACCAGCCGTTATTCGAGAAGCGGCCGTCATAGATGGAGGGGTCGCGGCGGAAATTGATCTCGATTGAGTTCAACGCATAACTCGCAGGCCCCGGGAACTTGCCCGGCTTCAACGTGATCTGTTTCGCCGAAAATACCGTACCTTCGATCCAGCCGTCATGCAAAGACTTTCGCCAGAAAGCGTCAAAGTCGGCCCCAGTGTGCTGCTTCTGCCAGTAGGTCTGGACGAGATCGTGTCCAGTGATGCCGGACTGCCCCGCGAGAACCGTAATGATTTCGTGCGCGCTCTTGCCGCCGTAGAGCGGCTCGATGAGCGGCTGAACGATGCTGACCGTTCCGTCGTAGGCGCGGACATCGCTCCAGGACTCAAGATAGTGCGCTTCCGGCACGTGCCAGTGGCAAAGTTCGGCGGTCTCGTTGCGATGCGAGCCGAGAAATACTTTCAGATTGACGGCATTGGATTTCAGCGCAGAACTGAACTCCAGTTCCGCCGGCGCGTCGTAAGCCGGATTACCCCCCAGGATCAGGAGCAGGTCGACTTTTCCTGCGCGCATGTCTTCGACGAGCGCGTGCAGCGAATCGTTGCGGTTCACCGGGTTAGCATCGACTGGGTCGGTATAGAAGACCGTCTTGCCGACATTGCCAAGCATCTGGTTCATTGCATGCGCAAGCGCATGAACTGCCGGAGACTGATGATCGCCAACCATCACAACGCTGGAACCCTTGTGTGCCAACAAATCGACAGCGGCACCCTTGGCGCCAAACTCGCCCCAATTGCCTGCCAACGTACCGCCGTCTTGTCCGTAGACGCCGACGAATGACGCAAGCGCCCGGACAAAATGATCGAAATCCAAAGCCCTAAGAGGCAATCGATGATCCGCCTTCATCCCGGTCGACGACGGCGTACTCTCAGCAACATACAGCCGGTTCATGTTCGCATCGGGATTGCGTCGCGCGGCGAAATCGCGCGTGTAGCGCGTCGATCCGGGGAACCCAGCGTAGAGAAAATCGGCGTCAAGCGAAACGATGACGTCGGCCTTCGACAAGTCGTAACGCATCTCGACGGGCTCGCCGAAAGCCAGCTTCGCGCCTTCGACCACGTTGTCGCGGTTGATCGGCTCGTAAACGTGCCACTTGGCCATCGGACTCGCTTCAAGATAACTGCGGATCTGCGCCGCCAGCGTGGGTGAGGAAACGGTCTGCGTCAGGATGCGGACGCCGACGCCCGCTATGCTCTTCTGCACATTCAGGGGGCCGCGAACCGCTTCCAGAAATGCATTCCACGAACGGATGTCGCCCATGTAAGTGACGTTCTGCGCCCGGTCGGGATCGTAGAGATCGAGCAGGGAAGCCTGCGCATAAATGTCGGTGCCGCCGAGGCTCGCCGGATGCTGCGGATTGCCTTCGATTTTTGTCGGACGAAAAAGATGGCTCTCCACCAGAATGGGCGAAGCATATCCACCGAGTGTGAACGCGGTCGCGTAGAACATGGGGCGGCCGGGAACGACGTTTTCCGGCTGCCTCACGTAGGGCACGATCTCGGTGATCGGCAGCCTCGTGCAACCGGTCAGACCGGCGAGCGCCAGCGACGCGCCCATGGTTTTGAGGAAGCCGCGGCGCGAGAAATCGTCGAGCCACTCGGAAGCGCCCTTCGGAAACTCGCGGTGGAGCATCTCCTGAAACTCGTCGCTGCCGGCCAGCTCTTCGAGGCTGCGCCAGTACTCGGGGCCGGTCGTCTCCTCGATCTGCGCCTTGACGGTCGGCAGGTCAAGGTGCTTGCGCTTGCTCGGGCAGACGTCGGCTCCGACGTTGGTCCCGGCCGGTTTTCTGTTGTGCTCGTCCATGCTCATCGTCGATCTTCAGTTCTTTCCATCAGTAGTTCTGTCCATCAGTTCGTTTCATTAATGATCTGCGGATCTTCGACCTGCGGCCTGCCGCTAGCGGTGGCAGGTGTTGCAACTGGTGATGTCGTTGACCGACCGCACCTTGTATTGCTCCTTCAAAGCGTTCCCGAGCGCTTCCTGATCGGAGTACGCCGTTCCCTTAACAATGACGGGCTCGCCCGTGGAAGGCTGCTCATAGCGCATGTTGAACACTTGTTCGCGCGGGCGCAGATATTTTTCCGGAGCGCGGTGGCAGTCGAGGCAGAATTCCATCTGCAGCGACGCGTACTGGTACATCAGCGGCATCTGGTCGACCGGACCGTGGCAGGTGTTGCAGCCCACACCCTTATTCACGTGGATGCTGTGATTGAAATATACGTAGTTGGGCAACTGGTTGACGCGCGTCCATTCCAGCGAGCGGCCCGTGCGGAAACTCTCGCGGACGGGCCCCAGATACGCCGCGTTGGTCCAGATCTGCGCGTGGCAGTTGATGCAGGTCTTGGTGGGCGGGATGCCGGCGAAGCTCGATTGTTCGACCGAGGTGTGACAGTAGCGGCAGTCGATGCCGAGCCCGGTCACGTGGTGCTGGTGGCTAAAGGGGACGGGCTGTGACTTCCTGACTCCGGCATACGTGATGTACGGAGACCGCTCCACCTGCACCATGGCCCAAAATAGCCCGGCTGCGGCAAAAACGGTCAGGACCATGGAGGCCCGGGCGATTGCATTGCTGCTGCGTGGAAAGATCTGCATTGATTGTGAAGTTTTTTGGTCTTGCGAAATTCGCTGGCGCCGCTCCCGACCGATCACATCCGTATGATGTACGTCACGTACTAGTGTGACGCACATTACTGAAACACATGAGTATAACAGTTAAAGGGAAAAATGGAATAGGGCCGCGCAGCTTTTCTTTGTACCAAGTCGAGATTTCAATCCGAAAAATTGAATCTTGCAACAATCCGAAGGCATTTTCTTGATCCTGACAGGAAGCTGGAATCTTGGCAGGCTGCGGAAAAACTCCGGTTCGCATCAGGGTATCGCTTCAGCGATACCGAAAGTTCTTCGAAATCGGACGCCCCTTTAGGGGCTGGGCATCGACTATCGGCTTTTTCCGCAGCCTGTTAGGTGAATGCAGTGTGAATTCGTTGCTGGAAAAGCACCCGGAAACAAAGCCTCAGCGCAGGTGCATGACCAGCAGCTTGGGTTCCGTCATTTCCTGAATCGCGTCGCGCAAGCCCTCGCGGCCAAGTCCGGAATCCTTGATGCCGCCATAGGGCATGTGGTCGATGCGGAAGGTGGGAACGTCGCCGGCGATCAAACCTCCGACTTCGAGTTCGTCGTACGCCTGAAAGATGAGTTTGGCGTCGCGCGTGAAAAGCCCGGCCTGCAGGCCGAAGGCGGAACTGTTGATCTGTTTCAGCGCGGAGGCGAAATCGTTGTAGGGCTCGACGGTCACGACCGGCGCAAAGATTTCCTGACAATTCACTTTCATACTCGGCTTGGTGCTGGTGAGCACGGTGGGCTCGAACAAGGAGCCCTTGCGGTTGCCGCCGCAGAGCAGGCGCGCCCCGCCGCGAACCGCCTCCTGCACCCAGTCGGCAGCGCGGATGGCATCGCTTTCGCGGATGAGCGGGCCGAGGTCGCTTGACTCGTCGAGCGGATCTCCGGCTTTCAGTTTGCGGACTCCCGCCAGCAACAGCTCCGTGAATTTTCCGTAGACGGAGTGCTCGACCAGAATGCGCTGCACCGAAATGCCGGACTGCCCGGCGTAAGCGAAGCCTCCGATTATGCATCGGTCCGCGGCGTAAGCGAGATCGGTATCGCTGTGGACGATGACGCCCGAATTCCCTCCCAGTTCGAGAACGACTTTTTTCTTTCCCGCGTTGTTCTTGATGGCCCACCCGACGGCGGCGCTGCCCGTGAAGCTGATGAGCTTGATGCGTTCATCGGTAACGAGCAGACCGGAATCTCCGTTCGAGAGCATCACCGCGTTGAATCCGCCATCCGGCCATCCCGCTTGCTGAATAACTTCAGCCAGCAGCAGCGCAGTAAGCGGCGTCTCGGACGCAGGCTTGAGCACCATGGAACAGCCGGCGGCAATGGCCGGGGCCACTTTGTGGGCGACCAAGTTCAAAGGGAAACTGAAGGGCGTGATACCGGCGATAGGGCCGAGCGGAAAGCGTTTGACGATGCCCCAACGCCCGACGGTTGACTGCTGCCAATCCAGCGGCAAATATTCGCCGTAGCCCCGAACCGTCTCTTCGGCGGCGATGTTGAAGGTAAAGACAGCGCGGTCCACTTCGCTGCGAGCGCTCTTGATTATCTTGCCCGCTTCCAGCGCAATGGTGCGGGAAAATTCTTCTTTGCGATCGTGAATGCCGATCGCAATCTGGCGCAGAACGCGTTGGCGTTCGAAGGCGGGCAGTCGCCGCGTGGTTCCGAAGGCCTTGACGGCGGCGGCAATCGCGGCTTCGGCGTGTTCGCGGCGTCCCTGGTGGACCTGCGCGATGAGGGCGCCGTCGTAAGGCGCGCATACATCGACGATGTTACCCTCTTCCAGCCACTTCCCGTCCAGGAAAAAACCGTGGATTGCAACCGGAGCCACCGTCATCTCGGCCATGCCTCACCTCTTTCGAGCGCGCTCGTGATTCGCGTCTGACGATTATAGAACTCCGTGAGAAGCACGTGATCTACGGCTGCGCGGTCTTCCCCCTGTGGCCCTCTGTGCCCCCTGTGGTAGAGATTCTCTGTAACCACATCGGCCGCTGGGGGAAAACCGCCGGCGGTGCGAGGACAACCCGCCGCTCGCACTTCACTTGCCGGCTTGCGGCTTGAAGCGATCATCGACCTCCACCTGGTATCCCGCGACCAGACGGTTGGTTTCGTTAGCCATCCCGACCACGGACATCAATTCTTTGAACTGGGCGTCGGTCATGCCTTTGTTTTTGGCCGAAGCGGTATGCGAAGCGATGCAGTATTCGCACCCGTTCGTGACCGAGACGGCAACGTACATCATTTCCTTAGTGAGCGGGTCAAGCGCTCCGGGAGCCATGATCTGCTTGATGTCCTCCCAAGTCCGCTTGAGCATGACCGGATCGTGCGCGATCGCCTTCCAGAAATTGTTGATCCAGTCGGTCTTGCGCGTAGCCATGATGTCGTCATAGATGGCGCGCACTTCGGGGCTGGCGTCAGCGTATTCGACCAGTCCAAACAGTGACATAAAGTTCCTCCAAGAATAAGGCGTCGAGTCTCAGGAAAATCCAGGACACTTAGATTTGTTGTTGAGGCCTGACACCTGGGACCTGAGACCTGCTCTCATGATACCCAGTCTAAAACTTTGTAGTATGCCCCAGCGAAGGGCAGAAACCACGGCTTGCCGTTGTACAGCCCGAGCGGCGCGCCGGGGAATGGAATCTCCGTGAAAGGGTTGTCAGTCTTTCCTTCTGCGATCCATTCGGCCATTTTCTGACCTTGATACGTGGCCATGGCGACGCCGTGTCCAGCATATCCGAGGGCAAAATAGATGCCATCGACTTGGCCGGCGTGCGGCATGATGTCGAAGCAGAAATCAAGCGTACCACCCCAGACATATTCAACCTTCGTGTCGCGCAGTTGCGGATAGACGTCGATCATTCCCAGGCGCAGAATTTCGGCGCTCTTGCGGATGGTCTGATCGGTCTCCGGAAAAAACGCGGCGCGGCCGCCGAACAACATGCGGTTATCGGGGGTAAGGCGGTAGTAGTAAAGATAATTTTTGGAATCATAGATCTGACGATTGCGCGGGCTCAGTTCGCGGGCCAGCGCGTCGGAAAGAACTTCGGTGGTAATGATAAAAGATCCGATGGGGATGATTTTCTTCCGCAGCGCGGGAGTCGCCGCGCCAGTGTAGCCGCTGGTTCCAACCAGTACATTGCCCGCCCAGATCGCGCCACGCGAGCTGTTCAGCCTGAAACCAGGCGCACCGGCACGCGATTCGCGCTGGATGTTCTGCAGTCGTGTGCGCTCGCAGATCATGGCGCCGGCGCGCAGGGCGGCGGCGCCGAGTCCGGCAACGTAGCGCGCAGGATTGAGGCCGGCTGAGATTTCGTCGACCATGCCGCCGTAATAAATGTCAGAACCGATTTCGCTGCGGAGTTGGTCGCGGGGCACGACGCGCAACTGGTGGTTGAATTCGCGGGCGATCACTTCAACCTGGCGGGCGTAGTCGTCGAAATGCGCCTGTTTGCAGGCGACTTCGAGGTGTCCGGTGCGGACGAAATCGCATTCGATGTTTTCCGCTTTCACGATGCGCTCGACCGAGTCGATCGTCTCCAGCGACGCGGCGTACATGTGGCGGGTAAGCTCGCGTCCATACATCGAGATGAGTTTGTTGACGCCAAGCTTCAGTCCGGTGAGCACCATGCCGCCGTTGCGGGAACTCGCTCCCCAGCCGATGGTTTCCGATTCGAGCACGACGACTTTTGCCCCGCGTTTGGCCAGCGAGAGCGCGGCGGAGAGTCCAGTGAACCCGGCGCCGATGATGGCAACGTCAGCGCTCTCCGGCAATGGCTGCACCGGGGACGTGGGCATCTGGACGGTGGTGAGCCAGTAGTTGAGTTCCTTGGGCATGTTGTTTGAAAGAATCTTAACCACCGGGAACATAGAGGAACACAGGGAAATTCCCTGGTGTCCCCTGTGCCCCTCTGTGTCCTCTGTGGTCAGCTTCCGTTCGCGGCCATAATATAACGATCGCGTTGCCGATCGAGGCGCATCGATTCAGAAACCAAACTACAGCACCGCCGTCTCGTGAATCATCCGCCCTTCCGCAAATCGCGAGAAGGTCAGCAGTGAAGCGTCGATCAAATCTGTCTTCCCGGTCAGAATCAGGTCGCCAAGAATTTTCCCGGTGGCGGGCGCGTGCATCACGCCGTGCCCGCTGAAGCCGTTGGCGAAGAAGAAGCCGTGGACTTCGGGAGATTCGCCAAGAATTGGATGGTGGTCCGGCGTCATTTCATAGAGCCCGGCCCAGGCTCGCTTGGGATTGACCTCGACATTTTCGAAGACAGGCACGCGGTCTGCGGCGCGGGTCAGGATCTTCTCGATGAAGCTCGCTTCGAAATCGGTTTTGTAGCCAGGCGTTTCTTCAGGATCGTTCCACGCCAGCAGGAATCCGCGACTCTCAGGGCGGAAGTGGAAGCCGGTAGACATGTCGATGGTCATGGGAGCGGTGTGCGGAAATTGGTCAAACGGTTCCGTCGGAACCAGCATGCGGCGCAAAGGTTCGACCGGCAGATCGATGCCCGCCATCTTTGCGATCGGAGCCGCCCATGCTCCGGCGCAGTTGACGACCGTGCGCGTCGAGACCGTGTCGCGAGTGGTCAGGACTTCAAAGCTCCCGTCGTCGATGTTGCGCGTGATTCCAGTGACGTCGGCGTTCTTCCAGAGCGTGGCGCCGTGATCGCTTGCCCAGGTCATGAATCCCATCATGGCGCTATAGGGATCGACGAAGCCGTCGGTGGAGCAGAAGCTGCCGCCAACGATGTCATCGCCGCGGAGTTGCGGAAACAGGCTGCGGATTTCGTCGCCGGCAACCAGTCGCACGTTCTTCAGCCCCATGGCAACCTGCTTTTCGTAGTTCGCGCGCAAGTAGGCCATGTGCTTGTTGTTGGTCGCGCAAAACAGGTACCCCTGCGGCCGGTAGTCGCACGGGTAGCCGAGCTGTTCTTCAAAGCTCGCATAGAACGGGATCGAGTAAAGCGACATCTGGATGTTGACGGGCGTCGAAAACTGGGCGCGCACGCCGCCCATGCTCTTGCCCGTGGATCCCTTGCCCTGCGCCGTCTCGCGCTCAATCACGAGAACGCTCTTACAGCCAGCGGCGACAAGGTGGTAGGCGATGCTGGAGCCGACAATCCCTCCGCCGATGAGAACCACGTCTGCGGTGTGCATGGTGCGGAGCAATTGTAAATGGGAGGACGGACGGGCGAGTCGGTCCGTCCGATAAATCCTCGATTCCCTGTGTTTCCCTCAATCCGACCGACACATCTTCCTTGGATGTACCGGCTGCTGCGTTAGGCTTCAGGCAGATGCCGCGGCAAGGCCAAGTTTGATCAGCACCCACAGACCGTACCAGCCAAGGACCACAGCGAACGCCGTACCTCGCTTCACTTTGCTTATGCAAGTAACCCCGACAGCCATCAAGATCAGGCTCCAGATGGTGAAGACATCCACTGAACTCAGCAGGGAGTACAGCACCGGGGAGGAAGGCGGATCGACAATAATTCCGAGATTGGTCGCGGCGGGATTCTGCATCAGGAATCCATCACTGCTGACACCCGCAAGCAATGAAACAATCGCCAGTGAAGATACAAATATCGCGGGCAGCCAGGCGAAGACCACGAGGGCGTACATGGTTTTGAATCGGATATCCGCACTCGCGGCAAACTTGAACGTAGCAAACAGCACGGCGGCAATGATGAGGTAGAAGAGCAAGCCGATCAAAGGAGATGCAAAGGAGAAGACTCTCCAGAATGCCGTCTGCTGCTGCATGACCTTTTCACGCTGGTCGGCCGGCAAGCGATCCATGCGCGCGGCTTGCTTAGGCTGAACTCGAATCTGATTCTCCATCGCCTTGCGGAAGCCGACTTTCTGGTCGACGGCGTAAACAAACATCATGGAAACGATCGCAGAGATCAGAAATGGAAGCCACCAACTAGCACTCCGCCTGAGATCGGTAAAGGTCTTGCTGGGTGCGAAGAAAGTGTTGACGACTCGCTGTCCTTGAGACAGTGGCGCCGGTTCCTGCGATGGCTTCGATGGTACCTGCGATAGCGGTGGCTGCGATGGCACGGAAGCGTTGGTCGCCATATCTTCTCCCGAACAGGAGGAGATTGTAGTTCCCTTCCGAACTAATGAAAACAGGAAGCTGCTGGAATACTAGAACCGGTCTCATAAATGGTTCTGGGTAGGTTTTGGGAAGGGCACGGCTTCAGCCGTGCCGCTCAGAGCCACAAGAAATGCGAGCTTTAGCCCCTGAGGGCTAGACATCACGCCTTGAGAATCATTTATGAGACCAGTTGCTACGGCGCCGCCATCTCCGGTGTCGCCGCCAGCAGTTTGCGCGTGTAAGCGTGCTGCGGCTGGGCAGTGATCTGTTCCGTGCCTCCGATCTCGACGATCTTGCCGCGATACATCACCGCGATGCGGGTCGAGAGGTAACGCACGACTGGCATGGAGTGTGAGATGAACAAATAGGTGAGACCGAAATCGCGCTGGAGTTGCTGCAGAAGATTCACGATCTGGGCGCCAACGCTGACGTCGAGAGCCGAAACCGGTTCATCGGCGACGATGAACTTCGGCCGCAGGGCGAGAGCGCGGGCAATACCGATGCGCTGGCGCTGGCCCCCGGAAAACTCGTGCGGGTAACGCGACATGGCGGATTCATCCATTCCCACGGCACGCAAAAGTTCCCTAACGCGCTGGCCGCGGCCATCGCGGCTGAGCCTTTCGCCCATGATTTTCCGATGCAGAACCAGCGGCTCGGCGATCACGTCCTCTACCCGGAAGCGCGGGTCGAGCGAACCGAACGGGTCCTGGAAGATGATCTGCATGTCGCGGCGAAGACGACGCAATTCGGAGCCGTTCGCTTTCAGCAGATCGATGCCATCGAAAAAGATGGCGCCCGAAGTCGGCTCGATGAGGCGGAGAATGAGGCATCCGAGCGTGCTTTTGCCGGAGCCGGATTCGCCCACCAAGCCGAGCGTTTCGCCTTCGTGAATGTCGAGGGACACATCGTCCACGGCGCGGACTTCGCCCGAGCGCCGGCTGCCGAACGGAGATTCGGCGAGACCAAAAATCTTAGTCAGGTTGCGGACTTCGAGCAGAGGCACGGCGTCAGAGTAGCAGTGGATCGTGGATAGTGAATAGTGAATAGTTGTTACTCATCGGCGTTTTTGCTATCTACTAACCACTATCCACTTTTTTCACCCCGCAATCATCGGCACAGCCGCTAGCGCCGCCACCATCCCGATGGTCCGGGCGCGGCTGAAGTGCTCGTGCAGAAAGATGCGAGCCAGCAGAACGGTGACGGCGGGATAGAGCGAGCTGAGCACAACCGCGTCGTCCAGACGTCCGATTTGACTTGCGCGGATGAAGACGGTGCTGCCGGTGATGTCGAGGATTCCGGCAACCATGGCAATGCCCAGCACCGGCGTGGGCACCGCGCGGAGATGTCTTCCGAACAGAACGATAGCTCCCGTGACCAACAAGGAAGCGGACCGCGAGCAGGCCGCGACCCACAATGCAGAGGCGTTGCCAGCCTGGTGAATGCAGAGGTAAAAACCAGCGAAGCCGATTCCGGCCAGCACGGCCATGCCTAGGCCTTTGGGACGTCCAACGCCAGCTTCGGTACGTGAGATGAGCCAGACACCGATTCCGGCGAGAATAAAACCAAGCACGTGCCGATGGCCCGGAAAGCCCTCCGCGAAGGCGGTCACGATGGTGGGAACAGCCGCGCCGAGAACGGCGGCCACTGGCGCGACCAGTCCCATATTTCCGCTGGCCAATGAACGATAGAACAAAGCCAGAGCGATGCCCCCGACCGACCCGGCGATCAGCGACCAAACAACGCTGGCGTTTCCCGGAAACGGAGCGCGGGTCATCAGCGCAAGAGCGCCGACCACGACCAGGCCGCTAATGTGCACGATGGCCGTGAACAAAAACGCGTTCACCCGCCGCGCGCCCACACCACCCAGAAAATCGCTCGCGCCCCAGACCCCGACCGCGGTCAGGCTATAAGCAGCAGGAATGTATTGGGCTGCGACAGACATGGAAATTTGAGATTAGCACGCACGTAGGGACGGCCGCCCCTGGCCGTCCAGCCGAGCGAAGCTCGGCACAGGCTGCTGAAAAACTCAGGTCTTGTATCAGGGCATCGCTTTAGCGATGCCGCAAGTTCTCCAAATCAGAAGCCCCTTTAGGGGCTGGACGAATGCAGCCCGCTATGCTGTCACCGCCTCCGGCTGCGCTTTCCCCGCCAGCAACTGGCGCAGCACGTACTGCAGTATCCCTCCGTTGGCATAGTAGAGAGCTTCCTGCGGCGTATCGATGCGAACGATGGCCTGAAATTCGGCGGCCTGAAATTCCGCCGTCTTGCCGCCCTTCACGCGCACCGTAATTTCGCGGCCGGAAGAAAACTTCTCGACCACATCGCGAACCCCCGCGATCTCGAAGACTTCTTCGCCGGTCAACTCCAGGGTCTCGGCATTTTCTCCCGGCAGAAACTGCAGCGGCAGAATGCCCATGCCGACCAGATTGGAGCGGTGAATGCGTTCGTAGCTTTCCGCAATCACGGCGCGAACGCCGAGCAGTCGGGGTCCCTTGGCCGCCCAGTCGCGCGAAGATCCGGAGCCGTATTCCTTGCCCGCAAGAATCACAAGCGGCACTTTTTCGGTATGGTACTTTTCGGACGCGTCGAAGATCGACATCTCGACGCCATCGGGCAGGTGGCGGGTGAATCCGCCTTCGGTGTTCACCATTTTGTTCCGCAGGCGGACGTTGGCAAACGTGCCGCGCACCATGACTTCGTGATTGCCGCGACGCGATCCGTAAGAATTGAAATCCGCCGGTTGCACGCCGTGGGCAATCAGGTACTTGCCGGCGGGTCCGTCTCTTTTAATGGACCCCGCGGGCGAAATGTGGTCGGTGGTGACGCTATCGCCGAGCACGGCCAGCACGCGCGCTCCCCTGATGTCCTCGACAGCCGACGGTTTGAGCGCCATGTCATCGAAGTACGGCGCCTGCCGAATATAAGTGGAATCTTTTTCCCAAGCGTAAGTCTCGCCCTTCGGAACCGGCAGTCCGCGCCAGCGCTCGTCTCCCGAGTACACCTCGGCGTAGCTCTTGCGGAACATCTCGGACGTAATCGCGCTCGCCATCGCCTGCTCGACTTCCGACTGCGAGGGCCAGATGTCGGCGAGATAAACCGGCTTGCCGTCTTTGCCCTTTCCGACGGGATCCTTGCGCAGATCAACATCGATGCGGCCCGCAAGCGCGAAGGCCACCACCAGCGGCGGCGACATCAGGTAGTTGGCGCGCACTTCGGAATTGATCCGACCCTCAAAGTTGCGATTGCCGGAGAGCACCGAAGCGACCACCAGATTCTTCTCGTCGATTTCTTTCGAAACTTCAACCGGCAGCGGGCCGGAGTTGCCGATGCAGGTGGTGCAGCCGTAGCCGACGATGTGGAATTTCAGCTTCTCCAGATACGGCATCAGGCCGGCTTTTTCGAGGTAGTCGAGCACGACTTTCGACCCCGGAGCGAGCGAAGTCTTGACGGTCGCGGGGACTTCGAGGCCGCGCTCCACCGCCTTCTTCGCCAGCAGTCCGGCGGCCAGCATCACGGATGGGTTCGACGTGTTCGTGCAACTGGTGATCGCCGCAATGACCACGCTGCCGTGATGCAGCGCCACATTGCCATTCGTCGGAATATGTTCGTGGACGTTCGGGTCCTCGACTCCAACAGCGGTCGGACTTCCGCCCTCCTGTTCCCAACTGTTGACCTGCTTGCGGGCGGCTTGCTTGAGCGCGACCTCGGCCGGAGCCGCAGCGGCGGCCTTAGCCTTCGGTTTGATCAGCAATGGCAGCGCCTGCGCAAACGACTCGCCTGCTTTCGACAGCACGACTCGATCCTGTGGGCGTTTGGGCCCAGCGATACTCGATTCGACGGTGGCAAGATCAAGACTCAGCAGTTCGGAGTATTCGGCTTCCGGCGTGTCGGCGTCGTGAAAAAGTCCCTGATCGCGGGCGTAGGCCTCGACCAGCGCGATCTGCTCCTCTCTGCGCCCGGTGAGTCTCAGGTAGCGCAGGCTTTCTTTGTCGATCGGGAAGATGCCGCAAGTCGCCCCGTACTCGGGAGCCATGTTGGCGATGGTGGCGCGATCGGCGAGTGGCAGGTCTTGCAGGCCCGGGCCAAAGTACTCGACGAACTTGCCGACCACACCGTGCTTGCGCAGCATCTCGGTGATGGTAAGAACAAGGTCGGTTGCCGTGGCGCCTTCGCGCAGGCGTCCGGTAAGCTTCACGCCGACGACAAGCGGGATCAGCATGGAGACGGGTTGTCCAAGCATGGCGGCCTCGGCTTCAATACCGCCCACGCCCCAGCCCAGCACGCCGAGTCCATTGACCATGGTGGTGTGCGAGTCGGTGCCAACAAGCGTGTCGGGATAGGCGGTGCGCTTCCCGCCTTCTTCGTGCACAAAAACCACGCGGGCAAGGTACTCGAGGTTGACTTGGTGGACGATGCCGGTGTCCGGCGGCACGATGGCGAGATTGCGGAAACCGGTCTGTCCCCAGCGCAGAAACGCGTAGCGTTCTTTGTTACGTTGGAATTCAAGCAGCGCGTTCACGTCGAAAGCGCCGGGCGATCCGAATTCGTCCACCTGCACCGAGTGGTCGATGACCAGTTCGGCGGGTTGCAGCGGATTGATGAGCTTCGCGTCGCCGCCCAGTCGCTTCATGGCGTCGCGCATGGCGGCAAGATCGACAACCGCGGGAACGCCGGTGAAATCCTGCAGCAGAACGCGGCTGGGCGTGAAGGCTATCTCTTTTTCCGGCTTCGAATTCTTGTTCCACGCCGCAAGCGCGCGAATTTCTTCCTTAGTCACGTTGCGCCCGTCTTCGGTGCGGAGCAGGTTCTCCAGCAGAATACGCAACGAGAACGGCAAGTGCCGGGTAGAGATGCCCTGCTTGTCGAGAGCATCAAGGCGGTAGAGCTCGTATTCTTTGTTGCCGACTTTGAAAGTTGCGCGGGCGCCAAAACTATTCGATGACATAATGGTCTTCCTTCACAAGCTCCGGCACAGCCGGGGCGCAATAGACTCGGAACTAATAGTGTAATTGGTTTCGAATCGTAGCGTGCGTGTGGCGCGGGCGTCCCCGCCGCGTTCGTCTCGAATGCCGTTGCGAAGCGGGGCGCGAGATGCGAAAACGCCACCCCGGTTGAGTTAAATTAAAAGCTAACCATGATGCAGACCTTAGGCCATGTCGCACTGGTCGTCCGGGAATACGATGAAGCGCTGGCATTCTTCACGCGCACGCTCAACTTCAGAGTGATCGAAGATACTCGTTTGAGCGAAGACAAGCGCTGGGTACTGGTCGCTCCGCCGGGGTCTCAGGGCACAAGCTTGCTTCTGGCCCGGGCGGCGACGCCCGAGCAGGTGAGGTGTATCGGCAACCAGAGCGGTGGGCGAGTCTTTCTTTTTCTGCACACCGACGATTTCTGGCGTGACTACCGTGAAATGACCGCGCGGAACGTAAAGTTCACACGGGGGCCGCGGGAAGAAACGTACGGCACAGTCGCAGTCTTCGAAGACCTGTACGGCAATCAATGGGACCTATTGCAGCTGAACCCTGGGAATGTCCCCTAACCGGATTTGTCGGCCAAGTTCATTTCGCCCGGAGCAGCAAAACGGGCGCGCTGATACTGTGCTGGACCCGACTGGCCGTTGTGCCGAGAAAGACATCGGCAAGGAACCTGTGCCCGTGCGTGCTCATGGCTACCAGATCGCAACCTTTCTGCTTCACCCTTTTGATGATCTCATTCGCCGGTTCACCGTATGCCAGTTCGGCCTGTGCAGAAATGCCAATGGATTGAAACTCGGCTCGCACTTTTTCCAAATAGGCAGTGTCTTCGGCGATCTCCGGACTGACCGCGTCCGGGCCATAGGTTCTAGCTGCCCATCCATCGGCCACGTGCAGCAACACCAAACGGCTGTGCGCGAGCTTGGCGAGCTGTTTGATGTGTTCGATGATCGCCCGGTCAGTCGGCGTGCCGTCCAACGTCACCAGAATGGTCTCGTACATGGTTGTTCCGTTTCTGCCGTCTCTTGTTGTTCTGGCGTCATCCGCCGGTGACAACCTGCCACGCAGCTTTGAGCGAGTCCGGTATGCCGTAAATGTCCATCGTGGTGATCAGAATAGCACTGCCCCAACCGGCAATCAGTAGAAACCAACCGTTCTTCCAAGTCCCCATTCGCTTGCGGGAACTCGTGAATTGCAGGAGCGGGAACATGGCGAACGGAAGCTGCAGCGCTAGCACTACTTGACTGAGGGTCAGTAGATCGGTAACGCTGCTGTCGCCGCGCAGCCCGATAATAAAGACCGCCGGCAGGATGGCCAATGTGCGCGTGATGAGTCGGCGCACCCAGGGCTTGATTCGCCAATGCATGAAGCCTTCCATCACGACTTGCCCAGCGAGCGTGCCTGTGATGGTGCTGCTCTGGCCGCTTGCCAGCAGCGCCACCGCAAATAACGTGCTCGCGGCCGCCGTCCCTAACAACGGCGCCAGCGTCAAATAAGCGACCCGAATCCAATCACTGTCGGTGCTGAACTTGACCACCTGCCCACCCGATGCGGTAACGCTTTCCTTTCCGAAGAACACCATCGCCGCAAGCACCAGAATCGCCGCGTTGACGAAGAAGGCGATGGTCAGGGCCACCATTGAGTCAATGGTGTTGAAGCGGATCGCGCTCCGTATGGACGGTTCGTCCTTCTGTAGCTTGCGGCTCTGCACCAGGGCCGAGTGCAGATACAGGTTGTGGGGCATCACGGTCGCGCCGATGATACCGATGGCGAGGTATAAGACCCCGGATTGACGAAAGTGCGGCGAAACCAGTGCCCGCCCCATTTCCAGAAAACTGGGTTGGGTCTGCGGGAGAACGAAAATCTCGATGAAGTAACACACGCCGATCGTCGCGATCAGCAGCAGCACTACCGCCTCGATGGTGCGCATCCCAAACCGCTGCAAGGCCAAGAGTAGTAGCACGTCCAAGCCCGTGATGATGACCGCCCATAGCAGTGGGATATGGAACAGCAAGTTGAGGGCGACAGCACTCCCGAGCACTTCCGCCAAGTCACAAGCGCCGATGGCCACTTCGCTCATCAGCCAGTTGGGCCAACGGGTCCACTTGGGATACCAGTCGCGGCAGCATTGGGCGAGATCCTTTCCGGTTACCACGCCCAGGCGGGCGGAGATTACCTGCATGAAGATCGCCATCAGGCTGGCTAGTCCGACCACCCACAAGAGCCCGTACTTAAACCGAGCACCGCCTTGCAGGTCCGTCCCCCAGTTGCCCGGGTCCATGTAGCCGACGCTGACTAGAATCGCCGGGCCGACGAAAGCCCGCCACTGCTCCCAGAAGCCGGCCTGATGATGCGGCACCTCGACGGAACTGTGCACGCCTTCCAAGGACACGTGGCCGCTACTTTGTGCGTCGGAGGGTGACAAGCCGGAGCCGGCCGGCGCGTTCATGTCCGTTGGTCCTTCTGCCTTTCTCATCTTCTGTGCTTCCGGGAGAACAACGAGTCAACTGGAGTATACGCCACGATGTTAACGATAGTTAATTATTAAGGGCGAGACGGCAGCGGAGAAACCCACACTTTGTCTGCTGCGGGCCGGCCTAAAACCATCGTGCGCGCGGCAGTCTGGATAGAGAGGGTCTTGTCGTAGTTGCGCTCGATCAAGCTGAGCTTTGCCCCGGGCCGGATGCCGCGGGCTTCCAGAAACTCCAACAGGTGCCGGTCGCGTTCGTAGATCCCGTTTACGGTGTAGTTCTTCCCGACTTCAGCTTCCGAGAGAAGCAATAGGCCGCGGCGGCGGCGGCTGCCGGGACTCTCCATTTCAGTCAAGTTGCCGTGCGGACACGCGACTCCACGCCCGAGTTTGGCGAGCAGCCTGGCCTCGAAATCCGGCGAGACCGCGTGTTCCAAACGTTCCGCCTCGTCGTGTACCTTGTACCATTCCATTTCGAAAATTTCGGCGAGCATTCGCTCGATCAGGTAATGGCGAACCGTCAGCTTGCGGGCAATCTTTCGTCCGGCAGCGGTCAGGCGAACGCGTCCGTCGGCATTCACCCGCACCAAGCCGTCTTTCTTTAGCCGGCGCACAGCCATCGTTACGGCCGGAGGCGAAACTTTGAGCCAGTGCGCGAGCGTGGCCGAAATGACGGTTTCCCCCTCGCTCTCCGCCTCGAGAATCGCTTTAAGGTAGTCCTCTTTGGAAACGGTGATCACGTGAACCGTATTATACGGCGAAGCGTTAAGCACAGTTAATTGCGAAGCTTTCGGTAGCGGGCTCATTCTGTGTTGCCGAGTAAATACGCTTCGAGCTATGAGCTTCGAACTGCGGGTAACCGGTTTGCCCGAAGCTCGTAGCTCGTAGCTCGCGGCTCAGGAACCTTCTGGCCACTCCCCGCCCGTTTGACATCGTCTTCTCCCGCCCCTACCCTTGAATGTCTCGACTATGAAACTCCTCGTCATCGGCAGCGGCGGACGCGAGCACGCCTTGGTGTGGAAGCTCCGGCAGTCGCCGCGAGTCACGAAAATCTACTGCGCGCCGGGCAACGGCGGGATCGCGGACGAGGCGGAGTGCGTCGCGGTCGACGTAAAGAGCCTTGACTCGATGATCGCCCTCGCGAACCAGATCCAGCCCGACCTCACCATCGTGGGGCCCGAATTGCCGCTGATGCTCGGCTTGGTGGACGAATTCACGCGACGAGGCTGGCGCACATTCGGCCCAACCAAGGCCGCCGCACAGCTTGAAACCAGCAAAAGCTTTGCCAAGGAATTCCTGCAACGCCACCGCATTCCCACCGCGCATTATGCGATCTGCGATTCTTCGGAACAGGTGCGCGACGCGCTGCCGCACTTCCATACTCCGATCGTGGTGAAGGCCGACGGACTGGCTGCCGGCAAGGGCGTGGTCATCGCCAAGAGCAAAGACGAGGCCTCGACGGTCGCGAATGAAATGCTCAGCGGCAAGATGCTGGGTGAAGCCGGATCGCGCGTGGTGCTGGAAGAGTTTCTCGAAGGCGACGAACTCTCGTTTCTGGTCGTGAGCGACGGCGAGCGGGTGGCGCCGCTGGTCGCCGCGCAAGATCACAAGCGCGTGGGCGACGGCGACACCGGCCCGAACACCGGTGGCATGGGCGCCTACACGACCCCAACCATCGTGGACGACCAAATGCGCGACTGGCTGCTCGCCCACATCGCGCGGCCCGTCGTCGCCGGCATGAAGGCAGAAGGCGCGGAGTATAAAGGCGTTCTCTATTGCGGCCTGATGATGACCGCGCGCGGCCCCATAGTGCTCGAATTCAACTGCCGCTTCGGCGACCCGGAAACGCAGCCCATTCTGATACGCCTCGAAAGCGACTTGCTCGAAGCGATGGAAGCGTCGATCGACGGCCGCACCAGCGACGGCGATTTCAAGTGGTCGAACGATGCGGCGGTGTGTGTGGTCATGGCTTCAGGCGGTTATCCGGGAGCCTACGAGGCGGGCAAGAAAATCACCGGCCTGGAAGATGCGGCGAAATTGGACGGTGTAAAAGTCTTCCATGCCGGCACATCGAAACGTGACGACGCTTTCTATACTTCCGGCGGACGCGTGCTCGGCGTAACGGCGCGGGCTGCGGAGTTGCAAACGGCCGTGCAGCGCGCCTATGAGGCTTGCGCGAACATCAGCTTTGAGGGCGCCCACTATCGCAAAGATATTGCGGCACGGGCACTGCAGAAAACTTGACGTCGTGCGCGAAAAATTCGCGACGCTAAGTTTGTAATGTCATCAATTCAGATTGTCATCCTGAGCGAAGCGAAGGACTTATGTATTTGCTCGCGGCGCAGGAATGCATAGGTCCTTCGCTTCGCTCAGGATGACAGTTGAGGTTATTACTCTAATGAGGATGAATGCACCTCAATCATGGCCAAGCCACTCGTTTCAATCGTGATGGGCAGTGACTCCGACCTGGAGATCATGCGCGAAACCACCAAAGCTCTCGATGAATTCGGGATCGCCTATGAGATCGATGTAACTTCAGCCCATCGCTCGCCCGATCGTACGGCAGACTATGCTCGCAAGGCCGCTGGACGTGGCATTCGCGTGATCATCGCGGGCGCGGGCGGAGCGGCGCACTTGGCGGGCGTGATCGCGGCGCACACAACCTTGCCGGTCATCGGCGTCCCGATTCCCTCCACTTCCCTGCAAGGCATGGACTCCTTGCTGGCGACCGTACAAATGCCCGCCGGCATTCCGGTAGCAACCGTCGCCATCGGCAAACCCGGCGCGACCAACGCCGGAATCCTGGCCGCGCAGATACTCGGGCTCGCAGATGCTGCGATCGCGAAGAACCTGGCAACCCACAAAGAGAAACTCGCGCGCGGCGTGGAAGAGAAATCAAAGAAGATGAAAGCGACGAGGAAGGAGTGAGCGAAACAGTAAACGAAGACGTGTGAGCGCGATCTCGCTCACAGTTTCAAACTCTTCAGATATTCCCGGAACTCCCCGCCCAGATCTTCGCGTTTCAGCGCAAACTCAACCGTAGCTTTGAGGAAGCCGAGTTTGTCGCCGGTATCGAAGCGGCGGCCTTCGTAGACGTAGGCGTACAGCTTTTCGCGCTGCAGCAGCCCGCGCAGCCCGTCCGTGAGTTGCAACTCACCGCCCGCGCCCGGCTTGATGTTCGAAAGCGTTTCGAAGACCGTTGGCGTCAGAATGTAGCGCCCGATCACGGCCAGATTCGAAGGCGCATCCGCAAGCGTCGGCTTTTCCACCAGGTCGAGGACTTCGTAGAGTTTGCCGCCGGAACCCGCAACCTTTTTTGCCTTCAGCACGCCGTAAGAAGAAATCGCCGGCCCATCGACGATCTGCGTCGCGATCACGGAACAGTGCTTCTCGTCGAATACATTCATCAACTGCTTGAGCACTGGCACTTTTGCATCGATGACGTCATCGGCGAGCAGGGTGGCAAAGGGTTCGTCGCCAATCAATTCGCGCGCGGTGAGCACGGCGTGTCCCAGTCCGAGCGCTTCCTTCTGACGCACGTAGGCCACGTGGATCATGTCCGAAATCTGGCGCACGATCTTGAGCAAGTCGTGCTTGCCTTTTTCCTCGAGCATCTTCTCCAGTTCGTAGCTGACGTCGAAATGATCTTCGATCGCGCTCTTGCCGCGTCCGGTGATCATGATGATCTGGTCGCATCCCGCCGCCAGCGCCTCTTCCACGCCATACTGGATGAGGGGCTTATCGACCAGCGGCAGCATCTCTTTCGGCTGAGCTTTGGTGGCTGGGAGAAAGCGGGTGCCCAATCCCGCGGCGGGAAAAATCGCTTTGCGGACTTTCCGGACCTTGCGGCGGTCGCTATTCGTTCGTCGTTCTTGCATCGGGTTCCTTGCGGAATCATTGTAACTGCTGGAGTTCATAGCTGGACTGCTTCTTCGCGCGCGGCCAACTCCTCCAGCAGATCGCGCAGCGTCTGCAATATTCCTTCGGCGCTGTTGATTTTTATCGAGAACTTCAGCGTCCCGTCCGGAGTAAATTGCGTGCCCCGCTGCGATGCCACAAACCGCGCCAGCTTGCCCGGATCAATCGAAGCATTCTGGCTGAACTTGATGTTCACCAATTCGCGCTTGCGCTCAATCGCGTTGGCGCCGACCCGCATCGCCTGCAGTTTGAGCGCGGCATACTCCAGCAGATTGCGAACCGCCCTGGGCGTCTCGCCGTAGCGATCGATCAGCTCTGAGCGCACGTCGTGCAGTTGCGACTCCGTCTCGACTCCGGCAACGCGCTTGTACATCCGCAGCCGCTGGTTCTCTTCTTTGATGTAGTCGGACGGAATGCGGATGTTGAGACCGAGATTGAGTTGGATTTCCGTTACTTCAACGCCCGCTTCGCCCTTCATTTCGCGTACGGCGCGTTCCAGCATCTGGGTATAAAGTTCGAATCCCACCGCTTCGATGTGGCCGCTCTGCTCTCCGCCCAGAAGATTTCCTGCGCCCCGCAGTTCGAGATCAAGGGCAGCGATCTTGAAGCCCGCGCCGAGGTCGGAGAATTCCTTGAGCGCGGCAAGGCGGCGGCGCGCGACAGGCGTCAACTCGATTTCAGCGGGCAGAAGCAGGTATGCGTAGGCGCGCCGGTTCGAGCGGCCAACCCGTCCGCGAAGCTGATAAAGCTCCGACAAGCCCAGCCGGTCGGCGCGATTGATGACGATCGTGTTACAGAGCGGAATGTCGAGGCCGTTCTCGATAATCGTGGTCGAGACCAGAATGTCGGCTTCGTGATGCATGAATTTCAGCATCACTTTTTCCAACTCCCCTTCGCCCATCTGCCCGTGGCCCACGGCGACGCGGGCGTTCGGAACCATTGCCTGAATCTTGGCAGCAATCTCCCAGATCGTCTCGATACGGTTGTGCACGAAATAAACCTGGCCGCCGCGGTCGAGTTCCTGTTCGATCGCCGACTGGATGAGCTTTTCGTCCCAGTTCGCAACCACTGTCTGGATTGCCATGCGGTCTTTCGGCGGTGTTTCGATCACGCTCATGTCGCGCAGGCCCACCAGCGACATATGCAATGTGCGCGGAATCGGCGTCGCTGACATGGTGAGCACGTCCACTTCCGTGCGCATCTGCTTGATGCGTTCTTTGTGGCGGACGCCGAAGCGCTGCTCCTCGTCCACCACCAGCAGGCCCAGATCAGCGAACTTCACATCCTTTGAGAGCAGTCGGTGCGTGCCGATCAGGATGTCCACTTTGCCGGCTTCCACTCTTTGCAGAATTTCTTTGACCTGCTTGGCCGTCCGGAAGCGGCTGATCATTTCGACCGTGAGCGGAAACGGCGCGAATCGTTGCTTAAAGGTTTCATAGTGCTGGAATGCAAGAACCGTGGTGGGCGCCAGCACGGCGACTTGCTT